>Ga0187784_10005425_pt1 | contig 10305 bp, 10 predicted proteins | sample 1015_SJ02_MP15_2_FD_132964 | JGI IMG/M metagenome (GOLD analysis project Ga0187784, IMG submission 132964) | Tropical peat soil microbial communities from peatlands in Department of Meta, Colombia - 1015_SJ02_MP15_20_MG | ecosystem: Environmental > Terrestrial > Soil > Wetlands > Peat | place... | reverse complement strand
TACCATCCTCGGGATTCTGTATGGCCTGTACATTCTTTACCTGGGGTTGCCGATTATCCTAGGGACACCCAAGGAAAGGGTGGTCACCTACGTCGTGGCAGTCGTAGTCGCGACCTTCATAGTCTACTTCGTCATTGCTGCAATTATAGGGGTCATAACCGCCGCGGCCTTCCACGTCGGTATGGTCCTCTAACTAACGGAGGAGATTCCCCTGTGATGCAGGTCGGTTTCAAGGTGAGACGATGAAACTTCGCCCGGCGATGGCAACCATAATGTTGGTGGTCGTACTGGTAGTTGTTGTAGCCGTGGCCGGAGTCACCTACGTCTTCCTCTTCGCTAGTTCCGGCTCCTCCGGAGCCAAGACCACCACGTCCACATTAAGCATCGGAACGGCGACATCCAACCTACCGACAACCACCATGACCATTGGCAGCTCGACGACGGGTACGACGGGACTGACTCACTATAGTGGGTCGTTCAACTACAGCATTCCGACCGGGCCCTCCGGGGTCAGGTCTCTCCCCAACGGCACCGCGCAATACTACAACTCGACGGAAGCGGCCAGCGGCACCTTCACATTCTTTATCGCCGCAGATAATTTCTCAGGGAGCGGAACGGGACACGGCGTCATCACCATAACAACGAGAGGGTTCTGCGCAGGCTCCCAGACGATCCCCTACACCTTCATAGTTCCCGACGCTACGACCGTTCTAGGCGGAAACATTACCGTATTCTTCTCAAGTCCGGTACCAGCCAACTATACCGTTCCGCTGACGTGTACGGGGAGCATGACGGGTGCGAGCACCGCCAACAACCCTTGGTCCTACCTGCCCGAGTACCCGGGGGAGTTCACAATTCCCCTGGCGTCCCTTCCGGCCAGCGAGGTCTTCCACGGGACACCGTCCACCATCTGGTGGTGGGGCTATTCAATAAAACAGACTAGCTGACGCATCAAGTTCGGTAGTGCGATCTCAAGACTCAGAAATCCTTTTGGTGATATCTAGCCAGTCTTCTAATCGAAAGAAACGCCTTTCTGTTTTTATAAACCTCGCCGCTCGCTTTACCCAATGAGGCAGGCGGTTCAGTTTGGGCTGTTGGCCGCGATCGTAGTCGCCTTCCCCTGGTTGGCAGTGTCCATTGCCGCGAACATGCAAGCACTCCCCTCCGGATCCTCCGGCCCACCTTCCTCTTCGTGCTCCCCCAGCTGCCCCACATCCTCGCAGGTAGTGGTCCAGCAGACGGCTGGGAATGCACTGGTGTTCCTGTTCACCATGGCAGTCGTGCTGTCTCTGTTCGTGGTTTCAGGCATCATCGCTTGGCGGAGAAAGGTGCAGACGAGCAGAAGCCTCTGGAGCCTTTTGGCTGTCCTCCTGCTCTTTGCGGTGGTCTACGCTCTTGCCGGGGTCGTAAACATCCTTCGGACAGTCTCGCTCCCCAATCCTGGGGTCTTCAACCAAGTGTCATACTGGTTGTCTTTCCTGCCCCTCGCCCTTATCCTGATCGCCGGAGCGCTGGGGGTCAAGTGGATTGCGCAGCGCCCAGCTCTAACCACCTCAAGCACATTCCAGGCGACACCGCCCGAGGAGAAAGTGGCAGCGGTGAGCGTGCTCGACGAAGCTATCCATTCTCTGCGTAGCGGAACAGATCCCCGAAGCGTCGTAATCAGTTGCTATAGAGCGCTCTGCGAAACTCTGCAGGACAGGGGGGTCCCAGGCACTCCATCCGCGACGGCACGCGAGTTCGAGGTGGTCAGTGAGAACGCCCTCCCGATTCACCATGAGACACTGCACAGACTCACCGCTCTGTTTGAAAAGGCGAGGTACAGCGCCGAAGAGGTTGGCCCGGGGGAAGCCGTCGAAGCCGAGTCAGTCCTTTCAGAGTTGAGGTCAGAAGTGTTAGGGGTGGTAGGGTGAAAGTGAAATCCTCAACCCTTCTCGCTTGTTGCACAGCCGCGTGCGCCCTGGCTGCTGCGGTAGCCGGTCTGGCCTCGTCGTATGGCGGTGTAATCGCCGCGCTCTTCACCCTCGGTCTTGTGCTTACCCTTGGCTCGGTCCTTTCGGGGGAGCCCGTCCGCCAGTGGGCCCTTCTCAGCAGAGAGCCCACCCTCGGGCAAGGCCCCGTCTCTGTGATGGCCCTAACGGTAAAGGAGGCGATTCGAGGTTCCCCCATCTCTCAGTCACAGATTGCCCGTCTCCTCCGTTCCGTGAAGCCAGAGACTTCTAAGCGGTCAGTGCCAAAAGAGATTCTGGAGCCATCCGGTCTTGGACCGAGGCTAAAGGGTGAGGAATACTTGGCCAAACTCGAAGAGGCAGTCGAGGTGCTTAGGGACGGCTGAAGGGACGCAGACGAAGGGCAGCGACGTCCGTCAAAGGGTGCTCGCCGAAGTCTCGAAGGTGATAGTTGGAAAGAAGGACGTCCTTGATCTGCTTCTGCTCTCGATAGTTTCGGGGGGGCACGTCCTCATAGAGGACTATCCGGGTCTCGCCAAGACCCTCATGGCGAAGTCGCTGGCCTCCGCCCTGGGACTCCAGTTCAAACGAGTGCAGTTCACCCCCGACCTTTTGCCGGGGGACGTGACTGGGAGCTACATGATCAACCAAAGAACATCGACGTTCGAGCTCAGAAAGGGCCCGATCTTCACCAACCTTCTCCTGGCCGATGAGATCAACAGGGCCCCGCCGAAGACCCAGGCGTCCCTTCTTGAGGCGATGCAGGAGAGACAGGTGACCATCGAGGGCGAGACCCTGAAGATGAGCGACCCCTTCGTTGTCATGGCCACTCAGAACCCCATCGAGTACGAGGGGACGTATCCTCTCCCGGAGGCCCAACTCGACCGTTTCCTGGCCAAGTTGGGGGTAGGTTACCCGGACCCCTCCGAAGAGAAGGAGATACTTAGGCGGAGGGCCGAGGCGATGACGGATGACGTCAGTGTTTCTGCGGTAGCGACCCTCGAGGACCTGCAAATCATGAGGAGGGAGATAGAGCGCATCCACCTCGGGGAGGCGGTCGAAGACTACATTGTGGCTGTAGTCCGCTCCACCCGCAGGCACACCGACGTCGACGTAGGGGCCAGCCCCAGAGGGTCTCTCGCTCTGATGAAGCTCTCGAGGGGGAGGGCGTTCCTCGAAGGTAGGAGCTACGTCGTCCCTGACGACGTGAAGTCGGTGGCCCTACCCGCGCTCAGCCACAGACTGATACTCAAGGCGGAGGGGTGGATGAAAGGGCAGCGCCCTGAAACGGTGATTGAAGAGATCCTTCAGTCGGTGCCCGTCCCCAAGGTAGACTGACAATCGTTTGCTTGCGCGAAAACTTGGCCTTGTCGCAGCCTTCGTTCTGTGGATCCTCCTTCTGGGAATACTTCTTGGAAGCCCGCCCTTAGCCCTTGCCGCAGTGCCCGTCGCACTCTACCTGGCGTTCGTCACACTTGGTTCTCGGCCGCACCTCGACGTCACGGCGACCAGACTTCTTCCATCGGGACAAATCTACGAGGGCGAGAGGGTCACGGTCACCCTTAGGGTGAAGAACAAAGGGCCACCGACAGACCTGGAGGTGATTGATGGAGTACCGTCAGAAATCTCCATCTCTGGAGGGAGCAACCACGTCTTTGCGGTTCTGGGGGAGGGTGAATGCCGCGACTTTGCCTACGCATTCTCTCCAGAGTCCTTCGGCTCCTACACCTTCGGACCTATCAGGATTAGATCGTCGGACACGGCTTCGGCCAGGTACGAGGAAACGGTTTCGGAGTCCTACGAGTCATTAAGGGTCTACCCTGAGGTCAAGTACCTCAACCGAATAGAGCTCAGGCAGACCCGTCCTCGCAATTGGCCCGGCGAGACGTCCGTCAGAAGGTCTGGACAGGGTTTGGAGTTCTATGGAATAGGAGAGTATCACGCGGGCGACCCTCTCCGGCGCGTCAATTGGAGGGCATCTGCAAGGGCCGGCCATCTGATGCTCAACCAGTTCATGAACGAAGCTGGGGGTGAGACGGTGTTGGTGTTGGACCTGAGGTCCACCTCTCGGATAGGAACTCCCCCCAACACCTGTGCGGATTATTCGGTGAGGGCGGCCGCAGCGCTGTCCCACAGGCTCTTGAGAGACAGGAACAGGGTGGGGCTTCTCGCGGTGGGACAGCGCATCATCAAAGTACCTCCTGGCTTCGGGCGTCGCCAGTTCGAAAGGATACTCGTCGGGTTGATTTCTACGAAGGTGGGCGTCGACGCATGGAATCTCGAACTCGTGCCTTACTACCTCTCCCTCTTCTACTCGAGGATGGTTCAGCTGGTGCTAATCTCGCCGCTCGTCGACAGCAGCCCGATGTTCATGGTCTCAGAGCTGGCGAGAAGGGGGTACGAAGTACTCGTGATTTCTCCGTCACCACTGGAAATAGACATTCCCGAGAGGGGTGACCCGAGGGCCATCAGAATTGCCAAAGAGCTTGCGTCGATGGAAAGGGACGCGAAGATTTCTTCGCTCAGAAAGCATGCAAAGGTGGTAGACTGGGACCCTAAACTTCCGCTAGTAGATGCATTCGAAGGGTTGAGGGAATCATGGCGAGTAAGAAGACCAGGCTAGACCTCGTTTCCTTGGTCCGCTTTCTGGGAGTCATCGCGTTCGTCTCGCTGTCAGCTTTAGTCTACCTGACGATTATGCGGGGAACTTCGGCGGGCGTTTTCCTGATTGGGATTCTGTTCAGCTACGGCGCGTTGCTCGGTGGCATCTTACTGAGGCGGCCAGACGCCGAGGTTCTGGGCTGGCTGATTCTCGGTACGACGATGCTTGCGGCAGAAGCGGATTCCACGCTCGTTTCCTACTGGCTAACGATGTCCACCGCAATCGTCGTCGTCGTATTCGCAGACTTCGAGCACTCGGTCGCCCTGCTGTACCCTAGGAGCAAGATGGAAGTTGTTGACGACATTCAGCAAATGGAGCGCAGGCGGCTGCTCCGTAGGCGCGCTTCGGTGTTGGGGAGCGCCGGTGGGGGCGCGCTCGTTCTGTCCTTCGTCGGCGTGAATCTGTCGCCTCCACTCCTACTCTCTGGGTCGTCCACGGCGATTGTCGGCATACTCGCAGTGGTAGCGATGGTGTTGGTTGCATTGGTAGTCCTCGAAGTTGGCCAGGGGAGTCGGAACAGGTTCAGCGGGCGTTCGGAGGCTCCGTCAGCGGGAGCCGGGTCTCCTCAGGTCTCTCCGTAAATACAAGTGCGCCGGTCCCTGGAACGTTGGCGGAGGCAGGGGAGAGCCAACCCAGGCTCTTTAGATGGCTGTCAATCTTCATCGTCGCCCTAGTCGCACTGGTCGTGATTCTGGCGGCGGGCTGGGTCCTCCTCCAGTGGTCAATCGCGGAGCATGTGTACTCCCTGAAGGCGGGCCTCGACTGGTTCGGGATTACCTTCTATCACGACTACACCTTTGTTGCCGCCGCCCTATTCGCCTTCCTGCTGGTGTATCCGCGCCCAGGGGGGAGCGACCTTTGGAGGCTTGGGACAGTGGCGTACCGGTTGACGAGGCCCTATGAGGCGGAAGAGAATAGACCCAGCGAGACGATGAACGTCTGGCTCTGGGGGTTCTGGCAGGCCGTCAAGTGGGCGGTGGCATTCCTTCTCTTCGTGACATATGGCGGTTTTCTCTTCCTTGGCCCGATCATGAATCCCGTTATGATGATGTCGATGGGTCTGGGGAGCTGGGGGTCCCTCCCGAGCGTCTTCGCTCTCCCCCTGACCTCCGCCACAGGGTCAGGCTTCGTCAGTCTGATGCCCACGCTAAGCGTCCAATACGCCGTCATATCCTATGTATTGTCGGCGGTCCTCCTCGTGGTCGCCATCAGGGTGGTCCTCCGCATGTTCGCGAACATCGCAATCAGGAGGGGGGACGTCCCAGCCAGGAACTTCCTTACCCTGGTCTCGCTGATACTCCTCGAGGTAATCATAGGAGCGCCATACTGGTTGATGAACGTAGCGACCCCATACGTCTACGGCATAGCCTGGAGCGCATTCCTGCTCAGCGTGGTGGGGGTATTCTACCTCTACAGAAGGCGGGCAGAGACCCCGAGGCTCGGCCTCTTCAAGGGGGTCGCCGTGGTGCTCGCTGTCCTCCTCGTGGTTCAGGTGGGCGTAGGCGCATTCTACTACTTCAACTGGAACAACAACTATCTTTCCTACCAATGGTACCCGCAGACTGACAAGCAGATTACAGTGACCAGATGGGCAGCGGGCCTAAACGACATCCATGTCGAGAATATCTCGAACCTCCCCACCAGCAACCCGACGACCACTCTGAACCTGGTCAGGCAGTGGGATCAGCAGGCAGCGTCAGTCATCAACACGAAGGAGATTGGCGCCTACAACTGGATGCAGCTGGCGAGTTCGGAGATCGTCTTCTACAATGGGACCGAGTACTGGGTCTCCCCGACGACTCCGTCATTCCCGTCCACCGATTGGATAAGCGAGCACCTCATCTACACCCACGCGGCGAAGGTCCTCGTCATCAACACCCACAATGGGACCGTGGTTCCCGTGACGAGCGCCTTTGGCATATCCTCCGAGCCCCTCATCTACTATGGCGAAGGCGCAGGCTTCACCGGGAGCGTGTATGTGAACGTCCCGGGCTACGATGAGATACAGAACATTTCCTACGCTGGGACGCCCGATTACGTTCTTAGCGGATTGCAGAAGGCGATGTGGTTCACATTCGCAGAGGGGCAGCTCGGATTCGCCTTCTCGGGGCAGTCTATCAACATGCTCTGGAACAGGAACATCTTCTCGAGGGTGAGCGACGTCCTCATCTCGGGGCTCACCATGGACCCGTCAGCGTACATAGTATCTGACGGCAAGAATCTTTACTATGCGGTCCAGGTCTACATCGACTACCCGCTTCAGTCGGGATTCTCCGCGAGCCCCTACCTCAGGTTCTTCGGCGTCGTCCTCGTGAACATCGAGGACGGGTCGATGCAGGGGTACACTGTGTCGAACCTCCTGGGTACCAACTCTTCGGACTTCATCACTCAGTTCTATCAGAACTACTACTCGAGCTGGAAAGCTCCTCCGGCGTGGCTCGTTCCGCAGCTTCGGTACCCGGAACAGCTGTTGGGCTCCCCCAGCGTCCCCGGCCAGCTCGACTACGACTTCGTCTACCACGTCAGTGACCCCTTCGTGTTCAGGGCGGGGACCCAATTCTACGAGCGGGCTGGGAACAGCACGGTGCAGTACATCCCGTTCGCCGTTGGGAACAGCACATACTTCGTAGGCCTTCAGCTCGTACAGTACCAGGGGGTGGTGAGCAAGAACCTGGGAGCACTTTACGTCGCCTATGGGGGGAACAGGCTGGGCCAGATCTACCTCTACCAGAACCCATCCACGTCCTCTCTAATCATAGGTCCCACCGCTGCCGAAAATGCGCTCACGACCAACCAGCAGATCAGGACGCAGCTGACTCTTCTCCCCAACTACAGATTCGGCTCGTACCTTCTGTATTCCGTTGGGGGAGAGCTCACCTACTTCGTGGCCATCTATACAAACCCTGGATCATCGGGGGTGGTGACCCAACTTCCGTTCATGACAGCCGTGAATCCTTCGACCGGAGCTGTGGGGGTAGGGACTGATGCGACCGCAGCCTTCCAGAATCTGGCCATAGTAAATTCCACCACCGTTACGGCGTCGACCCTGAGGGTCGCAGTAAATCAGATAGACTCCCTGATCGCGTCCAGGGGATACACCCTAGTGAACGCTACTTCGGTCAATCCTACGGTATGGGTCAACGTGGGGACTGCGTCAATCAGCGCGGTCGGGGCCAACAAGACCGTGGATGAGGTGACCGCGCTGCTGACAAACTATGGACCAGGGAGCGTCGGGAACACCGTCTACGCCTGGACCGACTCATCAGGGAACGTGAATTTTGGCGTGATTAAGGTTCCTGCCTCCGGTGTCACCGAGCTCTTCTACGTGACAGTCGAGCCGTAGCCGCTCGCCTAGTGCAGCGCCAACAGCACGACGACGATGATGATTACCCCAATTAGAGCGAGGACCACGACCCTCAGGGACCCGTTCCTCTCGGCAATCATGAGACTTGCGTTGATCTGGTCGAACGGGCTCTTCGAATTTAGGAGCTTCACCAGCTCAAGGGCATCTTCATAGAGGAACTTCCCGCCGTCCACCACAATCATGTTGTCTCCCTTGAGCACGAAGGCGTGCCCCTTCACGGCCAGCGGGAGGCCTGACCTCCGGTTGACCCATTCGCGGAACTGGTCTTCGCTCAACCCCCGAGGAAAAGGTACAGGATCCGGTAACTTTTCCTTTTCTGTCAGAAGACGGATGCATCATAGCGCCCCGGGGGGAGCACTCCGTTTTGCGTGGGGCATCGGTGCCCGTTTAAGCCTCGCGACCGCTCCCCCTGCCATGACCGAGGTAGAGTTCTTCTACGACTTCGCCAGTCCGAACTGTTATGTGGCCTACCACAAGCTGAGGGAGCTGAAGGCGAAACGAAGGCTGGACGTGCGTCTGGTGCCGCTCTTTCTCGGAGGGCTGTTCAAAGTGACCAGCGACGCGCCCGTCCCCAAGGGGACTAACGAATACAACTACATGGTAGCTAACCTGGAGCGTATTTCAAGAGCCCTCGGAATCGAGTTCAACTTCCCCCATTCGAGTTTCCCTCCGAACTCGGTGAGGGCTCTTCGGGGGGCCTACTTCGCCGAAGTGAAGGGGACGGTAGACGCCTACGTCTCGATGATATTCAGAGAATACTGGGTGAAAGGAACGGACATTTCCGACCACCAGAGCCTTGGCACGATGGCGGCGTCCCTCGGTATGGATAAGGACGAGTTTTTGGCGTTCATAGAGCGGAAGGAGACCAAGCTGAAGTTGACGGAGGAGACCGAGAGGGCGTACGAGAGAGGAGTCTTCGGAGCTCCGACGTATTTCATAGATGGCAAGATGTACTGGGGCACTCCTGAAGTGCTTTGGCTGCTGGACGACGAGTTGGCTCGGGCCCCCTCCCATTCGTAGTAGGTGTGGGGGCACATCTCCACCCGTGAGTTTCGTTATCGTCAGCCGTCATCCTGCAGGAGAATGGGGGTGAAGCCAGAACCGGCCTCAGGGACCTCCCTGCCCCCCACGGCGCGGCTGCCCCCGACGCTATCCGAAGGTGAACGTGTACAGCCTGAATCCAGGACTCGCTGTAATCACAACTTCGTGCTCACCATAGGAAGGCCCGTCGATGATGTTGTAGAGCCTGGCCATTCCGACGTAGGCGGAGGCAGAACCCCCGGTGAGCGACAGGTCCTTCCCAAGATATGCATCCGACGGAGTGCTGCCATCGAGACTTACCACAATCAGGGTGTTATTCCCCTGGGCAACGATGTTGACGGCTTTGGCATCGTACAGTAGGTAGACCTTGGCATCCTTTCCGGCCGCTATCATGCTGTCGTTGGCGTTGTACCAGTCTCCCGAGAAGTACACGTAGTTCCGCTGGAGCTCCCCCTGAATCATATAGTCGACGACCTGACCCGGCGAGAAACCCTGTGAGTTCCCGATGGGCTGCCTTGCTGTCGCGTAGCCGACATAGAGCTCGGGAGTGCCGATCTGTGAGAAATCGACACTGGTGCCGCTGACGGTATTGTAGGCCGTCTCTGAAGGCACGCTGTAGTGCGCACTCTGCAAGAGCTCGCGAATCACTGATTCTGTCACATTGTAGTTCCCTTCGCCGAACTGCTCGTATCGGATGGTGCCGTTGGCGTCGATGATATAGTCCGCTGGCCAGTACTGGTTGCCGTAGGCGTTCCAGGTCCCGTAGTTGCTGTCGAGAGCCACCGGGTACTTGATTCCAAAGTTGTTGACTGCCGTAAGGACGTTGGTGTAATTCTTCTCGAAGGTGAACTCCGGGGTGTGGACCCCGACGATGACCAAGCCGTTGTTCCCGTACTCGTTGTACCAGGCGTTCAGGTATGGAATGGTCCGGATGCAGTTGATGCAGGAGTAGGTCCAGAAGTCAACGAGGACGACCTTCCCGCGGAGCTGCGAAATGTGGAGCGCCGGTGAGTTGATCCAAGCAACGATCCCTTGGAAGTCCGGGGCCACTCCATAGTTGGGCAGAGCCGACGGGTTGCCAATTGCCTGGCTGGGTTCCTGCGAAGTGAAGAGGGTAGAGACGGCAGCTGCCACAACGACGATAGCGACGATACCGAACACCATCACGTAGGCGTTTCTCTTCATCGTCTGACCGCCTCCACAGAAGTGCCTGAGACGTACGCTAGGAACGCGGGTACGAGCGGGAGTATACAGGGTGAGATGAAGGTGAGGCACCCCGCGGCCAGGGC
>Ga0187784_10005424_pt1 | contig 10305 bp, 3 predicted proteins | sample 1015_SJ02_MP15_2_FD_132964 | JGI IMG/M metagenome (GOLD analysis project Ga0187784, IMG submission 132964) | Tropical peat soil microbial communities from peatlands in Department of Meta, Colombia - 1015_SJ02_MP15_20_MG | ecosystem: Environmental > Terrestrial > Soil > Wetlands > Peat | place... | reverse complement strand
GCGCAAAATCAAATGTTTGACATCAATGGGAATCTCCTCCCGACCACACCGCTTCGGATTAATCTTGAAGAGATGGGGGTGCCGCGCTTTACTGACAACGTTAAAATTAACTTAATCGCTACTGCTTCATACCAGGGTGGCCTCTCCTCAGATCGCAGCAGCAAGGACATAACGGTACTTCTGCCCGTCGTCGTCATCCATGGGTACTCGTTTGACTATCAAAACATACCCTTCTATCATGCCATCGCTTATGAGAGGGCTTACAAACATCTTTCTGACGAACTCAAGAAGCAGGGTTATTCTAATAGCGAGAGATACGGGAACAGTGAACTACTGAACTATCGAACGCTCTGGGACCCGAGCGATCCTGTTGTCCAATATGGCGATGTGCGCGACATAACAGAGGGTCAAATGCGGCAGATGATGGATAACGTCCTACAGGAAGTTCACGAGCACAGCTATGCAAACAAGACGAACCTCATCGGGCACAGTTTTGGGGGATTGATAGCCCGCTATTATGCTGCACAACACCCCGACAAAGTAAACATGGTCATAACCGTAGGTAGCCCACATATGGGAACCACGGTGTTCTACGACGAGGGGCTAACAAAATATCACAATGTGGATAGTACGCTAAAGCAAGTCCCACTCAATCGCGTCGTTTACTGGACAGTGCCGATTTATGGCAATGCGGTAGAATATGCCAACCACACTCAAGCACCAAGTCTTTTCCCCAACACATTAGCGAGTGTGGGGAAGGCTAACGGCGTGAAGTACTACTGCATCTATTCGGATTTGAATAAAAACACTACTCAGACTCTAATCGTGCAAAACAGTATCCAAGACCCGGGATGGTACACCATCATTGGTAGACAGTACGGACCAGGAGACGGGTATATCGCTGCAATCAGTGCGGGTACTAGTCAATTTGGAAAGCCGATACGCGTAAGCGGAGAGGATCACGCGACTTTACTTAACCAGTGTGACACCCAAAGTGTTATCATGGACAAATTACAACACTAGAGCTGATGACATGCACGAGCATAGACTGCATGGCAATCAAGGATCTCTTGTAGGGTCGATGATTGTCGATTTTCATTATTCTGCTGCAAATGAAGTTAAAAATTACGATCGAATCAAAACCTCGTAGTAATCGTCCCAGTCACCTTTTTGAAGTTTAAAGGAAAAGAGTTCTAAAATAACAGAATCAGTGTTGTCTATAATTCTGTGAAATGAAAAAAAAGAAACCATAAAATGAATTAAATTTCCACGTTAGCCATTCAAATCAGCTATTTTATCCCTGGCCATTAAATTTCTTTAAGCAAGATGGGGGTTTTCCTGTATCTTTTAAATTGCCGAACAATGATATATCTATTGATCTCGCGATAAAGCTTTAAGTTCTGCGGTGATTGCCTTCTTGGGGATGGACTCTTTGCTTTATCTGCCAGCACACTGAGTTTGGGGCTTTATGAGGAGATTCAGCATAAACGACCGGGAGAGCATGAAACAGTGACCTGCCCACATTGTGGAAAGGAATTTACAAAATGACGTTATATAGCAACGTTTAAACTGCCCAAGCGCGTAAATGTATTATGCGACCGATCTGCACACATACAATAAGTTGCCAGAGTTCAAAACCATCTTTCTGAATAGGAACGTGTTTGAAGACATTCGCACTTGATCAAGACTTATGTTGGCGCTATCTTGAGCGGCCTAGGCACGAGTCGAGACCTGACTTTTTACTGTCATGTCTCCGAATCGCTCAGGACTCTTTTGTCCACCTAATGCCGCATTTACGAATCACATGAATATTCAGGCGCTGGTGGGATAGTGCGTCCGCTCGACTTCTAATACTTTATCTATATATCAAGATGCCCAGTGTGACTGATCCTACTGGATGATAACGCCTCGTTATTCTGCATATTTGCGAAAGTCTCCAAGGACAAAATGTTCCGTTACGCGAGAAATCTATAAAAATAATATATACATTTAAATGTGAAGGATCTGACTTACCAGTCATGACAAATAATATTACTGCTGGAAACGTCGAGAACTGTCGCAACCTCATCGCTGGAAAATTCAGAAACTATGGTCCCCCGGATTGCTCATATCGACTGTGGCATGCTGGCGAAATTGTTCAGGGCAAACCTAACATTTTCTTGGTGCATGGGGCGGTTATCCCCCCTGGGCACGTTCGAGAGGCGCCAAATGACTGTTTCCGTCAGCTCGGCCCTTTGCTACACAGCGAATTCCACCACAATGTATGGGAATTTGAATATGCAAACGAATATTTTCGCCATCACGTTACGCGTAAAGACCGGTACTTTAACTACCTCGATCTAACGACTTATGGCGAAGAACTAATAGATGCTATAAGGGGAGTACGAAAGTCCAATCCAGACGGCGACGTTACTATCATCGGCCACTCTATGGGGGGGCTGGTAGCCAGGTATGCTGCCCAAAATATTCGAGATGTGGAGGTTAATAAGATTATTACATTAGATACAGGACATCTTGGATTTGAGCTGGCTAAAATCGTAGACGAATTATTGGTAGATTATATAGGTTCACATGTACAATCACTTATACATTGCTCAGAAGATGCAAAAAAAGGAAGCCCTTTCATGCAAGAACTGAAAGAGGGGTTCACTCCTGGCAACTATGAGCTAGTGTCGCTTGCTGCGGGCGAATTGGGAGTAGGATGCATTTTCTTCGATGAACTCGGAGAACTGATGGGAGTCAATGATTTGGGAGAACGCTTCAGGGGTATCCCTATCGCTGATTGGGAATCATCAAGCATGGGCCAGGTTGACCACCATGGACATCCCACCAACGTTAACTATAACATTAAGTTCGAAATTGTGAAAAAAGTAGATCATTTGAACATCGCACTAATTACAGATCCAAACAAAAGCCCAGCATATAAAAAGATTATAAGTAGTCTCTGCTAAAACTCTGTCGATAAATGCTTAGATCGAATATCGTTTTGCCCGATATCTTCTAATTTCGCCAGTTGTGTAGCCAAGAATTCGGTCGTACGGCGAGCCCTGGAGGGGGCCGACAGCATCCTTCCAACACTGCATACCGCGCATATATACATTATTTATAAAAATCCTCAAAAACTATTGAAAAAAATGGGAACGCTATTTATTCTTATATAGTTTGTTTCTATACATTTAAAAATTACAGTTGCTAGGGGCCTCTTTTTATATATACAACTTTGAAGCTTACTATAAATGAAACCGTGCTGATATGAAGACGAAAGTTACATTCATAAGTTTTTCACTCGTAGCTGTATAGTTATTCCCAGTGGTGAGTGTCGCTGCAGCAATGATGAATAACGTCACGACCTTGGCACATAACACCCATATGCAGGGACAGCGACCGGTTAATCCAAACAAAGTGCACTACAGAGATCTAGGGGCATGCGTGTGACATCTTTGCATACGTATCCCTCGGAGTCGACTTCGAGAATAGCAACGACAATCATAGGGGATATGTGGACTGTTATGGCTCTAGATAGCGGCATTGTGAAGGGTACTTGTTATGGTTTTGGATTTGACGTTTTCACCTTGCCATACGCGAATAAAAAGATATGTGGGTAGTGGGTCAATTTTTACCTCGGTAACAAGCTTGCACCCGGCAAGTGGAATATCGATTCCAACCCAGAGTGTTGGGTCTTTGCCCAGCTGTTGCTCTCTACCGACGAGACAGCACAACTTTCTTTAGGAACGCACTCGTTAAAAGTCGACTACTTGGGGGATACCACGTACGCTCCATCTCATTGGGAGGGTACGTTTAACGTTAAAGCCGCCGCCTCTGGATAAATACTTGATAATCGAATTGCATTTTTACGCCTTCAGATAAAAGGACAGCATATAAGTCTCCGAATAACTTTAACGATTCACGTACAACCACGCGCTGGCAGCTGTGAAGAAATTATTTAAAAATTCTTTAGCTAAGCACTAATCATCATAAGATAGAGATCTGAGTTACCACTACGATACTGCAATCCTTCCGACCACACGACGGTTACGACCCGCCATGATAACAGCAATTTTCACAATTAAATACCCTTATAATACTGGGTTAATTAGCTCAGAGTAGTTAACAGAACAACCACGAGGAACGGGTGCACTTTAGTGGTAAACAATTGGATAAACTATAAAACGGTTTAAACTGCTCAGAAATGCCTCGTACTCTAAGAAAAAAAAATGTGCAAAGAGGTAGCCGAAAAAACATCGGGAAATGAAGAAGGTTCAAAACGTCATTCAATCATTTTATTTTCAAATCAATAGTTGCTACTGCGAAGAGATCATACAAATAATAGCGCTTAAGACCTTAAGCTATCCCACTCGCAAACAACGATTACAAATGCGCATTAGTTTAGTCTGGTAAGTGGGGCGTTTAATTGATGATGGCCGCTTACTGAGCTCTTCTCCTTTGGATAAGGGGAGAGATAGAAATACAAGCTGGCTGCTTTAGCACGAGTGGCTAACGTGATTCCCTCGTACACACGGTAATCCACTCATTCTGTTACTCGTGTAGCTATTCTAGTTGTCCACATGATCGAGATCCCTTAGCAACTCCTCTGCATTCTGGTATCGTTCCTGTTTGCACTTTTTGAGGCATTTGAGGACGATGTTGTCAAGTTCCTTCGAGATCGGACAAAGCTTTGACGGCGGTGTAGGTGCCTCTTCTAATATCTCATGTATTATTTGTGATTCCTCCCCGGTGAAGGGCAACATCCCTGTCATCAGCTGATAGAACAATACGCCCAACTGGTAAATGTCAGTTCGCTCATCAGCGCCGCCGAATCGTCGTGAGAGTTCCTCTGGCGCAGCATACTGAAGGGTAATCCCCGCAATCGGTGGTGAGTGCTCAGTCTTAACTTCGCTCAGCCCCCAGTCTCCTATCTTGACTAAGTCTCCTTTGAGGAGGATATTTGAGGGCTTTATATCCCTATGCAGAATTCTTTGTTGATGTGCGTAGGCGACCCCGCATGCAACCTGCCTCATGATATCAATGGCGCGTTCAACCCCTATGTTCTTGTTGTTCATTTCAAGCTCAAGGCTGCCTTCACAGAGCTCTGATTCAAGATATGGGATAGGAAAGATGTTGTAGTCTAAGAGCCTTACGATGTTATCATGCCGTAAGAAGCTCCAAGTTGCCGCTTCTGCCATGAACAGTTTTCCTACGTGCAAGTCGCATGATCTGCAAACCTTTACAGCTACAGGAGCGCCCTTTCGATTTACAGCACTAAATACGCGCATGAACCCCCCCTCGGCGAGGTAGCGCGCCTGTGAGAATTGGGGGGTAAGTTCAACGGGGAACGAGGGGGCGGAAGCTGGAGGCACATCAGGTTGAGCTGACATTTTTTGTGATTGCGTCTCCGTAGGGCAAGTTAAGCTTATATTTTGACCTGCTTCTGGTTTACCTCTCTCTCTCAACGATGTAACGCCGCTTGCAATAAACACCATGAATATAGGAACGCCTAATATAAGAGCACCTAATGCAAGGCCACACGAGATTAACGCTCCAATTGCTCCTATTATCATTAATATTCCACCAATCGTTCTTCCCTCAATCGCACCTGCTACTGCGATGCACGAAAAAAATAACATGCCGGCACCAAAAGTAACACCGGAGGGGGCTTGAGAAAGCAACCAAAGGCCAAAAATGATTCCAAGCACGCCTCCAAAAATGCTGAGATTAAACGATTTAACCGTTGTTATTGTCCTCCTGATAACTTCTTTATCTCATTAGACGATAAGTTTAAATCCTTTTATAACTTGCTTGTAAGATAAGTTTATAATCGGAGAATGTGAGCTGAGCCCTCCATGTGTTGTTTAATGTTACGAGCACGTAAGGAGACGGCAGCATCTATGTGTGAGGCATTCGAGGCACTGCATAATCTGAGACGGGCTTGCGTTGGCATCCTTTTATCTTGTCGACCTTTGCCCTTGCCTTTGTTTTCGCACTTTTAACGTGAAGCACGTAAAGTTGTTAAAGAATTAATGCGAAACGCTTAAATGCGTAAAAATAGAAACGGGAAGCCACCTAGATTCTAACAGGCTATTGAGTCGACAAAAATGCTTTGAGCTAGCAAGAAAAAAGCGTAGCATAAAATTGTGTTAAAGAATTTCATTTGGATTTAAATATAATAATCGGGTTATTGGATATATACTTCTAGATTAATCACTACGTTCAATTGGACGCGCAGGTGGATAAATGAAAAAAGCGATCGCAACACTTTTAGTAGTAGCGATGATTGCGGTAGTCATTGACGTGGCTGTCGCTGCCGCTGTCACATCCACACCGCATGCCAAAGCCCGGCAGCCAACGAGTATCACAATCGGTAAGTATCCCAACCAAGTAATTATAGAACGTAAGGGCTCGATAAACAGCCACAATAACCTGTCATTTGGGCCACATGATAAGTATGTCAGGGATGAGGTGCTCGTTCGATTCAAACCGGAAGCTCGCACAGAGAGGGGAGTTGTTCAAGCGTCTGCCGCAGCTGCTCATGCTAAACTGGGCGCCGTGGTAAAGGAAGAGTTTACAGGAGTGCCCGGTCTTCAACTGGTGAAACTTCCCGCGGAAGTCACCGTGCCTGATGCGGTGGCGCAATACCAGCGGAACCCGGACGTTCTCTATGCTGAAGCCAACTATCTGCAATACGCAGATGCGATTCCCAATAATCCTTATTTTAAGTACCAGTGGGGGCTTCAAAACACCGGTCAGACGATAAAAGGAGTAACGGGCACATTGGGGGCCGACATTGACGCAATTGATGCGTGGAACAAGACCATGGGGTCAAACGACGTCATTGTCGCATCTATCGATACAGGGGTCGATTACCGGGAACCGAACCTCGCTCCTAACATCGTGAACGGATGGGACTTTATTACGAACAGCAATGACCCAATGGACAGGGACGGACACGGCACCCACGTGGCGGGAATCATAGCAGCAGCAGGCAATAGCGGTATCGGGGTTGCAGGGGTCATGTGGAAGGCGGACATTATGCCCTTGCGGGTAATTGGTCCAAGTGGCGCTGCTATCAATAATATAATAAAAGCTATAGACTATGCAAATTCACATGGCGCAAGCATCATAAACATGTCTTTTGGCGGCTCCACATATAGTCAAGCAGAAAAAGATGCTATAGATGCTTCTCCTGCCCTCTTCGTCTGCTCTGCGGGGAATTCCGATTCTAACAACGATCAGGAACCTCACTATCCATCGAGCTATTCGAGCGACAACATTATCGCTGTTGCTGCAACTGACCAGAACGACGCGCTTGCGTCATTTTCAAACTATGGTCCAAATTCGGTGCAGGTTGCTGCCCCCGGCACAAACATCTTAAGCACGGTTCCGCCGTTCATTCAATTGTTCAATGACACGTTCAATAACTTTACTGCATGGGATGCGCAGGCGTCGTGGCACATTACTCCGACCGGCGCAATGGTTGACATTCCTAGCGGCAGCGCCGTGAACGCATCAATGACGCTCAAGAACCCCCTTGATCTGACAAGTAAATGCGGAACAGCAATAGACTTTAAGGTGAAGCAAGAGCTCGTAGAAAACCACAGCCTGGCTTATCTCGAAGCATCGAGAGATGGCATCCACTGGGATACTATTGCTCATGGCTCAGGGAACTCAAGCAGGTGGATTGAGCAGGAGTTCAGCCTTACGGACTACGATACCTCACCATTCCTTTACATTCGATTTAGATTGACAACTGACGGTAGTGTTGGTTCCAACAGTATATACATTGATACTGTCAAGATCTCAGCATTCGATCCATCGAGCACAAAGAATAGCTACCGGTTCCTAGACGGAACCTCCATGGCCACCCCCTACGTCTCAGGGCTGTCCGGACTGGTCAAGGCGATACACCAAGATTATACCACCCTCCAGATAAAAAATGCTATTTTGAAGAACGTTGATGCCGAGAGTTCATTACGTGGCAAGATCTTAACAGAAGGGAGGATCAACGCCGGTAGAACGCTGTCCGGAGGGTAGTGTCACTTCCAACCAACTTCCATACAACTACTGCGTCGTTCCTATCCATAACCAACAGTTTGGTGGTGTTCGCCATGGACAATGTCTCGCGCGGTAATGCAGGTCCGACGTATGTTCGACCGGGTAGCACCCAATGCTTTTTTCTATAACTTGCTGATGTGGCGCTTTGCCTTATTTCTCTAAGCTTAACAGTACGTTGGTCTTCTCGCGTGCTCTACATAGTAAAAGCGCGCGACGTTTTACTTCACTCCTACGCGAGATATGGGCGAAAGGTTCAATATTCAAGCAATAGTGCATTCACTAACAATAAAGGTTACGCGATTTGCCACTATTATAGAACGATCCTTGTAATCTAAAAGTGAAAACAGCGCGCTTCAGAGGGTAATTATATGAGTAATTATGGGAGAGAATAGCGCACGAAAGATGACCATGCACAGTCTTTTTTACAGCTTCTTATTTTTCTAACATTACTCTTTTCTACATTAATGATCCTCATAACAATAAATATCGATAGCAATTAATTTCTTTTGGCGGTTAATATTCACGCCTCATATTGATTGAATATGTTAGCAAATTTATTTCTTAACGATTCAAAGAATAACTAACCCGTTTTATTAATGGTTTCAAAGATTGATGTTACAGAATCGTTCCTTGTTTAATTTTATACCACATTCCAAGTCTTTACTTATTATGATTGGGATGTTGGTATTTACCGTTCCCAAAATTGTCGCCGCTTCTTAACTCTTTCTTCTTACAGGTAGCAGTTAGTTGTCTCGTAAACGGTGCCGCTGTTTCATCCCATAATTTAGAATGTTCAAGCCTTAAATATCATCAATTAATTTCTAACCGCTTTATGTCATAGTCTTTCGCTTTAAGTCCAATTTGTAGTCGCTCTACATGGCTTGTAAAATGGCTTACTTCCTGCTTTTTATTTCAAGATCGTAACGATCAAGATCTTAAGTTGACTTCCCCCAGACAGGCATTCAAGACGGCATCCTGATGGAACTATTCATGAAAAATATCGAAACATAGTGTGACGCCAAGGAGAATCAACGTGATCTAGGTAGGAATTGATAAACATCGAAAATATTAGTTAGTGAGAGCCTCTCTCTTATTGCCATGAAGTTGTACCTTCAGTTTAAATTAGGATTTAAAAAACTGTATCGTCGATCAAACAGAAATTCGTGCGGTTATATTCTAAGTAAAAAGTGTTGTGGCTTCTTCACATTAAAGGTGGTAAAGTAATCTACGGAAGTGTATCGCGATTTTAATTCCATTATGCGATTGGTCAATCGTAAACACATGTACATAAAACTATTTGCGAATTAGTAGCCGAACTAGAGCTTTACGGCCTTGGACTGGAACAGAAAAGGTGGGGAGCGGAGATTGGGAGTTGAATTTACAGCTCTCCGATGGGATTTGTTAAATGAAAGGTGTTATTGTATGCGTTGTAGGGATTTAATTGTATAAGTTTATCAATTGGAATAATTATAAAAGTGTATTTACGCCGCAGGCAATTTTCCGTGAATAACAGTCAGCTCTAGAGACGGAAGATTTAATACGTGTTGTAGCTTACCTAACGTTAGATAACTTAGCATTGCTAGTTGCTAAAAAATTAAAAGATAAAGCTTGTATTTTTAGCCTAAAAAAGGTTTTTTTTAAGGTATACGATTTTATGTTTCAGTAAACCCTGCATTGCCGTCGAAATCTTCGACGCATACCGTCTCTCTCAATCAGACGTAAAAGACAATCTTTAAGGTGGATAATGCCTATCAGTGAAAAGAGGTGTAGTCTATATGCTGGTGTTATATTTTCCATTATTTTTGCCAGTTGGGTTTGTTTTAGCAGGCTTGTCTCTGTTATTAAACGCAATGAGCCAGTTTTGGGCCCAAACGTATCCTGGTATCCCGACTTTCAATGAGTTTATATGGGCAACATTTCTTATTCTAGCATTTTAACATTATAACTTCATCATAGATCAATGGGAAATAAATAAATCATCGATGGATCAGTGGTCGAGGTTCAAAGATATACATAGTGTAGCTAAAAATGAAATTCTAAGCTTAAATGATAAGGATATCATCGCCTTAAGTTTCGCTATCATGTATCAAGCATTTTTGTACTAAAAGCCCTTCAATAACTGCACGCCCCGTCAGACATTTTCACTTGTTGTGGAGAACTTTGAAGTAGGAAAAACTCCTCACACAGAGAAAGAGATCAAAACGAAAAGCACAACATCCACTCGTCGACTGTACATTTTTGCTTATCCCAAGGTAT
>Ga0187784_10005422_pt1 | contig 10307 bp, 16 predicted proteins | sample 1015_SJ02_MP15_2_FD_132964 | JGI IMG/M metagenome (GOLD analysis project Ga0187784, IMG submission 132964) | Tropical peat soil microbial communities from peatlands in Department of Meta, Colombia - 1015_SJ02_MP15_20_MG | ecosystem: Environmental > Terrestrial > Soil > Wetlands > Peat | place... | reverse complement strand
GGCTTTGATGCTAGCCGCAATCTTTTCAGAACTAGTTTGCACGTAACCGTCAATTAAATTGAGCAGAGCCTCAGCCATAACCGGATGTCCAAACCCATATGCTTCTATAGCGAATGCATGGGTCTCGGTAAATTCCCTTGCTTCAAGGGATCTCAGTCCACACTTGAGAAGCAGTCTCACTATCTCCTCTTGCTTGTAGCCGGCTTCGACGAGAGCATTTGAAAGGATTTTTGGATTCTTCGCCGTAACAGCTGCAGCCAAAGCTCGGTCCAAGTCCTTAGACTCCAAGAAACACTTCACTGCAAGAGAAAACTCAGCAGCAGACTCATAATAACGTGCAGCAAAGTTCAAAAAACGTCGCTTCTTATGCTCGTCTCTGTCTTGTGTAGCCCGCTCATAATAGATCTGGGCCGCCTCGAGAAAACGCCCCTTTTTTACGAGTTTTTCTGGATTCCGCAAAATTACTACCTTGGCTTTGGGTTTCCACAGCGGCTGCATAAAAGCAAATCCGATAAGTTTAGAGTTGCACAAACTGGACAAAGCCAACCTGCACTCGGCATGTCAGTCTGAGTGTCTGGGATGCTTTTTCGAATCTCAATGAGCCTCCTCTGCCATGAATAGGGGTCTCGAACTGAGAACTCTAACCGCCCAGAGACGTCCTTGCCAAATGATCCTGTCCTCGCAATAACAACGAGTTTCTTTCGTACCGCGCCTTCGACGAATACATCAGATATGCCCTCAAGCTCCATATCGACTGAAGTGTAACTCCTCTCTTCAAACCTATGAGGCTTGTACTCAAAAATTAGCCGCTTGTTAGTGAGCGATAAATATCCGTGGGTGTTGTAAAACTTCGTGTTCTCTCCAGCGAGCACCTCCTCACCAGGTTTAAGTATAGGCATCTTAAATCGCCTTACCTTTTCAACTCAATGCCACAATCTGGGCATGCAGGCTTCTTGTTGATGAAGCCTACCTTTGGACAGCAAGCTTTGCAAAACAATTTTTGGCACCGTGGGCATTGCCAAGCAGTGGGCCTCAGCCAAGACCCGACCTCGCGACCACACTTGGCGCAGAAACCTCTGGGCATAGGCTTCACGTACACTACACTTTCACTTAACAGATAAGAAACTTATGTAGTTGACCCTTTAATAGAAATACACAATATGGTCAATAGGGCGCTCTCTCTATGCGCAAACAGGAAAAATACATAATCTGGCCGCAATATTTCGACCAAAATAGGACACGAAGCCAGGGAAGAAAAATCCCAAAGAATCAAGCCCAACCCACACCGAGACTTGAGGAGATACAAAAAGCTGCACAAAGACTAGGTTTGACGGTAGAAATCGTTCCAGAATTGGCCTATCCGTCCACACCACGGCTAAAGACAGGGATAGCGTTGGTGAGCAAAAAAGGTGCCAAGCTGGAGACAATGCGAAAAATTGCAAGAGAACTCGGCGCGCAACGTGCCAAGCAATTGACCTAGCTAAACACTACTCGCTCTCGGCTTCTTTCTGAACTAAAACCGCGTTTATCAGGCCATGCTGTCCGGGCCGAGAAGTAACCTTGGCCAAACCCAAACTTGTTTCTATAATCGTACCTTTCGTAATTACCCCGCGACGATTGTAATCAATGTTAGCAGGATTACGAACGACACGCACGATCTCGGTCTTCTCAGTTCTCCGAGTTGGAAGACTTGTCACGTTGGCATTCTTTTCCTTGACGGCCCTGACCTTAAAATTACCGCCACGTCGCCTAACGATCTTCCGCTTTGGCTCCCCCAATAAAGTCTCCGTCGGAAAAGATCCACGCTCAAAGCGTCGCTTCATACGGTAAGCTCGCTTCTTTCCACCAGAGGGCTTCCTCTTGTGCAAGCTTCCGTGCCAAACAGACAAGACGCATCAAATCCCGAATCTAATGTAACATGCACACTACAAAAAAATAAGATATAAGCTTATCCATTACTTGATAAAGCGGCGGGCCACAGAGAATCGACGTCCAGTTTTCACATAACCCAGCAGATCCCTTTACTCGTATCCGTACCCCCTCGAGCGCTGAACGTCCAAACTTAGGTTGCTCCCTCCCGGGCCTGGCCAGGTTCGCCTGGTAAACATGGAAAACTGTCTCCCTACGGAGACAGCACCACGACCACCAGCCCCGAGGGACGGATATTCACAGTCAGAGACCAGCGGGCTAAATGCTCTTTAGCGTCTCAGTCTCAGCTTTCGGTCCATCATATAGAGGGTTTATGGTCAGAGCTTTTGGCTCGTCAGGGGACCCCTACCCCCCCGCCTGAGACCCGCCGCAAGAACAGAAATATCCACTGCAGTATAAAACTTTACTAATCTTTTTCAGCTGATCTCCAAATTCCAGGCAATCGACGATTCTTATCATGTTTCTGCACAACCTTTATGCGAAACAATTGAACCTCATAATGTGTGCCGATGAAGAAAACCCTAAGCTGAAAAAAGATGACGTGAAAATCCTGGGGTATCTGAGGTAAAAAAAAGATTTGTTTTCGGCGAAAGGAGCCAGTAACGTCATTGACACGCATCAGCTTGTCCTATTTTCCCTCATTGCTCTTTATTGTTTTACTTGTATTTCTCTAAAAAGCTTAGAGGAATGGAGAGACTATTTCACCTATTCTTTTGAGAAAAGCTTGATCCTCATCCGTAAATGGAGAACGAACATGAGAATCTATATCCAATTCGCCGATAATTTCTCCTTTTTTAAAGATTGGCAAAACAATTTCAGACCTCACGTTTGGACTGCATGAAAGGTAGTTGGTCTCCCTCGACACGTCTTGTGCAATAAACGTTTTTCTGAGATCTGCCGCTTGACCGCATATGCCTTTTCCGAACGGTATCCTCACGTGCTCGGTGGGTTGTCCTTCGAAGGGGCCGAGCAGCAGCTCATTCCGTCTTTTTGGGTTTACAACATAGAAACCGACCCAATCATAATAAGAAACATTATTCTTAAGCAGTTTACAGATATCTTTCAGCTTTCCATCTTTGTCTTGCTCACTCTTCACTATTTCGTCTGCCTTCTTTGCAAGCGATCTAAACAAGACGCTCTTTTCCATCCCGCAATCACCTTCTATAGATTCCACGTAGCACTCTAATATGGCACAAGTTGTCACATAAATGTTAGCCGCGCTACTACGACCAAGGCGGAAATGAGATACTCTTACTACGTTTTTTGATAATAATATCTCTTCGGACCCATTTTGTAGGCAGTTTCTTGTATAACCAGTCTTCAGGTATTACCTCAACTGTTATTTACTTTTTTCACCCGATTATTATTCAAGATGCGAGTCATATGGATTCAAGAAATCTTCTGGAATATTGTCACGCAGTCAGACATCGATATATGGACCGATTTGCGACACTTCCTTGGGAGGAGGTCACAAAGGATCTTAGGGCAAGCTTCGATTCCATGAAGAACATTCTCTTGCACACGCTTGATGCTGAAGACAGAATGGTCAACTATGTCATTCCAGGCCGCACAAAAGAGTGGAGTTCACGAAACGCCAACGAGTCTAATGATATTGCTTCCATTAGGAAACGACTTGAAGAAGTTGAATCTAAGACCGTGACCTACCTTGCGAGGGTGACTCCTGCTGAGCTTGAAAGAAAAGTGGAAGTCCAGAGGATGGACATGCCCCCTGTACAAGTGCGAGTGGAAGACGTTTTAATCCATGTTGCTCTCGAATGCATTCACCATTTCGGCGAGTTGATCGCTTTAATGTGGCAGATCAACATAGAACCACCGCATGTTGGCTGGATCGCTTACCTCCAAAAATAGTGCGCCACCCGATTGCAAGGAAAGACGATCCATCCTCTAATAACTTGCTATTTCCCGCGGGCAGATTGCCGTAGCCAAAAGTCAGAGAAATAAATAAGATTCCGTGTAACGCGAACGAAGGTGAGTCACGTGTTAGCTTGAAACACACGCGACTGATTGGTTGACAAGATTTTCTACGTATTCTCATTTTACGATAGCACTAGCATGTGACAGAGCCTTTGCAGTAAACTAAAATTGTCTTGAAAACGAGCGCCGGGAATGGGATTTTGGCACGAATTTGCCGGCAAAATGACCTTCCATTCATGCTGGCCTACATTGAAGGATATTTTGCCCAGGTGCGTCAACTAGATAACCTTCGCAAAAGAGTTTGCCAGTAAGTCCGGGAGAGATTCGCACCCAAATGGGTACAAGTCCCGCTTCACGAACATGCCAAATATGCCCAAAAACAGGCGAGAGCGCGCGCTAGCAGTGGCGCACGCTTGCTTCTCAAGCTTCTTGTGCTTGTGGGAGTTTTGCCTTCGGTGGTTCTAAGCTTAATACCCCTAGTATCAGGCTAGCTATAGGCAGAAGCGTACCAAGTGGCAGCAAGGGCAAATCGTAGGCTCCATTACCCAGAGCAGTTGCCAGTAGTCTCCAGAGCAACGAAGGTAATGCGAAGAATCCGCCCAAGAACGATCCAACGACGATTAACGCAACACCTGGTTTGGTATTTCGAATCCAAACCAAGACACCGCCCACCATCATTAATACCGCAGAAAAATACATCAAAGGGACTATAAGAGAATAAACGTAGGGCAATGCTAGCAAGGCCAACCACCCGGCCGTGAATCCCAACACAGCTGAAGTCTTTCGATACAAGTTCTTTCTCGCAACAACTCTCAAATCTGACGGCGCCAATGACCAAGAATGGCTCGGTTTAGACAACTCAAAATGCCCCAAAATGAACTTGTGACTTCGACTTTTATCTCTTCCGCGAATCGCATGCAAGAACACATCGCATCACAACTTAAATTTAAATAGTAAGTAAATGAACTTCAAGCATCTACCTATCAAGAATGAACCTGGGGACGCTTGAATGTATGGTATGGGGATATCGCTTGGGTCGCGACTTCTACAGCTCTGGTTATGCTGATGACGCCAGGGTTGGCTTTCTTCTACGGAGGACCTGTTAGAAGAAGAGACCTTGTTTCTACTCTTTCGCAATGCTTGACGATTTTTGCGCTTGTGAGTTTGGCCTGGGTGTTTTGGGGCTACAGCCTGGTGTTCAGGCCCAAATCGCGATGAAAGAGATCAAATCGGGGAAGACCACCCAGAATATGACTTGGGGCCGGTCTATTCCGCCAACACAGAAAGTTCTCCAGATTAGGTACCACTATCGCTACTAGAATCGCGGCATACTCTGCCCGGAACAGCCACGATCTTGCGTTCTGAAACCTCGGTCCGAACCCTGATTTCTCCATCAACCTTACAGACGTTCAATCCAAATCATGAAAGGATGCTTTGCGAAGTTGTCTTAAGGCTTTTCTACAGAAAGTGCGATTAAGGTTGCAAACGTTGCTAAGAAAGGCTTAAGACTGATAGGACAATCATTCCAGTCTTGGTGAGTGATATCTGGCTTGAGAATAGAGATAGCCTTAGTAGCTCACGATAACAAGAAGGCCGACCTAGTGGAGTGGGTTGAGTTCAACAAGGGAACGCTAGCTCGCCACGATCTTTACGCGACTGCAGGGACAGGAAAGAAGGTGATCGAGAAGACCGGCCTGAACATTACTCTGCTCAAAGACGGTCCGCAGGGTGGCGACATGGAGATCGGCGCTTTGATCGCGAACAGGAAATTGGACTACCTGATCTTCTTCTGGGACCCCCTTAGAATCTCTCCCTCACGACGTCGATGTTAAGGCTCTTCTCAGAGTAGCCGTCTTATACAACGTTCCAACAGCCTGCAACAGAGCCACAGCGGACCTGATAATCTCGAGCCCCTTGTTCAGCATGCGCGAATGATCCTTTAGGTTCCCCAAAGTCTCAGGTCAAGACGAGCCCATCCAAAAAATCTGTGAAGCCTTCGGTTGATAAGGACAAGTCTTCAGTTGAAAAATCGATCGAGCATTTCCGTCTTGTTGTTGACTCTAGAAGCCCATTACAAGCGTCTCTGTGTACGTGACTCCTTTGATCCCTCTAATGCAGTCTGTAACAAGATTTCCCATTTCCTCATTTGTCTTTGCTTCCACCATCACAGCAAAGTCATAGCGACCAAAAATGCCGTACACTTTCTTGACGCCTTTAACCTTACTGATTTCCTGTTTAACAGTTTTCATAAAATTCGTTGCTTCACCCGAACCTACACGCACAAGAACCAAAGCCTCAACCATTTAAAACACCTCTCGCTTCATAGATGCTCAGCACATAAATCATTTGCGATCATTGCGCGCTGCGCCTATCTCTGGGGCCCGGTCGTGCAAAGTGAATTAAAGGAATTGCAGCTTTATGTCTGGCGGAGATGGCATGTATACTCGTAGATTGATTTTTTTGATTAACTACGTTGCTTTGGCAGCTTCCTGTGGATTTGGTTTTGGTTCACTGCCTCTCGGAGTGTTTTTGAGGGCAGGTGTTGCACTTTTTAGCGGGTTGATTTCGCTCATATGCATGTGGTTAGGCATAGTTGTGCACAGGAGTCTTCCGAAGAAACATGATCAAGCGAGCGACTTCACAGCACTTTTGACTTCAGAGGTCTATGGGCACGTGAGGCACCCATTCTATTCTGTTCTGATAGTGCTAAACTATGCGGTTTCAATGGTATTCGTTAGTATCTATGGCATAATAGCATCGACATTCCTAATTCCGTTATGGTGGTATTTAGCGAGAGTAGAAGAGCTCGACCTAGTGCGCGTGTGGGGTCAAAAATACATCGAATATAGAGATAGGGTGCCCTGTTTCTTCCGAAGCTGTGGCATAGGAAAAAGATGGAACCAGATGAATACAGCCAGCGCGCGCTATCGTAGGCAGATTTGAGTCTTTTGCAAGTCTGAACGCGCAGATTTTATGACATTCTCGTTAATACTCGAAACATTCCTGGGGCATCGGACGGGCGTTCTTTGAAACCGTAACGCTCGTAGAATTTGGAAACTCCCTTGGCTGCCATTAAGCCAACAAAGGCGCCGTTACGGGCATGAGTTCTCAGGTATTCCATGATAGCGTCCATGATACGCCTACCGACGCCTTTTCCTTGGAACTCTGGCAGGACGACGACGTCCTGAACATAGAAGTAAACGCCGCCATCACCAATCACCCTTCCGCATCCGATAACCTCATTCTCTGAAACAATGCACACAGAAAAAAGAGAATTCCGCAAACCAGCCTCAATAGCGTCAGTCTCTACTTCCATCCAACCAACCGCTCTATGAAGTCTTTGATATTCTTCAAGCGTCGGATTCCGTTCCACCAAAACATATTCTTTGGTCATTTCTTCACATCCTGACAACGTGCGCTTACGTTAATAAGGCACATGTACTGTGTTTAACATTTTGTTCAGTCATCCCCCATCTTTTAGGACGCGTTTGGCGAAAAAATACTAATATTTTGTTGCAATAGAATGAAAAACATGGACATTGTTGAAGTTAGCGAGAGGGTCTACCGATTTCAAAAAGAACGGGTGACAGAGTTAGGTGTTGAGCTAACACCTGAGCTCGTATTCCTCCATCTCACGGAAGAAATTGGTGAAATAGCTCGACAACTAGTAAACAAAAACCTACCAATGAGAGCGTACGAGGTAGATAACTTAAAAGAAGAGATTGTTCATGCAATGCTCGATTTGCTTGTTCCTTCGAGGGTTTTCAACATTAACCTACCCGAGGCTCTTGGCAGAAAAATAGATGAAATGACAAGAAGGCGGTGATCGTTGTGCATGTCATTGAAATGGCTAAGAATCGCAGAAGCATTCGGAGGTTTAAAGAAGATATTGTATCAGACGATCTTTTGGGGAAGATTGTTGACGCGGCTAGATGGGCTCCTTCAGGCGACAATCAACAACCGTGGCTATTTATAATAGTTAAGGATGTCGCTCTGAAAGAGCGGATGCAATGGTTTCTTTGCGACAGGGCCTTAAAGTACTTCGAAAGTGATGACGGGAGGAAAGAATTGGAAAAGCATGGACAAGATGCTCATCGCAGATGGGTCGAGGCGGTTGGGAGCAAAAGATACCAAGAGCATGTGAGAAAAGCACCCATTCTAGTAGCAACGTTCGGAGACATTAAATCGCCTTATTATGTTCATGATTGCTGTGCAGCAACTGAAAACCTGATTCTAGCGACTGAAGCTCTAGGGTTGGGATCGTGCTGAACAGACCATGGCATTGACGACGAACTGCTGGAATTGCAGATGCGGGATCTGCTGAAGGTTCCAAACAACTACAGGATGGTCTCACTTGTTGCAATAGGCATTCCTGACGAAACGCCCAAACCTAAGCCTCGAAAAGACATCGCAAAGACAGTCTTCTTGAATCAATGTGGCAGAAACCTAGAACTCAAGAGTCTGGACTAACCGCGTTTTTTATCGTCTGCGGCGAAAAGTTCTAACACAAAGCTTGAATAGAATATCGAGTTTAGAAGATTTGCTTCGGTTAATTTCCGCTCAAATCATGATTCAGTCGGGGCTTCAGCGGGCGCCTTTTTTGCAATCTTTCTATTGGAAATTAATATAGGCGTAGTGTGGCGACATCTTGAAGAAAAGGGAGTGTATCAATGGAGTTGCGTAGATCAAGGCCGGGAAAGCGTGAGCATTTTCTGAATAGGGCCAAGGTTGTGGCCGAGATGAGTACTTGCTTGAGAAGGAAAGTAGGTGCGATTATCGTTAGCAAAGATGGGGTTGAGCTTAGTTCTGGCTATTCAGGGGCCCCTAGAGGGTTGAAGCATTGCACAGAAAACGGGAGGTGCCTAAGAACAGAGCTGAGGATTCCGTCTGGGCAGAATTATGAATTGTGCAGGAGCGTACACGCAGAACAGAACGCTATAATAAACGCTGCAAGAACCGGAGTCAGTATAGTAGGTGGAGAAATGTACATTTCAAGCGAGAAGATGAAAGCTGGATATGGCGACGGAAGCGAACAGGACAAAATTTACGGCCCATGCATGATCTGCAAGAAGGAGATAATTAACGCAGGCTTGACGGCAGTTCACATGAGAGAGGAAGGAGTTGGGGAAAGAACTTACCGCTTGGCACAAATCAAAGAAATGTTGGAGCAAGAAGAAGGGAAATGGAGAGAGAAGTGCAGATAATGCAAAAATAATAGCACATTCAAGTTCTTTTTCTTACATCCACACACCACAGCGCGCATAGCGTGCCGTGATTCATGGAACTAGTTGGTGAGAGATGCAGAGGTGCCGTATTTCCTCAAAGTCGCGCACAACTGTCTTGTAGATCCACTCATAGTATGGCTTTGAAGACAGCAGCCTTGTGGCGGAGGCCTTACCGATAATGATGCGCAGAGCTTCGTACTCGAGTGTGCACACGAGCAAATGCAGGTAAGTCGATTTCTCGTCTCTTGCCCCTCCCTCCTTCGCTCCAACTCTCACCTGAGGGTATCTAGCCTTTAGGTCTCGGAGCGCGCGCGTAAGCCTGATGGGATGCTTGTTCAAGAACCAATGAATCTGCTCATGAAGATAGATCGCCAGCAGACCTGTATCCGTTCTCACTGCCTTCGTCTTTGTGCCTATTGTTAGAACGGGGTGAGAGTGAGAGATGCTTGCATCGTCGAGAACAACTCTGTCAGTGAAGTGCCATTTCTTAAGTCGAGCACCATAGCGAACAAGTATCTTAGCCAGCCTTCGTCGTAGTCGTTGCTCCGAACCCGAGCTAGAGGCTAACTCAATCCGAATCGTCAGGAGTCCCAACACCGCTTAAGCGTGCTACAATTCTTCTGAAGCATAGGCCTAAATAACAGAATGCCATAGGCTCGTAGAATGAGAAGCAACTTCTATTAGCGGCATAAACTGCTCCCTGAATTTCATCATCACTTCATCTTTACGCATTCTCGCGCCCCATTTTTCAGCCTCTGCCATGGTCGCAAACTCCATCATTTCAACATACGCGCCTGATACGCTGCCGAATGCTTGACGAAAAATTCTCCACGACTTGCACTCTTTAAACTTCTCCGGACTCTCGTTTTTGAATTTGAGAAATTTCTGAATGTACTGGACGAACTCCTCTTGTTTCTCTGTTTTGACAACATAGATATCTACAATGAAAAGACTCATATTCCTCACGTCCTCTCCCATGTTCTTTTGCTTTAGGATATATTAATAATTTGACAGAAATGTTTCATCATCAGGAGCTGGTTATTGAGGCATCAGGAATGGTAAAGCCAGGAGCAAACGAAGACCAAGTATACAGGAAACTTGAGATCGTTGAAGGATATGACACGTGGGCTCCTACGTATGATGAAGAGAAGAATCCGCTTATCGCCTTGGAAGAAAACATAACCTTAGATCTGATCGGCAACGTGAGAAACAAACGGG
>Ga0187784_10005420_pt1 | contig 10311 bp, 10 predicted proteins | sample 1015_SJ02_MP15_2_FD_132964 | JGI IMG/M metagenome (GOLD analysis project Ga0187784, IMG submission 132964) | Tropical peat soil microbial communities from peatlands in Department of Meta, Colombia - 1015_SJ02_MP15_20_MG | ecosystem: Environmental > Terrestrial > Soil > Wetlands > Peat | place... | reverse complement strand
GTATGAATGGATGGCGACATACACGCGATCGCGCGCATGGTCGAGTCAAGTGATGGATCTGAATGTGGACCAGCCGCTGGAGGTTACCGACAACGCGGGCCGGCTCAATTGGGACGCGCCGAATCGATTCGTGAGCTGGGCCTATCTGCCGACGAAATGGAAAAACTGGTCGGTGGCGTATTCGGTGGAGGCGCGCACTGGGTTTCCGTACTCGGAGGTGAATGAGGCAGGAGAAATCGTGGGCGCGGTCAATTCGCAGCGCTTTCCCATGTTCTTATCGCTGAACATTCATCCCGAATGGAAATTCGTCCTGTTCGGCCGGCGATGGGCGCTGCGCGGAGGGTTCAACAACATCACCAATCACCAGAATCCGACTGTGGCGCAGGCGATTCCGGGCATGCCGGTCGAGTTGCTGGGCAGCGAAGGGCGACACTTCGTCTTCCGGCTGCGATGGATCGGCAAGCCGCCGCAGAGTTGATGCCGGCCCCAACCTCGTGGCCGCGCAACGGTTTTTTACTGGGCCACGGGCGGCGGAGGTGGCGGGGCCACGGGCTGCGGAGGGTGGATCGGGAACGATTCGGTGAACGAATATTTAAAAATCCCCGGCATAAATCCGCCGCCGGCTTGCGGAATATCGGTTCGTGCGATTTGATCGGGTCGTGGCGAGGCGCTGATTTGAAAATAGACCGGCGGCGCCATCGCGCTGATCGGCGAGCCTTTGGCCACTCCCGCCGTTGTCGTCGGAAACGCGCCCGGCGGGATCGAGAGCTGGCCATCGGTGGCGTGAGCGTTGCAGGAGACTCCGGCGACATTGACCGTGACCACGTCGCTGGGTCCGTATCCCAATGGATTCCACGCCACCACAACTCCTTTTTGAGGATCGATGGCCTGCAAGCTGGAGTAGTTGGTGAGCTCGATGGTTGGCGGAGTGGTGATCTGCGCGGAGAAGGGAAGCGCGGAGTATTGCGGTTGAGTATATGGGTTCGGCAGCGCTCCGGGACTTGCGATCTGCCACACGCCGGGAACGAAATACGGCGGCGGCAAATGAGCGGGCGAGGAAACGGGCGGACCGGTCGGCAGGCTGAGCGAATAGAAAGCTAGGTACGGCGAAGTGAGAATGAATCCGGTGGTGCCCGGTCCGGTGAGCGTGAGCTCGGGTCCGAGATCGAGGAAGGCGGAGAAAAAGATCGCCGCGATCGTCGCGCCGCTTGATGGGGTGCAGCTATAGAAAACATCGTCGGCGAGCAGAGGTTGCGAGATCACCGCCAGAGTCGCTTCATTCGCCGCGATAGCCTGGACGTTGAAGGATTCATCGCGCACCAGTCCGGACGATCCCGGCGGCACCGAAACCAATCCGTCGATCAGGAAACTCACGTAAGGAATGCTCTGGCCGGCGTCGAGCATGGTCATTTGGGCGACCGTCAAATCGATAGGCGGGGTGCATGCGGCCGCGCCCGTGGCCGCTTTCGAGATGCTGGCCGTATTGCTCCGGGCGCCGTTCACCACCACTTCGACAGCGACGAAACATCCATTCGGAATCGCGGGATCGGACGGGACTTGAAAATCGATCGTGTCGGCGCCCGCGATCGCGGCTGAGTGGGCGGCGAAACTGACCGGCGCGGGATGGCCGCCGAGGAGCACCGCGACTTTCGATGGCGCCACCGATCCGAGCCCGGTTCCCGACAGCGTGACGGTGTCGCCGGGATGCGCGGGATGGGTGAGATTGTTGGTCGAGGCGACGCCGGCCACGACATTTTGAGCGACTGCTTGTCCTATGCCGGACGAGTTGGTGAACAATCCGAAATCGCTCGCGACGACGTCGACGATCGTCACGCCCGCTCCGCCATTCTCGACGATCGAAAGCACGGCCTCGCCCAGCGGGATGCTCGCGGGAACAAGAACCGTCACGCTAGCGCCCTCGGCGCCGACCACCAGAGCCGCCTTGCCGTGGATGGTCACGTCGAGCGTCTTCGGCAGAGGAACCGGTGTCGTGCTGAACGGCAACGTCGCGGTGATGGTGGCGAGCGAATCCGGAACAACCGCCCCTTGAATCGACGGATTGGCGGCATTCTGAACCGAAAGCAGAAACAACAGCTGAGCAGAAGAGCATTGAGCGAGTAAGAGCGCGAGCAGAATGAAACGCATGATGGCCATTATACTCATCGGGTCCTTACAAACCGTTACAAACCGCAGCGGATCGGGGCGCGCCTAACAGATTCGGCGCAGGCGGACGCGTCACCTGTTAGAATAAACGTTCGGTCGCCAATCCTTTCAATAATATGAGGAAATCGTGAAGGTACAATTCTGGAGCGCCATTTTGTGCTCTTGCCTGTTTTTGGGCGTGAGCGGCGCAAGGGCGCAAGACAATCCGCCGCAAGGCGTTATTCAAGATCTGGCCCCAGACGTTAGCGCGGATGCAGCGGACCCGCAAGCGCAGCCCCCGGCGCAGACGGCGCCACAAAATCCGGCGCAGAATCCGCCGCAGACGGCTCCCGGCACGCCGGCGATTCCCAAGCCGACGGTCCAGTTGCCGCCGGCGCCGCCGCAGCAGACGCAGCCTGCCACGATCATTGCGGAGCATGACACGGAAGGCGATTATCTTTCGCTCGAGCCGATGTTCTGGCTGACGAAGACCGCTCCGGTGATGAGCCCCGCCAATGGGAACACGTTTACCAACCCGGGGAGTCTGCATTTTCCGGGGCACAGCAAGTATGGCGAGGGCGCGGCGATCACGGTGCCGACCACTCGCGAGAACAGCATCCAATTCACTTACTTCAGGCTCACGGGACAGAACAATTCTTATTTGCCCGCGGAGGTCTATTTTTTCGGCAATGGATTTAGCGCGGGCGACCTCCTGTACAGCGCGTACACCGTGCAGACAATGAAGCTGTCGTGGAATTATCTTTCCTGGCCGTACCCGTCGAAGGGCGCGAAGCTGCGCATCAAATCGCTGTGGGAAATGCAGTATGCGCAGATTTCGACCACGTTCAACGCGCCGGCCGACACCACCGCGATCGAGACGTACGGAACCAAGCGGGTCATCTACCCGACGTTCGGCATTGGCGCGGAATACCACATGTCAAAGCGGTTTTATCTGAATGTCAAGGTGTCCGCGTTCGGCTTCCCGCATCACGCCGATATCGTCGACGGCGAGGGCGATCTGGTGATGCGGATGAGGCACGTCGAAGCGATGCTCGGCGACCGGTATTATCACTTCAAGACGTCGCCGCGGGCGAGCGACGAATATTTCTTTTTCACGATGACGGGTCCGTTCTTCGGCGTGAGGTACGTCTGGCGCTAAGCTGCCGGTCTGGTGTGCTACGGCACGGTTGACAAAATCACGCGCGATAATGGAAAGCCACGACGGAGATCCCGGCTGATGTCCAACACCAGGGCGCTGTGCATTTTCAGCAGCGTGCTCGGCAATGCAGCGGTGACTAGGTCTCTGATCCGCGCGCTCGACCGGGTGCCTGAACTGGATCCGACTTACGTCATTCTGAATGCCGACGATTACCTGAGCTATCCCGCTCCCTGGTGGGCGCGTTTGACCAATCCGTGGCATTCCGAGTTCATCGCGCGCCGCAAAACCGAACTCGTGAGAAAGCAGCCGTTCGACGTGCTGTTGGTGTACACGTGGGAGAACGCAGTGGCGTTTCGCGACATGGCGAACCGGATGCCCGCCGCCGCGATGATGGATTGCGTCCCAGCGACCATGGACCGGCAGCTTCGGCTCAGAGGACGGAACAACTGGAAGCGCCGGGTGTCGCATTGGGTGCATCACCGCGCCTTCCGCTCCGCCGCCGCCGAGTTCGATCAATTTCTTCCGAAGACCTCTGACTGCCTGAAGTCCCTTGTTGAGGATTACGGCGTGGAGCCAAGCCGGTGCGCTGTCACGCTGGCTCCTCAAGACCTGGACTGGTGGAATCCCCGGCCGCGAAGTTTCACCGCCCCCTGGCGAATCCTATTTGCCGGAAACGATTTTGAGCGAAAGGGGGGCGACTTCCTGCTCCGGCTGTACTCGGACTACCTGGCGAAGGCCTGCGAGCTGACCATCTTATCGAACGACCCAGACCTCGCTTCGCGGCAACTCCCCGAAGGGGTGCGCTGGGTCAAGGGCGCAACGCGGGAGCAACTGAGGGAGGCATTCTGGGACAGCCATTTGTTCCTCCTCCCCACCCGCCAGGATTTCGCGCCACAAGTTGTCGCAGAAGCGGCGGCGGCGGGTCTGCCCTCGCTGGCGACCGGCGTCGATGGAATTCCCGATCTGATCCGGGACGGAGAGACCGGGTTCATACTCCCGCGCGAAGCCTCCGCGGAGCAGTGGGCGGAAAAGGTTCACGGGCTGCTGGCCGACCCCGAAGCGCTGCAAACCATGTCGAGCCAGGCTCGCCGCTTCGCCGAGGAGCATCTGAGCCTGGAACGTTTCGATCGGCTGGTCTCGGACGTGATCGCCCGGCTGCGAGCGGCGATGGAGGCGGGATGAAGACGACCGTCAGATTGTTTTGAAAATCTAATTACTGTTTGCCCTGATCGCTGATCCCGAGCCGCAATTGCAAAATGCGCAGCGTACGTTCGAGCGTCTGGATGCGCTCGGCCTGCGCCTGATTCTGCTGCCGGAGCCGCGCCACTTCGGCTTCCAGGTCGGCGCGGCGCTGCTCCAGATCGGACAGCGCCTGCTTATCGACGGCGGGCGCCGGCGGGCGGCCCAAAAATCGCGACGCTTCCTGCGGCTGCACGCCCCCGGGATCTTCCACCGTCATCCGCACTCCCACGTCGCCGCTCTTGCGGACGTAGGTAAATCTGCCGGCGGCCAGTTCCGCAGGCTTCAGCTCCACGGTCTGGTTATCGGTTCCATCCACGATTTCGAGCGACCCGCGCGAGGCGGTGCGCACGGGTGGCGACTCCGGGTTCCACTGGATCACCAGTTGCCCGTCGCGCTCCACCACGGCGAGCGACATCGACTGGGATGCGGTTGGCGATGCGGGCATCCAGTAGCGCAGGGCAGCGACCGCCAGCGCCGCTGCCACCACCACCCAAGCCACCAGCCAGATCCAATGGCGCTTCCGGCGCGGCGCGGCGAGAAGTTGCGGGGCCTCAGCATAGGCGGCCTCCGCCGGGATGCCTGGCGCGAAGGAGGGCGTATGGACCGGAGCCGTGGCGCCCGCGTCTGCGCGAAAATAACTCGGGGTCCGGCGCTCGCCGCGTTCCGGCCGCGGACGGTCCGGCGCACGATCGAATACGCCGGCCAGACGATCCGGAAAATTGAATTCGAGATAACTGCGCTCGTTCTTCACGGTGCCGTCAGCTTCGCGCACGAAAATTCCCGCGCGCATGCTGCCGCCGCGGCCCGGGCGTACGACCATCGCCACCTGCCACGGCGCGGGGAAGAAAATCGAAAAAATTTCGAGATCGGAATCGGTCAGCCCGATCTCGCTGCGGGTATGCGACAGGAACCAGCCGACCGAGATCAGGCCTTCCAGGCGCGAGTCCTCGGCGTCGCGCAGCAACTGGTCGTTTAATGCCACACGATCCTTGTCGGACAAAAGAAACGACGGGCCGCGCGCATGCTCGCAGGCGATGGGACGCATGGCGAGGATCCGCACATGGCGCTCTTCACGCGTGCCGTAGAGCACGCCGCCCACCTCGATGCCGCCGCGCGAGAGGCGCTGAAACCCCTCCGCCACCTCGTGCCGGATCTCCTCGATCACCACCAGCGAGTACTCGACGACCGTGGGGCTTTCGGGTACTGTCCACGATCCGAATTTCACGTCGTTCATAATTGCGGCCCTGAAGCGAGCATCCGGACGGGAGGAAGAATCAGCATCGAACGGGACACGTCGTCGCTGTCCCCAGCGTCGTTGTCGTCATTCTCGTGCAAGTGATAATAGTACGTCACGCCCGCCATTCCGAGGGCGAGCATTAGCGCCAGCAGCAGACACGCCATGGTCTTGGCGTTCCAGGCCCGTTCATGCGCCACCGCCGACGCGGTGCCGGCGACCGTAACCAGGGCCAGTCCGACCGTGAAAAGCAATTTCGTGTACCACGGCATCAGGTCGAGATGCCCTTGCCCGCCCACCTGGCTCCACAATTCCAGTATGGACAACAACGCCAGTAGAAACTCGGACATGTAAGCAAGCCGCAATAACGAGGGAGGCATTCGTTCAAATAACTGCGATCCCTCAATTGTAGCGTGGAGGTCGTGTGTGAGAACGGCGGGAAGATGATTCCCGTTCAGGAGGCGTCTCGCCGGGGCTGAAGGAACCAGGGCGTTCTAACGGCGGCCCGCAAAACGCCGGCGCGCCAGCAGTCCGCAGCCGATCAGCGCCGAGCCCAGCAAAACCATGCTTGACGGCTCCGGAATGGAGGTAACCAGCGACACGTTGTCCAGCAAAGCGCCTACGTAACCGGGGGTGTTACTGGTGAACGTGAGGTACACGTCGGTCGGTGCGGTGACCGTTATCAGCGCGTCGCTCACAATCCCATCGGTGTCATCGCCGCTTCCCAAAACAAAGGTCTGATTGTATAGATAAGGGCCGCCGGACGGTCCGAGGGTCACGGTCGTCGAGGTGGTCACACCGCCCGAGCCAATGATAGTTCCGATTGAATTCCGTTGGGAGCCGATCAGGTCGAAGCTCAAATAGTAGTTTGTGCCGGGCTCTAACAAATAGGCGGACGTGGTCTGGAGCACGCCTTGAGGATTGCCTGACGAGCCGTCCAAGTCGATACAATTTCCAGATTCGGGTGAAACACACAGGGCGGCGTCCAGATTTCCATTGCTGTTGCCGACGATGTCGACGTTGGTGCCGTCGATCGCAGAGAATAATCCAACAGAGGTGGCCGACGTCACAGGGGTCAGCTCGTTAAAATTCTCGCTGAAAACAACCGTGCCAGCCTGAACCGATGCAGACGCGAAACACAGCGCCGCGATCCCGAGGACAACATGCTGAAATCTCACGCTCCGCCTCCAACCGCGCAAACTGTCAAGTTCTTTCATAAAAATCCCTCCGACTACGACATTTTTCGGTTCGAACCGTACTGCTGCGGTCCGTTACTGCCACGAAAAGAATACCATAAACGACTTGAATATAGAAGCCTCTATGTACTACCTTTTTCGGCCTAGGTTCAAGGTACAGAAGTACTATATCCACTAAATCTTGTGTATTACAATGCGAATACAACTAGGCCATAGTACGCCATTCCGAGAAGTACTGTACTACCATGGACTAGCACTCGGAATCAGGAGGATAAGGCGGCGACGGACCCGCCACATCGGCCAATTTACGCTGCGGCGGCGCCATCGGAAAGCGACTTCGCTACCGAAAGCGCCGACTCATAATTGGGGTGATCGCCCACTTCCCTGACATATTCGACGTGACGGATGGTATTTTGCTGGTCCACGACGAAAATGGCCCGGCTCAAAATGCGCAATTCCTTGATCAGCGTTCCGTAATGTTCGCCAAAGGAGCCGCTGCGATGGTCGGAAAGCATTTTGACGTGATCCACTCCGAAGGCGCCGCACCAGCGCTTCTGGGCGAACGGCAGATCCATGCTCACGGTGTAAATCTTCACGTTCGGAAGTTTGCCGGACTCCTCGTTGAAGCGCTTGGTCTGCGCATCGCACACCGGCGTGTCGAGCGACGGCACAACACTGAAAATCCGGACTCCGGGGCCGGTCGCGGCGAGATCGACCGGCTTGAGCGAATCGTCCACGGCTTGAAAATCCGGCGCCTGATCTCCCTTCTTCAGCTCCGGGCCGATCACGGTCATCGGGTTGCCTCTGAGGGTGGTTGCTCCTGGTCTTTCCATAAGCATATTGTAGCCGGGATGTGCGCGCGCTTTCCTATCGCCGCGGCGGAAGGGGTAAACTGAAAGCGATGCGGGGATTGGGACGCTTTCTTTTCTGGGATTACCAGCGGGCCAGCTGGCAGTACGACGTCATGGTCGGGCTGATTCTCGCCTTTATTTTTTTGACCCCCCGCGATTTTTTTCGCGATCAGCCGAAGGCCACCAATGTCGTGATGATTCGGGGCGGATTCTGGATCGAGCCCCAGATTCTGGCGGGCGTTCCCGAAAACCAGCTTCTGGAGCGCGCCACAGCGGCGGTCAACCAGCGTTACAAGACGCGCCCGACGCTCACCGCGGTTGAGCCGATTTATGATGAAGCCGAGCAGGAAGTAAAGGGCTATATGGCGTTCACCAAACCGTGAGCCGCTCGTTCTTCGTCACTCTGGTTTCGATCGGCGCACTGCTCTGCGCACTCGCGCGAGCCGACGGCGAACCTCTCGATGCCATCCTCAGCCGCATGGACCAGTCGGCGAAACAATTCAAAGCCGTCACCGCGTCCATGCATCAGCTCGAATACAACGCGCTGCTCAAGGATTCCACCTCCTCCGAAGCCGAGCTCCGCATCCGGCGATCGAAAGGCGGCTTTTCGGGCGTGATTCTGTACAAGCCGCCGGAGACGAAAACGGTCGCATTCGCGGGCGACTCGGCGAAAATCTATTATCCGAAGGCCAATGAGGTGCAGAGAATCCATGCCGGTGAATACCTCGGCTACGTGAGCGAGTTTCTGCTGTTCGGGACCTCGGGCAAGGAATTGTCGAAAGTTTACACGGTGACTTTGGACGGAGAGGAATCCATCGGCGGGACGGCGACAACACACCTGGCGCTGGCGCCAAAATCGCCGGAATTGAAGAAGCTGATCACCAAGCTGGAGGTTTGGATTCCCGAGGGCGAAAGCTATCCGATCCGGGAAAAGGCCACCGAGCCGTCGCAAAATGCCGAAACATTTTCGTTCCTGGATGTGAAAATCAATCCGCATTTGCCGGACTCGGCGTTCGAGCTGAAAGTCCCGCCGGGAACCAAAGTGATTAACGAGAAGTAGGGGCCGGTCCGCGCAGCCCCGCCATCACCGGCGCGACTTTCGAGGCGGGTTCCCGAATCCAGAAATGGCCTATTTCGGCTTTTCCGCGCCGGAATAGCGAAGAAACGGACCGCGGGCGCCGTTGGGCAGAATGGTGGATTCGTCGGTCAGCGCCTTGAGGAGCTGGTCTTGCGTGAGCTCGCGCGCGCCGGTAAGATTGCCGCCGCGGAAATCGGCCATGATGAGATGCGCTTCTGCGAAACGCGCGCCCTGGAGTTGGGCGGCGGAGAAATCTCCTCCGCGCATCCGGCATTCGCGAAAATCGGCGTCGCGCAGATCCGCGTGGCGGAACACGCACTGGATCAGCTCGCACCGGATGAACTTGGCTTCGGCCAGCGCAGCGCGCGCGAAGTTGCAATGATCGACTTTCGATCCCGAGAAATTGATGGCCTGCGCCGCGATGTTCTGAAATCGCGCGTGCTGCAAGCGGGTGTGGTAGAACACCGCGCCTTCGAGATGGCTGTCGCTGAAGTCGACGTCGTAAAATCGCGACTGGTGGAAGCTGACGCCGGGCGCGAACACTTCGACGAAACTCGCGTCGTTCACCGAGGCGTCGATCATCCTCGCATTGCCCAACCGCGCTTTGCGGAAGGTTGCGCCGGCGGCGATGATCTCCGATAAATTGGCCCCGTGCAGCCACGCGCCGGCGAGCGAGGCATGGGTGAGCGTGGATCCGCTCAAATCCGCGCCGGCCAGATTGGCGCGTTGCAGATCGGCGCGTTCCATCTTGGCGCCGCTCAAATCCGCGCCGGCAAGATTGGCGTCGAGCAGGGTCGCACCGGACAGAATCGCCTGCCGCAGAATCACTCCCGCCAGATTGGAATCGTTGAGCGTCATCCCGGTCAAATCGGCCTGCCGCCCGGCCGAAGGATCCTCGAGCCAGGCTTCGTGCGCGCGCAAAATTCCGGTTAGGGGTGTCTCGGTCGTAAACATGCTCCGAAGCTCTTATCGGTCCGATGGGAGGATTCTTGGGACGGGTCTTGTTAAACTGGGATCGATGACGTTAGATGAATTAGAAAGAGAATACGTTACGCTCCGCCAGCAGGCTGACGCCGTGCGGAGCTATCTTTGACGCTCCCACCCGCCGCGCGCAGTTAGCCAAACTGGAAGAACAAACCAACGCACCCGATTTCTGGTCGCAGCCCGAAAAACACCAGAAAGTGATGCAGGAACGCAAGCGGCTGGAGGAGCAAATCGGCCAGGACTCGAAGATTGCTTCGCTCGTCTCCGATGTGGAAACGCTGTTCGAGCTCGCGCGGGAAGGTGAAAACGTCGACGGCGAACTGGAGCGGGAAATGCGCGCGTTTTCGGGCGAATTAGCGAAACTCGAAGACAAGATGCTGCTCTCCGCCGAAAACGACCGGCGCAGCGCCATCGTGACCATCCAT
>Ga0187784_10005419_pt1 | contig 10314 bp, 9 predicted proteins | sample 1015_SJ02_MP15_2_FD_132964 | JGI IMG/M metagenome (GOLD analysis project Ga0187784, IMG submission 132964) | Tropical peat soil microbial communities from peatlands in Department of Meta, Colombia - 1015_SJ02_MP15_20_MG | ecosystem: Environmental > Terrestrial > Soil > Wetlands > Peat | place... | reverse complement strand
GGCGGGCCGAGGCGCGCGGCGACGATCTTGTCGGGCTCGGCGGCGGAGAGAACGCCGAGAGCGAATGCACCGGTGAGGCGCTTGGCGGCGCGGCGCACCGCTTCCTCGAGCAGGATCGGATGCCCTGAGGCTTCCGCCTCTTTCTGCAACTGCTCGATGAGGTGCGCGATGATTTCGGTGTCGGTCTCGGTGACGAATTTGTGGCCTTGCGTAATTAGCTCTCGCTTCAGCTCGAGGTAGTTTTCGACGATACCGTTGTGGACGACGACGATGCGGCCGGAACAGTCGCGGTGGGGGTGGGCGTTTTCTTCGGTGGGGCGGCCGTGGGTGGCCCAACGAGTGTGGCCGATGCCGAAGGTGCCGTCGATGGGGTGGTCGTGAAGGACGTGTTCGAGGTTGCCGAGCTTGCCGGGGGCGCGCCAGACCTCGAGCTTGGGGCGCGAGGGACTGCCGACGGCGATGCCCGCCGAGTCGTAGCCGCGGTATTCCAGGCGCCTGAGTCCGTCAATAATGACCGGAACCACTTTCTTTGGGCCAACATAACCGACGATTCCGCACATAGCTCGATTTTATGCGATGGGAGGAGGGGGATTGAGGGGCTGCGGGACTACGGGACTTCGGGACTGCGGGACTGAGGGATTGAGGGGCTCCGGGACTACACGACGAGGGAGACGGCGGAAGGGCAGCTAGGAGATGAGAAAGCGCAGACCGAAGGTCGACATTGAGGGGTTCCCTGCATCTATACTGATACCGCTTCATATGGAGGTGAAGATGCGTCTTAGGAAATGGTTTGCATTGCTCAGTCTTTCAATGTGTTTTTTCGCCGGAGCCGGGGCCAAACTGCAGGGCCAAGTCAGTATCGGCGTGAATATTGGTCCTGAGCCTTTTTGTCCTTACGGGTACTTCGATTACGCACCCTACCGGTGCGCGCCCTATGGGTATTACGGGCCGGACTGGTTCATCAACGGCGTATTTATCGGCGTGGGCCCGTGGTTTCACGGTCCAGCTCATTTCTGGGGGCATGTGGATAACCGCTTCGACCCGCGGCACGGGTACCATGGACCGCTGCCGGTGCGCGGGGAACAGGCATTCAATCATTTCCACCCCAACGAAGCGCGTGACGGGCATGGTCACGTGGGCAGGGCGGATCACGATCCGGGCGGCGAGCATAGCCCGGGATTCTCAGGCCACGGGGAGCCTGGTGGGCGGCGGTAGGGGGATGCTGCGAGCCGGGAGCTCGTAGCCAACAGCGAACAGCCGACAGCAAACAGCAAACAGCAAACAGCCAACAGCCAACAGCAAACAGCCTGGACTGCTTGCTGTCGGCTGTTTGCTGTCTTGTAGGACGCGGGTTTTTTCGCCGCTGCTCCCTGTCTTACGACGTCTTACGCGCGTCAATCTGCGTCTTGCTGCCGTCTTACATCCTGCGCAGGCGTCTAACCCGCGTCTTTCGTCCTTTTCGGTGTCTTTCCGCGTCAGACGCTCGCGAACCTTTCGTCTTACGCCGTCCGATCGCCCACGACTGACCGGCAATTCCCGGTTCCTGAAACCTGCCCCTGGTGTCTTACAGCGCAATTCCTGCTGCATAGCTGTACGCCGTAACCCGAGGGGTGTTTCTGCCATAATCAGATGGGCCGCGGAACGAAGACGGCTCCGAATGAGTGCGAATGCAGATCGATTCCCATGACGTATTGATTGTTATCGACGTGCAAAACGATTTCTGCCCCGGCGGCGCGCTCGCCGTGCCGCGCGGAGACGAGGTGATCGAGCCGATCCGTCGCATCGCGCCTCGCTTCGAGCACATTGTTCTTACGCAGGACTGGCATCCGGCGGGTCACGCGTCGTTTGCCTCTGCGCATCCGGGCAAAAAGCCCTTCGAATCGATCGAGCTCGGCTACGGCGCGCAGACGCTGTGGCCGGATCATTGCGTGCAAGGGACGCGCGGCGCGGAGTTTCATCCCGAATTGGAACTTACACGGGCCGAATTGGTATTGCGCAAAGGTTTCCGCGCACAGATCGATTCGTACTCGGCGTTTTTCGAAAATGACCGCGTGACGCCGACGGGTCTGGCGGGCTATCTGCGCGAACGCGGGCTTTCCCGGGTGTTTCTTGCCGGTCTGGCCTACGATTTCTGTGTGGGCTTTTCGGCTCTCGATGCGAGAAAACTCGGATTCGAAGCGTTTGTCGTGCGCGATGCGTGCCGTGCGATCGATTTGAACAGTTCGGCGGCTGCGATGGAAGCGCAGTTTGCGCAAGCCGGCGTCGCCGTCATCGAGACCGCCGAGGTCCTAGACGCTGCTGCCCGGGCGGATGCAGAGGAAGGAGTTCGTCAGGGTTTGGCGGACGCCGAGAGCGGCAAGATCAGGCCGGCGAGGCAATTCTTCGACGCGTTTGAAAAGAGTCGTATCGGGCATCAATAGATTCACTCTTCGATCCGAGTAGAATCGTTTGAGGCGCGGCGAACGAAGCGCCGCCCGGCATATGTCGCGCAACTTCTACATTCTGGCCGCATCGCTTTCGCTGTTCGCAATCGTCTCCGGGGTTATGTCGATGTTGCCGTCGCGGCTGCAGCCCGGCCTGCCGGCCAATGGGTCGTTGTGGCGAACCTTGGCGTTGATTCTTCTGCTGGCGGGGCTGGCGTCGGCGCTGATCGGCGTGATGAGCCATCTTTTCGAGCAAGTGGACAGGCATAGCGAAGAGGCGCGGCGCGCGGCGCGCGGGAAACGGCGCGGCAGGTAGGCGAAGCGAGTCAGCAAGTCAGCGAGTCAGGAAGGTCTTTGGCCGGACGAATCTGCACGTGCCGCTCTTCTGTGGTATTCCAGGTTAGGCGCAAAAACAAAGGCGCGCCGAACCTTGGGCACCCCCAGGAAGGTGTCAAATCTGGCGGTCAGTGGGCTGCTTGCTGTGGGCTACGCACACGATTGCGAGCGGTGAGGGCGGTTTGCTCGATAAGATGAAGGAGTGCGGGCGATTCCCCGCGCAGGATCGAGCCAAGGCGAATGTATGAAGTCACCGTGGAGGCGGATTTTTCCTCCGGCCACTATCTCCGTAACTACAAAGGCAAGTGCGAGAACCCGCACGGGCACAACTATAAGGTTCGCGTAACGCTGGCCGGCGCGGCGCTGGACGAGGCCGGCTTATTGCTCGACTTCAAGCTGCTGAAGCAGGTGCTGCGCCCGGCGATCGAGCGGATCGATCATCAGATGCTCAATGACCTGGAGCCATTTACAACCCTCAATCCGTCAGCCGAAAACATCGCTAAGTATTTCTTCGACGAGGCCAACCGGCATCTTGCCGACCTCACTGCAGGGCGCGTGCGCGTGAAAGATTGTACGATTTGGGAGACGGACACGACGACTGCGACTTATTACGAGTAGATTGCGCCCGATGAGACGAATGAATATCTGTCAAAGAACAACCGCAAATCCCCATTCGACTCCGATCGCTGTCGCGATGTCCGCTCAGGGAGGGCTTTCGGCTCCGTCCGCCGGTGGCGGACTGCGCTCAGGACGACAGGTCAATTCCGACGCGAGCTTCTGAGGCGGGCCGATAGAGGAGGTTGATCGCTCGATCGATGAGCGGCAGCCCGGCATGGGGCGTCATATCAAGCTCGCGACGGCGTGTGTGCACCAAGTCTGAGCTTGAACGATTGCAGAACGGCCGCCGATGCGTAGACGATTGCAGAGAAAAGAAGCAGCGCCTTCATGCCAAAGACGAACGAGAGGTTTTGGGCCAGGCCGCCGGCGACAGATCCAAGCATGTTGGCGCCAAAGGCGTTGCTGCTTCCGCCGATCCAGCGGAAGTTCTGGGTGAAGATGACCCCGGCAAAGAAGATCGGGATGCAGTAGGCAATGCAGATGAGAATCCCTACGAAAGTGCCCGAGCCGGGCACGCGGTACCAGGGCACCGCATAATCGACGATCAGCATGCAGCACAGGCCCAAATAATAGAAGTGCAGTTTCTCCGGTTTGCGGCGGAGGACCCAGAGATTGGCCAGGAGTAGAACGGCTAGGATGCCGGTTAGGGCGATGCAGTTGACGATCCAGGTTGTTCCGAAATAGAGAGCCAGGCGGCTTACGAGCTGAGTTTCCATCAGCAGAAAGCCTGCACCCAGGAGAAAGAATTGCCAGGTGATGCTTTCCTTGGGCTTAAGAAGCGGCCCGACAAGATAGAACGCAGTGAGAAGCACGATGGCCGAGACGGAGTAATAGGCGCGCGGAATCGAGTGCCCGTAATGGTAGATGTAGGGCCAATCGTCGGTGGTGGCGACGGGCGCAGCGGCGGAAGTGAGCGGGAATTCCGGCGTACGCGCCGCCAGAAACGCCGCGTTTCCCGGATCGAGAGCGTGGCTCCATAGCGCGGGGGATTTGGATTCCAGGAAGACGGTCGCGCCCACCAGTTCGCCGATCGGCCCCACGTGATAGGCGATCGGAGGGTGGCAGAAGATTTGCGAAAGCATCGAATAGAATCGCTGGCCCATCCACGTCCAGGGCTGCCTCACTTCGAATTTCAGGATGAGAGTGCCGTGATCGTTCAGCAGTCGCTTGGCGTCGCGCAGTGACTCCTCGGTGTAGACGTAGTTGTCCACGCGCATATTGCTGTAACCGGAGAACTCCGTGTGCGAATCGAGAAGGGCAAAGATCACGACGTCGTACTGGTCGCGGCATTGCCGCATGAAGTTTCTGGCATCGTTGGTGATCAGCCGGACCTGGGGGGAACTGTAGGGCCGCTCGGGATGAAGTCGCGTTCCCAGAGTGGAGATCAAGGGATCGATCTCCACCGCGTCTACTTGTTCGGCGCCATGGCGCAGGGCCCCGGCCACATCGTTTCCAGCGCCCGAACCCACAATGAGCACGCGGCCAACGTGCTGGACAAATTGAAAAGGACTGTCATAAGAGCTGTTCAGGTACTGGCCGGCAAACGCGGGATGCCCTGCCAAATAAGCCGGGGTGACGTTTGCGATCGTCATGTAGCCTTCGTTGTTCACATTGATGTCGAATTGACTGTCTCCGAGGCTGCGGGCGGCAAGCTTCTGATACGGAGACCAATAAACTTGCTCCTTGTTGAGCTGCTGCAGCGCCAAAAGGGTAATGGCCAGAAGGCCGGCGGCGATCATCGACGATCGCCAGGAAAGCGGCTGGGAGAACACGATGAGCAAAAACGCGGCAACAAACCAATACGGCGGCGAAAGCCAGAGGAATGCGAAGAATGCCAGGAGCCAGATTCCAATCAGACTGCCGAGAAGATTGATGGAGTAGGCGGCAACGGTGTTGTTGGCCGTCTGCAGATAATGCCCCACCCAGCGGCCGAGGGGAATCATGGCCACGGAGAGAAGGAAGAGGAAGAGCGTGACAACCACCAGGCACACTACGAACACGGCGATGTAATCTTGCCGCTGAAGCTTGGAGACGCCGCCCCAAAGCGCCGCGTCGGATGAGTACGAGAGAATCGACGACATGATTTGCAACAAGTGTCGCCACTGAGGGAACGGAAACGCAATCGCGCTGACCAAGGCCGCGGTTGCCGCCAGCGACGGCCACAAGCTGCCTCGCCTTTGGGAAGTGAAGCAACCGACGCCGAATCCCAGGAAGCAGACAATCAAGGTGAGATTCTGAAAGAACGCGAAGATTTTCACTTCGGTTCCGAGCCAGCGGATCAAAACCATCTCTAAATAGAGGCCGGCCGAGCTAACCAGCAAAAGGCGCCAAGCAGACTCCGATGGCATTGCCGCCTGAGTTTCCGGGCCGGCGGATGGGGATGCAACTGTGGACATCGAGGCTTCTCCTGTCTCTTGCGCCCTGGATGGCCGCAACGATGTGCGTTCCATTCTCGATGCAATCGAGACCAAACGACCATAGGTCCTCAGGCATGGCAGGTGAACGCAATTTTGCTCGTATCAGATAAACTACTTGCCGGCTATGGCCGAGTGCATCCCACAAAGGCGTAAGTTGCATGCCCGAGAGAGCCCAGGCGAGGGAGTGCATGGAAGGCCAGAAGACATTGTCCGCGGACGTCGATCGAGCACTCGATGCCTCATCGAATTACGGGCTTGATATTCGAGAAGGAGAATGGGTTGACTAGCGGGTCAGTTCATCTGCGCCGACTTCGACTGCAGATACTTGTTAAAGGGAATCTCGAAGTAGAAGAGCTCCTTTCCGTCGGCGTCGCGAATGGTGCGCACGTACATCTTGGCATCCACCAGCGGGTGGCTCAATCCCTGCACAACATAGAACAAAAAACCGGCGCGGGTGGTATGCGGTTCGACGGCCAGGGCCGAGTACTCGAAGGTGTTGAAGTCCTGCTCGATCTCGCTGTTGCTGCCCTTGGGCTTGGTATGGATGGGCGGTAACGGGCTGGGCATGGGGATCCTCGCACCTTCGCGCTCCTTGCGCGTCATCAGCCGCTCCACGTCATCGGGCTCGGCAGCCCGGATGCGCTCCCCGGCCGCCGTCACGAAGAGAATCCGTGCATCGCGGAGGGAGATCGGCCGGTCGCCCATGTTGGTCACGATCAGCCGCACGGGCATTACGCCGTGCTGGGTATATTCCACGCGAAAGATCGATTCGCGCTCCGGGGTGTCATAGGGCTCGACGGCGACGGCCACCTTCTCGCCCGCATGCACTTCCACCGCTGCGAACGAGGTTGCCGGCTGCACCGGAGGGGGCGCGTGGTCGGCGGCAATTGCCGGCAAGGCGAGGACCAGCAAAACGAAGGAAATCGATTGCAAAGTCTTCATTGCGTTCGACTGTATCATCGTATGGTTAGACTTTCGGGACCCGAAATCAGCTACGCATGATCTTATTTTTCTATAACGTGGCCCTGTTTGCGGCGCTGGCGGCCGGGGCCCCGTGGTGGCTGTGGCGCATGGCCACGACGAAGAAATACCGGGAGGGGCTGCTGGAGCGGTTGGGGCGGGTCCCGAAGCGGTTGACCGCTGGCTCAGCAGATGCCGGCTGGCCCCTCATCTGGATTCATGCGGTGAGTGTGGGCGAGGTGCTTGCCGTGACGCGCCTGCTGAGGTCACTGGATGAGGCGCTCCCGGAGTATTCTGTGGCAGTTTCGACGGCCACGCGCACGGGCCAGGCGCTGGCCCGCGAGCGCTTTGGCGCGAATCGGGTTTTCTATTGTCCGCTCGATCTGCCCTGGGCAGTCCGTGCCCATTTAAATGCGATCAAGCCGCGGATGTTGATCCTGGCGGAGACGGAGTTCTGGCCGAACCTGTTGAGCGGCTGCTTTCGGCGCGGAATCCCTGTGGTTGTTGTGAATGCCCGCATCTCCGACCGCTCGTGGCCGCGGTACAGGAAACTGCGGGCGCTATGGCGCCCCATTCTGGCCAGGCTGAGCCACGTGCTGGCGCAGAGCGAGATGGACGCGGAGCGACTGCGGGCGATCGGCTGCCGGCCGGAACGGGTGACGGTGGCGGGCAACCTGAAATTCGATGTGCGCGCCGCTCAAGAGAGCGAAGCCGCGCGAATTCTGCGGGAGAATGGCCGCGGCTTGCGATTCTTGGTGGCGGGCAGCACGCTGGAGGGCGAAGAAGCCGCGTTGCTCGAGGCGTGGCCTAAGTTGCTGGCCGAAGATTCGCAGCTTGCCTTGGTGTTGGCGCCGCGCCATCCCGAGCGGTTTGCCGCGGTGGCGTCGCTTCTTGAAAAATCGGGCAATCCGTGGATCCGGCGATCGGACTGGAGCCGTAAGCCGCCTGAGTCTCTCGCGCCTGGGACCATCGTTTTGCTCGACACGATCGGTGAGCTGGCGTCGGTTTACTCGTTGGCCAGCGTGGCGTTTGTCGGCGGCAGCCTGGTTGCCGCGGGCGGACACAATCCGCTGGAGCCGGCGCAATTCGGTGTGCCGGTCGTGATGGGCAACCACTACGCGAACTTCGCCGCGATTGCCGACACGTTGCGCAAGGAAGATGCGCTGCGCATTGTGCGCCGGGAGGAATTGGCCGCGGTGCTGGCGGGACTGCTGCGTGACCGCGCGGCTGCGGAAGCCATGGGAGCGCGAGCCAAGGAAGTCTTCGAGCGGGAGTCGGGCGCGACGAAGCGGTGCGCAGCCGCGATTCGCGAGCTGCTGACGGCCAACGATCGCCTGGAGCAGAGTGTATGACCCGCGAATCCGCGTCACGGCCGTTGCTTCGACCGCTTGTGCCGCTTTATCGGATCGGGCTGGCGGTGCGCGAGTTTGGTCTGCGATCCGGGATTGAGCCACTCCGCAGGCTGAAATGGCCTGTCGTCAGCGTCGGAAATCTTTCGACGGGCGGAACGGGAAAAACGCCGCTCACCATTGCACTGGCCAAGGCGTTGGCGGCGCACGGTCTGCATGTGGATGTGCTCTCTCGCGGATACGGACGGGGGCGGAAGGCGCCGGCGTGCGTCGACCCAAACGGCAGCGCGGCGGAGTTCGGGGACGAGGCGCTCGAGATTGCGTGCGCCGCCGGCGTGCCGGTGTACGTGGCGGCGGAGCGCTATCAGGCGGGGCTGCTGGCGGAGGTGGACGCATCGGAGCGAGCAAGGGAGCAAGGGAGCAAAGGAGCAAGTTGGCAAGTCAGCGAGTCAGCGAGTCAGCCAGTTGGCGTTCATTTGCTCGACGACGGCTTCCAGCACCGGCAATTGCACCGCGATGTTGACATCCTTCTTTTGAGCCGGCGCGATTTGGAGGACAGACTCCTTCCGGCGGGAAATTTGCGCGAGTCAATCACCGCCATCCTTCGTGCGAGCGTACTGGCCATCCCGGCGGACGACCGGCAGCTGGAGCGGTTTCTGCGCGAGTCTGCCCCGATGGAAGTTCGCTGGACCGGTCCGATCTGGCGGTTGCGCCGGCGCATGGAAATCCCGCGCGCCGCCGGTCCTGTTGTGGCATTCTGCGGCATCGCGCGGCCGGAGCAGTTCTTCGCGGGCCTCGAGAACGCCGGCCTGAAGCTCGCAGCGCGCTTTGCCTTTCCCGACCATCACCGGTACAGCGAGGCCGATCTTGCCCGCCTTTCGGAACAGGCGAAACGGTTGGGCGCAACGGCGCTGCTCACCACGGAAAAGGATCGCCCGCGGCTGGGCGGGTTCAGCCCCCTCATGCCAATTCAGGCAGTTCCCCTGCGGGTTGAAGTCGAAGACGAAAGGGCGGCAGTTGATTGGCTCGTCAAGCGAATCTCGGGAGCGAATTGAGGAGAACTCGCGCTGCCGCAGTTTGCCTCCGGTCGTGCATTACCACACAATTTTGTAGATATTTCCTCGATTGTCCGCGCCCACGGCGACAAAGTTGTCCAGCGATTCGACCGTGAGGATGGTCCCTTTGTCTCCGGTAAAGGTTCCGCGCAGGATCTTGCTGCCGGCAACGTGCGTGGCGTAGTAGCCGGGACCGCCGACCAGATCCCACACGGCGGCAAGGTTCGTCTGGGTCGAGTTGTTGTCTGTGGCTGACGATGCCTGCGCGCCCGCGGAGGACGCAGTCGACCACTCGCACTTGCCCTTCAGCGTCTCTCCATCGGTATAGGTCCAGGACTTGACGCGGACGAATTCGGACTTGATGGAATAGACGGGCCCACGCAAGGTGGCTTCGTAAAACGGCCCTGGGGCCTGCGTGGCCAGCGGCCCGCGCACGGCATCCATCTGCTGCGCGAAGGCAGGGGCTGCGGCAAAAAGCATGCCAACGATAGCCAGCGCAGCACCAACAAACAAGAGGCCTTTTTCCCGGGAAGCCGCTCTTTGCCTGCCGCTATGGCTGTTGATCGACGATCGGTCGGTTGTCATTGCTGGAATCCTCCTTGCTCGACTGAATGTAGCACGGGCTGTGCAAAGGAGACGCAAAGATGGCTACCAGGGCTCCCCGGCCCGCGCACGGATGAAACGGTCCCCCTATTCTTAGCAGGTTGGTGCCGCTTCGCACCTTCGCAAGTTTTAGTGGGTTGGCGCGTTGCCTATCTTTCGCGAGTTTGCATTAAACCCGCAGCGGTTGACGCCACGAAATACAGACGATCGAATACACTCGCCTCGAAAAGACTCCGCGCCCTCGTTTTGCGTTGGACTTCTCCGCTTAGTCTCGATACCTTTCGATACGTTCGCATCATCGCGGAAACAGATGCTCGTTCACTCGGGGTCTCGCGCGAAAAGGCATTGCACAACTCCCGCATGACTCCTTCGACGGCGCCGCGATGAATGTAGGGATCGGTTCCGCTCAGGTCGCTAAGCGATTTTGACAAGCGTCTGGGCACAGACTCGAAGACAAACCAGTCGTGAGAATGAATATCCATCTTGCCGCAAGCGACGGCCAACCCGAGTTCAAAGGGCATATTGAATCGTGCGGTAGCAGGCGGATTGCGAT
>Ga0187784_10005417_pt1 | contig 10318 bp, 10 predicted proteins | sample 1015_SJ02_MP15_2_FD_132964 | JGI IMG/M metagenome (GOLD analysis project Ga0187784, IMG submission 132964) | Tropical peat soil microbial communities from peatlands in Department of Meta, Colombia - 1015_SJ02_MP15_20_MG | ecosystem: Environmental > Terrestrial > Soil > Wetlands > Peat | place... | reverse complement strand
CTTTTCCTGAACGGGGCTCATATACTTCTTCCAGGCATCGATCACTTCCGTGATATGTCTGGTCATCACCTGTGCCGCCAAATTCGGGTCTCCCGTTCTAATAGCATCGAGGATCTCTCTGTGGCGTACCGATGAGCTCCGGATGATATTGGGAAGACTATTGATCGTCGACTGCTGATAGCGAAGAAGGTCTTTAATGTTTTCCAGGACCTTGAGCAAAATACGGTTACCCGCCGCCTTCCCGATGGAGAGATGAAACTCATAATCCATCTCACTGAAGGAATCGACATCCCCGCTTTCGATGTGCTCATCCATTTCGGCCAACAGATTCTCAATATTTTTTAGGCCGGCCGGATCTATTTTCTGTGCCGCCATCATGGCGTTACGAGATTCGATCATCTTCCGCGCCTCGAGCAGTTCTTCGATCACCGGGGCGCCCTCCGTCATAAAGATGCCTCTGCCGTGACTGATCTCAACGAGACCGACGGCGGACAGATTCTGAATGGCTTCTCGCGCGGAGATAACGCTCGTACCGATCCTCTTGGCCAGATTCTCGGTAGAGGGTAGCTTGTCGCCGGGCTTGACTTCACCCTTCATGATTAAGTCTAATAGAAACTTAATCACCACATCGCTTGATCTTATCGTCTTCATATGATATTAGCTTATATGATATAATCATTCTAAGTGTCAAGCCTTTTTTTGGGCGGCTTTCTTACTTCGTCCAAAGGAGAAAAAAGTGCCTAATTTTAGCGCAAATCTTACTATGCTCTTTACGGAAGTTGATTTCTTGGACCGTTTCGAACGGGCTGCAAGGGCCGGGTTCACTGCGGTCGAATTCATGTCTCCCTATGTCTATGAGGCTGGCGAGCTGGCTGCGAAGCTGGAACGGCACGGCCTCACGCAGGTCCTCTTCAACCTCCCCGTTGGGAGGTGGGATTCAGGGGAGCGGGGGATCGCCGTACTCCCCGACAGGGTGGGGGAATTTCAGGAAGGCGTGGGACATGCCATTGAATATGCCAAGGTCTTGAAGTGCTCGCGCGTCAACTGTCTTGTCGGCTTAACCCCAAACCTACCTGAAAAGAGAATACGGAAAACGTTGGTTAACAACCTGCGGTTCGCCTCTAAAATGCTGGCCCGGGAAAACATCCGCCTTCTCGTTGAGTCAATTAACACGAGGGATATCCCCGGTTTTTATCTTTCTTCCACGGGACAAGCCCTGTCCTTGATAAAAGAGGTAGACCACCCCAACCTGTTCTATCAGTACGATGCCTACCATATGCAGATCATGGAAGGTAACCTTACCGAAACGATCAGAAATAATCTTGATAAAATAGCCCATATTCAGATCGCTGATAATCCGGGACGGCACGAGCCGGGAACAGGGGAAATCAACTATCCAAACCTTTTTCGTTTCATTGAGGAAGCGGGTTACAACGGATTCATCGGCTGTGAATATAGACCGCTCAAGACAACCGAGGAAGGGCTGGAATGGATGAGGCCGTATCTGGGTAACCCCGTTAGAAAGGGCCGGCCATGAACCTAATCTGGACCATGCGGCAATGGTAAAGGCCCTCGAGAGGCTGGCCAATTTCAGGATCGGGGAAAAGTAAGTCTCCCCGGTAGCGCCGGTGGGTTACCTAGGATCAATCGGATTGCCTTATCATAGGTCCTCCTCGGATGTTCCAGAAAATCACTGCATTCCTTTCAGCCTAAAAATACCGTTCCTCTTCGAGACAAATACAGTGTTTGCCCTATTCATTTGGGAACCCGGCAGGTGGTAGTCTATTTGTGCATAGACATCTTTCTCCTCGATGATGTTGTATTCCGAAACCTGTGTTGTTTGGCTTGGCACGCAGAAACGGTGGAGTCACTAGCCCTGGAAATAGAAGCAGTCCCGTCCTATCCCAATGGAGAGAAAAGAGCGAGATAGGATCCGTTGGCAGGCAGTAAGATCATGAGAAGGAGGAGCGTTCGTCTCAGACCCTGACAAATTCCGTAAAAAGGAGGTAAGGAAAAATGTCAAAGGCGATAAAATACTTTGGATTGGCAACGGGGGTTTTGTTATTGATTATTGTATCGATTTCTACGTTTGCCCAATCCCCTCTAAGAGGAGAGTCCAGTTACTCCCCCGTAGTAGTCAAGGAGAGTTTTGAATCGATCATGGCCCGTATGAAAGCGGCAAAACCGGGGGTGATGAAGCGTCAGATGGATTTGCTCAATGAACGCTACGACTTGAGCAATCGTCCGGCCGCAGGGGTGACGATGTCTCGTGGCAAGCCAATTCAGGAGGGTGTTCGTATCAAACTTCCGGTCGGGATGACCTGGGAGAAATTGGCCGGAATGAGTCCAGAGGAAATTCGCGAGAAGAACTTATTCCCGGGGGGTTTCTTTCCTCTCCCACACCCTAATCATGCTGAAGGTGGTATGGTCTTCCCTAAGTTCCATATTGAGGAAATCAAGAGGCAAGAAGGTCGGGATCTCACCCGCTTCGACCTGGATTATGATTTACCAGATCACTTTCTTCCTGAATTTCCAGCACCCATTTATCTGACGACACGTCCAGACCTTGGAGATGTCTCACAGGGCAAGTTGGTCACCATCGATAATTACTATAAACTCTTCAATGGAATTCTGAACCCTAAACAGATTGAAGGCCTGAGGCTATTGCTCACCCCATTTCCGCAGCAGCAGTTCAACCAAACTGAGGACCGACGCTCCGAACGTCCAAGCCGTGGGGTAGTCTGCTTTGACTGCCATGCAAACGGACATACAAATGCCTCGACGCACCTTGTTGGGGACATCCGACCCCAAGAGTTCCGGCATCGTCTTGATACTCCGAGTCTACGTGGCGTAAACATTCAGCGGCTCTTTGGGTCACAGCGGGCGTTGAAGTCGGTCGAAGATTTCACCGAGTTTGAACAAAGGGCTGCTTATTTTGACGGCGATCCGGTCATTGCTACAAAAAAGGGCGTCAACATCCTTGAACGGGGGAGCCAGGTCCATTTCATGGCGGAGTTTCAAGAACTTCTAGACTTCCCTCCGGCTCTTAAGCTTGGGATCGACGGAAAGCTTGATCCGAAAAAGGCAACCCAGCCGGAAATGCGGGGGCAGGAGGTTTTCTTTGGCAAGGCCAGATGTGCAGGGTGTCATCCAGCACCGTATTATACGGACAATCTCATGCATAACCTAAGGACGGAACGGTTCTACAAGCCGCGGATGATCAATGGTCGGATGGCAAGCGCGGATGGACCCATCAAGACCTTTCCATTGCGAGGCATCAAAGATTCTCCTCCTTATTTACATGACGGAAGGCTCCTTACGTTGGAAGACACGGTGGAGTTTTTCAATTTGATTCTTGAGCGTGGACTCAGCGTGCAGGAGAAAAAAGATCTGGTGGAATTTATGAGATCGCTTTGACCAAGGTGGGATCGAGTTTCCACCTCAATAGGCCCTTTTACCTCCTCAGAGGATAGAAGGTCAAACAAATTCCACGCCGGGGCACCAGGAGCCCACTTATTGGAGGACCCGCTGGCACGACTCGTTATGTTTTCAACCATCTTATGGCTTCTTCTCTCGTCATGAATACAGCGGTCTCGAATGGCAAACGTTTGGCCTCTTCCAGGTACAATCTTGCCTGTGCCATTTGGAAGTGGTTAGCAACAACGATGGCAGATTTGTTCGCAATCATGCCGTTGGAAAGAAAGCGTGTGATTTCATTCACGATTGACAAAAAGGCCTCCAATGGAACTACGTATTCCGCGGATATTTGCCACAGGTCGCTTATTTCTTTGTGCGGCGCCATTTCATGCAATTTGCGTAGGATATCCATAACCTCCCACTCGTTTCCATTACCCCAGAGATGAACCTCAATAAAGTCCTCTGTCTTTTCGATGCGAAATGCCATGGTCAGTCTCCCTCCAGGCGTCCGTATGATATGCACACTTTTAGTCTCAACCCAACCCAACCAGTGGCACCCAGAACACCAGCAACGATTTATTGTCCTGCAACAGTTACATGGAAACGCTTCGATAACTTCTGGATCAAATTGCTTCCCGGCGCTTTTGAGATCCTCTCCGAGAGCTTCTCAATCAACTAAATCAGGGTAAAGCTTTTTCAAACATTCAGGACACATGCCATGAGTAAATTCTGCACCAGAATGATCTCGGATATAGGATTCGATTTGATTCCAGTAACCTTTATCATCCCGGATCTTTTTGCAATAGGAACAAATGGGTAATAAGCCACGCAACGTCTTTATGTTGGCAAGAGCCTCTTGAAGCTCATCAATCAGTTTCTCCCGCTCCTCCTCCATCCGTTTGCGTTCGGTGATGTCACGGATGATGCCTTGGTATCCCAAAATATCTCCGTCAGCGGTTCGCCTCACAATCGCGGTAAACAAGCATTCCATTTCTGTTCCGTCTTTCTTTTTTAACTTTATCTCATAGTCTCTAACAAATCCCTCACGCTCTATCTTCTGCTGAAACCTAAAACGATCCTCAGAATGAGCATATGTCTCCCTGGCATTAAGGCCGATCATCTCGTCTCTGCTGTAACCGAATAGATCGAACATCGATTGGTTGGCATCAAGGATTTCTCCCCCTTGAGTAGTAATAAAGATCACATCTCTGGATCCCTCGAAAAGGGTCCGATATCTCTCTTCGCTATTCCGTAGCGCTTCCTCTGCCCGTTTGGAATCAGTGACGTCCTGGATGGTAGCTCGGATGCCTTTGATGCTGCCTTTTGCATCCCGGAGAAGACGGTCCTGAACTAAGGCTGGAAAGGTCGTCCCGTCCTTCCGTCGGTAAGTTCGCTCAAGACCTCGAGCTGGCGGCATGATTCCAGCTAACTTGTTCAGTATCTGCTGACGTGCTATATCCTCTTCGACAATGAACTTCCACGGAGGTTGACCAATCATTTCTTCAACGGAATAACCTAGCATCTCCAACTCTGTGCGATTCACATTCGTAATGCATCCCTCGGTATTATATTCGAAGTAGCCAATCGGCGCATCGTTATAAAGTTCTTTGAATCTCTCCTCACTCTTTTTCAAAGCCTCTTCTGCCTTTTTGCGCTCGGTGATGTTGTCAAAGACAGCGACGAAATATCCCCGTTGTATGCCATAGGCCGAGATCGATAGCCATATCTTCAAGGGTTCCAGATAAACTTCAAACTTCTGCGGCTCCCCGGTCAACGCTGTCCTTCCATAAATTTCAAACAATTCCGGATGGGACTCTTTTATGGACGGAATAACCTCGCTGACGCGCCTGCCAACCACGTTCTTCAATCCGGTCAATTTCTCAAACGCATTGTTGACATCCAAATATTCAAAATCGACCGGCTGATCGTTCTCATCAAAAAGCATTCGGCAATAAGCATATCCATCCAGCATGTTTTCAAACAGAGAGCGGTAACGCTTCTGGCTCTCCCGAAGCGTCTCCTCTACCTGCGTGAAATCGGTGATATCTCGAATGACAGACACTACTCGATTGATACCCTCGGAATTTTCAATGGGAAAATATTCCACCAATAATCCCCTTTCACCTAATTCGGGATATATACGCTTCATTTCATATCGGACGGCTTCACCTCTAAAACAGGTATCCAACTTTTTCTTGACATCTTTTTCAAAAACATCTTTGCCCAGGATTTCCGCAACCGACTTTCCAACGACCTGTTCTCTATCCATCCCACAATATTTGAGATATCTTGCGTTTACGAGCAGGTATTTATAATATTGATCTACAACAGCGATCATATCTTGTGAGTTCTCAATGACTTTATGGTAATCTTGCAGTATCTCCTTCGCATGCTTGTGCTCGCTGACCTCCACTTCCAATTCAGCCACCCGTTGGCGTAATTCCATTAATTCATCCATAAATTGCTTCTTTGTCTTATTTTGATCTTTCATCTCGTTATTTTTTCTAAGCTGTGGGTTTTAAGTTTTTATCCAAAACTTCACGGACTTTTCTTGTCAGTGCATTCATTGTAAAGGGCTTCTGGATGTAATTTATCCCTTCATCCAACACACCGTGATTGACAATCGCATTGTCTGTGTAGCCTGACATATAAAGTACCTTCATCTTTGGATGAAGGGCCTTGAGTTGGTTGGCCAACTCACGACCACTCATCCCCGGCATGACAACATCAGTCAACATTATGTGAATTGGCTCCTTGTGCTCTCTACTAAGCACCAAAGCATCATCCCCACAAGAAGCCTCCAAAACCTTGTACCCCTGCCTCTTGAGAATCTGGACAGATAATCTTCGAACACTCTCCTCATCCTCTACCAGCAGGATTGTCTTCCCCCTTCGAGAAAGCTCCTCTCCCGTCACCTTTTCTCTTAAACGCTCAACTGGGCACTCTTCGGGAAGCATTGAGGCACCGTGCACAATTTCCAGATGGGTGTGGTTAAGGATCTCACTGAAAGATTTCCCCAGAAGATTTGTCATGGCTTTATTGCATTTGAGAATTCTCCCTTCTCGGTCCAGCAGACAAACGATGTCACTAATACCATCGAAAGTGGTCCGCCATTGTTGGGCTGCATTAAGCAGCGCTTCCTCAGCTCGCCTGTGCTCGGTGATGTCTTAGAAGCGTGCGAGTCGCATTGCCTCTTCTTTTGCTTGTGTAGCGGTTATCTGGCGTTGTTCCAGACCCGAATAGAGAGTTAATTCCAATGCTGGGATAAGAGCGAGAAGTACAAGCAGGATTAAGCGTGTCCGAAGGCTGCCGAATGAAAATCTTTTCATGGGTTACGCTTCCTCCGGTTCATCTCCCCTTAAGAATCGATACAATTCTGACTGAAGGAATCTCCAACCTCGCCCGACTTTGATCCCCTTTATCTTTCCGCTATGGAGATGCTTAAATAAAGTGGGTTTTGAAATTTTTAAATATTGGGTTGCCTCCTCGGTCGTTAGCACTACATCCTCTTTCCAATTCGGCATAATTTGCTCCCATTTATTTTGATTTTCTTAAATCAGAGCAAATTATATGCCAGATAGTTATTATTGTGGGTTCTTGGCTTATAAGTGCTTAATTTTCATTTAATTCCTTCTATTTTACACAAAGCCTCAACATCTAAGAGAAGGTTACGAAAACAGGCAATTGTATAAAATCAAAGACAATTTTGCACAGAATTTACGTTTCAATCTCTTCCCTTATTTTTATATGCTGTGTACCTTTTCCACGTCCCGGTCGTTGTCTTCCTACAATATGCAATACGGCACACCGACATGGCTGCCATCATCAAGTTTGCTATGGTGACCCTTGCGGCAATTCCATTGACGTTTCTCTCATTTGCAGTTACTTCCGACGACTTCCACTCGTAAGGCGAGTCTTATGAGGGTTTAGAGTGTGTGGTTTATCGAGCTAAAGGACCGGAGATGACCATAATGGCTCGACACCTTGGGGTAGGATGGGGTTAAACAGAGAATGGACAAAACAAGGGCATCCTCTTCGGACGCCCCGATAACTCCTCGAAGAGAAACCTTATTCCACCTTTATTTTAACCTCTTTCTTTTTTGCCTCTTCGGATTTTGGAAGGGTAATCCTCAAAAGTCCGTTCTTATAAGAGGCGCTGATCTTTTCCCTCTGGACCTGTTTTGGCAGTCGAATCGAGCGGGTAAAGGCGCCATAACTTCTCTCAATGAAGTGGTAATCCGATTTCTTCTCTTCCTTCTCCTGTTTCTTCTCGCCTTTGATGGTCAACATCCCATCGGAAAGCGAGATGTCAATATCTTTTGAGTCCATCCCAGGAAGTTCGGCCTTCACAACCAACTCATTATCTGTCTCTGCCAGATCAAGGGAAGGAAGCCATTCTCCTTCTGCTCTTCCTTTTGATCCTCCTCCAAAGAAAGAGTCCCACAACTGGTCGAAGTCCCTTGTCATCCTTTCAAACTGTCTAAAGGGCACAAACTCCCTGGAAGGTTTCCAAACTTGTAATTCTTGTGCCATTGCAAATCACTCCTTTCTTTCAGATCTGTAATATAAAAATAATCCCCATCTCTTTTTTGTCAAGTGGACCTTCTAACTCTTGCTGTTTTAAAATGTTTCAGTGTTTCAGCAGTTTGGAGGTGTCCCTCCATTCTTTTTGGGAAACACAACCGCACCTTTGTTGCACCCAGAGAGGCTTGGGTGTAATAGCTACTTCCCGGCACAGTTGCCACGCCAATTTTCTCTGCTGGTAAATGAGTGTCTTAAATGGACGAGAAGAGTTTGTTCCTTGAACTTTGGAGTTTGGTGTTTATATTTATATTGAGTCGGAGGTGCTGAACATGAACAAAAGAAGCAGGAAAACCAAGGCAGTAAGGAAGGTGCCCAGCGGCACGAAGACCTTTTTTTATTTCGATCCGTGCCAGCTTCATCTTGGCCATTGGCACTCTTTCCAGAATCATTGCTGCTGTTAGATAATAGATATGAAGGCTTATATTTAGATTAGGAAAACTAATGTAACCCGAGAGAGGTGGAAGACATGACAAGAGATTCTGTTTGCAGCGTGGCAACGGATCCTTTTTGCGGCGTGAGCTTCGATCAGGAGAAAGCGGGCGCGAGGTACGATTTTCAGGGATTTACCTATTATTTCTGCTCGTCAGGATGTCGGGATAAATTTGCTGAAGCCACACTCGCAGGGATAAATTCCTAAGTGGTTTCGGAGAGGCACTAACAAATGTGCTATATCCAAGGTCTAAGAGGCCATGACTGCCAAATTTGACTCAATGTTTAGGCCGGAATTCAGAGGCAACCAACCCTTTCAATTCTTATTGACAGACTGTTCTTGATTTAGTACACTACAATCGAATTTGACGCCTTCCGCCTACTAACCATTAACCCATTGGGTGGGATATGATCTGGAGAGGATTTAGGACCCCATTTTTGAAAAAGGAATGGGGTTTCTTATTTACAAGTGAAATCGCAATACAAAAGAGGCCTTTGAAAATTTCCAAGGTGCCGAAAGAATGATTCTTGGGTGTGGTGGAACAAAAGACCATGCCTGAAAGCAGCTTATAGAGAGAAGAAAAAGAGCTAAGATTACGATCGAAAGGGAAGCGGGAATAATTATTAAAGGGAAAGAGGATCTTATTAAAACCTTATTTAAAAGGAGAGACGATGTCCAATAGGCAAAAATATGAATTGGCAAAAATATTTTTCGGTGAGGTCAATAAAAGAAAGAAGAGCGAGTCCTGACTTATTGAGTGAAAAAGGGGCCATGGGAAGATTGAGTCTGCCCTAAGGAGGTGACTGCCATGCCTGGGGTGGGGGACAAGTTTAAGAGTATTCTTACCGGGGCAACTTATGTGGTAAAAAAAATCAAGGATAAAATGGTGGTCCTGGAGAAGCATAATGAGAAGAGTCAGATATTCACAGAGCTGAATAATTTGAAGTTATTCTACGAGAGAGAGGAAAAAGAAGAAGAAACTAAACCCCATTACGGAACTCTGAATTTTGAAAAGCGAAGATATCCCAGGTTCAGTGTTGATTTGCCGGTGGCGTATACCCGAAGGGATTTAGTTGCCAAACGAGGTCGAGTTATCAATGCCAGCGAAGGTGGGTTGTTGGTCTATTTCCCTGAGCAGATGGAGATTGGTCAAGCTCTGAGATTGGAACTTTTTTTCCCGTCTGGTTCTGAATTAGATATGATGGAAATCGTGAACCAGGTTGTTTGGGTGGATGTTCACACGGGAAAGGACTGGGGAGATTATCGGTCTGGAGTGAAGTTTGTGGATACCTCTCCAGTGCACCTGGACAAGCTGAAAAAGTTTTTGGTAAGTCTTCAGCAATGACGGTATCTTAAGCATTGATTGCAGTGCCTCAATGGGGAGATACAAAGATCTCCCCAAATTTAAGGCTACCTCTAAAAATGTCATTCCTGCGAAAGCAGGAATCCAGAAGTCCCTAACAATACTGGACTCCCGTCGGAGTTTACCCCGTACCGGATACGGGGCGGGAGTGACAAACTGGTAATTATTAGAGGTGTCCTTAAGATTAAAAGGGCTCTGAATTTAAGTAACTTTATGAATTTCGTCTGTCTTTTGACCTTGCATCTTTAAGTTTCGTTATTAAATTTAGTTAAAATAGGAGGAACTATTGATGAAAAAAAGTGATAAAAAAGCTAAAACGGGAAAAGCAAAGACCGCTGCTCCTGCTTCATATGATTGTTGTTGGTACGAACCTTCTTGCTATGATCTTTGCTGCGGCGGGGTTTGCTGCTGTTAGGCGTTGCAAATGGTTCTCCGAGATCAGTAGTCCTCAAGAGGCAACGGTATTTATTTCTTTGGACTGGAAAGAGGTCGTTCCGCAACGTTCTTTAAAGAGAATGTGACCG
>Ga0187784_10005415_pt1 | contig 10320 bp, 9 predicted proteins | sample 1015_SJ02_MP15_2_FD_132964 | JGI IMG/M metagenome (GOLD analysis project Ga0187784, IMG submission 132964) | Tropical peat soil microbial communities from peatlands in Department of Meta, Colombia - 1015_SJ02_MP15_20_MG | ecosystem: Environmental > Terrestrial > Soil > Wetlands > Peat | place... | reverse complement strand
TCGGAAGAGAGCCAGGCTACTCTTCCAGGATACCATGCGGGCTGGTCGCTCACCGGCGCAGCCGGATCTCCGTCCCCTCCAACCGCAGGTTGCGGCGGCTCACTTTTCGGAGGCGCCCAGTACCAGTTGCCGCCGACAATCTCCCAATCGCCGTAGTGATGAGTGACATAACCGAAGGGTTCGTCGGGTACCCAACAGTTCTCCCCGTATATCTCTACCCAATTGCCGGAAGTGAACGGCGTCCAGCCCTGCCCGACCCTTGTCGGGCGCCACAGCCGCCGATTGCAGTTGCATGATGGGTCAAGGACTTCCTGCCAGACGCCGTTTTCCTCAAGAGAGTAGGCTTCACTTCGGAGAGGTTGGGGCAAAATTTCTGCCGACGCCCCTTTCATCCCTAATCTGGTTAACATAAGACTGTTTCTTTCCAGGTCCCAGGCTTCCCTCTGGAGATCGACCACGTAATCGCTTGCGGCGACCTGTGCACCGTCGGTTATAATAGGAGAGCTGGGCGAAAGCTCGTATTTTGACTCATCACCCGACGAAACATATTCCGCTTTCCCCTGCAGCGTAATGATCTTGATCGACTCGGACCCGACGTAGACATCCAGGACCGATTCCGGATCAACAATAACATAGCCGAAGGGAGTGGTTACCTTCATGAGCAGGTATGAACTCCTGTTGAAGCACCTCACAACGCCCACACCGACATCTACTTCCGTGAAATCATCCTCCAGCTTTATCAGATGAATTACCGTGTCACCGCCGATTCTAAAAGATGTATTGTTCGGATTCACTATCTCGGCTCGACTGTCGGCCCCGGACGCCAGCGCGTCATCCAAACCAAAAGGGGTGTCTTTCACCGTCAACACCCAGTCCCGCGTCTGAGGTACGTACCTCATGAGCTGGCCGTCCACCGCAGAGACCTTGCCAATAAGTCCGACTTTACGCGGGCCTGTGTCTGAACAAACCCTCTGCAAAAACATCGGCCAAGCAGCAAGCATTGTTATCAGCGATATACCAATCGTTAACTTCTTGTGCTTGTTCACCGCACACTCCAGAGGTCGAATTGCAGCCCCGTTCCGCCTGTACTGCCGGCCTTGATCCTCACCGGAAGGCCGAACAGACTGGTGGTTTTCTCAAGGCGTTTGACCAAACATTGTCGATGTTCCCGTGTCCTCGTGGATTTCGCAGTGTAAAACCCGGCTTACCCTGATAGAGGTCACTTTCAGGTTGCGGACACCACGCCGGCACGGCATATTTTCAGTGCTGGAAATTCAATCGGCAGGCGCACGGGTTAAGATTAGAAGAAAAACCTTGACGCAATGGCGGCGGAATGTTCTAGTGTTGCATCCCTCTGACGCTGCCAATCGGGACAGGGAGCCGTTTTTTGGCGGCCCTCGCCGAAGATCTCCAATGAGTGGAAGAACCTGACCGGAAGGCTGCTCATGCGCCGAGGTCCTCCAGGTTCGTCTTCTACAGGGTGAAATCGGGGGACACATTTGTTTGCTATAGATACAACGTCACGCTCCTTTTATACTCCGGCTCGACGAAAGTTAACCCTGCACCATGAGAAACAAAGCCCGGAAAAACTCAACCCTCCAGAATCATGTGTCGCGTTCGCCGTTGGCTCGGTCAGACCCGAGGATACGGCAAGGTGTACGTCTTCCCGGCGTCCGAGGTGCTCGATTAGACAATAACTTCTCCTGACGGCAAAGAAGAAGGCAATTTCATGGTGCATTCGGACGATTCTCCAACACCAGAAGTGCATTCGGATGCATTCGGTTGCATTTGGGGTCGTACCCAAATCAAGTGACCGCATCCATTAAACAAATCAAACGTCCGGCCCGGATTTCAGGTCTTAAAGCAGCCTTTTTGGCATCAAAAAGGCTGCTTTAAGACGATTCTCCAACACCTGTGCCCCAGCATCCTGAGCACGCCCGCCCAAACTCGCAATCACCCTTTTAACTATTCACCATCCACTATTCACTCCCGCGCCTCGCGGGATCACTACTCACTGCTTTTTTCCGCTCGATCCGTGTTTCCGCACTCTTTCCGCCACTCCCGGCCACGCAATTACTTCGAGCCCGCAGCCGTCAGCCGTCAGCCGTGAAGATTGCCGTCCGGCAAAGTGATGTTTACCGTTTTTTAATGAGTCAATTTGACTCTTGTGAACGCACTGTGCAGAGCAGGATTCGATTCCTCATCATGCGTCCTGAGTGGATGCCATGGGGAATAAGTTAACCGTTAGAAGGGGTAAGAATAGTGCAAACCTTACGATTGATTCTAGCCGCTTTTGTGGTCGCGTCATTTGTGGTTTCTGGGAGTGTTTCCGCCTATGCGCAGGCAGAAGCATTGACCTGTCAACAGGCCTTTAAAAACTACTCCCAGGGCAAGGGCTACATGGACCGGGAAGATTTTGAACAGTATTGGGTAGCCTCCGGCGAGGGACATGGCAGCAATATGAACCCGGAGGTTGGAGGCTCGGGTTCGGCTTTTATGAGCGCGAATCGGAGTGGAAATGGCAAGCTGTCGGAATCGGAGTTCTGTGCTTGGGCAAGGCATAACCCGTGACTCGTGTTAAACGCGCGCGACTGTTTCCAAGCGGGCGCCTGCGGCTTCAGCCAAAACCTCCACGACTGGGAGCATAAAGAAGACGGGGGGCTAAGACTATTGTGGAACAGTGGTCGCCCCCTGACTTTCTCCGCCTCCCCGACCAATAAGTAAGCCTTTTACTATTCACTCCCGTGCCCCGCGGGATCACTCATCACCGTTTTTTCCACTTCCATCGCCGCTTGTATTGCCGCTTCTGGTTGCCGTTTTGCACCAGCCATTGCATCTCCATTGCATTTCCATTGGGGGACGCCCGCAAACCCCTACCCGGCCGGAGCGCTCATTGCATTTCAATTGCGGATTGGCTTGCAGCCTCGCCTGGCGGGATCACCACCGATTGCACGGCCATTGTATTTGCAATAGAGGCGTTTTCGGACTTTTACTCTTGCCTTCTTACTTTTACCTTTGGCCTTCCCTAAGAGGCCAGGGTCTTTGAAAGAAGAATAGTTCCCTCCCCCTCGTCACCCTGGATCGCATGAGCCTGTCTGTTCGTGCCGTTTCCACTGGTGTTCCCAGTCTATATTAACGGGGTTTTATTCTCATGTCCCGCCTTTTTCGGAGGATTTCCAAGCCCCGGAAAAGAACAATGGCGTCCCGGGATCGCCCGAATTCTACTTGGGACGTTCGATCGATACCGCTTCCCAAGGCGTGTGAGGATACAATGCCGAAGGACCACCCGATATTGATTTGTAATCCATTTTCACACTATAACCCAGATCCGTCGATATATAGAATGTCCACACGCTTTGATAGACGCCCCTATGAAGAGGGGTAGTTTGGCTGCTGATCTGCTCTTCTTCGTAAACAACCACGTAAACAGGAAATGTTCCTGCTTTCACTGTGATGTCTCTTCTTTCGGTAACTTTGTAAGTCGCAACCCATTCATATTTATTCTGAATCGCCGTGAATCGCACAATCTTACCCACCTCCAGTGGCCACAGCTTCGCGATTTTATCCTTTGCTGCGGTGTAGTTCATGCTGTTGACAAACGTTACCAAGCCGAAGATTTTGTAGGCTCCTTTTTGGGACGATTTCATTGAGCACTCGAGCCCATCTCCCCCCATGGAAGTCAAAGTGTCATTTATGGATGTGGTGATGATGGTTCCCGCCGCGGGGCATGCGCCCGGCATTGTTTCGGCAGCATTCGCCGGGGGCAAGGGCAACGGAGGCATTAATGCAAGACCGGCACAAAGAATAATGATGGTCGCAAAACTCAAAAGCGGAAGCTTTCTATCCATATCGAAATTCCCGGAGCGCAAAACGTTGCACCGTGTGCCCTTTTTAGGTTTCTCGGCTTGCTCTCATTTCGCCCGCAAAACTTCTGGAACAACCTTAAACACTTTAGGAGAAAGTGCCGCATCGGCTTCTTCGCTATGTACCTGACTGCATGTTGAAACCGGATTCTTGCCCGAAAAACTTCCGGAACGACCGTCAAGCCTCTAAAAAACCATACGATTTTTAGATCGGGCCTGCAAGAGATATCCTGGCAGGATCCGTTTTTGCGATTTCGGGACTCTCCGGCGGAGGCCTGTTTATGACCCGCTTTTCGCCTGTCGGAACCGAAGTTGCTGCGATAGAGAAACTTTTTGCTCAAGGTCACATCGGGAATCCATAGCTTTTCCAATTGGTTAAAGACACTGGTCCCCCGCCTCTGCAGGGCTGACGGCTAAGTTCACATGCGAAGTTATTCTTGTCTATGTGTTTAGTTCCCATGTCTCCCCGACCGCGTCCCGGCCGAATCGGCGGTGCGGTTCCTGTCCCACCAGGTGGAAGCCGGTTTTCTCATAGATATGCCTGGCGGCGTGCAGCACGTCATTGGTCCACAAGGTCAGCTTCTGATAGCCTGCATGTTTGGCAAAGCGCACGCACTCCTGCACTAGACGGCTGCCGATGCCCAGCCCGCGCGCTTTCGGTTCGACTAACAGAAGCCGCAGTTTCGCCTCCGTGTCCGATTGTCTCACGAGAAAGACCGAGCCGACGTTTTCGCCTTCTCGCTCGACGATCCAGCAGCGCTCCTTCTTGGGGTCATTGTCATGCATGAATTTCACCACTATGTCCGCGACCAGCGCCTCGAACTGCTCGTCCCAGCCGTATTCCCGTGCATACAAAACGCCATGCCGATGTATGACCCACCCCATGTCCCCAGGCTCGGGAAACCGGAGAATGTATGGGACCTTTTGCTCGGACGCGGCACAGAGAATCTCCTCAATCGCGCGCATCGCCTCGATCAAACGGCCCTGCCTCTCCTCCGGGATATCGGTCAACATCGCGGTAATTTCATTTTCGGAAGCGGCGTTGATTTTGGCGAACGCTGCCCGCCCCTCCTCAGTGGGAGATAAAAGAATTTGCCGGCCGTCGGTCGGGCAGGGCAGCTTTTGGATCAGGCCGCGTTTCTCCAAGCCTCGCAGGATTCGGCTGAGGTATCCCGTGTCGAGGCCCAAATCGTTGCTGAGCGACGTTGCCGTGGCTCTTTCGCGGTGCGCGAGTTCGAAAATCACCCGGGCTTCGGTCAGCGAGAAGGGGCTACGCAATAATTTCTCATTCAGTACGCCTATGCGTCTCGTGTAGAACCGATTGAATCGGCGTATGGCTTCGACGCGGGCCGCGATGTCCGGTGTCGACATGGCTGTCGTCCTCTTTTGATGGAGAATTTAGCTGCTATAATCAAATAAATAATTGCTTATGTCAATAAATAAATTCACACACATGGCATTCCTTATTCTCTGACATGCGTGTGGTTCGGTGCAGACTGACAAATTGCTACGGAACACGCCGGTCGGGTGTCCTGTGAGGACAACTCTGAATATGGACGCTGAATTGATGGGAGCGAAAATTAACTAAAAAAGCTTTTGGAGTGCACGGAAATAGCAAAAGGGAGTCAAGTGCGCCGAGTTGTAGTAACCGTGCAACGTTACATGGAAAAACAGGCTTTATTACCTTCATCTCTCCCATCCTGCAAAAAACGTAACTCTTAAATGTTCAACCTGCGCGAATCATGGGCGAATCGGTCGCCGCGTTTGCCCGAAGATCGTCTCGTACGCTCAGGTCAAAAATCCATAGCAATGCAGAAGCCCCCGCACTCTTTCACTGAACGTCACTTCAAATCGCCATTCCCCCATCCCGAAACAAAAGATGAGGCCGCCGCCGCTCTTTTCCCCAAATAAAGTCTGGGGGCGCAGCCGGTCCCCATGAGGCCCGCCTTGAGTTGTAATTTTTTTGTAATCTCTTTGGGATATAAGACGTTTAGACAGGACGCCCGGGTATCGGGTTTCGGCCGCTGGCTCCGCGTGCCTCGCCCTTTAAAACCTGGGCGTCCACCTCGAAATAGCGCGTTTTTGCGGCCTTGGAGAATAACAGGTTTTCCCGGAAAGGAGCCACATCGGGCCTGCCGGGGCACAGTAACGCCCTCACCACATGGCAAAGGACCTTAGCCGCTTCCGGATTTAAAATCGACGAAATTGAGAGCGGCGGAGCGGCCGACACCGGCCGCATCGCCGAGCGGGACCGCCGCCGAAGACGGCATTCCTCTCAACTGTTCTCCCGCTGTCTGGAAAAGTACGGCAAAAAACCGGCCCCACCCGCAACCTCCAACAGGCCCGCTGGGCCGACGGCCTCATGGCTGTGTGGGACGGCAAAAGCCGGGGCGCCCGGCACATGATCGACATCATGACCAAGCCCGCCAAACTGGTCCATGCCCACCCAGTCTGAGCCGAAATCATTCACATGGTCGGATCTCAAATAATCCGCAAACTTAGCGCGATCGCTGTCTGTGCTCGTTGCCCCAACCCTGTTCAAAAATCTGATCCCAAATCGCATTTTCATTCCTGATTCCTGATTTGCCATCCTTGCTGGCCGATTTAGTCCGGAAAGTTCCGCTGCTTGATGATGAAGAAACCGGGAATGCGGCCGGCGGTGGGAATATCTAGGTATAATAAACTCTTAACTTAGCTTTTATACTTTGAAGTATTTGCACATCTCACAGAATTTCTTAATCTTGACCATCTCGGATGGGGGGCCGTTAAAGCTCATCCCGACAATCGTCTTTTTCTCCGGGGACACGCTGCGCAGATTCATGATCGTGCAGCTTATATCCTCAACCTCATCGTCGTTTGGGAGCACGAAAGTCGCACATACCGGGATCCCGCGTTCAACAAGTATCAAACCGCGCAACTCGAGGCAGCAGCCGCCCTGGCTGATGTCCCTGATGGTGCCGTTTATTAACCGCCCCTCTTTTCCGATGGCGCCCATAACTTCGAGGTCCACTTTTATTCTCGGATAACGCCTCAGGTTCCGCATTTCAATCTTACGAGGATAATCGATGCACACGACGTCGTAAATAAGGTTCTGCCCGAACCTGCTTTTGAATCTATATACTCCTCCCTCATGAAAATAAGCACACTGGATGTTGCCACCGACCCTGGCGGTCATCCGTTCGCTCTCGCAGGAAAAGACAGGATTTTCAATCAGTATGGCCAGCCTTGGAATGACGCCCACCAGCAGAGCCTGCGTTTTGAGTGCCGGATCCTCCATTGATTGGATCCTCAGGGGCGTTCCCAATATGAACGGGACGCATTCGCACAGTACAACTTCCGGCGTCTCATCTACCTTTTTTTCCTCAACCATGGGTTCAGCAGCCATAATGCCACTCCAAAACCGCATCGTTGTTTAAAGGAACTAATAGTACATCGGTAAGTCATCAAAAATACTAAAAATAAATTTGATTGGGACGTGCTTCCATGTGGGATCGGACCAAAAGAGGTGATTGCATCCACCGGAAATGCTTCCTATCAAGCCTCCGCTCCAGGCCTTAGACTATCTCTTCAACATCATGAAGGCCCGTTTAAGACCGCTCCACCACTGGCGCCCCGCGTCCGCCGCCCGTTCGTACGAACTGTTTCGGCGGTCTTTGCGACAGCATTCGAATCGAACGGTCGCGACTCTGTCGCGTGGAGCCGGCCGGGTGTTGGGCAACAAAGTGAAGGCTTCCCATTTTCCTGCATATTTGAACGGGAAGAGGATCTCCTTTCGCCTCGATCCTCAACTCGGAAAGCAAAACCAGTTCGGTGCGGATTTGGAGCTGGTTCAGGACATATCTTAGGATCTTGAGGTTCAGGTCTATGAGTCTTTCGTAAGCCGATGAAAACAATTCCTCCACAAACGGCAGATGATCCGCAAAGTAAGGTGAATTTGCGCATGCGGTCTTCAGGCTCTCCAGGAGCATTCTTGTCCAGTGGAAGTCATATCATATCCTCACGTCCTGGATCTTTTGCAGCCCGAGGCCTTTTTTCCAAACCGGCACGGTTATCCAGAGCGTTCCCTGGCTGTTTTTAAAGCGATTCCTGTTCATCCAGGTAGTGCGGCGGGGAAACTGCACGGTATCCAGAATAACCAGGACATCACAGAGATGGGCCTTGTAAAACAAACCGGGGAAAGGCGCAAAATAAGGTCTGTCGGCAGATAGAATCATGGTGGAAAAATCCAGCCTGAGGGAAGAAAAGCCGTCCAAGATGACTATAGTAGTTTGGCAAAACATAGTCCATAGCGCGGGCATGGCAAGAGGCAAAAGCGGTAAAGCGGGCAACAGGATACTCATGATGAAGAAGAACGTACTGCTGACCGGTCGTCCCGGCTGCGGAAAAACCACCTTAATCGAAAAAATAGCGACCGGAATCCGGATACCCGTCGCCGGGTTTCTTACCCGCGAGATTCGGGAAAGGGGGAAAAGGGTTGGCTTTTTGGTGGAAACATTCGACGGACAGAAAGGGACCCTGGCCCACGTGAATGTTCAAAGCCGGGTGCGTGTGGGGAAGTATGGGGTCGACATGCAGGTACTCGAGGTCCTAGCCGTTCCCTCCTTTCATAGTGATTCGGCCGACGTTCTGGTGGTGGTCGATGAGATAGGCAAAATGGAGTGCTTTTCACCTCTTTTTCGAGGGGCGGTACTTAGCGCCCTGGATTCGCCAAATCCTGTTCTTGCTTCCATCGCGGAGAGGGGCGATGCTTTTATGGAGGGCATCAAGTCCAGAAGTGATATAGAGGTGCATAAGATACTCACTTCCAATCGAGATCTTCTAGGTGTCTCCATTGTAGATGGAATCAGAGACTTTCTGTTCTCAAGGCGACCAAAGGGGTAATCGATGTCAACATCCGTTAGGCTCGTGGGATTCATTATCTCAGTGATGGTTTTTGCCGGTGCCGCCTCGACGGTCGCGGTAAGTGACCCCGCCAGGTACTGCAACCAAAGATTCGGCTTTTGCGTCGACTACCCGCAAAACCTTGAGATGGAGCCGCCGCCCGTCAACAACGACGGTCGCCGGTTCCACGATCGGGACGGATTTTTGATGATCGCGAGCGGAATCAACAACTCCATGGAGGAGACCCTTCATAGCGAAATGGAGTCTCAGGAAGAGGAATTGGATACCGTCACATACCGGAAGTTCGGCAGCAACTGGTATGTGCTGTCGGGCTTTAAGGGGCCGGACATCGTGTACCTCAAGACCTACGTGGGAAGAGGCTCCATCAATCGCCTCTACATCAAGTACCGGACTTCCTTGAGGAGCAGATATGACAAAATGGTGGATTCGATTTCCAGATCGTTCGTGCCGGGGCAGATCGGCGTCGCTCACTAGGGACCGCCAAGTATGGTTAACTTGAAGGCGGGAGGGAACGAGTCGCTTTGCATGCAGTGCAGATTCAAGCAGTTACGGGAGCTTTCGGGTTCTCGGGAAGATATATCGCCCGCCGCCTCCTGGACGCCGGCCACCAGGTGATTACCCTTACCAATTCCCTTTACCGGCCCGACCCTTTCGGAGAGACAATTCCGGCCTATCCGTTGTGCTTCGACAGGTCTGAGAGGCTGGAAAATTTTCTGGCAAATGTTTCCGTTCTCTACAATACGTATTTCGTCAGGTTCAACTACAGGGGGAAGGTCAGTTTCACATATGCGGACGCAGTCAGGAACAGCGGTGTACTTTTCCGGGCAGCAAAAAGAGCGGGGGTGCAAAGAGTAGTGCATATAAGCATAACCAATGCTTCGGAGCATTCGGACCTGGAATACTTTAGAAGCAAAGCCCGGATCGAGCTGCTGTTGATGGATTCCGGTCTTTCCTATTCCATCCTTAGACCGGCGGTGCTGTTTGGCGATGAAGGCATACTCATCAATAACATTGCCTGGCTGCTAAGAAGGTTTCCCGTCTTCGGTGTTTTCGGAGACGGCAGTTATCGGCTGCGGCCCATTTACGTTGACGATCTGGCCCGACTTGCCGTGGAAAAAGGAAAAGAGACGGAAAACAGCGTCATGGACGCAGTGGGGCCGGAAATTTTTACTTACCGGGAACTGGTGGAGACGATCGGGAGAGCCATCGGCAAGCCGAGACCCATTATCTCCATACCGCCCCTCATCGGCTTTCTGGCATCCCGCGTTATTGGCGGCGTGCTCCACGATCGGCTGGTTACGCGCGATGAAATCGAGGGACTCATGGCGGATCTGTTGTACGTGGATTCGCCGCCGTTCGGGAACACCGCTCTCTCCGAATGGGCGGTGAAGAACGCATCATGGCTGGGGACCGGGTATTTCAGCGAGATCGCAAGGCGACTTATCTGAAATGATGAATGATGAATGATGAATCGGACACGTCAACGGGTTTCATTTAAAGCACAATCCTGCCGCAAGAGCTAACAGCGTTGCCGTCAGAAAGTCCTCCGGGCCTT
>Ga0187784_10005414_pt1 | contig 10320 bp, 7 predicted proteins | sample 1015_SJ02_MP15_2_FD_132964 | JGI IMG/M metagenome (GOLD analysis project Ga0187784, IMG submission 132964) | Tropical peat soil microbial communities from peatlands in Department of Meta, Colombia - 1015_SJ02_MP15_20_MG | ecosystem: Environmental > Terrestrial > Soil > Wetlands > Peat | place... | reverse complement strand
CACGCGCTCGGTAGTCCAAACTGGTGCGAGCCGGGCTTTGCCCAGTGTTTTCACCCGAGAGTGAACACTTCCATCCTCACGTTTGGCGACTTTCCTGTCTCCGATTTCACCGGCGGCACACCGCCGGCATGCATGCTGTTCTGGGGGCATAATCCGCTTAACTCAGGTCCCGACGGCGAAACTCGGTTCAACGTGCGCGAGGCATTGGACGCCAACCCCAAGATTATCGTGGTCGATCCGCGCGCAACTGAACTCACGCGTCGCGCGGACGTTTGGCTGCAACTTCGCCCGGGAACGGACGACGCATTGGCATTGAGCCTCCTGAACGTAATTGTCGATGAGAAGCTCTACGACGAACCTTTCGTCAATAAATGGACCTACGGCTTCGCTGAACTTGCCAAACATGTCCGGCAGTTTACGCCGGACTGGGCGGAGCCGATCACATGGGTGCCAGCCGACAAGATTCGTGCCGCCGCCCGGCTGTTTGCACGCACGAAACCAGCCATGTTGGAGTGGGGCTGCGCCATCGAGCACACGCCGAATTGCATACAAACCGTGCGCGCGCTTTCGATGTTGCCGGCGCTCACCGGCAACGTCGATATACCGGGCGGCTGGGTGTTTGGCATGCACGGACTCGGCCGCTTCCCGAGTCTCATCGAGAACCTCACCCCGGAGGCCAACGCCAAACGGCTGGGGGCGGACCGCTTCAAGTTGTTGGCTGGCGAAGGTGCCGACTTGCCGGCCGCCCATATTCCGACGCTGCTGCAGGCGATGCGCGAGGGCAAACCCTACCCGGTGAAGGCCTTCCTGGTGTTCGGCAACAACACGCTGACGACCTACGCCAATGCGTCCGCGGTCTACGATGCGCTTACGAAACTCGATTTTATGGTCTGCGCCGATCTGTTCATGACGCCGACCGCGGAACTGGCGGACATCGTACTGCCGGCCGCATTATGGCCCGAGATCAACGAGCTCGCCGGTCTCCCCACGGTCGCGGCCAACGTTGTGCTGATCAATCAGAAGGCTGTCCGTATAGGCGAATGCAAATCGGACGAAGAAATCTTTGTTGAACTGGCGCGGCGCATGAAGCTGTCGGTCGGCACCGAGGCAGTCGAAGATGTGCTCAATTCACAATTGAAGGCCGGCGGGCTCGACGTGACCTTTGACGAACTCAAGGAGAAGGGCTGGATCAAAGTCCCGTTCCGTTACCGCAAATATGAAGAATGTGGCTTTAAGACCCCCACCGGAAAGATCGAACTCTACTCCACACGCTTTGAGGAGATGGGTTACGCACCGCTGCCCTACTATGAAGAGCCGCCGGAGAGTCCAATCAGCCGCCCGGATATGATCAGCGAATACCCGCTGGTTTTGACCACGGGCGCGCGCATCCCCTATTTCTTCAATTCAGAGCATCGACAGATCGAGAATCTGCGCAAGGCGCATCGGCACCCGGTCGCTGAAATCCATCCGGCCACGGCCCGAGCACACGGCATTAAGAATGGCGACTGGATGTGGATAGAAACGCAGCGCGGCCGAATCAGGCAACGCGCTAAGGTCACGGACGGCATCGACCCGCGGGTCATCGCCGCGCAACACGGCTGGTGGTTTCCTGATGAACCGGCGCCGGAGTACGGCGTCTGGCAGTCAAACGTAAATCTGCTTACCAACAATCAGCCGCCTTATGACCCGGCTATGGGGACTTATCAACTGCGTGCTCTATTGTGCAAGGTGGCGCCCGCCGATGCTCCAGCCCGTCGGCACAATCGATAAGGTTCGTCAGGTCGTCGCTGCATCGCCATGCCGGAAGCGGCGATCGGGTCGGCCGCTTGCGGCGGCAGGAAGCGTTGCAGCCTGCTCATCCGCTTGATCTCGCCGACCTGCTCAGCGACGCGCTGTCCAAGTTGCCGATTCACTCTAATTATTTTCCGACCAGGCGGCGCGCGCATCGCGCCAGGCCAAGCTTCCGCGCTGCCGGTTGATTTATGTCAATTAGCCTCGGACGCGGCGTTGCTATTTGCTCATAGATCATGGCGCCATTGCCATGAAGCGCTGTGGCACGCCGCAGAAACTCGGGTTGATACCGGTTGACCGACGGTGGGCGCCGAGGAGCTAATTCATGCTAGCGGGTTGCACGCCGTGGCCCGTCGGACTGGCGGAGCGCTACCGCCGCAAAGGATACTGGGAGGACATTACCCTCGGCGAGATGCTGAACCGCTCGGCGCGTGATCATGCCGAGAAGCCGGCGCTCATCTTTGGCGACCGGCGCGTCAGCTACCGTGAGCTCATTGCGGCGAGTGACCGCCTCGCAGTCGGGCTGATCCGCGCCGGCCTTGCTCCGCGCGACCGGGTGGTTATCCATCTTCCCAACATTCCCGAAATCGTCTTGGTGTTTCTGGCGCTGGTGACAATGGGCGCGATCCCGGTCATGGCGTTACCGTCGCATCGGCTTAGCGAACTGCGCCACTTCGTAAAACGGTCGAGAGCGGTTGGATATTTCATACCTGCAAGCCACCGCCAATTCGACTTCCGTCCCATGGCCGACCAGCTGCGCGCCGAGTTCGGTGAGCTTCGGCATATCTTCGTCGCTGGTCCTGCCAATGCGGGTCAGCGAAGCCTTTCCGAAATAAGCAATTCCACCGCAGCCAGCGGCGCCATTGCGCAGCCGGATCCGACGGACGTTGCGCTCATGCTGTTATCCGGCGGCACTACCGGTTTGCCGAAGCTCATACCGCGCACGCATAACGATTACGTCTGCAACGCCAAACTTAGCGGCCGCATTGCCGCCTTCAACCAGGAAACCGTGTTCCTCGCGGTGCTGCCGATCGCCCACAATTACACGCTCGCCTCGCCGGGAATTCTGGCGACGCTGGCTTTCGGCGGCACGGTGGTGATCGCTCCCGGCACCACGGCCGACGTGATCCTGCCGCTGATCGCGCGCGAGCGGGTGACCCATGTCGCCGCGGCGGTCCCGCTTATCGTCAACTGGCTCAACGATCCCGATCGCGGCCGGCATGACACCCGGTCGCTTCAGGTGATCCAAAATGGCGGCGCACGGCTGGCGCCGGAATTGCGCCGGCGCGTGCAGCAGGAATTCGGCTGCCGCTTCCAGGAAATCTATGGGACCGGCGAGGGACTGCTGAACATGACCCGGCTCGATGACGATGAAGAACGGGTGCTGACCAGTTCCGGCGCGCCGGTCTGCGAGGATGACGAGATTCGGGTCATCGATGATGCCGGAAGTGAACTGCCGGACGGGCAATTGGGCGAACTGGTCTGTCGCGGCCCTTACACCATCCGCGGCTATTACGACGATCCCGATGCGGACGCCAAGAGTTTCACCGCCGACGGTTTCTACCGCATGGGCGACGTGGTGCGAAAAGTCGGCCGCTACGTCTATACCGAGGGACGCAAGAAGGATGTGATCAATCGTGGCGGCGAGAAGATCAGCTCCGAGGAAATCGAGAACTTCATCCTTGCCTACCCCAAAGTGGAGAATGTCTGCATCGTGGCGATGCCCGACGAGGTGTACGGCGAACGCGCCTGTGCATTTGTCCAGCCGAAAGCCGGCCAAACTGTTGATTTTGCCGAACTGATCGACTTCCTCGTCCAAAAACAGATCGCCAAATTCAAGCTGCCCGAGCGGCTCGAACTCGTCGACAGCTTTCCGCTCAGCCCTGCCGGCAAGATCCTGCGTCGCGAGCTGCGCGCCGTCATTGAACGCAAACTCGCGGACGAGCGCGGCAAAGATCGATTAGAGCTGGCAAGATGAATCGCATGGGCGGAGAGCAGCAGCTGCGGCATCTGTTCCAGCCGGTCAAATGGGCCGGCTTTGACGTCAAGAACCGCGTGAAATATGGCGCCTGCTGCGTCTCCAACTACAACTCCCGTGACGGCTTTATCACCGAGCGCGAATTGGCGCGGACCAAGGTGATCGCCGCCACCGGCTGCGGCATCATCACCAATCAAGGCGCCTATCCGGATCCGCTCGGCGAAGGCAAGGGTTATCTACGCCAGATCGCGTTGTTTGACGACAAGTTCATTCCGCAGTTCGAGAAAGTCGCAAGATACATTCATGACGGCGGCGGCGTCGCCATCCAGCAGATTTTGCACGCCGGGCGCTACGGCGGCATCGATCTGGGCTATTGCCTGCAGCCCTCCGTGGTGCCGCAGACGTTGCCGCATTTTCGGCCGCCGCGCGAAATCACGAAACAGCAGATTCGCGAAACCATCAAGCAGCACGCACAAGCCGCGCAGCGCGCCATCAAGGCCGGGTTCGACGGGATCGAAATCACCAACTTCATGGGATATCTGCTCGCTACTTTCAATTCCAAGTTCACCAATCGCCGCACCGACGAATATGGCGGCTCGGTCGCCAACCGCGGACGCTTCATGCGCGAGCTGATCCATGCCGTGAAAGAAGCGGCTGGCGACGAGCATCCGTTGATCGTACGGCTCAGCGGCGCGGAACTGATGGACCGCTGGGGCGGCAATGACGAGGACGAGTGCCTCGATTTGATGCAGCAGGCGGCGCAGTGCGGCGTCGACATGATCAGCGTCACCGTCGGCTGGCAGGAGTCTCCCGATTCCTCGATCGGCCGCGACGTGCCGCCCGGCCATTGGAACCGGCTCGCGGCCCGTGCGAAGCAGCATTTACCCGGCACGCCGATCGCTTTCGGCGTTCGTCTGCCTAATCCCATCATGGCAGATCAGTGCCTCGCCGACGGCCAGTTCGATTTCTGGGAGGTGTGTCGTCCGCTGTTGGCCGATCCGGATCTGGTCAGGAAGGCGGCGGAACAGCGGCTCGACGAAGTCAGGCGCTGTGTCGGCTCGCTCAATTGTCTGTCGCGGATGTTCCGCGACCTGCCCTATACCTGCACGATGAATCCGGCGCTCGGTCATGAGGTCGAGCCCAATTACAGCCTCGCGCCGGCGAGCAGGCGTAAGAAGATCATGATCATCGGCGCCGGTCCTGCCGGCATGGAGTGCGCCATCACTGCCACCAAGCGCGGCCATCAAGTCACGGTTTATGAGCGGGACCAGCACATCGGCGGCAGTCTTCTCGGTTATGCGGCCCACGACCTTGCCCACAAGGACGATCTGATGAGCGTGGTCGAGCATTACCGGGTGATGGCGGCAAAGCTCGGCATCGACGTGCGGCTCGGCACCGAGGTCGACGCCAAACTGACGCGCGGCGGCCTCCACCACCAATTCGACGCCGCCGTAATCGCGGCCGGCGCGCGGGCCGATCTGGAGGCGTTGCCGGTGCCCGACGAGGGCGTGCCGCTGGTCCCCGCTCGCGACGTGGCGCTTGGCAAAATACAGCCCGGACGGCGTGCGGTTGTGCTGGGCGGCGGCAAGATCGGGCTTACGCTTGCCGAATCACTGAAGACCGCCGGTACCGAAGTCGTGGTCGTCGAGCGCGAGCGCCGGATCGCCGGCGATGTCATGCCGACCTGGAAATGGCGCCATGCGGCCTGGATCGAGGAGTTGGAGATCCCAACGATGACCGATTGCCGGGTCATGCGCATTGCCAAGGAGGGCGTCACCGTCGTCGATGGCAAAGGTCGCGCCACATTGCTGCCGGCGGATACGGTGATCGCCGCCTCTCCGGCGCGGAGCAACCAAGAGCTATTCGCCGAACTGGAATGGTCGATCGACGAGCTTTACGGCTGCGGCGACGCTTTGGTGCCGCGCGGCCTGACGCGGGCTATACATGACGGCTATCGGCTCGGCTGTTGGCTCTAACGACGTGACGATGAATACGAACGGGACGTCGGAGCAGGAACTGTTGCAGCTCGATGTGGCGGGCTGGCAGGCGCTGCTCGACCGTCACGAGTCGCTGTTTGCCGGCTTGCTCACGGGTTCGCGCATTGGATTGTTGCCGGAGGAGGATTTCGAGTCGCCTGCGGCCATGATGCTGGTCTGGGAAGCCACCGACCAGGGCATGGTCGCGAGTTATCGGCCCTTTTCCGGATTCGACACAGTGGAAGTCGATCTTCTGTTCATCCCCGATAACAAGACACTGCGCGCGCTGCACGAGCCCACCAATACTTCGCCTTTTACCGACATGAAACGAAAGGTGCGTCGGCGGGAGACGCTGCTCTACGTGGTCAAGCCGCGCGCAAGCTTACTGGAGCGCGGCTATGAAGAGTTTCTCGACTCGCTCGGGTTGACCTTCGTGGGGGCCTGCCGTTGAGCAAAGGCCTCCGGCAAGTCGTGGAATTCTCCCGCGGTCATTTGAAAACTGCCGATTTCGGATTTTAACCCCCATTCCGCGCGTCGCAAAATCCTGCTGTAATCCCCTCGAAGCGTCCATGGCATAGGTCTTAAGCCTTGGGGAAGGCAATGCGACGACCTAGTTTGCAATTCTCGCGCCGCAAATTTTTCCAGCTTGTGGCCGCCATCGGCGGACCGGCGTCACTGTCGGGGTTAGCAAGCGCGCAGGTCTATCCCTCGCGGCCGGTGCACATGATCGTCGACATCCCGGCCGGGTTGGCGCCCGATGTGTTGGCGCGACTCATCGCAGGGCCGCTTGCAGCCCGGTTGGGCCAGGATTTTGTCGTCGAGAACAAGCCGGGCGCCGGCGGAAATGTAGGCGCCGAGTACGTCATACGAGCGGCACCGGACGGTTACACGCTCCTGGTGATGATCTCGGGGAACGCAGCCAATGCCGCGCTCTACCCGAATCTCGATTTCAATTTCGTCCATGACATCGCGCCTGTCGCGTTCCTCGGCTACACCCCCTTCGTCGCGGTGGTCCACCCATCGGTCGCCGTGCGGACGATCGCCGAGCTCGTCGCCTATGCCAAGACTAATCCCGGCAAGCTCAACAATGCTTCGCAGGGCGCCGGCACGGCGCCGCATCTCGCCTTCGAACTGTTCAGGATGATGACAGGCGTGAACATCGTTCACGTGCCATATCGCAGTTCTTATTTGCCCGATCTGCTCGCCGGACAAGTGCAGCTTGCCTTTGCCACCGTCCCGCCGGTGCTCGATTACATTCATACCGGCAGACTGCGTGCGCTCGGCGTGACCAGTATGAAGCGCATGGAAGCCTTACCGGATGTGCCCACGATAGCCGAAACCCTGCCCGGCTATGAGGGAAGCGGCTGGGCGGGCGTTGGCGCGCAGCGGGACACGCCGGGCGAGATCGTCGATATACTCAACAGAAACATCAATACCATTATCGCCGATCCTGCGATGCAGGCGCGTTTCGTCGCGCTGGGTGCCGAGCCGGAGCCGATGACGCCGTCGCAATTCGGCGCGCTGATTGCCAATGCCGCCGGCAAGTGGGCGAAAGTGATCGCCTTTGCCAACATCAAGGCCAACTAATCTGTCTGTGAAAAGAAGCTGGATGAGAATGATGCGGATAAATTGCGCTGCTCTCGTTTTTTCCGCCGCTCTTGCGCCCGGGGCCATTTTACAGCCTACGCCGCGTCTGCCCGGTGTTGCTGCCTGCGCCGACGGCTGCCGCCTGGCGCAGCAAGGCGGCACGAATACCCAGGCCGGCTCCATGGCGCGGGGCGTCCACGTTTACTGTCCGGGCAACAGCCCCTTCAAGTATTGCAAGCCTCCTGCTCAGAATGCGCCGACCAATCCGAATCCTGCAAAGCACAAATAGCAGAGCGGCGGCGCATGCCCCGGTGACGGACTTCGCTGCCGTCACTATATTGACATCGGGTGATGAGCACGGTTGGAAAATCTGCAGATGTTGGATCCTGCCTTCCTGGAATGCGGCCGATTTGTCGAAAGCGATGCGCCGTCGGTCGTCGACTTTGCACGATCCGCCGTGGGTGACGCTACGGGGACGATCGATATGGCCGTTCGGCTCTACTATGCAGTGCGCGATCTGGTGCTTTACGATCCGTACCAAGCCTACGCGCGTGAAGAGGCCTATTCGGGCCGCGTCGCGCTTGAGCGCGGCCGCGGCTATTGCGTCGCCAAGGCGGCGCTGCTTGCAGCCTGCGCGCGCGCCATGGGCATCCCGGCCCGGCTCGGCTTTGCCGACGTCCGCAATCATCTGGCCACGCCGCGCCTTCTGGAAATGAACGGCGGCGACGTGTTTCGCTGGCACGGCTATACCGACCTTTGGCTCGACGGAAAGTTCGTCAAGGCGACGCCGGCATTCAATCTGTCGATGTGCCAGCGTTTCGACGTCATGCCGCTGGAATTCGACGGCCACAACGATTCGATCCTGCATGCTTACGACCGGAAGGACCGCCGCCACATGGAGTATCTGACGTTCCGCGGCGCCTTCGCGGACGTGCCGGTGCAGCAGATCATCGCCACCTTCCGCGAGAGTTGCCCGCGGCTGCTCGAGACGGAAAGTTTCCGCGGCGGCGATTTCGCCGCAGAAGCCGCCACCGAAGCGCGGTAGCGCGGCTGCAGAAATGGCGAACGGCGGCGTCGTTCATTTCGCAGTCCGACATGGCGACGACGGAACGAAAGCGGCGGCAATGCCGGCAGCGCCGAGTCCTAATCGAACAAATTCGGATTGACGCAATCCGGCGGACGGCGGCCTTCGAGTAGCGCTACGATATTATCGACGACGAGGTTCGCCTGTTGTTCGCGCAGCGCGCGGGTTGCGCTGCCAAGATGCGGCGTTAACACGACGTTTTTCATCTTGCGCAGTGCGGCGTCCACCCGCGGCTCATGCTCAAAGGTATCGAGGCCGGCGCCGGCAATCGTGCCGTCCCTGAGTGCGCGAATCAGAGCCGCTTCATCGACATGCGGTCCGCGCGCGGTATTGATCAGAATCGCCGTCTTCTTCATCAGACCGAGCTCGCGTGCACCGATCTGGTGCCACGTCTGCGCGGTCAGTGGCGAATGAATCGAAATGAAATCGGCCTCGCGTAGCAGTTGATCGAATGGCAAATAGCTCAATCCGTTTTCGCGTTCTTCGCTTGCCGGTCTGCGGCGCGGGTCGAAATAGACGACGCGCATCGAAAAACCCGCCGCGCGACGGGCCACGGCAGAGCCGACGCGGCCGAGGCCGACTAGCCCGAGCGTACTGCCGTGCACCGATGCGCCGGCCAGATGCGAGGATTGTGAACCGGGAAATCCTCCGGCGCGGACCAGTTCGTGGCCTTCCACGATGCGGCGGGCGACAGCGAGTAGCAAAGCGAAGGCGATGTCGGCGGTATCTTCATGGACGACCGGCGGAATTACCGTCACCGGAATACCAAGCCGCGTCGCTTCGTTGACGTCGATAAGGTCCGGCGTCGTGCACATCGAAGCGACCATCCGCAAGTTCGAGTTGGCTTTAAGCACGGCGCCGTCGACGGTGTCGTGCAGCAGCGCGAACAGCAGGTCGTGCTTGCGCAACGCCGTGCATAACTTGGCCTTGCTCAGGATGCGGCTGCTGTCGGTGTTGACCGTGACCGCGGCAAATTCGCGCATCCGCGCGATGGCGCTCTCGGCAACCGGCTGCGTGACGAAAATTCGGGGTCGGGCCGATATGGCCGGTGACGCGGGCACACTCGCGGCCATGTGCCGGCTCCTGTCTTCTCTGTAATCCGGGAAACTGTGCGGCAGTTAAAGGATTTTTTTCACGCCGGCGGGGGCCGGATATTGACTTAAATCAAACGCGGCCGGAGTCGTCTTCAGTAGCCTAGCGTCGGAGCACGATGTCCGCAGCGCAAACCAGCGCGGCCACGTTTTGCACGGGCAGAGGGAGGAAAGCATGAGGAAACTAGGCGCGGTTCTGGCGATATCGGCTTTATGCGCGCTGCTGGGTCAAACCGTCGTTCGTGCGGACGATGCGAGCAAGCCGACTCAGATCAAGGTTGGCATCCTGTTGCCGCTCACCGGCACGTTCGCCGCGGTCGCCGAAACTCAGAAACAAGGCGCGCTGCTGGCAATCGACGTCGTCAACAAACGCGGCGGACTCAATATGCCGTGGGGCAAGGTCAAGGTCGAAGGCGTTGTTGACGACGACGAGGCCAAGCTTGACGTCGGTGTCCGTCGTTACCGCTATATGGTTTCCGAAGGCGTCAAGGGCGTCGGCGGCCAAACTTGGTCTCCGTTGGCCTACGCGGTCAATGCCATCGTCTCCAAGGAGCCGATGCCTTACTTCCCGGTCTGCGTCATGGCGAAGGAGGCGTTTAACAAAGGCAAGATCGCCGATTCCACTTTCGCCGTCGCCTACAGCCCATGGACGGTCGGCTATATGGCCGGGGTTTCGGCGATCAAGACGCTCGGCAAAAAGCGCGTGTTTTTCCTCGCCCGCACCGATAGCTTCGGCTGGGACATGCGCGACGGCGTCTACGCTGCCGCCAAGGAACTCGGTGCCGAGATCGTCGGCTATGACGAGGTCTCGTT
>Ga0187784_10005411_pt1 | contig 10321 bp, 7 predicted proteins | sample 1015_SJ02_MP15_2_FD_132964 | JGI IMG/M metagenome (GOLD analysis project Ga0187784, IMG submission 132964) | Tropical peat soil microbial communities from peatlands in Department of Meta, Colombia - 1015_SJ02_MP15_20_MG | ecosystem: Environmental > Terrestrial > Soil > Wetlands > Peat | place... | reverse complement strand
GCGCTGCACGCTGCGCTGCCTCTATTGCGAGACCGACATCGAGGCCGAGGCGGCGGCGCATTTCGTCGTCGGCGATGCGGCGCGCAAGACCTATTCGCCCGGGTTGAGCGGGCTCGCGCTCGCGCCCGCCGACAAGTTGAGACACCTCATCGTCTACAACAACGAAGCCGACGCGGAAGCGGCGGGATTTCGCCCGCGCGAGCGCCGAAAAAAGGCTCACGCCGGTTAGCTCCATCGTCGTGCGCGGCAACTCGCCTGCGGCGCCTTGGCGCGTTGCCCGAGCCTTGTCACTTTGCCTTGCTTCGCTTCGCCCGCAAGGACCGGTACACTTCAGCCATGCTGCACGCGCTCCCTTATTACGCCGCCGCTTTCATCTTCGGCTATTTGTGTGGATCGATTCCGTTCGGCATACTGCTGACCAAGCTCGCCGGCGGGCCGGATCTTCGCGCCGTCGGGTCGGGCAACATCGGCGCCACCAACGTGTTGCGCACCGGGCGTAAAGGCCTCGCCGCCGCAACGCTCGTCGGCGACATGCTTAAAGGAACGGCCGCGGTCCTCGTCACCCGCCACTTTTTGAGTCACGATTTCGCGGTCGTCGCCGCAGCCGGAGCTTTCCTCGGCCATTTGTTCCCGGTCTGGCTAGGCTTTCGCGGCGGCAAGGGCGTGGCGACTTACATCGGGGTACTCATCGGACTTGCCTGGCCGGCGGCCATTTGCTTTTGCGTCGTCTGGCTCGCGATCGCCGCGCTCACGCGCTACTCGTCGCTCGCAGCGCTTGGGGCCAGCGCGGTAACTCCGGCGTTTCTATGGTGGCGCGGCGAGCTGCCCGATGCGCGGGTCTTTTTGCTATTTTCGGCCCTTCTTTGGATCATGCACCGCGCCAACATCGCGCGTCTGTTGCGCGGGACGGAAGGCAAGATCGGCGCCCATTCAAAACGCACGGCCGACGCCTAGCGCGCACACTCGCCGAGTTCGGAAAATTCGGCTTGCTAGCGTAGCCCCGGCCGCATCGGCTCCGAAAGGAACGCCAGCGGTGCTGTTTGCTTTTCGGCTATTCGTGGCAGGTGCCGTCAAAGTGGCAATAATGGCCGGCGTGGCAATAGTGAAAGCGGCCCGACGTGCCGGCGTGGCATTCGCAGGTCTTCGCCGTCACCAAGCCTTCGGGGCAACGCGCAAACCGCTTGTACTGGATAGCAGCAGAGGCATCTTGCGCCAGCAGCCAGGTGAAGGCGCACACAAGAAAGACAATGGAGCTTCGCATCACTTTCCCCGATTTCTGCGGGCCGCGGCCGCGTGACCCGCACCCACAGTCCACCCTAGAGCTTACCGCGCGGGCTGGCCACGGTCAGAATTTCAGTCATCCCTTTCCTGGGCTTTGGGCGCTTTTGGCCTATTCGGCTTTCGCTTTAGGCGTATGCTGCATCGCAAGCGCTGCAAAACCGCGCGTATATCGGGGGCGAAGTGAGCGCTGGCAGCAAGGGCGTCCGGCTGACGGACGAGCAACGGATCGATTGGCTCCGGCTCATCCGCAGCCCGAATGTGGGTCCGCGCACGTTTCGTGCGCTGATCAATCATTTCGGCGGCGCCCAGGCCGCATTGGCCGCGCTGCCGTCGCTGGCACGCCGCGGCGGTGCCAGCGGCGCACTCGAGATCTACCCGCGCGCCGATGCCGAGCGCGAGCTCGCAGCGGCGCAAAAGCTTGGCGTGACATTCGTAGCGCTGGGCGAACCCGAATATCCCTTGCGCCTGCAGATGATCGACGATGCGCCGCCGCTCATTGCCATCCGCGGGCAGATGCTTGCGTTTTCCTTGCCGATGGTGGCGATCGTGGGCTCGCGCAATTCCTCCGGCGCAGGATTGAAATTCACCCAACGGATCGCGCGCGAACTGGGCGAAGCCGGTTTCGCCGTCGTCTCCGGGTTGGCACGCGGCATCGACGCCGCTGCGCATTCCGCCACCCTCGCGACCGGAACAATTGCAGTGCTCGCCGGTGGCCACGACCGCGTCTATCCACCGGAAAATGCCGGACTCCTCGACGCGATTCTGACCAGCGGCGCGGTTTTCTCGGAAATGCCGCTCGGCTGGGAGCCGCGCGGACGGGATTTTCCCCGGCGCAACCGCCTGATTTCCGGGCTGTCGCTCGGCGTCGTCATCGTCGAGGCGGCGAAACGCTCGGGCTCGCTGATCACCGCGCGGTTCGCGCTCGAGCAAGGACGCGAGGTCTTCGCCGTGCCCGGTTCTCCGCTTGATCCGCGCGCCGAGGGAACCAACGGCCTCATCAAACAAGGAGCGACGCCGGTCACCGAGACGTCCGACATTATCGCCGTGCTGCAGCCGATCATGGAGGAGAAGGAACTCCCGGCGCGGGAACCAGAGCCGATTGGCGACGGTCGTGCGGACGGCGACGACGTCGAGCCCGCACCTGACGAGCGCGCGCGCATCGTCGGCTTGCTCGGCCCCGCGCCGATACAGATCGATGATCTGGTTCGATTGGCAAAAAGTTCGCCCGCTGTGGTGCGAATGGTATTACTCGAGCTGGAGATCGCCGGACGGATCGAACGCCACGGTGGCGGCTTGGTATCGCTCGTATAGAAATCCAACAGCAGCATTCGCGACCATGACGCGACGGCAAATTGCGCTCGGCCTGGGAATATTTCTCGCAAGCACTTTCGCGCATGGCGAAAGCGGCGCCTCCTTTGCGGCTTTTCTTGCCGGATTGTGGCCAGATGCTGACCGCAGCGGCATCACCCGCGCGACTTTTGATTCGGCTTTTGCCGGCGTGACGCCCGATCCGGCGGTGCTTGCGGCAATGCGACGGGAGCCCGAATACGGCAAGGCCTTCGCCGACTATCTTGCGAGCTTAGTCTCGCCTTCGCGCATCGCCATGGGATTGCGCAAATCGGCACGGTGGACCGCCACTTTGCGCGCGGTCGAAGACAAGTTCGGGGTAGACGCGAATATCATTGTCAGTATCTGGGGCGTGGAATCTTCCTTCGGCGAAGGGGAGCAGCATTGGGATGTTTTCCGCTCGCTCGCGACACTCGCGCAGGCCGGTTTTCAGCACCCGCTTTTCCGCAATGAGCTTCTCAGCGCTCTGCAAATCCTGCAGGCCGGCTACATACCGCGCCGCGATTTCCTCGGCTCCTGGGCGGGCGCCATGGGGCAGACGCAATTCCTGCCATCGAGTTACTTAAAATATGCCGTCGATTTCGACGGCGACGGCAAGGCGGACATCTGGCACAACGTGCCCGATGTGCTCGCCTCGATCGCGAATTATTTGCATAGATCGGGCTGGCAGCCGAACTTGCCATGGGGCTTTGAGGTCGTCCTGCCGCAGAACTTTGATTTTCACGCCAGTCGCGGCACATTTGCCGAGTGGCTACGGCGCGGCATGCGCCGTGCGGATGGTGCCGCGCTTCCAACGGATGGCACAGCAATCCTGTTCTTTCCCAGCGGCGCCACCGGGCCTGCCTTTCTCGTCACCGATAATTTCATCGTGCTCAAGCGGTTCAACAATTCGGACGCCTACGCACTTGCAGTCGCAGAACTTGCCGACCGGCTGCGCGGCCTGCCGCCGTCTCGCAGTGCTTGGCCGCTCGATGACTTTCAGCCGTCACGTGGCGAGCGCATCGCGCTACAACACCGGCTCGCCGCGCTTGGCTACAAAATTGCGGACTTCGACGGCCATCTGGATTTCGACTTGCGCGATGCAGTGCGCGACCTTCAGCAAAAATACGGGATGGTCCCGGACGGGCATCCGAGCCGTGCGTTCCTTGACCGCGCCGGCGTGCGGGTGCCGTAAGTCACACTCACCCGGGATCGGCGGCCGTTGACTGCCTATTGCTTGGCGATTTGGTCGGCTTCCAGGTGAGCCATGTCGAGAATGTAAGCCAATGCGCCGAGGTCGTGGGTCTTGGCCAGACGCGCCAACTCGCTTGCCATGGCTGCGATGTACAGAGCGGCGTCCGTGGGCTTCGACTTTACCGCGTTGCTATCCCCGTTGCCGTTTTCGCAGGCCATTAGGTGCCTATCTTCTTGGGCGCCGCCCAAGATGCGGGCGGTAACTGTCGGTCTATTCCCTGTTCGGTATTCCTTTTTCGTTCCTATGCTCGTTTTAGTTATGTATTAAACAAAAAGCAACCAGAAGGAGTATCCCGGGCCAAGGAATAAAATTTCTGCGGACGGCAAATTGCCATGTTTGGCTGCGTTTTGCCCTCGCCGGGGCGCGCGTTCCGGCAAGGTAACGATTTGACAGGCGAAACTCCGTTACCCATGTTCCCGGCGACCCGGAGGCATTGACGGAACGTCCAAAAGTCGGGAAAAGGTCCACAAATCATTAGGTTATCATGAATCTGGTAGTAGTGGAATCGCCTGCCAAGGCAAAGACGATCAATAAATATCTCGGTCGCGGGTACGAGGTTTTGGCCTCCTTTGGGCATGTCCGCGACCTGCCGGCCAAGAACGGCTCGGTCGATCCGGACGACAATTTCCGCATGATTTGGGAGGTGGATGCCAAGGCACAGAAGCGCCTCAACGACATCGCACGCGCTGCCAAGAACGCGGACAAGCTGATCCTAGCGACAGACCCCGATCGCGAGGGTGAGGCCATCTCCTGGCACGTCCTCGAAGTGCTCAAACAGAAGAAGGCGCTCAACGGCCAGCCGATCGAGCGCGTGGTGTTCAATGCCATCACCAAGCAGGCGGTGGCCGAGGCAATGGCGCATCCGCGCCGCATCGACCAGTCGCTGGTCGATGCCTATCTCGCGCGGCGTGCTCTTGATTACCTGTTCGGCTTCACCCTTTCGCCGGTGCTCTGGCGCAAGCTTCCCGGTGCGCGATCGGCCGGCCGCGTACAGTCGGTAGCCTTACGGCTCGTGTGTGACCGCGAACTTGAAATCGAAAAATTCATTCGCAGGGAATATTGGTCGCTTGTCGCGACGCTGGCGACGCCGCGCAATGAGACATTCGAGGCGCGCCTCGTTGGCGCCGACGGCAAAAAACTGCAGCGCCTTGACATCGGCTCGGGCGCGGAAGCCGAAGCCTTTAAAGAGGCTCTCGAAACCGCGATCTTTACCGTCGCGCAAGTCGAGGCCAAGCCGGTCAAACGGCATCCGCAGCCGCCGTTTACCACCTCGACGCTGCAGCAAGAGGCAAGCCGCAAGCTTGGCTTCGCCCCGGCCCACACCATGCGCGTCGCGCAACGACTCTATGAAGGCATTGACGTCGGCGGCGAAGCGGTGGGCCTCATTACTTATATGCGCACCGACGGCGTTCAGATTGCACCCGAGGCGATCAGCGCGGCCCGCCGCGTCATCGAAACCGATTATGGCGCGCGGTATGTACCGGGTGCGCCCCGCCGCTACGAGTCTAAAGCCAAAAATGCGCAGGAAGCGCACGAAGCCATCCGTCCGACCGACCTCGCGTGCCGACCGAGCGAAACCAGGAGCTTTCTCGATCCCGACCAGGCCAAACTCTACGAGCTGATCTGGTTGCGCACGATCGCGAGCCAGATGGAATCCGCCGAGCTTGAACGCACCACGGTCGATATCACGGCAAACGTGGCCAGCCGCGTTCTCGAACTGCGTGCCACCGGAACGGTAGTCAAGTTCGACGGTTTCCTTACGCTTTATCAGGAAGGACAGGACGAAGATCCGGACGACGAGGAGGCGCGGCGGTTGCCGCCGATGAGCGCGGGCGAGAAACTCGCCAAGCGTTCGATCGCCGCCACTCAGCACTTTACCGAGCCGCCGCCGCGTTATTCCGAAGCGTCCCTGGTCAAGCGCCTCGAGGAACTCGGCATCGGGCGGCCTTCGACCTATGCCTCGATCCTGCAAGTGCTCAAGGACCGCAAATACGTGCGGCTCGACAAGCGCCGGCTTTATCCGGAGGACCGCGGCCGCATTGTCGTCGCCTTCCTTGAGAGCTTTTTTGCCAAATATGTCGAATACGATTTTACCGCGAGCATGGAAGAACAGCTCGACCTCGTCTCCAACCACGAGATCGATTGGCATCAGGTGCTTCGCGATTTCTGGCACGATTTCATCGGCGCCGTGGACGGCATCAAGGACCTGAAAATCTCGCAGGTGATCGACGCGCTCGACGAGCTTTTGGCGCCGCATCTGTTCCCGCCGCGCGCCGACGGCGGCGATCCGCGGCAGTGCCCCGGCTGCACCGGCGGCCGGCTTACGCTGAAGCTGTCCAGGTTCGGGGCCTTCATCGGCTGCTCGAGCTATCCCGAATGCACCTACACCCGCCCATTGACGCTGCCCGGCGACGGCTCGGCCGAAATCGGCACGAAGAAGCTCGGCGAAGACCCGCAGACGGGCCTGGAGGTGACGCTGCGCAGCGGCCGCTTCGGTCCATATGTGCAGGTCGGTGAGACGGTGAAGGGCGGCGAGAAGCCAAAACGCGCCGGCTTGCCGAAGGGAACGGCCCCTGACGACGTCAATCTCGAACTGGCGCTGAAGCTTCTGTCGCTGCCGCGCGACGTCGGCCTGCATCCCGAAGACGGCGAACCGATCCGTGCCAGCATTGGCCGGTTCGGACCTTACGTGCAACACGGCAAGACCTACGCCAATCTCGAACCCGGCGACGATGTGTTCAATATCGGGCTCAACCGCGCCGTGACACTGATCGCGGAAAAGCGCGCCAAACCGGCGCGTTTCCGCCGGTTCGGTGCCGATCCGGGCCGACCGCTCGGCAACCATCCGACCAAAGGCGGGCCAATCGTTGCCAAGAACGGCCGCTACGGACCTTATGTCAGCCATGACGGCGTCAACGCCACCTTGCCGCGCGACAAGACGCCCGAGACCATCACGCTCGACGAAGCTACCGCGCTGATCGACGCAAGGGCGGAGCGCGGCCCGGCTCCGCATGCCCGCCCGCGCAAGGCCCAACGCCCTTCGCCGGGCACAGCGCGCCACATCAAGGCATCCGGCAAAAGGCCGGCCGGGCGCGCCGCCAAAGGGGCTGCCACCAACAAGGCGCAACGAAAGCCCACGCAGGCGGCCGAATAGCCGGGGCCTGGCTTTCCGATTTTGACTCTCGACGCGGCCAACCAACGGCCGAAGAAACGTGAAACGCAACACCCTCCCCTCGCGTGAAGAGCTGCTCGCCTTCATCCGCGAGCGTTCCGGCAAGGTCGGCACGCGCGAGATCGCGCGCGCCTTCAACACCAAGAATGCCGACCGAGCGACGCTGAAGCGCATGCTGCGCGAACTTGCCGATGACGGCCACATCGAGCGGCGCAGAAAACGCCTGCATCGCAGCGGCACATTGCCTTCGGTGCTGCTCGCCGACATCACCGGCCGCGACCGCGACGGCGAACTGCTGGCACGGCCGACGGAATGGGACGAAGAGGCCCACGGCGCTGCGCCGGTTATCCGCATCGCCGCGGCGCGCCATGCGCGCGCGGGTGAGGCTGCCGGTGTCGGCGACCATGCTCTGCTTCGTATCGAGAGCACAAACGAAGAGGAAACGACCGCGCGCGTCATCAAGCTGATCGACCGCGCCAAGCACCGGGTGCTCGGTATTTTCCGCGGCCTTCCGGACGGCGGCGGCCGGCTGGTGCCGATCGACAAAAAGCAGCTTGGCCGCGAACTGGCCATCGCCCGCGATCATACCGGCGGCGCGGTCGACGGCGATCTCGTGGCGGTCGAAGTTTCGCGTCGCGGCCGCCTGGGTCTGCCAATGGGCTCGGTCGTTGAACGACTTGGTTCGTTGAAATCCGAGGCTGCGGTTAGTCTCATCGCCATTCATGCACACGGCATCCCGCACGTTTTTTCGCGCGCAGTGCTCGGGGAAGCCGAAGCGGCGCGGCCCGCGACACTCGCAGGACGCGAAGATTGGCGAAAACTGCCATTCGTCACCATCGACCCGCCCGACGCCAAGGACCATGATGACGCCGTTCACGCCCGGCCCGACGGCGACCCGCACAATCGCGGCGGTCATATTGTCAGCGTGGCCATCGCCGACGTCGCCCATTATGTGCGGCCGGGCTCGGCGCTCGACCGCGCCGCCGCCGAACGCGGCAATTCGGTCTATTTTTCCGACCGCGTCGTGCCGATGCTGCCGGAGCGGATTTCCAACGATCTGTGCTCGCTTCGCCCCGACGAAGACCGTCCGGCGCTCGCGGTGCGCATGGTGATCGGGGCCGACGGCCGCAAGCGCTCGCACAGCTTCCACCGCGTGTTGATCCGCTCGGCTGCGCGTGTGCATTACGAACAGGCCCAGCTCGCGGTAACCGGCCGACCGGATGAGGTCACCGAGCCGATCGCGCAAACGATCCTCGAGCCGCTTTACGCCGCCTACCGCGCGGTGCGTCACGCCCGCGACGAGCGCGGTCCGCTCGATCTCGAACTCCCCGAACGCAAGATCGTGCTCAAATCCGATGGCACCGTCGATCGCGTGATCATGCCGCAGCGGCTTGAAGCCCATCGGCTGATCGAGGAATTCATGATTCTCGCCAATGTGGCGGCGGCAGAAAGCTGCGAGCGTGCGCGCGTGCCGCTAATCTATCGCGTGCACGACGAGCCGGCGCCAGAAAAGATCAACGCGCTGCGGGAATTTCTGGCGACGCTCGATATTTCCCTCGGCAAGGGCGGCGCGCTGCGGCCGGATGTGTTCAATCGCATTCTGCAACTGGTGAAGGGCCGCGATGTCGAACGGCTGGTCAACGAGGTCGTGTTGCGCAGCCAGGCACAGGCCGAATACTCGGCGGAAAATTTCGGCCATTTCGGCCTCAATCTGCGCCGCTACGCCCATTTTACTTCGCCGATCCGCCGCTACGCCGATCTCGTCGTGCATCGGGCGCTCATTCGCGCGCTTAAACTCGGCGCCGACGGCTTGCCCGATGCGACCGACACGCGCGCGCTCGCCGAAGTCGCCGCGACTATATCCGCCACGGAGCGCCGCGCCATGAAGGCGGAGCGCGAGACCGCCGATCGGCTGATCGCGCATTTCCTGGCCGATCGCGTCGGTGCAATTTTTGACGGCCACATCTCCGGCGTCACCCGCGCCGGCCTGTTCGTCGAACTCGATGAAACCGGTGCCGACGGTTTGGTGCCGGCCCGGCATATCGGCGATGAATATTTCCGCTACAACGAGACGAGTCACGCTTTCGTCGGCCGTTCGGCGACCTACCGGCTCGGCGATCCGGTGACGGTCGAGCTGGTCGAGGCGGCGCCGGTCGCGGGCGCGCTGCGTTTCATGCTGGTGCATGAAACGCGGCGGCGTGCTGGACACAAACCCCTGCGGCAGGGAAAAATCGCGCAAAGTTCGAAGCGGCGCGGACGCCGGGGCAGCTCATGAGCAATAACGACAACGTCGAAGGCATGGTCGCACCCGGAACCGCAGCAGACCGCGCCGAGCGGCTCACCAACACCATCCGCGATCAATCCTTCGCCAACATCAAGCCGCGGGATTCTGCCACGTTGATCCTGATCGACCGTTCCGCGAGCGTGCCAAAGGTTCTGCTCGGGCGCCGCCATGCGCGGCACCGTTTCCTGCCCGGTAAATTCGTCTTTCCCGGCGGACGGGTCGAGCGCACGGACCGGCTGATGCCGGTTTCAGCGCCATTACGGAAGAGCGACGCCCAGCGGCTGATGCAGCGGGTAAAGCGGCCGAGCGCGGCCAAGGCAGCGGGATTTGCGCTTGCCGCGATCCGGGAGACCTACGAAGAGACCGGCCTGATGCTCGGAACGAAGGCTTCGGGCCGGGTCGCAGCACCTGCCGGACCCTGGCAAGCCTTCGCCACCGCCGGCGTTATCCCTGATCTGAGCCGGATCCATTTCGTCGCCCGCGCCATCACGCCACCGCGGCGGCCGCGACGCTTTGACAGCCGGTTCTTTGCCGCCGAGATTTCCGCCGTCGCCCACCGTGCCGAGGGTTTCGTCGGACCAGACGCCGAGCTGGTGGAGCTTGTCTGGATGCCGATCACCGAGGCGCGGCAACTCGACATTCCGGGCATCACTGCAATCGTGCTCGAAGAACTTCACGACCGCATCGGCGCCGGCATAGGCGGCGACTACCCGGTGCCGCTTTACCGCATGCTGCACAAGCGTTTCGCCCGCGAAATCCTTTGACGGCGGCGTTTCCTTGACAATCCGCGACACGCGATTAGGTTCACGGCCAGCAAACGAGGGACTGCCGAGGTTCGCCCATGGCCAAGACCGCGACGATTAAAGTGAAGCTTGTTTCAAGCGCCGATACCGGCTTTTATTACGTGACGCGCAAGAATTCGCGCACGATGACCGACAAGCTCGTGAAAAAGAAATACGATCCGGTCGCAAAGAAGCACGTCGAGTTCCGCGAGAGCAAGATC
>Ga0187784_10005409_pt1 | contig 10322 bp, 7 predicted proteins | sample 1015_SJ02_MP15_2_FD_132964 | JGI IMG/M metagenome (GOLD analysis project Ga0187784, IMG submission 132964) | Tropical peat soil microbial communities from peatlands in Department of Meta, Colombia - 1015_SJ02_MP15_20_MG | ecosystem: Environmental > Terrestrial > Soil > Wetlands > Peat | place... | reverse complement strand
CTTTACGGTCCGTCCGGCATCAACGTGAAGGCGATCGTCAAGGCGGCGCGGGACAACCCCGACTTGGTGCGCGGCATCAAGGCGCACGCCGAGCCGGGCGGCTACTCTCGCTGGGGCATGAAGTCGATGAAGCTCGCCAAGGAGGCTTCGCGCGAGCTGAAGCTGCCGGTCTACATCCATCTCGGCACGCTGTGGCCCGAGGCCGAGGGCAAGAAGGTCAAGCCGGCCAAGATCATCGACAAGGTCGTGCCGCTTCTCGACCCCGGCGACATCCTCGCCCACCCCTTCACCCGCTTCCCGTCGGGATTTGTCGCCAAGGACGGCTCGATCCATCCGCTGATCAAGGAAGCGCTCGCCAAGGGCGTGCGGATCGATGTCGGCCGCGGCGCGCATTTCAGCTTCCGGAATGCCGAGACGGTGCTCGCCGCCGGTATCCTGCCCTTCACGCTCGGCGCCGACCTGCATGGCTACAATGTGCGGCTCAAGGATGGCGGGCGCGCCTACCGCGGCATGTTCACCGGCGAGGGGGTCGACTCGATCATTGCCGACGACCGCGCCTCGCCGTTCGAGCGGCCCTACAGCCTGCATCACGCGATGACCGAGCTGGTGGCGCTCGGCGTGCCCCTCGTCGAGGTCGTGCGCATGGCGACTGAGAACGCCGCGGTCATGCTCGGCCTCGAAGACGAGATGGGCGCGCTTTCGGTCGGCATGCCGGCCGACATCTCGGCGATGCGCCTCATCGATGGCAACTGGACGCTCGCCGACAGCGACCAGGTCACACGCAGCGCGAAGCAACTGATTCACCCGGAATTCGGGTTGCGTGGCGGCAAACTTTACCGCGCCGACTCGCCACTCCTGCCAAGCGTCGCGGCGATGGCCGCTTAAAGCGCCGCTAGACTCCGCCTTCCACGCCGCCCATCTTTGGGCGATGAACGAGGATGTCGAGCTGCTGATCGCCGGTGGCGGGCTCAACGGCATGCTGCTCGGCATTGCCTGCGCCGACGCCGGGCTATCGGTCGTTGTCGTCGACCGACAGGATCCGGCGACGATGCTCGGCGAAAGATTCGACGGACGCACCTCCGCCATCGCCTATAGCTCGAAGCTGGTGCTCGATAGTGTCGGGGTCTGGCCGATGGTGGCGGCCGATGCCGAGCCGATCCGCGAAATTCGTGTCGCCGATGACGAATCCCCGCTCTTCCTGCATTACGATCACCGCGATCTCGGTAGCGACACGCCGCTCGGCTATATCGTCGAGAACCGCGTGCTGCGCCGTGCTTTGTTCGATCGCACCCAGGCGCTGCCCAGCTTTCAGCTCCTAGCGCCCTGCATCGTCAGCACGGTGACGGCGGACGAAAGCGGCACCGTCGTGACGCTCGGCGACGCGACGCGCATCCACGCGCGGCTGGTCGCCGCCGCCGATGGCAAGGACTCGCCGCTGCGCCAAGCGGCCGGTATCCGCGCCGTCGAGTGGCGCTACAAGCAGACCGGCATCGTCACCACCGTCGCGCATGAGCGGCCGCATGCCGGCATCGCGATCGAGCATTTCCTGCCCGCCGGCCCGTTCGCGATCCTGCCGATGACCGGCAACAGATCGTCGATCGTGTGGACGGAGGATGCCGCGTTGGCACCGCATCTGGTGAAGTTGCCCGACAGCCAATTCGCCGCCGAACTCGCCGCACGGTTTGGCGATTTTCTGGGAAAAGTCGAGCCGGTCGGGCCACGCTGGACCTATCCGCTGTCGCTGATGCAGGCTGAGCGCTACACCGCTCGACGGCTAGCGCTAGTTGGCGAGGCGGCGCATGTCATCCACCCGATCGCCGGCCAGGGGCTCAATATCGGCATCCGCGACTGCGCGGCGCTCGCCGAGGCGATCATCGACGCGCGCCGGCTCGGGCTCGATATCGGCGACGATGCCGTGCTCGAACGCTACCAGCGCTGGCGACGGCTCGACGCCGTGCTGCTTGCCGGCGTCACCGACGGTCTCAATCGCCTCTTCTCAAACCGCATCGCGCCGCTGAGGCTCATCCGCGATGTCGGGCTCGCGGCCGTCGACCGCCTGTTGCCACTGAAGCGTCTGTTGATGCAACATGCGATGGGCACGCTTGGCGATCGCCCGCGGCTCGCGCGCGGCGAGCGACTGTAAGGGAAGTGTGCTGCCGCCTCCGCGGCAGCACACTTGATTATCCCGCCCGCACCATGTCGATATGTGGCACGCCGAAATCGTCATAGGGCGAGGTCGAGCGGACAAAGCCGAAACTGGCGTAGAACGGTTCGAGATAGGTCTGCGCGCCGATCTCGATGCCGTGGCCGGCATATTGCGCGCCGGCAAGCTGCAGCGCCTCCGCAACCATCAGCCGCGCATAACCGTTGCCGCGCTCGCCCTCGGCCACGGCGACCCGGCCGAGCCGTAACGGCGCCCGGATTTCGCCCTCGTCATCCGGCGCAATCAGCCGCAAATAACCGATCAGTTTGCCCTCGCGTCGCAAGGTGAGGTGCCGCGCCGCGCTGTCGCGGCCGTCGAGATCGGGATAGGGCGAAGCTTGCTCGACGACAAAGATCGCTTGGCGGAACGCCAACAGCTCATAGAGTTCTTCCGTCGAAAGCTCGGCCCAGTCACGCCAGGCGAGGGAAACGTTTCCGGGAATCGTCACGCCAGCATCGCCGTTTGCACTTATACTCCTGCTCCCGATCTTGCCGCGAAAGGGGTCGCATGGAAACGATCGCTCTTAACGGTCGCACCTATCGCCCGCCGAGTCGACCGACCGCGGTGATTTGCGCCGATGGCTGCGACCCCTCCTATCTTGAGGCGGGAATTGCGGCGGGCGTGTTACCGACCATCGTCGGGTTCCGTGAGCGCGGCTTCTTCGGCTTTGCCGATGCGGCGATGCCGACCTTCACCAACCCCAACAATTTGTCGATCGTCACCGGCGCACCGCCCGCCGTCCACGGCATTTCGGGCAATTTTGCGCTCGATCGTGACACCGGCGCCGAGGTCATGATGACCGACCCGGCGATGCTGCGCACCCCGACCCTCCTCGCGCTAATGTCTCAGGCCGGGGTCGCGACCGCCGCCATCACCGCCAAGGACAAGCTCAGGAAGATGCTCGGGCACGGCTGGCGCGGCGTCTGCTTCTCGTCCGAGTTCGCCGACCAATGCACGGTCGAGGAACACGGCATCGCCGATGCCGAGGCGCTGGTCGGCCGCCCCAAGCCCGATATGTACTCGGCCGATCTGTCGCTCTTTGTGCTCGATGCCGGGATCCGGCTCGTCGAGCAAGGTCGCGCCGAGCTGCTCTACCTGTCGCTGTCGGATTATGTCCAGCATGGCCACGCGCCCGACGAGCCCGGGGCGCTCGACTTCCACCGGGCGCTCGATCGACGCATCGCGCGGCTGATGGAATTGGGCTGCGTCGTCGGCGTCACCGCCGACCACGGCATGAACGACAAGGCGCTGCCCGACGGTAGCCCGCACGTGATCTTCCTCGAGGACGCACTGAATCGGCAGTTCGGCGCCGGCGCGGTGCGGGTAATCTGCCCGATCACCGACCCGTTTGTGCGCCATCACGGCGCGCTTGGCTCGTTTGTCCGGGTCTATGCCCGAAACGGCGTCGCGCCGGCCGAGCTGGCGCGCGCGGTGCGCGGTCTTCAGGGCATCGACCAAGTGCTCGACCGCGCCGCCGCCGCGGCCGAGTACGAGCTGCCCTTTGACCGCGAGGCCGACCTCGTCGTCACTGGCGACCGCAACACCGTGCTCGGTTCGCGCTCTGACGAGCACGATCTGGCGGGGCTGGCCGGCCATCGGCTGCGCTCGCATGGCGGGCGTAGCGAGCAGCGCGTGCCGTTTCTGGTGTCCGAGCCGCTCAACCCCGCCTATGGCGACAAGGCCAGGAGGCGCCTGCGAAATTTCGACATCTACGACTTCGCCTTGAATGGGGTGGCGGCATGACGGGCGACAAACGCGTCGTCATCGTCATCTGCGACAGCCTGCGTGGCGACCTGATCTCGTCGGCCGATACACCGTTTCTCGTCGAACTGTCGGAGCGTGGGGTGCGGTTCGCCGCGCACAGAAGCGTCTTTCCGTCGACCACGCGCGCGTCGAGCGCATCGATCGCCACCGGTTGCCTGCCGGCGCGGCACGGGCTTTACGGCAACACCCAGGCGCTCGACGAGGGCGAGGGTCTCGTCTGCCGTAATGTCGGCGCGCCCGATTTCCGCGATCGCATGCGCCGCGCGACCGGCCGCACCCTGCGCGTCCCGACCCTGGCCGAGCGGCTGCGCTGGCACAACGAAGAAGCGGTCGTCTGCTCCAACGTGTCACCTGGCGCCGCCTACTTCCAGGACCCGGACGGCCACGGCACCGTCTATCATTCCGCCGGAAGCTACGGACCGGGGATGACGCCGATCGACGATCCGGCGGCCGCGGCATTGAAGAAAGGCATCGCCGGCGACCAGGCAATGACCGACCGGTTCTGCGCCGACATCGTCGAAGGGCGCGCGCCGGCGCTGGCGCTGATGTGGTTGTCGGAGCCTGACTATACCGGGCATCATTCGCCGCTCGGCTCTCCACAGCACCGCGAGGCGATCCGCGCCGCCGATCGCTGCGTGCGCCAAGTCTTCGAGACCGTGCGGCGGCTCGATCCCACGGGCGACGACATCATGTTCCTCGCCGGCTCCGATCACGGGATGGAAACGGTGTCGGCATCGGTCGACATCACCGGGCTTCTCGTCGCCACCGGGATCAAGGACAGGCCGGGTTCGCACGATGTCGTCGTCGCGCCGCAAGGCACCTCGGCGACAATCTATTTCAGCGACGCGGCGCGCGGCCGCGCGCCCGATGCCGCGGTGCTCCTCAAGCGCGAGAACTGGGCCGGGCGCGTCGTCGCCGGCGCGGCGCTGACACAGCTCGGGCTGCCGACCGACACCGCGCTGCAGGTCGCGGTGGCGATGGCGGCGGACGACCGGGTCAACGCACACGGTGTGGATGGCTTTGCGCCGATCGTCGCCAACCCCGACGACAATGAGAGCAAGATCGGCTTTGGCCAGCATGGCGGGCTCGGCAAGAACGAGCAGAACCCGTTCCTCATCGCCGAAGGCGGCGGTTTCGTGCCGCGGCGCGAAACCCGACTGACCTCGCTGATCGATATCGCGCCCACCGTGCTCCGCCATCTGCGCATGGACCACGACGACATGGACGGGCAGGCGTTGCCCTTCGCCGAGTGACCGAAGTAGTCGCCGGCGCGCCGACGCGGGACTCGTCGCCGCTCGAGGTATTTCGCATCTTTCTCCGCCTGGGGCTGACCTCGTTTGGCGGGCCGGTCGCGCATCTCGGCTATTTCCGCGCCGAGTTTGTCGCGCGCCGGAAGTGGCTCGACGAGGCGGCCTTCGCGGACATCGTCGCGCTCTGCCAATTCCTGCCCGGCCCGGCGAGCAGCCAAACCGGTCTGTCGATCGGCATTTTGCGCGCCGGCTTACCCGGCGCCCTCGCCGCCTGGCTCGGCTTCACGCTGCCCTCGGCACTGGCGATGATGATCTTCGGCTACGGCATCGGCCGGGTGGGCGACCTGTTGCACGCCGCTTGGCTGCACGGCCTGAAGATCGTCGCCGTCGCGGTTGTCGCCAACGCGGTCTGGGGCATGGCGAAGAGCCTCTGCCCAGATGCGACGCGCGCGACGATCGCGATCGGCGCGGCGATCCTGGCGATCGCGCTGCCCTCCTCTCTCGGCCAAATCGGCGCCATTATCGCCGGCGGGCTGCTCGGCTGGTGGCTCATCAAGGGCGCCGATGTCGGCAGTGGCGCGGCGCTCCAGATTGGCGTCCCCAAACGCTGGACGTGGCCTGCGGGCACTCTCTTCTTCGCGCTGCTGTTCGGCCTGCCGCTGCTGACCGCCGCTATCCACAACCAGGCGCTTGCCGAGTTCGACGCGTTCTACCGCTCGGGCGCGCTGGTGTTCGGTGGCGGCCACGTCGTGCTGCCGCTCCTGCAGGCAGCGGTGGTGCCGCCGGGCTGGGTCGGCAACGACACCTTCCTCGCTGGCTATGGCGCAGCGCAGGCCGTGCCAGGGCCGCTCTTCACCTTCTCAGCCTATCTCGGCACGGTCATGGGACCGGCGCCGAATGGCTGGCTCGGCGCGCTCGTCTGCCTCGTCGCGATCTTCCTGCCCTCGCCGCTGCTGTTGATCGCGGCGCTGCCGCATTGGGAGACACTTCGCCGCAAACCGGCGGTGCAGTCGATGCTGCGCGGCGTCAACGCGGCGGTCGTCGGGATTTTACTCGCGGCGCTCTACAACCCGGTCTGGACCAGCGCGATTTTTGGCCCGCGCGATTTCGCGATCGGCATCGTCGCGTTCCTCGCCTTAGCCATATGGGCCGTGCCGCCTTGGCTGGTGGTGATCGCCGGGGCCGCTGCCGCCGCTATCATCGAATAGGAGTATCGCCAATGCGAATTGTGCTGCTCGCCCTCGCCGCGCTCGTCCTTTCAATCGTGCCCGGTGCCGCGCAGCAGAAGATGAACATGCCGGCCATGGACATGGACGAGGTCAAGTCGAACGCGCCCTATCATCCCGGCCTCGGCGCGCTGATGACCGCCCTTGTCCAGCCGCGCCACACCAAATTGGGCCTCGCCGGGATGGCGCAAAACTGGGAATACGCCGCCTATGAGATCGGCGAACTCAAGGAGACCTTTGAGGATGTCGGCAAGATAATCCTCAAGCACGGCAGCCTACAGATCGCGCCGGCGATTGCTTCGACCGTCAAACCGACGATGGACGCGGTCGACAAGGCGATCAAGGCCAAGGACGAGGCCGCCTTTACCAAGGCCTATGCCGACCTTACCGACGCCTGCAACGCCTGCCACAAAAGCGCCGACCACCCGATGATCGTGATCAAGGTGCCGAGCGTCGCCGGCACAACCTTCCCCGACCAGGACTTCAATCCGTCGAAATAGCGGGCGTTACTCCGGGAGCGCCGCCTTGAGCCTGTAAAGGATTTCCAGCGCCTCGCGCGGGCTGAGCTCGTCGGGTCGGATGTCTTTGAGCATCGCCTCGGTGGCGGACTCCCTGGTGGCCATGGCCGGCGGCGCACGATGCTGCACGGCGCGGAACAGCGGCAGATCGTCGGCGAGGCGAGCGAGCGCCCCCGCCTCGTCACCATTCTCCAGAATTTTCAGCACCTCCTCAGCGCGCGCGGTGACATCCAGCGGCAGCCCCGCGAGCTTCGCGACATGGATGCCGTAGGAGCGATCGGCGGTGCCCGGCGCGACCTCGTGCAGAAACACCACGTCGTCCTTCCATTCCTTGACCCGCATCGTATGGCAGACAAGCCGGGGCAGCTTCGCCGCCAGCGTGGTCAGCTCATGGTAATGCGTCGCGAAGAGAGCTCTGCTCCCATTGACCTCGTGCAGATGCTCGAGGCACGCCCAGGCGATCGACAGCCCGTCAAAAGTCGCGGTGCCGCGGCCGATCTCGTCGAGGATCACAAAACTCTTCAGCCCCGCCTGATTGAGGATTGCCGCGGTCTCGACCATCTCGACCATAAAGGTCGAACGGCCGCGCGCCAGATCATCGGCGGCGCCGACCCGGCTGAACAACCGGTCGACCGCTCCGATCCGTGCCGACGCGGCCGGCACGTACGAACCCATCTGCGCCAGGATCGCGATTAGCGCATTCTGGCGCAAAAACGTGCTTTTGCCGGCCATGTTGGGGCCGGTGACGAGCCAGATGCGGTCCTCGCCCAGCACGCAGTCGTTGGCGACAAAGGCGCCCGACCCGGCGAGCGACGCCTCGACCGTCGGGTGGCGGCCGTCGCGTATCTCGAACTCGACGCCGTCACTCAATTCGGGCCGCACCCAGCGGCTTTCGACCGCACGCTCGGCGAGCGCGGCAGCGAGATCGAGACTGGCGAGCGCCCCGGCTGCCTCGGCGATCTCCAGCCGGCGCGCCATGACATCGGCGACGAGGTCATCGAAGAGCCGCAGCTCGAGTGCCAACGCACGCTCAGCCGCGCTTGAAATCTTGCTTTCAAGCTCGGCCAACTCGGTCGTCGTAAAGCGCATCGCTCCTGCCATCGTCTGGCGATGGATGTAGTCGGTGCCGAGCTTGCCCGCATTCGCCGCCGACACCTCGATATAATAGCCGATGACGTTGTTATGGCGGATGCGCAGGCTCGCGACACCAGTTTCCTCGGCGTAGCGCGCTTGCAGCGCGGCGATCGCCCGCTGGCTGTGGCCGCGCAAATCGCGCAACTCGTCGAGTTCCACCGAATAGTGCTCAGCGACAAACCCGCCGTCGCGCGCGAACAGTGGCAGTTCGGCCGTCAGCGCGCGACGCAGGCGATCAACCAGCGCGCCATGCTCGCCGAGCCGCTTCTCGGCGGCTGCGAGCAGCGCGGGCAGCGGCACGAAACCCGGCGCGGTCAGCATCTGCCGCAAGAACGCGGTCTCGCCGAGCGCGTCGCGCAGCGCCGCGAAGTCACGCGGGCCGCCGCGGCCAAGGCTCAATCTCGTCAGTGCTCGTTCGATGTCCGGGCAATGCTTGAGCCGCTCGCGCAGCTCGCCGCGAATATCGGTGCGGTCGACAAAAAACTGCACCGCGTCGAGCCGCGCGCCAATCGCTTCCGGCTCGGTCAGCGGCGCCGCGAGATGGTCGGCGAGGAGACGTGAACCGGCGCCGGTCGCGGTGCGGTCGATGACCGAAAGCAGCGAGCCGCGCCGCTCGCCCGCCAAGGTCTGCAGCAATTCGAGATTGCGCCGCGTCGCCGCGTCGATCTGCATCACCGAGCCGGCCGCGACTCGGCGCGGCAACCCGAGATGCGCCGCGCTACCCTGCTGGGTCAGCGTCACATAATCGACAAGCGCGCCGGCCGCGGCAATCTCGGCGCGGCGGAAATTGCCGAACCCGTCGAGCGCCTTGACACCATAGAAGCTTTCGAGCCGGCGGCGGCCCGCCTCGCTGTCAAAGCGGGCATTGGCGAGCGGCGTCAGCGCCGTCTTCCAGTCGCCGAACAGCTCGTAGAGCGCCGGGCGCTGCAACAGCCGCTCGGGCAACAGGATCTCGCCCGGCTGAATACGCGCGAGGTCGCCCGCGAGACCCACCTCGCTGGTCGGCGAAATCGCGAACGCGCCGGTTGACAGATCGAGCCAGGCGAGGCCCATCTCGCCGCCCGCCTCGGCGATGCCAGCGAGGTAATTGTGCCGGCGCGCATCGAGGAGCCCGTCCTCGGTCAGCGTGCCGGCGGTGACGAGCCGTACCACCGCGCGCCGGACTGGGCCGCGATTGCCGCGCCGCCGCGCCTCGGCGGGGTCTTCGGTCTGTTCGCAGATCGCCACCTTGAACCCAGCGCGGATGAGCCGGGCGAGATAGGCTTCGGCCGTGTGCACCGGCACGCCGCACATCGGGATGTCGGCGCCGTCATGCCGGCCGCGCTTGGTCAGCGCGATATCGAGCGCCGGCGCGGCCTTGACCGCGTCGTCAAAGAACAGCTCGTAGAAATCACCCATCCGGTAAAACAAGAGGTAGCCCGGATGCGCCGCCTTGATCTCGTGGTACTGCGCCATCATCGGCGACGCCGCGGCGGCGCCCGAAGGCAGCGCTATCGCGTCGCGAGGCAGATCATCGTTCATCGGAAGTAGGCTTTTTAGGCGATGTGCGTCTCCTTCGAGACGCGCTCTGCGAGCGCTCCTCAGGATGACGGATTCCGTCACACCGCACAAACCCTCGTCATCCTCAGGAGCCCGCTTCAGCGGGCGTCTCGAAGGACGCCCCGCATTTTGCGGCCAGGCTCAGACGCCGCCGCAGGCGGTGGCCGGCGCGAGCGGAGCGATCGCCGGCGCCGCCGCATCGCCGATATCCGCCGCCGGCAAGGAATCAGGTCTGGAAGCCTTGCCGTCGGGCGCGGCGGCGCCAGGGCGGCGATCCGGCGATAACAGGACCAGCCGCAACGCGCTGTGTTGTCCGTCCACCGACGAGGACTTAAGCCCGCTGGACGTGACAGAAGCAGGCAACGGCAAGGCCGGTTTCGCATCGCAGGGCGGTGTGAGGGCGTTTACCCAGGCGGTATCCGCGAACGACCGCGGCACTGTGATCGGCTGCTGTGGCGGTGTTGTCGCCAGGAGCATTAACAGTGCCGTCTTGTGATACAGAGCCGTGAGCGCTTCGGACGAGACGTTTTCCACCTTCGCCCGGCCCATCGCGACGGCCATAAAATGCGGCATCTTGTTGTAGCAGGCCTCGCGCTCGACCCCTACCGCGCGGACAAAGGTGGGGTCGGCCTCATCGCAGATGTGGAAGGCGTCCTGCTTGACCGGCTCAAGCGGATACATCTCGCGG
>Ga0187784_10005405_pt1 | contig 10325 bp, 12 predicted proteins | sample 1015_SJ02_MP15_2_FD_132964 | JGI IMG/M metagenome (GOLD analysis project Ga0187784, IMG submission 132964) | Tropical peat soil microbial communities from peatlands in Department of Meta, Colombia - 1015_SJ02_MP15_20_MG | ecosystem: Environmental > Terrestrial > Soil > Wetlands > Peat | place... | reverse complement strand
CGCGAGCAAGACGCCCGCGCCTTTGTCAAACCGCTATGCGGCCCTGATCACTCGCCCGCCGCCGCGGCGCGGTCCTGCTTCTCGACGATGCGGGCCGACTTGCCGCGCAGATTGCGCAGGTAATAAAGCTTGGCGCGGCGAACCTTGCCGCGGCGCACCACCTTGATCGAGTCGATCATCGGCGAATAGAGCGGAAAGACGCGCTCCACGCCCTCGCCGTAAGAGACCTTCCGCACCGTGAAGTTCTCGTTCAAGCCGGCTCCGGCGCGGCCGATGCAAACGCCCTCATAGGCCTGCACGCGGCTCCTTTCGCCCTCGACGACCTTGACGTTCACCAGGACCGTGTCGCCCGGCTGGAAGTCGGGTATCTCCTTGCCGGCGGTAAGCTTCGCCACGTGCTCGTTTTCGATTTGCTTCAACAGGTTCATGGCGAATTCTCCATCGGTTGCGCCAAAGAGGCGCCATTCCGGCCGGCTTTGCGCGGGTTGGCCGGTGCTTCTACGCTACCGCGCCGGGTTTGTCACCCTCTCGTCATTTTGTTCGGGATTTTCCGGAACGCGCCGCTGGAATGCCGCCCACAGGTCGGGCCGGCGCTCGCGGGTGAGCCGTTCCGCCTCCTGCCGCCGCCAGGCGGCGATCCTGGCGTGATCGCCGGAGAGGAGAACTTCGGGGATCGGCCGATCCTCCCAGAGCTGCGGCCTCGTGTATTGGGGATACTCCAAGAGACCGTCGGCGAAGCTCTCTTCCGCGCTCGACGCCGCGGCACCCATGACGCCGGGCAGCAGCCGCACGCACGCGTCGATCAGTGCCATCGCGGCGATCTCGCCGCCGGAGAGCACATAGTCGCCGATCGACACCTCTTCGAGCGATCGTGCGGCGATCAGGCGCTCGTCGATCCCCTCGAAACGGCCGCAGACCAGAACCACTCCGGTGCCGCTGGCGAGGGCTTCGATCCGCGCTTGCGTCAATGGCGCGCCGCGCGGCGACAACAGGAGCCGCGGACGTCCGCCGTTGCCCGTCGCATCGATCGCGCGGCCGAGCACGTCGGCCTTCATCACCATGCCGGGGCCGCCCCCGGCGGGGGTATCGTCCACGCTGCGGTGCTTGTCGGTTGCGAAGCTGCGAATGTCGGCGACATCGAGCGACCACGCGCCCGCCGCCAAGGCCTTTCCGGCCAGACTCGCGCCCAGGGGACCGGGAAATACCTCGGGAAGGATGGTCAGAACGCTTGCCCGCCACATGCTAATTGTCTTTACCAACGAGCGCTCGCGTTGGAACGACCACGATCCGTCCCGCGGCGATATCGACTTGCGGCACATGCGCCTCGTCGAACGGCAGCAGTTCGGTGGCGCCGCCGTCCTGCCCGCGCACCTCGATCAGGTCGCCGGCGCCGAAATTATGAATAGCCAGAACCGTCCCGAGTCTGTTGCCTGCAGCGTCGACGACGGCGAGGCCGACGAGATCGACGTGATAGAACTCGTCGGGCTCACCGGGCGCCGGCAGCCGTTCGCGCGGCACGTAGAGCTTGGTGTTGGCGAGCCCGCGCGCCGCATCGCGGTCGTGGACGCCCGCGAGCCGCGCGATGAGATGATCCTTGGCCACCCGCAGCGACTCGATGAGAAAGACTCGGCCGTCCTCGGTTTCCAAGGGGCCGTAGCTGGCGATCGCCGCCGGTTCGGCGGTGAACGAGCGCAGCCGCACTTCCCCGGCTACGCCGTGAGCGGCGCCGATTTGCCCGAGGCAGATGCGCACGCCGTTGGTCATCGCTTGGCCGTTATGCGGCCGGCGGCGTCGCGGCTGCGGCAGGCGCCGCCGCTGCCGCTGCCTTGGCGGCTTCCTCCTTGGCTTTGCGCTCCTTGCGCGGGACCGCTCGCTCCGGATTGTTGCGCTTGGGACGCGCCATCAGCCCGGCGGCGTCGAGAAAGCGCAGGACGCGGTCGGAAGGCTGTGCGCCTTTGGCGATCCAGGCCTTGGCCTTGTCCAGATCGAGCTTGAGCCGCTCGGCTCTGTCCTTGGCAAGCAGCGGATCGAAGTAGCCGAGCCGCTCGATGAAACGCCCGTCGCGAGGCGCGCGGCTGTCGGCGACGACGATGTGATAGAACGGCCGCTTCTTTGTTCCGGCGCGGGCCATGCGGATCGTCAGCATTCAGTGTCCTTTCTTGCAGGTTACGGATTAGAGATTTTGAGTAACCAGGACGCGGCCTTTCGCGCCCACGGCGGTTTCACCGGTTTCTTTGCGAATGCGGCCACGTAGATCGATGACTTCGCCGCCAAGACGATCGTTGTACTTGACCGATACGACGAGCCATTCGAGCGTGATGGTTTCGTCGGCAAAAACGGGTCGGCGGAATCGAACCCAGAATTCCAAGCCGAGCATGGCGCCGCGGGGGGAAAAATGGGATGCCGTGAGCGCTAATAGATACGCGGTCGTCTGCGGTCCGCTCGCAATCAACCGGCCAAAGCGCGATTTCGCGGCGAAATCGGCGTCGTGGTGCACCGGATTGGTGTCGCCGACCGCGCCCGCAAACGCGCTCACCATACTCGGCTCGAGGGCAACCCGCGCCGAAAAGCGTTCATACGGCTGCGTGCGCGTCATTTCTTCTTTCCCAATCCGGGAAGGCCGGGCAATCCGCCCGGCAGTTTTGCACCCAACCCTGGCAATCCACCTGGCGGTTTCGGCCCCAGGCCCGGCAATCCACCACTCGGCGCGCCGGGGAAATTCGCCGGCAGTCCGGGCAGTCCCGGTAGTCCCGGCAGGTTCGGCGGCGGCCCCGGCGGCATACCGGGCATTTTTGCTGCGAGCTTCGCCATTTCGTCTGCGCTCGGAATGCCGCCGCCCAAGCCGAGCATGTTGGCAAGGCCGGCCATCGGTCCGCGCTTGGCGCCGCCCATCGCCTTCATCACGTCGGCCATGGTGCGGTGCATCTTCAGGAGCCGGTTGATGTCCTCCGGCTTGGTGCCCGAGCCGGCGGCGATGCGCCGCTTGCGGCTGGCCTTGAGGATGTCGGGGTTGCGCCGTTCGCGCGGCGTCATTGAATCAATGATCGCCACCTGGCGTTTGAGGAGCGTCTCGTCGAGGTTGCGCTCGGCGAGCTGGTTCTTGATCTTGGCCGCGCCGGGCAGCATCGACATGAGCCCGCTCATCCCGCCCATGCTCTGCATCTGCGCGAGCTGATCGCGCAGATCGGAGAGATCGAACGCGCCCTTGCGCATCTTCTCGGCGACCCGCGCCGCCTTCTCGGCATCGATGGTGGCCGCCGCCTTTTCCACCAGCGAAACGATGTCGCCCATGCCGAGAATGCGATCGGCGATGCGCGCGGGATGAAACTCCTCGATGGCATCGAGCCTCTCGCCGGTACCGATGAGCTTGATCGGCTTGCCGGTGACCGCGCGCATGGACAGCGCGGCGCCGCCGCGCCCGTCGCCGTCGACGCGCGTGAGCACGATGCCGGTCAGGCCGACGCGTTGGTCGAAGCCGCGGGCGAGATTGACCGCGTCCTGTCCGGTGAGCGCGTCGGCGACCAACAGGACCTCGTGTGGATCGGCGGCGCGGCGTACCTCCGCGGCCTCGCTCATCATCGCCTCGTCGAGCGTCAGGCGTCCGGCGGTGTCGAGCAGCACGACGTCGTAGCCGCCGAGCCGGGCCGCCTGCACCGCGCGCGCCGCGATCTGCACCGGCGCCTGACCCGCCACGATGGGCAGCGTATCGACGCCGGTCTGGCGGCCGAGTACGGCGAGTTGTTCCATGGCTGCGGGCCGGCGCGTGTCGAGCGAGGCCATCAGCACCTTGCGTTTTTGCACCTCGGCAAGGCGCTTGGCGATCTTGGCGGTGGTGGTGGTTTTGCCCGAACCCTGCAGCCCCACCATCATGATGACGACGGGCGGCGGCGCGTTGAAATCGATCGGCTCCGCGCTCGATCCCAAGGTCTCGATCAGCTGATCGTGTACGATCTTCACGACCATCTGGCCGGGGGTGACCGATTTGATCACCTCCACTCCGACCGCGCGCTGCTTGACCTGCTCGGTGAAGGCGCGGGCGACATCGAGTGCGACATCGGCTTCGAGCAGCGCGCGCCGCACTTCGCGCAGTGCCGTCTCGACATCGGCCTCCGACAGCGCGCCGCGTCTGGTGAGACGGTCAAGTACCGCATTCAACCGTTCGGAAAGACTGTCGAACATTCTTGCCTACTCTTCCTTGCCGCTGCGCGGCGCCGCGAGGGCGGCGAGCCCGCAATCCAAACCCCGGCGCATCCGGTCACGGATTGCGGATTTCCTCGTTGCTCTCGGCTTCGGATCGACGCCGCGAGCAAACACAATTGGCGTCCGAGGGCGCATCGCGCTGTCGGACGATAACCTCCGGTCTCGCGGGCCGGTCGGCGGCAACCATCTTGGTCTCTTGCGAGAGCGGTCGGAAAATAGGTGCCGAGCTCGATCCCGTCAACCAGCGCGTCCGACAGCGATATGGCGAGGATGCCGGCGGTGGTTGCACTGTATAGTGCCTGCCCAAATGTCGCGTTACTACCAGGGCCCCGTCTCCGATCATTTCGACGGTGAGCGCTTCTTCGACCCGCACGGGGTAGCGCCCGGAAGTCGGCGGGGTCTGCTGCGCTGGTTAGTTAATCGTCGCGCCACGAGGGCGCGGTGGCCGGCCCACGCGCCGTCGCCCTACGCCGACCGGCCGCCGGCCCGGGTCGAAGGCGCGCGCGTCCGCATTTCCTATGTCGGCCACGCCAGCTGGCTCATTCAGACCGCGGGCATCAACATTCTGCTCGATCCGGTTTGGTCGAAACGCGCGTCGCCCTTGCGCTCCGTCGGGCCCAAGCGTGTCAACGATCCGGGCATCGCCTTTGCAGATCTGCCTCCGGTCGATGTCGTGCTGGTGTCGCATGCCCATTACGATCACCTCGACATCGCGACGTTGTCGCGGCTCGCCGCCGCGCATCGCCCGCGCGTGGTCACGCCGCTCGGCAACGATGCCATCATGCGAAATCGCGATCCGGCCATCGCCGCCGAAGGGCACGATTGGGAGGACCGGGTGCACCTCGGCGGGGGCGTTCACGCCACCCTCGTGCCCACGCGTCATTGGTCGGCGCGCAGCCTCTCCGACCGCAACATGTCGCTGTGGGCGTCGTTCGTGCTCGAAGCGCCCGGCGGGCGCATCTATTTCGTCGCCGACTCCGGCTACGGCGACGGCCACCATTTCCGCGCTACCGGCGGGCGGCACGGACCATTGCGCCTCGCCATTCTGCCGATCGGGGCTTACGAGCCGCGCTGGCTCATGCGCGAGCAACACATGAACCCGGCCGAGTCGGTGCAGGCCTTCATCGATTGCGGCGCCGAGCTCGCGCTCGCCCACCATTTCGGCACGTTCCAGCTCACCGATGAAGCCATCGACGCGCCGCTTATGGCGCTTGCCGAGGCGTTGCGGGCCGCGGAAATTCCGGCAGAGCGTTTCCGCACATTGCGCCCCGGAGAGGTCTGGGAGCTGTAACCATCAAATCTTGCGGCCGCCGTCTATTTGATCAACACGAAGACGTTGACCACCAGGTTGTCCTCCTTCGTGGACAGCGGATCGGTGACATATTCTTCGATGAACATGTCCTTGGCCTCGAGGCGCTTGGAATCGAGATAATTGGTGATCGCCTCATAGGTGTTGTCCAAGCCGTCATACGAGCCGCGATGCACGAATTTCAGGGCGTGGCCCTGCGGCGAAGTGCCGACGGCGATGTCGCCGCCGGGGGGACTTTTGGGCGGTTGGGCGAGCGGAATGGCGGCCTGGAACTGAAAGCCGGAGTCGTCGGTCGAGGTGAAGATCGTCATCGCCGGGCCGTCGGCCTTAAGGCCCTGCTTGTCCAGGTAGGCTTTGATGGTCTTGAAGGCGTGGGTCACCGTCTCCAACGCGCTGTCCCAGGTGCCGGTGCCCTTGACGTAGACGATCGGCCTTGCGGTGAGGTTGGCGTCCTCGCCGAACGGATCGGTCCGCTCGGCGGGCGCGCCCTTTGCCGGTTCGGTGGGCGCGGCGGGCGCGACCGGCGCGGCTTCGGGCTTAGGGGCGGCGGCCGGCGGCGAGCCCTGCGCCCAAGACGGCAGCGGCGCGACGATTGCCGCGAGCGCGGCCGCTACGCCGACACACAGCGCCAAGCGAAGCAACATCAGCATCTCCCGAACGTCTCCCAAATGCCGAGCGGCGCCACCCCTGGGGCCGGCGTCCAAAGCTTCTCGACCACGACCGACTTCGCGCGGCTGTCGCCGACCATGCTACTGGCGGACCCGACCCAAGTCCTCATATAAGTGCCTCACATTCGGGCTTTATCATGAGCACGCTGGCAAATCGGGGTTTTGTGAAGATGAACGGCCTCGGCAACGAGATCGTGATCGTCGATTTGCGGCAAACGCCGGAGACGATCGACCCGGCCGAGGCCCGCGCGGCGGCGCGGCAAGAGCCTTACGATCAGCTCATGGTCCTCTATCCCGCGCGCGGCGGCGGCGCCGACGCCGGCATACGCATCTACAACAATGATGGTTCGGAAGCGCAAGCCTGCGGCAACGGCATGCGCTGCGTGGCGGCGCGCCTGAGCGAAGAAACCGGCAAGACGGCGCTGAGCTTCGAGACGTTGGCCGGCCGCGTCTCCTGCTGGCGTGTGGGCGAGCGGCTGTTCACGGTCGACATGGGCAAGCCGCGCCTGCGCTGGGACGAGATTCCGCTGGCCGAGGAAATGCCTGATACGCGGGCGATTGCGCTGCGGATCGAGCTTGCGGGTGCGCCGATCCTGCAATCGCCGTCGGTCGTGAATATCGGCAATCCGCACGCGATCTTCTGGGTCGAAGACGTGCAGGCCTATGACCTGCGCCGGATCGGGCCGCCGCTCGAGCACCATCCGCTGTTTCCGGAGCGGGCCAACATCACGCTTGCCGCCACCCCGGCGCGCGACCGCATCGTGATCCGCACCTGGGAGCGCGGCGCCGGTCTCACCAAGGCCTGCGGCTCGGCCGCCTGTGCCGCTGCGGTGGCGGCGGTTCGGCTCGGGCGCACCGGGCGCAAGGTCACGGTGAGCTTGCCTGGCGGTGATCTCGCCATCGAATGGCGCGCGGGCGACGATCACGTGCTGATGACGGGGCCGGTGGAGTACGAGCATGCCGGCCGCTTCGATCCCGCTTCGCTCGCCGCGGCCGGAGCGGCGTGAGCCGTGAGCGTCGACCTCGTCACCTTCGGCTGCCGCCTCAATACCGCCGAGTCCGAAGTGATCCGGCGCGAGGCGGAGCGGGCCGGTCTGCACGATACGGTGGTCGTCAACACCTGCGCCGTGACCGCCGAGGCAGTGCGGCAGGCGCGGCAGGCGATCCGCGCACTGCGGCGGCAGCGGCCGCAGGACAGGATCGTCGTCACCGGCTGTGCGGCGCAGACCGAGCCGGTGACTTTCGCCGCTATGCGCGAGGTCGATCGGGTCGTCGGCAACGCCGAGAAGCTCAGCGCCGCGTCATGGCAGCAAGCCCGCGAGGATTTTGGGGTCGGCCGCGCGCCGAAGGCCATCGTCAACGACATCATGGCGGTCCGCGAAACCGCCGCGCACCTGCTCGGGGTGTTTGAAGGTCGCGCCCGCGCCTTCGTCCAGGTGCAGAACGGCTGCGATCATCGCTGCACGTTCTGCATCATCCCTTACGGTCGCGGCAATTCGCGCTCGGTGCCGATGGGTGCTGTGGTCGACGACATCGGCCGCCTCGTCGCCAACGGCTATTGCGAGGTGGTGCTTACCGGCGTCGACCTCACCGGCTTCGGTGCCGACCTTCCGGGCCGGCCGAAGCTCGGCACCCTCGTCAAGCAGATCCTCAAGCACGTGCCGGAGCTGAAGCGGTTGCGCCTTTCATCGATCGATTCGATCGAGGCCGACGCCGATCTGGTCGCGGCCTTCGCGGATGAAGCGCGTCTGATGCCGCATCTGCACCTGTCGCTGCAGGCCGGCGACGATCTCATTCTCAAGCGCATGAAGCGCCGCCACACGCGTCGCGATGCGATCGCGTTCTGCGCCGAGGTGCGCCGCTTGCGGCCGGAGACGGTGTTCGGGGCCGATCTGATCGCCGGTTTTCCGACAGAAAGCGAGGAGGCATTCCGGCGCTCGCTCGATCTGGTCACGGAGTGCGGATTGACGCATCTGCACGTTTTTCCGTTCTCGCCGCGGCCCGGCACGCCGGCGGCGAGAATGCCGCAGCTGCCCCGCGCAGTCGTCAAGGAACGCGCGCGGCGCCTGCGCGAGCGCGGCGCGGCGGCGTTGCGGCGGCATCTCGATTCCGAAATCGGCGCCGTGCGGGGCGTGTTGGTCGAAACGCACGGGCGCGGCCGCACCGAGCAATTCACGAAAGTGAGGCTCGCCGTGCCGGCGGCACCGGGCACGATTGCCGAACTTCGTATCAGCGGACACGACGGCAAGGAATTGCTGGCGGCGTAGAGCATGATCCGCAAAAAAGCGCAGACCGGCTTTCCGGAAAGATCATGCGCCAACGAAGAATCCAGGTCCGTCATCCGACCCAGCCTGATCGGGTCGAGGCGGTCATCCGCTGACGCACTCTGACCTAACGGCGCCATCAGCATTCGGCCACCGATCTCGGCGCGGGCAGCCCGGCACAGACCAAGAGCGTTGTGGTCTGTGCTAAATTGGTCGAAGTCGGGAAGTCGCGGCCCGCTCGTTCCGAGCGCTGGGATCAGCTGTCCCGTCGGTCAATCGGTCGAGCGGCGACCAGGGAGAACGAAATGGCTCGAGAGCATCAGCCGGGTCAAGCTGTTTTCAGATCGATACTACCTGACGACATCGACTGGAAACCGTTCGCGGCGTTTCCACCGTCTGCCCGTCTCGCCGTGGTTGTCGGCGAGCCGACACAGCCTGGTCCCTATCTGATCAGAGTCAGGGTGCCCTCCGGCGTGAAGCTGATGCCGCATAGGCACCCCGAGGACCGCATCTACACGGTCATTTCGGGCGTGTTCTATATCGGCCTGGGTCAACAATTCGACGGCGACAAGGTTCGGCCCTATCCGCCCGGCAGCGTGATCGTCTTGCCCGGCGATACCCCTCACTTTCACTGGGCGAAATCCGGCGAATACGTCACTCAGGTTTCCGGTATCGGCCCGCTGGATTTGGAGTACCTGGATCCCCACGACGATCCGCGCGCGCGCAAAGTCGCCGAGTAGACCGACGCCGATCTGCTGGCAAACTTTGAGGGAACAGAATCCCGAACGGGCTCGGTGCACTCTCGTTCATGGCTCCTTCTCGCCGTTGCGGTAGCGTTCAGCCGTTTCCAGTTCAGTCGGACTCGGCGCCGCGATCCGTGCGCTTGCAATTTTGCGCTGATAAAAAGCAAGATCGATTGGTACAGATCGACAACATCCCGAGTCAGAAGCGGGGATGGTAATGGGAGGCGAGAGGCAATCATGTCGTTCGAGTTCGGCATATTTCACGAATTTCCCCGCTTCCCGGGACAGACGGATGCAGAGGTATTTGCTCAATCATTTGCGCAGGTCGACGCGGCCGAACGCTGGGGTCTCGACGTTATCTGGATCGCAGAATTGCACTTCCTGCCGGAGCGATCGGTCGCCTCGGCGCCTCTGCTCATCGCCAGCGCCATCGCTGCGCGAACACGTCGGATAAAAATCGGTATCGCCGTCCAGGTGCTGCCGCTGTGTCACCCGTTGCGCTTGGCCGAGGAGGTCGCAACCCTCGACCATATCGGCCATGGACGCGTTGTTTTCGGTGTAGGCCGCAGCGGCTTTCCGCATACCTACGAGGCCTACGGGATACCGTACGCCGAGAGCCGCGAGCGCTTCGCCGAGGTGCTCGAGATCCTCAAGCGCGCCTGGGCTGACGAGCGCTTCTCGTTCGAGGGAAACTTCCACAAATTTCACAATGTCACGGTCGTCCCGAGGCCCGTGCAAAAACCATACCCTCCGTTACGCGTTGCAGCGACGAGCGCGGACTCCTTTCGGGTGGTCGGTGCGTTGGGCCTGCCGCTCTTCGTTGCCGTCCGGCTCGGGACTTTCGAGGAACTGGGGCCGCACATCGCGCTTTATCGCGAGGCCTATGCGTCGGCGGGTCACCAGGGGCGAGGCGAAGTCTATCTGCGAGTTCCGATTTATGTCGGCAAGACGGAGACGTCGGCGCGAGCCGACGCCGAGCAATCGATCATGCACTTCTACAAGACGCTCGGTCTGCAGCTCGAAGGCTCGGCCGGGAGGCCGGGTTCGCGTATCGGCGAGCAACGGGCCGAACGGGGGCAAGCGCTGCAGACCATCAGCTACGAAGACGCGCTACACGACAAGGTGATCATCGGAACCGCTG
>Ga0187784_10005404_pt1 | contig 10325 bp, 9 predicted proteins | sample 1015_SJ02_MP15_2_FD_132964 | JGI IMG/M metagenome (GOLD analysis project Ga0187784, IMG submission 132964) | Tropical peat soil microbial communities from peatlands in Department of Meta, Colombia - 1015_SJ02_MP15_20_MG | ecosystem: Environmental > Terrestrial > Soil > Wetlands > Peat | place... | reverse complement strand
ATCATCTCGAGAGCGTGCGGGAGCTCCGAAAGCGAGTGGATCGTCAGACAGTCGACGGGAGTCTGTTCGTTGTTCCGGTCCAACCAGACCGCCTCGATCCCGCTTCGGTGAGCGCCCTCGATGTCCGCCTGGATCGAGTCTCCCACGTAGAGCGCCTCCGAGGGTTCGCAGTGAGCCCTCTCGAGGGCCCTCGCAAAGACCCTGGGGTCGGGCTTCTCCGCCCCGACTTCCTGGGAGTAGGTGACCGTCTCGAGCAGCTCGTTCAATCCGTGGTACTCGAGCACCCGGAGGAGGCCGTCGTTGTGGTTCGAGATCAGACCGAGGTGGTACCCTCGGGTCCGGAGGTCCTCGAGAACCGGGCGGGTCTCCGGGAAGAGTTCGACGTTGGCGGGATTGGTGAACGCCGCGTCGACCGCCCGTGCCAGCTCCTCCTGTCGGTCGCGGATGCGAAGTCGTTCCATGACGAGTCCGTCGTAGAGCCGCCAAAACTCCGGCGTTCGCCCCACGTATTCGTAGATGGCGCCATCGAGCTCCTCGTCGACCACCTCGAGCGCCTGCCGGACCAGGGTCTCGGAGAGATGGAGGTCGAGATCTCTGGCCGCCTCGGTCCAGACCCTCCAGGGGCGGTCGAAGGAGACCGGAGCGCGGGCCAACGTCCCCCCGAAATCGAAGAAAATCGTGGAATGCGCCATTCGGCCACTCGACCGAAACCCTCCTCTCCCAAGTACGTTGTGTGGGAGGTTCGCCCGGGCTTGGAACAGGACGCGGCGAAGCGTTCATCATTCACGCTCGTTTCTTGGCCGCAGGCAGGGGCATGGCGTCACGACTCGTGGTCCCACTGTTGAGTGACCTCGCCCCGGACGGGTTCGTGTACACGGGCCAGTACATGGTCGAGTTCGATCCGGACTCGCTGTGGTACGAGACCTCCCTCACGATCGCCGCGATGGCCCTCCGGCAGGGAATCAAGACCGAGTACCACGTCTTCGACCATTTCCCGAAAGAAGCTACCGATGCGCTCTCGGGGCTCGGGCTCGACACCCAGAAGCTCGAAGCGGCCGGACTCCTGAGCATCTGGGACAGCTACACCGTAACCACCGAATTCGAAACCGCCAAAGCGGCGGGGGGGCCCGGCTGGGAAACGGACCACGAGAAACCGCACGACATTGTGAAGGGCGCCGCGAGATGGGTCGAGAGGACCAAAGCCGGATTCCCCGCGGAGGAGAAGGGGTGGCTTCATCTCGACGACAACACGGGGATCTTCCTTCGGTACAATGACGAAAAGCAGTTCATCGATCTCTGGCGGACCGGAGTCCTCCCTGCGATCCGAGCACGGGAATGCCCGCACTTCATTGCGTTCCCAAAGCGAGTTTTCTCGGACGCCTTCTACACCCAGTTCGAAGTCGTTTGCGACGGGATCATCGACCTGAAAACGGAGGAAGTCGGCGGACAGGTGGAACGTTTTCTGCGGATCCGTCGGCTGAAAGGCAAGACGTTCGATTCGCGCTGGCATCGCCTCGTGGTTCAGGAGAACGGGGAGGTCCGGCTTTCCGAGCTCCCGCCACCCGCGGAAGCGAGGCGCCTCGCCGCGATCATGTTCACCGATACGGTCGACTACACTGCCGCGACCCAGACCGACGAAGCCCGTACTCTGAGTTCGCTCCGCGACCAGCAGGCACTCATCCGGCCCCTTCTGGCGGCCCACCGGGGCCGAGAGATCAAGTCGACCGGGGACGGGTTCTTGGTCGAATTCGATAGCGCGCTCACCGCGACCCAGTGCGCGTTGGAGATCCAGCGTCGGATCCTCGAGTGGAACTCCGAGAACCCCCTCTCCCCCATTCAGATCCGGATCGGAATTCACCTCGGGGACGTCGTGCAGCGGGGCAACGACATCCTGGGGGACGCGGTGAACATCGCGGCCCGGATCGAACCGATGGCGGAGCCGGGAGGGATCTCTGTTTCGAGCGCTGTCCGAGAGCAGGTATGGAACAAGATCCCCGACAAACTCGAGAAGCTCCCGCCGACGACCCTCAAGGGACTCCAGGGGTCGGTGGACATCTACCGCGTCGTATTGCCATGGCGAGCTCGAGGGTCATCGTCTCCGGGCACTTCCGCGACGGGTCTGGCAGTTCTGCCGTTCGCCAACATCAGCCCGGATCCGAAGGACGAATACTTCGCGGACGGCCTGACCGAGGAGCTGATCACTGTCCTTTCCCAGCTGGGAGGGCTCCGAGTGATCGCGCGAACGTCCGTCACACCGTACAAGTCGACCACGAAAGGCGTCTCGCAGATCGCCTCCGAACTCGGAGTGTCGTCGGTCCTCGAAGGGAGCGTGCGCAAATCCGGGCCCCGGCTCCGGATCACGGCTCAGTTGATCGACGTCGCGTCACAGGGTCATGTGTGGGCCGCGACGTACGACCGCGAGCTCGACGACGTCTTCGCCCTTCAGTCCGAGATGGCGAAACAGGTCGCCGAGGCGTTGAAGGTGAAGCTGCTGAGTCCCGAGACGGCTCGCCTCGACCAGCGGTCCCTTCCCCGTCCGGAGTCCTACCTCGAGTATCTGCAGGGGCGTACCAGCATGCACGGTTATGCCGAGTCGGACATGCGTGCGGCCCTCGAGCACTTCGAGCGCGCCCTCTCCCTCGACGAACGAAACGCCGCCGCCCACGCGGGGCTCGCGGACCTGCATCGGTTGATGGGCAGCATGTACCATCACGTCCCGAAACCCGAGTGGGAGGCCCAAAGTCGGCGGCACGCGTCGCGGGCGATCGAGCTCGACCCGAATCTGGCCGAGGCGCACGCTTCGCTCGGCCTGATCCTGTGGGACGACTACGACTTCACCGGGGCCGAACGGGAGCTCAAACTCGCCATCGCGCTCAATCCGAGCTTCGCGTGGGCGCGGATGTGGTACGCGAACATCCTCTCCGACCGCTTGCGGACCGACGAAGCACTCCGGGAGTTCGACCTCGCCGAGCAGCTGGACCCGCTCTCCGGCCTTCTTCACGCGGTGAAACTCAATCTCCTGATCTACCTCCGCCGGATGGACGATGCGGAGGCCCAGCTTCGGAAGCTGGGTCAGGTCGAGAATTTCGGCATTCTCTACCACGACGGCCGGACGTCGATGGCGGTCGCTCGGGGCGACTACGAGTCCCTCCGAGCGGAAATCGAGACCCTGGACGCCCTCCTTCCGGGCCGTCCGGAGGTCGTCGCGGCGTGGGCGACCTACGCGGCCGCGACCGGGGACACGAAGAAAGCGAGAGAATTGTTGCGGTCCGTCGAGGGTCTTCCCGAAGGGATTCGGCCCGACTCCCAAATCGCGGGGGTGTACGCACGCCTCGGTGACCTCGACGCCACCTTCCGATGGCTCGAGAACGCGCGTCGGAGCGGAAAATTGGCCATCCAATTCTGGAGGCTTGAGCCGACCATGGCCTTCGTGCGGAGCGACCCCCGGTTCGAGGAACTGCTGAGGAAAGCGAACCTCGCGTGAAGGGGTCACTGGGCGCCATCGTGGTCGCACCGATTCCCCGCGGCCTGAGGGTTCTCGGGACGAGCGAGTACCGCGCCCGTCGATCGTCAACCGTGCGCCGGACGCTCGAGGAATTCGCGGGTAATCTTTTCGAACTCTCGGGGGCGGGAGAGGTTGATCAGATGATCGGCTCCCGGAACGGTCTTGAGGACCGCGCCGGGAATCGCCGAGGTCATCCGAGTCGCGATGAACCGCATTCCGGGGGCGTCCCGATCGCCCAGCAGATAGAGCGTCGGCGATCGGATCGAACCGAGCCGCGTCGCGGCGGGGGGTTCGAGCCGCGTTGCATGGCTCGCACTCGCATCGGTGAAGATCTCGTCTAGATTGTCCCGGAGCATCGTGGTCACGAGTTCGAGCGAGCGTCCTTGTTGGGCCGCGCACCAGAACTCTCTCATCCCGGTAACCGCCGCCTCGCGGTCGCCCGCCTTGTAAGCCGCCTGAATGGGGGCCATGAGCGCGTCTTCTCTCTGGAACGCCGCCGCTTCTTCGGGGTCTCCCGAGAGCTCGAGCCCGCCCACCCCCGAGGCCACGAGCACAAGGCGATCGACCCGGTCGGGGTGCGCGAGCGCGAAATCTATCCCGATCCGTCCGCCGTTGGAACACCCGACCACGGTCGCGCGCTCGACGCCCGCCGCTTCCATGATTCGCTGAAGGTCCTCGACGTCCGAGTAGGAGTCAGTCGCAGGAGGAGAGCGCCCGAAGCCTCGAACATCGTAGCGAACCACGGTGTGGTCCTTCGCGTAAAGACCGAACTCCCGATCCCACATCCGCGAATCGACGATGGCTGCGTGAATGAACACGAGGGCGGGACCCTTCCCCGCCACTTCGAAGAAAACTTTTCCTTTGGAGACCGGCACGTATTCCGATCGTTCTTGGCTCGTCATGTTCCGGTGAGTCTCCCGGGTCTAGTATTTGATTCTCCGTGAGATAATGAAACACCCCTCAGCCTACGCCGAAGCCAGCCACCGGTCCTCGAACACTCGTTCCTGGGCATGGGAACACTGTTACCGCAAGGTGTCTAGTTCCGCGTCGTCGTGCCTACTGGGCGAAACGAGATCTCGATGTCCACTTCCGAAGGCCGGTTCACGCCGATTCACAAGGCGAGCCGATCCCAGATCTGCGACGGGGGCGGGTGAACGATGTCGCTCAATCGTCCACTACTGATCGACTGAATCACAGGCGGGCTTCCCCCGAGCTCCCGGCCGGAGTATCTTAATCTGGGAACCCGTGTCGGCACCCATGCCGCTCTACATGGACACGCACCGGAAGGTGAAGGGAGTCACGGCCGCGGCCGTCGCCGAGGCCCATGCTAAGGACCTTAAGGTGCAAGGAAAGCACGGCGTGAACTACCGGAACTACTGGGTCGACGAGAAAACCGAGACCATCTACTGTCTCGTTGAGGCTCCCTCGCCGGAGGCCGCGGCTCGGGTCCATAAGGAAGCGCACGGTCTCGTCGCCGACGAGATCCACGAGGTCCACCAGGGCTGAGCGGTCGCTCTGGCCCCGTGCCCGACTCCCTTTCGATGCGCGAGAGGGGTCCAATCCTGGTGAAAAACCACCTGCCCGGCTTTGAGCCAGAACCCATTGTCTGAGCGGACGTGAAGCAATCCCACGTTTCCAGGCCGGAGACCAGCTGTGCCCTGGAAGGGAATAGGGTCGCCTTCTTTTCCCGGATGGCTCGCGGGCCGGGGGGAGCGCTGGACCAGACGGCCACAGGGGTCCGAATGTCCTCCGGCGTTCCCTTCTCCCTCTTCAACGGCGTACTCCGTACGAATTGTTCCGAGTCCGAGGTGGAGAAGCACATCGCGTCCACGATCACCCATTTCCGAAACCTCGGACTGCCGTTCCACTGGGCGATCGGCCCTGGCGATCAACCCCCGCAGCTTCGCGAGAAACTGCTCGCTGCGGGATTCGCAGAGCACTGGTCGCCAGCGATGGCGGTGAACCTGAATGAGGTTCCGGAGGCCCCCGCTCCGGACGAACTGATCATCAGGCCCGTTCGCACCGCTGAGGAGGTTCGACTGTTCGCTCAAACGCTGAACGCCGGTGACTTCCGAGCTCCCGTGGAGATCGAGCGGGCGATTCCCGATATGCTGGCCCCTTTTTCTCGACCGGCCGGTGAGGAGGCGGACCTTCGCTGCTTTGTCGGTTATCGCGACGGAGTCCCCGTTGCCACCTCCGCCCGCTACCTCCACGACGGAGTCGTCGGAATCTATGGTGTCGCGACGGTCTCGAGCGCCCGACGCCGAGGCTTCGGTGCCGCGATGACGGTGGCGGCGCTCCAAGATGGACGGTCTCTCGGATACGGGGTCGGAGTACTGATCGCTACGTCCATGGGCGAGCCGGTCTACCAACGCTTGGGGTTCAGGGAGTTGTATCGCGTCGGCGAATTCCACCTCCCGCCGGCGACTGCGCCGTCCTGACCGCCGTCTCACACGGGAGCTCGCCGGAATCGATGCGGACGGGCGCAGCGGAAGATTGTGAGCAGAGTTACAGTGACTCGCGCGAGAGCGATCGTCGACCCTACCCGTAGGGCCGACCGCCGCTGCACTCACGCCCACGTTCGGCTTTAACCGCTCGAACGATTCGCACCTTCGAGTGCCATGACCGAGCCCGTCACCCTTGAGGAGATCCGAGCCGCGCGGGAGCGGATTCACTCTACGGTCCTTCGGACGCCGCTCGTCCCATGGCAGGGGCCACCGGGACGGTCGAAGATCCTCCTCAAGCTGGATAACTTGCAACCCACAGGGTCGTTCAAGGTCCGAGGTGCGGGAAACTCGCTCGCGGTCGCGGTGGAAAAGGGAGCTGTAGCCGGGGTGTACACGACGAGCGCCGGGAACATGGCGCAGGCGCTCGCGTGGCATGCCCGTCGTCTCGCCATTCCCTGCACGGCGATCGTACCGGAGACCGCCCCGGAGGTCAAGCTGGCCGGGATCCGTCGGTACGGTGCCCAAATCATCCAACTGTCGTGGGAAGGTGTTTGGGACGTCATGACCCAGGGACGCTACGAACCCCTTGGCGACCTCCTCTACGTCCCTCCGTTCAACAGCAACCCGATGATCGCAGGAAACGGAACCGCGGGCCTGGAGATCTTCGAGGACGTGCCGAACGTGAAGAGGGTGTACGTCCCCATCGGTGGCGGTGGGCTGATCGCGGGAATCGCCACGGCCTTGCGCGCGCTCGACCCAAGGATCGAAGTGGTCGCCTGCGAAACGGAGGCCGCGGCTCCGTTCGCCGCGTCGCTCAAGGCAGGAAAGGCGTCCGAAGTGAACCGTGTTCCGAGCTTCGTGGACGGGATCGGGGCCCGCAATGTGCTACCGGAGATGTGGAGTCGCCTCTCGGGATTGGTGAAGTCGTCTCGAACGCTCAAGTTGGAGGATGTGGCCACCGCTGTCCGGTACTGTTTTGAAAATCACCACGTGGTGGCCGAGGGCGCGGGGGCAACGACCGTAGCGGCGGCCCTTCAGGACCCAGACCCGGAAGGGCCGGTGGTCGCCTTCGTGTCGGGCGGCAACCTCGATGCCGCGAAGCTAGGAGCTATCCTCGCCGGGAAGCTCCCGGGGCCCTAGGTCGCGCGCGGGTCCGCCCTCATCGGGTGGGAAAGGATTTTTCGAGGACCTTCGAGACATAGTCGATCTCCGAAAGTCGCAGGGCCTTTCCGGAGGCGAGTGGTCCGGCGGAGATGCCTCTCTCGCATCGGATCGTCGCGTTCCGCCAGTCGGCCGGGTCGTTCCCCTCGAGGTGCAGGAGGATGTCGAAGACCGAGACAAGGTTCGTCGACGCCTCGGCCCAGAGGGCGACCTGGCAGGTTCCGGCCTCCAGCATCGCTCGCATCAGTGGAGCGATGCGCTCGGGCGAGTACACGGTGGCGAGGCGCTGGGCGTTCGCCGTGACCAGGATCGACGGGGCGTCGATGCGTGCGGTCGAAGAGATCAGTTTCTGGGCATGAGAAGGCATTCGAAGGAATTCCACCAGGCCCTGGATGGAGCTCCGGGGTTCGTCCGCGCGGAGCATCGAGGCCGCCGCCGCCTCGGCGTGACGGGCTCCCTGATCGTCCGGCTCGAGGTCCCGGGGGGACATGACATACACGGCCTCTTCCCGAATCGCATGCATGGACATCGGGTCGAGAGGGTCGAGGATTTCCTCCGCCAAGCGTACGTCGGTCCAGTAGACCCGTGACCCAAACGGTTCGAGAGCCGCGAAGGCGAACCACTTCAGCAGTGTCCGACTGTTCCCGGAGATGAAGACGGAGGACGGTTTCGCGAACCCCTCCGGAAAGAGCGCGCGGGCGGGAGAATCGCTCGCCACAAACCGGTCGAAGCGCGACCCGCGATAAGAATCTGACGTAAAAATCGCCCTGCGCGCTGCCCAGACGATGGGAGGATTGACCGTGCGTCGCGCCGCTCTTCGTGCGTGGTTCGGGTCGACACTTCAGGGGATGTGGATCGAGTGCGACCCTCGAGGGCCGGTGCGTGCAAACCGAGCTACGCGCAGTTCAATTTTACGGGCACGCGGTCGAGATTCGGGGGACCATCGGCGGTGAGTTAGCGGGCAGGGGCGCTCGGGACTTTCACGGACCCGAAGACCATGAGCAGGAGGGCTCCTAGGAGAGCAAGACCGCCGAGGCTCTCCATCCCGACAAGCGCCGACGAACTCTCGCCTGCGAGAAGAAACAGGGTCCCGCTGACGGTCGCTCCCAACGTAGCGAGAAAGGTCAGTCCGGCGCAGGCTCGGGCGGAGACCTTGGGCAATCGGACCGAGAGGACGAACGCATGCCCGGTGAAGCCGACGAGCAGTAGGGAGAGCGCGACGTGGGCAGCCAGGTAGCCGATCGGATACGGGCTTCCTACCACGGCCAGCTGGTTCCCGAGCAGGATTTCTGCAAGGAGGAGGACAAAGATGGGGATCGCACGAACCCGGAGCCGGGAGTCTCGCACCGGCGCGGTGGGCCTAGGAGTCGGTGAGTTGGAAGGACCTCCCGCCATGGTGTTCCACTACGCCGCGAACGCGGCTCGCCATCGCTCATAGCGTTAACCTGGTGGCCGCGGACCTCGCCTCCGAACGGTTGACCGTGCGGGCAAAAACCGAATGGGCATCCGGGACCTTGGATGGCAGTCGCTCCTAGGGAAAGCCACCTCTCGCTGGGAGCGAAATCTCCGGGGCCGCAGGATTAAGAAGTAAGCCGGATGTCGCGAGCCGAGTCCACCCCGGATTGGGGGCACTCGGTCGAGAGGAGAGCAGAAGATGTTCCGAGGAGCTCCGTGACCGCTACGCGACCAAAACGCCGCCGCGGGCTCCTCCGAGAAGTTCCCGCCACAACGTCTCGCGAATCGTATCCGGTACCGCGAGAGTTCCGCCCCGACAAGAAGACCCCTCCGGGCCGGTTCCCCCTCCTCGAGGTTTTCGCCGGGCTCGAGAAGACGGTCCCGTTCCGAAAATATCCCGGCGACGACCGCGCAATCCTGAACATCTCTCGGAAGACCTGGGCTCACATCACCGAGGGTCCTGGCTGGATGTACGTGGCTCCGGCCAGAACCCCTCCGGAGGTGCGCAGGGGTGGTTTTCGAATGGTAGAGAGCACCGACGATGTGATCGTCGTGGGCCGGTCCCATCTGGTGAACAGCCCCGGCATGGACGTCTATCTTGACATCCTCCACGAATTCCTGCACATCCTCCAACGAAGGCAGGGACGAGAGCTCTGGCTGGGCCGGATCCCGTATGTGGACCGACCGACCGAGGTCGAAGCCTACGCGTTTTCGGTCGCGGAAGCTCGAAGACTCGGGGTTCCCGACCGCTACCTCCGAAAGTACTTGCACGTGCCGTGGGTATCGCGACGAGACTATCTCCGCCTCCTTCAGAATCTAGGAGTGGCTCCGAAGTAGCGAACCCGGCTCGACCGGGGAATCCGCGGTCGAGCGGCGTCGAAGGTCGGACGGGCGCCTCGCATCACTCCCGCCGATAGGCGCGGTTCTCTCGCGCACTTTCGAAAGGGTCGACCGGACTAGTATTCGTCTTTGAGACGGTCCATCGCACTCCGGTTCACGAGGGGCCCGCTCAGCAAGTTCGAGTTGCTAACGGAGGCCAAGCTGCCGTCGTCGAGCCGGAGCCAGGTCGTCACGAGCCCGAGCCGGACGACCGTCCCGCTGACCCCGCTGATCGAGACCCGATCGTCCAGACGAAGGACGCGGTTGCGGAGAAGGATGAAGCCCGCGATGACGTTCGCGATCGTGGTCTGCAGCGCGAGCGTGGCCGCGAGTCCGACGATCGCGGAGAGTGTGAGGCCAGAGGCGACCGTGAGCGGACCGAACGCGACGAAAAGGGCGGCCGCCGCGATCAGGATCCCCACGAAGGAGATCGAGAACCGGGCCCATCGGATCGCCGCGCGGGGAGCACCACGGCTCCGGAGCCATCCGGCCGCGGTGTTCGCGAGAAAGTATCCTCCCACTCCGAAGACGAGCGCCACGACGAGCGGGATGATCGTGGGAAGGTACGAGCTCCAGCTCACGGACGCGCCCAGCGGGAGAGCGGGGTCGAAGGTATTTAGATGGCGGACTCGAGCGCCTCGAACGAAAACGCTGGGTCGGACCGGAAGGAGATGGAAGGGCTACGTGTGCAGTCCCGCCTTACTGCGGGCGAGAGGGAATCTCTCGGAATCCATCGGCGCGCGGAACGAGACGCTGCACGGCGTCGAGCTCGGACGGTGGCGCCCTCGGTTTCCGCTTGTCGAGGTCGAACCAGACCCCTTCGGAGGTGTCCACGGCGGCGACCTCGCCCGATGAGGTACGAAACGTGTTGCGCAGCT
>Ga0187784_10005403_pt1 | contig 10327 bp, 12 predicted proteins | sample 1015_SJ02_MP15_2_FD_132964 | JGI IMG/M metagenome (GOLD analysis project Ga0187784, IMG submission 132964) | Tropical peat soil microbial communities from peatlands in Department of Meta, Colombia - 1015_SJ02_MP15_20_MG | ecosystem: Environmental > Terrestrial > Soil > Wetlands > Peat | place... | reverse complement strand
GACCCCGTTCTTGTAGAGCACCACCCGCTTCACCGGCAGGCGCCCCTGCGACTCCGCCGCAAGATTCGTTGCCGGCCCGGCACTGCCCCGCTGCTGGGCGTTCGCGATAGCAACGAGCAAAACCATTACCGCACTTGTGAACACTAGCCTGCGCATTGAATCCTCCCTGATGATGGATATCATTCCTGCGCAAAGCTTGCCCTGAGCTTGCCGAGGGGCGAGAACCCGGTCCATAGACAGCGCATCTCCGAGGGATGCGCCATGGATTCCCGCTCCCCCGCCTCCGCGGAGGACAAGCTTCGCGGGAATGACTGAGGTGCGGCGCGTTGAAAGAATAATGGCGCCGCCCTTTCGGTTAGACACCGGCCCTGTACCTTAGGTTGCCGTTTTTTCGGGAACTTTCTTTACGCTTGCTGCGTTCCTACGCTTAGAGTGAGGAGGTAGCTCCCGATGATGAAGAAAACTCTGAGTGTGATGGTTTCCATGTTCGCCTTCGCCGTGCTGGCGATGCCCGCGGACCGATGGATCCACATTCGGGTAATAGAATCCGGTCCGGACGGAGACAGGGTGCGCATCAACATTCCGCTGAGTTTGGCCGAGGCCGTTCTTCCAACCATCAAGGTAGACAAGCTCTGCGAGGGTAAAGTCAAGGTGGATGGCCATGCCTTCGACCAGGTGGATTTGCGCGCCCTGCTGGAGGCGGTTAGCAAGGCGCAGGATAACCAGTACGTCACTGTCGAGTCGAAGGATGAGAACGTGGAGGTGGCAAAAGCCGGGGAGTTCCTGCTCATCAAGGTTCATGAGAACTCAAAGGGAGCCGGGAGGAACTCTGGGGCGCACAAGGCAGCGAACACGGTGGACGTCAAGATTCCTTTCAAAGTCGCCCATGCGCTGCTCTCCGGCCGCGACAACGAACTGGATGTGCTGGCGGCCATTCGAGCCCTCGCTGAGTACCCGAACCTCGAACTGGTCACCGTGAAGGACGAAACCGATAACGTGCGTATTTGGGTTGACTCGAGGAATGACGTGGACTGAGAAGGCGGTGAGTATGACCACAGGCATGGCGGTTCTGGGAGGCGCCCTCGGGATCCTCGTTTTAGGTGGGATAGCTGTTTATAACGAGGGGGCAGTAAGAGTGGACGTGCGGGAAAAGACCGGCGACCGCGAGCACATCCACTTGGTAGTGCCGGCAATCGTGCTACCGGTGGCTGTCCGGCTAGTCCCCAGGGACAAACTCAAAGACGCTCGACACGATATTCGGCCATGGCTTCCAGCCATCAAGGCGGCCAGCGAAGAGCTGGGTCGCTGCCCTGACGGCCCGCTGGTCGAGGTGGATAGCAATCACGAGCATGTGAGGATTCACAAGCTGGGTGGGTCGCTCTTTATCGCCGTGGACTCGGAAGATGAAACGGTTCTTGTGTCTTTCCCACTCGAAGCAGCCGCCGATACAGTGAGCCAATTGGCAAGGTAGGCCTTGCCCTCACGGCCCAACCACAGGATTGGTCAGCTTGCCAATGCCCTCCACTGTCACGCTGACCGTATCACCCGGTCTGAGGTAGACGGGCGGCTTGCGGAAATGGCCCACACCCGACGGCGTGCCCGTGGAAAGAAGGTCGCCGGCTTCCCAGGTCAGTGATTGGGAGAGGTAGCTCACCAGAAAAGGGATTTTGAAGATCAGGTCGCCGGTATTCGAATCTTGCATCGTCCGCCCGTTCAGCTCGAGTGAGATGCGCAGAGAGTGGGGATCGGGAATCTCGTCGGCAGTGACAATGCAGGGGCCAGTAGGCCCGAAGGTATCGCAACTCTTTCCCCGGAACCACTGCCCGTCGGCGAATTGCATGTCGCGCGCACTCACATCATTAAGAATGGTGTAACCCCCGATGTGCTCAAAGACTTTCCCTTCCGGGATCTGCTTCCCAGGCTTGCCGATGACGACAGCGAATTCCGCCTCGTAGTCCACCTTCGTCGAATTTGGAGGGAGAACAATGGAATCGCCCGGGCCGCAAATGGTGTTGCCGGACTTCAGGAAGAAGACCGGCCGCGGAGGCGATTGGATGCCCTGTTCGGCTCGGTGGGATTCATAGTTGAGTCCCACGCAAACAATCTTCCCCGGCCGCGGAATAGGGGCGCGCAGCCGCACCTCCTCCAGTGGCGTGGACGCGGTTTCGAGGAAGGTCAAAGTATGTTGAGACCCCGCCACGGCTTCAAGAATCGTCTGCAGCGCGCGGTGCCACGCTTCACCCCGCTGGAGCAAATCAATCATATGGAAAGGGCCCGCCCTTCCTTTCCACACAAGCCTGAAAGCCTCCTGCAACCCAGGCTGAGGCCCAACGCCCAGCGAGCTGCTACGAAGTAAGTCAATGAAGAGTACAACATCGATCACGAGGTTGCCCTGCAGGACGCCCACGCGGTCTTCACTGCCAGTCCTAAAAGTTATCAGCTTCATGTCAAGGTAGATAGTTTACTGCAATCTGTCAGCGCCTTCCATCGTCGTGTTTCGAAGGTAGTGGGTCAATCTGGGATTGTAGGGGCGACCCCGCGTCTGCGGGATCGCCATATGGCGGCGTAATGCCACCGCTACTTCGACGCGTTTCGAGGGCAGTGGGTCAATCTGGGATTGTAGGGGCGAGTTTATCTCGCCAAATGGCGGCGTGAAGCCGCCTCTACTTCGTCGCGTTTTGAGAAAGCTGTTGCGCGAGTACAAGATTTGGCGCAGAATGAAATGTGCGCTCACGACCGACGAAAGCGGCCCGGTTTGCGGAGGGCGCCGAAGGGGATGGCTGCAAGCTCGGGCTGGCGAGCCGAAAACCGCAAGACTGTGGGGGACGGGGTTTCGGATCGAATAAATTGATTCATAATATCAAGGACCGCTAAAGCAACCCAAGGCTTATCCTTCCTGATCTGGAGGAAAATTTTTGGAGCCAGCGTCTCATCTCTTCCCAGTGTTTTCTTTTCCCGAAGACAAGTTTCATGACCACTGCGGGGTTTTCGCGGTGTATGGTCACCCCGAGGCAGCCAAGTTGACGTACCTGGGCCTTTATGCCCTTCAACACCGAGGGCAGGAAAGCGCCGGCATCGCTGTTTCAGACGGCCAAACCGTGACCTGCAAGAGGGGCATGGGCCACGTGGACGAGGTCTTTCCCTCCGAGGTCATCAAGGGTTTGCCGGGCCGTCTCGCCATCGGCCACACGCGCTACTCGACGGCCGGCGACACGGACCTGAAGAACGCCCAACCCCTGAAAGTGAGTTGTAATAAGGGCCAAGTTGCCCTGGCGCACAACGGGAATTTGGTCAACGCCAGCACCATCCGGCGCGACCTGGAAAACAGGGGCGATATCTTCCAGACCACTAGCGATACGGAAGTGATCCTGCATTTCTTCGCTCGCTCGCGCCAGAGCGGCATTCCGGAAGCCGTGGCCGAAGCGTTGGACAAGGTGGTCGGCGCCTACTCACTGGTCATGCTCTTCAAGGACAGCGTTTACGGCATCCGCGATCCGCGCGGTTTCCGTCCCCTGAGCCTGGGGCAACTCGACGGCGCTCACGTCCTGGCTTCCGAAACTTGCGCCTTTGACCTGATCAATGCCAGGTTCATTCGCGACGTTGAGCCGGGCGAGATGGTCATCCTGGACCGCCGTGGCGTCACCTCGCTGCACTTTGCTCCCCCGATAACGCCCGCGCAGTGCATCTTTGAGCATGTCTATTTTTCCCGTCCTGATAGCGTGGTGTTTGGACGTTCGGTGCAGGCCAGTCGCGAAATGCTGGGTCGCTTTCTGGCCCGCGAGCACCCAGCGGAAGCCGACCTTGTGGTTCCGGTTCCGGATTCCGGGGTGCCGGCGGCAACAGGTTATGCTGAGGAATCAGGGATTCCGCTGAAGATTGCCTTGATCCGCAACCACTATGTCGGCCGTACGTTTATTGAACCCAGCCAGGCGATCCGGGATTTCGGCGTCAAGCTGAAACTCAATCCCGTGCGCAGCCTGCTGGAGGGGAAACGAGTCGTGCTGGTGGACGACTCGATTGTGCGTGGTACCACCAGCGCCATGATCGTGCGTATTGTGAGAGAAGCCGGGGCGAGGGAAATCCACATGCGAATCAGTTGCCCGCCTACCGCCTCGCCTTGCTTCTATGGGATCGACACGCCAACGAAAAAGGAATTGATCGCATCTACTCATAGTGTCGAGGAAATACGACAGTTCCTGGGGGCTGACTCCCTGGGTTATCAATCACTCGAGGGCCTGCGCCGGGCGGTGGGCGACACGCAGGGACGTTTCTGCCTGGCTTGTTACACGGGAAATTATCCCACCACCGTTCAGGAGCCCCTCATTGCGATCAGGAACCGGGATTGAGAGTTATGGAACCACTCGAGCGCAAAACGCAAGCAAGCCCTGTTTCAGAACCGCCTGAGCAGGCAAGCGAAACTCCAGGCGCGAAGCCTGAGCGCCGGGAAAGCATCTGGGAGACGGTCCGTTCCCTGCTGATCGTCCTGGTGGGCGTCTTCTGCATTCGGACCTTCATTGCGGAAGCCACCGTAATCCCCACCGGTTCCATGGAACAGACGATCCTGATTGGCGATCATGTGTTTCTGAACAAGCTGCTTTACGGCCCGCGGCTTCCTTACACTTCCCTTCGCATTCCTCCGCTGCGAACGGTGCACCGGCAGGATATTGTCGCCTTTCGCTATCCCCTGAACCCCTCCGTGATGTTTGTGAAGCGGGTGGCCGCGGTGGGTGGCGACGTGATAAGGATCGAGGACAGGAAGGTGTTCGTCAACGGTCGGCGGCTCAACGAACCTTACGTGCAATTTCAGTATTCCTCCACCTTGCCGTTGCGCGACAACTTTCCACCTCCCCTGAATGTTCTGGATACCTTACCTGCCGCCTGGGGGCTGGACCCGGCGTGGTCGCGGGAAATGCCCAATTTCATCCGGGAAGATGGTTTGCACGTGCCGCAGGGATATCTGTTCTGCATGGGCGACAACCGGGACAACTCCCTGGACAGCAGGTTCTGGGGATTTGTTCCGGAAGAAAACGTGGTGGGCGAGCCGCTCTACGTCTATTGGTCCTATGACGCCCCCAGCCGCGACTGGACGAGCGAAGATTTGGTGGCGCGACTAAGGTTTGACGCCTCCATCGCTTGGAACTTCTTCACCAAAACGCGCTGGTCGAGGACCGGAAAAACCTTCTGAATTTGTGATTTGTGATTCGTGTTTCGGGATTAGGAATTGGCGATTTACGATTTGTGGTCTTCGTTTGTCATTCCGAGTGGTCATGAGCCAGCCGCCCACCCATAGAAACGAAAGTCAACACGTCACCCCCGCGAAAGCGGGGGTCCATGTCCGCGAGGAACTGGATTCCCGCTTTCGCGGGAATGACGTGACTTTCGACGGAGCGAAGCGAGTAATCTCAGCAGTTCCTGAATTGGTGGTTTGCGATTTGTGATCGGTGATTTGAACCCTTGCTGATTGGCGACCGCTGAAATATGCTGGATGATTGACACCGGAGGAAGTCGCCACGACGCTCTTCCAATCGGCAATCGACAATCACCAATCGCAAATCACCAATCACCAATGACAAGTGCCTATGCTCTACCGTGACGCGGGCGTTGACATTGACGCGGCCACCCAAGCCAAAGCCACCATCAAGCAGTTGGCGCGCCGCACCTTCAATGCGCGGGTGCTGAAGGAAGTCGGAGCCTTTGGAGGATTCTTTTCCATCCAGGGCCTTCCCCGCGACGCCGTCCTAATTTCCAGCATCGATGGCGTGGGAACCAAGCTGAAAATTGCCTCCGCCTTGAATCGCCATTCCACCGTGGGCGTCGATCTGGTCAACCATTGCGTCAACGACATCGCGGTGCATGGCGCGGCACCTTTGTATCTGCTCGACTACCTGGCCGCGGGGAAAATGCATCCGAAGGTTGTTACGGAAGTCGTGCGCGGCTTGGCCGTGGCGTGCCGCTCCGTCGGCTGCGCTCTGATCGGCGGTGAAACGGCGGAGATGCCGGGATTCTATCCGCCCAATGAATACGACCTCGCAGCCTGCATTGTGGGCTGGGTGAGGCGGCGTGAGATTATCGATGGCAGCCGGATCTGCCCCGGCGACGCCATCGTGGGCCTTCCTTCGGTAGGTCTGCACACCAATGGATATTCCCTCGCCCGCAAGGTCCTGCTGGAACAGGAAGGAATCAAGCTCACACAGCAGGTGCCGGAACTTGGCCGCACCTTGGGCGACGAGCTGCTCGCGCCACACCGCTGCTACTGGAAAGTGGTCAAGCCCCTCCTCGCTGACCATTTGCTCAAGGGATTAGTCCACGTCACCGGCGGCGGTATTACCGACAACACCCCGCGCATACTTCCTCGTGGAACGCAGGCAGTGGTTCGCTTGGGAACCTGGCCGGTGTTCCCGATCTTCAATTTGATTGCCCGGCTCGGCCGCGTCCCGGAATCCGACATGCTTCGCACCTTCAATATGGGCATCGGCATGATGATGATTGTGGCCAAACGAAAGCTCACTCGCGTTGCGGCCATGCTCACTCTCGCGCACGAAAAATTCTGGATCATCGGCGAAATCCAGCGCGGCAAGCCAAGCGTCAAATACATTGGTGATTTGTGATCGCCAATCACCAATCACAAATCACCAATGGATGCCTCTCATGAAAAACCTTGGAATCCTGCTCTCCGGACGCGGCTCGAACTTCGAGGCCATCGCACGCAACGTTGCGGCGGGAAAAATCCCCGCGAAAATCGCCGTCGTGATCAGCAATAAGGAGGACGCTGCCGGCCTTGCCACAGCTCGAAATATGGGCCTCACAACCCGCTTCATCCCCTCCGCCGGGAAAGAACGCGAAGCCTTCGACCGTGAAGTCGTTTCGGTCCTGAAGGACTTTCAGGTTGATGTTGTGTGCCTGGCGGGCTTCATGCGCATTCTCAGCCCCTATTTCGTGCGCGCCTTTCCCGGCCGCATCCTCAATATTCATCCCGCTTTGCTGCCTGCTTTTCCCGGAACCGAGGCGCAAAAGCAGGCACTGGATTATGGAGTGAAATTCGCCGGCTGCACGGTCCACATCGTGGATGAAGGCGTGGACTCCGGGCCCATCGTCTGCCAGGCCGTCGTCCCGGTTCTGGATGAGGACACCCCTGAATCCCTTTCCGCGCGAATATTAAAGGAAGAGCACCGAATCTATTCTGAAGCCGTCTGCCTGCTCGTGGAAGACAAGGTCCGCCTCCAAGGCCGCAGGCTTTTGAGGAAGAATTCAACCTGAAATCGCAAGCCCGAACAAGAGTGCGAGCAACGCCGCGAATGGGCTGTGCCCTCCGAAGGTGTGAAAAATCGCGCTGTAGCGGCGCTCTGTAACCGCCGCTCTCTTGGAATCAATGCTCTCGACGGGCATAGAGCGCCGCTACAAGTGGCCGATCCGATTTTTTCACACCTTCTCACGCCGTGGGCTAAGTCCTGCCGCCCGTGACGGGGCTTCGGAGTCGCCATCGCGATGCGGCGTTTCATCACCGCAGCGCATCCCCGCGTCGGTTAGTCCACCCATTTCTGGGACATCACACTAACTTGCCTGGGAGGGGTCGAACAGCCTCAGAGTCTCTCCCGCCGAGGCGAGGAGAGTCTTCCAGCGCACGAAGTCGGTTAGGTTTTCCGTCACCAGTGTGGCCCCAGCCAGCACCGCTTCCAGCGCTATCAGTAGGTCGCGAAAGTGACGGACAAAATCTATTTGCCCCAAGGCGCTTCGAGCGCGCCGCAGCAGAATGCCGGCCTCAACCCACGCGGCTGCGGGCGGGGAGGAGAAGTGGCCCAGACGACCGTGAACTCGGCACAGTTCATCCAGGACTCGCTTCTCCCTGTGGCTGCGGGTGCCCGCGTAAAGCTCAGCGGCTACTACTGCGGTCAGAATGGTTCGCTGGAAGACTCTGGCGTCCTCACCGAGCCAGCCATACGCCTCGCCACGGCCGAATCGAATGTAAATGCCGGTATCAAAGAGGAGCGGACCCGGCGGCAGTGTAGTCATGCGCTCTTCGATACAGCGCGCCCGAAAACATCCTCGACGCCTCCGAGCCTTCGCAGAGCCCGCAGGGCCTCAAGCCCCGCCTCCACTGCCAGGCGCTCGCTGATGGCGCGCCGGACCGCCTCAGAATTGCTCGGTGCCCGGAGAGCCTTGCGAAGCCGCCGGACCTTGCTGGCCTCGAGTAGGAGATTGGTTCGTGTGAGAGCAACCTTGCCCATTGCGCGCTCCGATGTGTAGTTTCACCACCGATCATACACAATGAATCCGTTGTTTGGCAAGCCCGCCATCGTCCCGAATCGACAGTTTTCTTCTCCGAGGAAGCAGTGCACTCGAAGGCCAATGCGGGAGGGATTCTTCACGAAGTCAAGGCGGAACCCATGAAGAAATCCAAGAACTGAAAAATAGGTTGCGAGGTTGTGCATCTTGACATCGGTGCATCAGGGAATCATACTTGAGCCATGAGAACAACCATCACCCTGGATGAGGATATCTACGACGCCGCCCAACATTTGTCGCGGGTCTCGGGGGAGCGGTTGGGGAAGGTCATTTCGAAACTCGCGCGCCGCGGGCTGGAGCGAAAGAACCCTTCTGTTCGTAAGCGGGCCCGCCGTTTCCCCACCTTCGAGGTCCCTGCCGGTGCCCCGATCATTCCAGCTTCCCGTATCGAGCGAGTCCTTGATGAAGACGGCCTCTTCTGAACTCCTGCTGCTTGATGTTAACGTGCTGCTCGCGCTCGCCTGGCCCAACCACCAGTTTCACGCCGCCGCAACGCGCAGGTTGGACTCGAGCCAAGACCGCTGGGCGACTTGCGCCCTGACCCAGTTGGGTTTCATACGCCTGTCTTCCAACCCGGCTGTGGTGCCCGCCGCCAAGACTCCCGCCGAGGCCGCAACCCTTCTGGCAGACATGGTGAAGGACCCGCGGCATGTCTATCTGAAGTCGCTCAGCGCCCCGTCCGACGAAGAATCCATCCGGATATTTGATAGAATACTCGGGAGCAAGCAGGTCACGGACGCCTACCTTCTGCGACTGGCGCGCCAGCACCGGGCCACGCTCACCACTTTCGACAGCAAATTGCGCGCCCTCGCCAGCAGCGAAAAAGAAATCGAGATCCTGACGGATTGAATCCAATCATAAACAATGAGACTGATATCTAATCTCCCGTCGGGATGATCCCCGCGTTCTCGACCATCAGGATGACGGTCCGCTGAGGGGCGCGGGTGCGATGTTTGGTCCCCTTGGGAACGACTAACCCTTGGCGGGGCTTGAGGGTTATGAGTCTTTCTTCCAGATCAATCAGCAGTTCCCCTTCCACCACGTAGAAGAACTCATCGTCGTCGGTGTGCTGGTGCCAGTGGTACTCGCCTTGGATGACTCCTAGCCGGACAACCGAGCCATTGACTTGGCACAAAGTCTGGTTGTACCAGCGAGCCTCACAAGCATCCGCCAGCGCCTTCTCATCTATGACTTTCAATGCAGGGTACAGAATGTTCAGCCGCGTCTCGTAAGGAAATGCCGCTTCGCTCTCGGCCATCTATGTTTTCCTCCAGCCCCTGGGATACAAGGTCAAAGTTAAATTAGTTGACAGTCGCCAGTCAACAGGGTCCCACCACGGTCGCATCAAAGTCGGGTGGGGTAGCGCGGACCGCCGGTTTTGCGGTCCGCGGTCCTTGCGCCGGCCTACGGAAAAGCCGCGGACCGCAAAACCGGCGGTCCGCGCTACCCATGAACCGCACAGAAGGCGGCAGAGCCACGACTTTGACGCGATCCTGAGGGTCCCACGAATCCCGTTGACTCGGCGCCGGGGTGGGTGCAAAATTTGAATTTGGGGTTTGCGGGGGCGAACCACACGACCAATTCGAGGGCTTGCCTGTCCCGAGGGCGCATCTGCGGCACTAGTTCGCGGGACCTCGCTGTGCCCCGAAGATTTGCTTCTCCGTGTTCTCTGTGGCCAAGAAAAGACTAAACACGAAGGTCACTGAGACCCTCCGCGTTCTCTGTGTTGAGGCTTTGGAGGCACAAAGGACACGGAGAAGCTCGTTTCGGTTGCGGCTCTGCCGCGCTGTAGCATTGAGCCATGAAAAACAGAAAGCTGAAATTCGGGATAGGTGTGGGCATTATTCTCGCCGTAGTGGCCTGGGAGGCTGTTTCGGGCTTTCAGCAAAGCAAAACCTACTACGTCACAGTAAGCGAACTCAAGCAGGGACAGGCGGCGCGGCATCGCGTTCGCGTGGGAGGCACTGTCGAGCCGGGCTCGGTTGAGCGCCGGGCGGGGAAACTCGCCTTCCGCCTCGCCCAAGATGCCAATTCCATCCCGGTG
>Ga0187784_10005401_pt1 | contig 10330 bp, 11 predicted proteins | sample 1015_SJ02_MP15_2_FD_132964 | JGI IMG/M metagenome (GOLD analysis project Ga0187784, IMG submission 132964) | Tropical peat soil microbial communities from peatlands in Department of Meta, Colombia - 1015_SJ02_MP15_20_MG | ecosystem: Environmental > Terrestrial > Soil > Wetlands > Peat | place... | reverse complement strand
GGGCCGCGCCCGCTAGGAGCCCAAGGGCGCCGAGGAGGTGCCGAGCGCGACCTCGGCGGTGCAGAAAGCGCACCGCTCGGCTTCTTCCTCCGAGATGAGGTTCAGGCGGCGCACGAGGACGCTCAAGGGCACCACGACGGCGAAGAACACGACCGCGGCCACGGTCACGAAGGCCACCGCGCTGTTGATGAAGGGCCCGTAGCGGAACTCGAGGTGGTTCGGGGTGCAGTACAGGCTGGAGAAGTCCGGCTTGCCCGCAGGATGAACTTCTTGAAGTCCGACAGCACCGTGCCTCCCGGCCCTCCTTTGAGTACCCGCGTCAGGCGGCGCGCATGCGTGCCGGCACTGGGAGCGCACATGGCCGTGCCGCGCCAACGGAGCCCGAGGCAGTGCGGAGCCCGAGGCAGGGAGCCCGAGGGGAGCCCGAGGCAGGATTCGAACCCGCGACGTCTTCATTACAAGTGAAGTGCTCTACCAACTGAGCTACTCGGGCGCTGGGGAAACACTACAGGCCGGGTCCCTGTCGGCGGCCCGAGGCGGCACGGGGAAAGGCTTGCACCACGCACAGGGGCACGGCAGGCTGGACGTCCAATGGACGCCGAGCAGCCGCCTGGGGGGACGTCCGGCTCGCTCTCCGTCGGACGGGCCGCCGCCGTGCTCATCGGGTTCGTGGTGGCCGTCGCCCTGCTGGTGGCCGTGGGCACCCGTCCGAGCGTGAGCACCACCGCCCCCACGACCACGCCGACGACCGCCGCGCACTCGACGTCGACCACCGTGGCGTCCGGCAAGGCCACGTCGACCACGGCGCCGGCGAAGACCACCACGACGACGGCGTCGCACAAGCACAAGGGCAGCGTCACCACGACCACGACGGTGCCGAACAGCTCGGTGAGCGTCGTGGTGGCCAACGGCACCAGCACGAACGGTCTGGCCGCGCACTACACCTCGGTGATCGGCGCCAACGGCTTCTCGATGCAGACGCCGATCGACACCACCACCTCGGAGGCGACCTCGGCCGTGTACTACGCCGCGGGTTTCGAGCAGCAGGCAGCGGCGATAGCGTCGACCATCGGCGTCAAGCCGGCGCAGGTGGTCCCGCTCACCACCTCGGTGCCGGTGACCGGTGTGACGGGGACCGACGTGGTGGTCGTCATCGGGCAGGACCTGGCCGCCACGACCACCACGACGACGGCGGCCTGACGTTGTCCGGCGCAGCGCCGCCGGCCGCGCCGATCCCCCCGCCGTTGCGGCCGCTGGTCGAAGCTCCGGGCGGCACCGCGTTGTTCTTGGACTTCGACGGCACCCTGGCCGCCGTGGTGGAGGACCCGAGGGACGCCCGGCCCCTCCCAGGGGTGCCGGCACTGCTCGTCGACTTGGCCCGCCCCTTCGCCCTCGTCGGCGTGGTTTCCGGCCGCCCGACCGCGTTCCTCTCCGAGGCGCTCGGCCGCCCCGACGGCGTGCTGCTCGAGGGCCTCTACGGACTGGAGCGGGCGTTGCGCGGTCCCGAGCTCGAGACGTGGGCCACGGTGATCGACGCCGTCGTGGCCGAGGCCCAAGCCGAGGCCCCGCCCGGTGTCTACGTGGAGCCAAAAGGGTTGACCGTCACCTTGCACTGGCGGCGGGCGCCGGAGCACCGCCCGTGGGTGCTGGACTTCGCCGAGCGCCAGCACGTCCGGCGCGGGCTCGTGGTGCACCCCGGGCGAGCCGAGCGCGAGCTGCGGCCACCGCTCCACGTCGACAAAGGGACGGTGGTGCGCGCCCTGGTGGCCGAGCACGACGCCCGACCCGGAGCCCGGCCGCTGCGCCGCGCCGCGGCCTTCGGCGACGACATCGGCGACCTGCCGGCATTCGCCGCGCTCGACGAGCTGCACGCCACGGACGGGGGTGGGCTCGAGGTGGTCAAGGTGGCCGCCGTGGACCCCGAGAGCCCGGCCGAGGTGGCAGCCCGGGCCGACGTCACCGTGGAGGGCGCCACCGGAGCGGTGGCACTCCTGCGGGCGTTGGCCGACGCCGCGGCCGCCGCCCCCGCGGCGGGCGGGGACGGCGCGGGCTGAGGCAGTCAGCTCCGTGCTGCGGCGGCCAACTGGTCCCTCCACCAGTCGGCGGCCGTGCGGGCCCGCACGGCCGCGCGCAACGCGCTCGCCCGGGCTGCCCGCTCGTCGGAGGGCATGGACAGTGCCGTGTGCAGCGCCTCGGCCGTCGCCACCACGTCGAAGGGGTTGATGCCGAGCGCCCCGCGCCCGTCGAGCGCCAGCTCGGCCCACGCCCCCGCCTCGCGCGAGAGCACGAGCACGCCGTCGACCGCGTTGACCAGAGGGCCTTCCTTGGCCACCAGGTTCAACCCGTCGCGCACCGGGTTCACGAGCAGCACGTCGCTGAGGGACAACGCGGCGAGCGAGCGCGCCCAGTCGTCCTCGACCGAGAGCACGATGGGGGTCCAGCCGTCGGCGGCCGAGCCGAAGCCGTGGTTGATCCGCTCGGCCGTGTGCTCGATGTCGGCTCCGTAGGCGAGATACTCGGCTAGACCTTGGCGCGACGGATAGGTGCACACCACGTGCACCACCTCGCCGCGCCACTCGGGGTGCGCGGTCAACAGCTCCTCGAAGGCGAGCATGCCGCGCACGATGTTCTTCGAGGGCTCCATGCGGTCGCTGCGGGCGATCATTCGTCGGCCGCCCACCTCGGCGCGCAGCGCCTCCGCCGCCGCGGCGCACGCGGGGGACGCCGCCTCCGCCTCGAGGACCTCGGCGCTGGTGCCCAGAGGCGCCACGAAGGTGCGCGGCGCCGACCGCCCGGCGGCGGCGTAGCACGCGGTGAAGTTCTCCTCCCAGGCCCGGCAGTGGAACCCGCAGGCGCCGTAGCCGGCCATGCCGTCGAGCAGCTCGTCACGCACCGTGTCGGGGAGCACGCCGAGCATGGCCGGCGCGGCGAAGGGCGTGTGCAAGAAGTGCACGGTGCTCAGGTCCGGGCGTGCCGTGGCGAGCATCTGGCCGAGGAGCGAGAAGTGGTAGTCCTGCACGAAGACCGAACCGCCCTCGGCGGCTTCGGCCGCGACGACGTCGGCCATGGCGCGGTTGTAGGCCCGGTACCCGTCCCAGGCCGCCCGCCAGTGGCGGTCGAAGCGGGGCCGGTGCGGCAGGTCGAAGAGGTGGTGATGGCAATACCACAAGGTGGTGTTGGCCACGACGTCGTAGGCCTGCCGGTAGGTGTCGTCGTCGACGTCGACGGGCACCAGGCGGAGGCCCTCTTCGGTCATGAGCCCCTGGGCCACGGCCTCGCGGTCGGCCGCCCCCATGGTCACCGAGGCCCACGTGGCGCCCGTCCCGGCCAGCAGCCGGTGCAGCGTGGAGGCCAGGCCCCCGGCCGCGGGGACCTCGACGGGTTCTCCGTCGGGACCGGCCCGGAACGTGAGCGGCCCGCGGTTGGAGACGACGACGGTCTCGGCGGGTCCGGCCCCGGTGCAACTCGTCCGGGCTTGGGCGGCACCCGTGGTGCTCACGGTCGACGGGGCAGGGCCGAGGGGTCGACCCGCTCGAGCGCGGCGCGCAGGACGTCGACCGCCTGGGGGCGCAGCTCGTGGAGCGGGCGGTTCCGGTGGATGCGCTCACCGAGGTCGACCTGGGCCAGGCGGTCGGGCCCCAGGGCCTGCGCCACGTCGATGAGCAGGCCGAGCTCCACGCCGTACCCAGAGGCGAAGCCGAGCTTCTCGAAGACCCACCGGTGCGCCGCGGTCTCGCCGGCCAGGGGCTGGCGCACCCAGGAGAGCTCCGGGAAGAGGAGCTCGAGCACCGGGCGGGCCACGAGCTCGGTGACCCGCCCGCCGCCGGTGGGGTCCCCGTGGAGGGGCCGGGTGTAGAACCCCTTCACCATGGCCACCTCGTCGGTGGTCAAGAGGGGGCCGAGCAGCCCGGTCACGAAGGGCGGGTTGGTGTTGGCCACGTCCGCGTCCAAGAAGGCCACCACCTCGCCCGTCGAGGCGGCCAGGGCGGCGGCCATGGCGCCGCCCTTGCCCGTGAGCCCCCCGGGCCCGGCCACCACCTGGGCGCCGGCCTCCTTGGCCTGGGCACCGGTGTCGTCGGACGACCCGTCATCGAGCACGATGACCTCGTCGACCAGGCCGTTTCCGCCATGGGCGGCCAGGAAGGGCTGGACCACGGCTCGCACGACCGATCCCACCGTCGAGCCCTCGTCGCGCGCCGGGATGCACACCGAGACCGAACGGCCCGTGCGGGCCTTGGCCTCGAGGACGAGCCCCGTGGGGAACTCCCCGTGGTGGTAGGTGCGCCCCACGCCCCCCGATTCAACCAGGTGCGCAGCGTTGAGGGAGCCGCCGTCCTTGGACTACCATGTCACGCATCATCCAGAGCGGCTGAGGGACGGGCCCTGTGAAGTCGCGGCAACCAGTGCACCCGGAGCGCGGGGCACCTGGTGCCAATGCCCGATCGATGAGGAGGACCTATGGTCGAGTACGTCACCGGGCTGCGCTGTCGTGAGTGCCAGCGCGCCTACCCCGCCCAGGCGCTGCACGTGTGCGAGTACTGCTTCGGGCCGCTCGAAGTGGCCTACGACTACGAGCGCATCGCCGCCGCCGTCAGCCGGGAGCGGATCGAGGCGGGGCCGCGCTCCATCTGGCGCTACGCCGACCTGCTGCCCGTCGACGAGCAGACGCCGGTCGACCTGGGCGCCGGCTTCACCCCCCTCGTGCGGGCCGACCGCCTGGCGGCCGAGCTCGGCCTCGGTGAGCTGTGGATCAAGGACGACACGGCCAACCCCACCGGCTCGTTCAAGGACCGGGTCGTCTCGGTCGCCCTGACCAAGGCGCGCCAGCTGGGGTTCAAGGTGGCCGCCTGCGCCTCGACCGGGAACCTCGCCAATTCGGTGGCGGCGCACGCGGCGAGGGCCGGGATGGACTCGGTCGTGCTCATCCCGAGCGACCTCGAGGCGGCCAAGGTCACCATGACCGCCGTCTACGGCGGGACGGTGATCGCGGTGGAGGGGACGTACGACGACGTGAACCGCCTGTGCGCCGAGCTGACCAGCGAACGCCCGGGCTGGGCCTTCGTCAACGTCAACGTGCGCACGTACTACGCCGAGGGTTCCAAGACCCTCGCCTTCGAGGTCGCCGAGCAGCTCGGCTGGCAGGCCCCCGACCACGTGGTGGTCCCCGTGGGTTCGGGCAGCCAGCTGACCAAGGTCGCCAAGGGGTTCGCCGAGCTGGGCAAGGTCGGGTTGCTCCCCGAGGAGCCCGCGGTCAGGATCTCGGGCGCCCAGCCCGAGGGGTGCGCACCGGTGGCCACGGCCTTCGCGCAGGGCACCGACGCCATCCGGCCGGTCAAGCCCGACACGATCGCCAAGTCGCTGGCCATCGGCAACCCGGCCGACGGGTGGTACGCGCTCGACGTGATCCGGCGCACGGGCGGCTCGTGCGCCGCGGTGAGCGACGCCGAGGTGCTCGACGGCATCAAGCTGCTGGCCCGGACCGAGGGGATCTTCGCCGAGACCGCCGGCGGGGTGACGATCGCCACCCTGTGCCGGCTGGCCGCCTCCGGTGCGGTGCGACCCGACGAGCGCGTCGTCGCCCTGGTCACCGGCCACGGGCTCAAGACCGTCGAGGCCCTCACCGGCACCGAGGGGGCCGGCCCCACGGCCACCATCGCCCCCACCCTGGACGCCTTCGACGCCGCCCTCGACGCTGTGCACGGCAGTGAGACCTCCTTCCACGCGGTGGAGGGCCACGAGACCGAGGAGCTGCCCCGATGAGCGTCACCGTGCGTATCCCGACCCAGTTGAGGACCCTGACCGGGGGCGCCGGCGAAGTCGAGGTGGAGGGGACCTCGGTGGGCGAGGCCCTCAAGGCGCTCGACGCCGCCCACCCGGGCCTGGCCGAGCGCCTCTTCGACGAAACGGGGAACCTGCGCCGCTTCGTCAACGTGTTCCTGGCCGACGAGGACGTCCGGTTCCTCGACGGGCTGGCCACCCCGATCGCCCAGGGGCAGGTCCTCTCGATCGTCCCGGCGGTCGCCGGCGGCTGACCCGGCCCGGCCCCGGCGAGGGCCCGGGACGGAACGGCGGGGCCGTCCCAAGGCCCCGAGCGGCACGGTCTTGCGCCCGGCGTCCTAAGGTGGTTACCTGTTAGCACTCAACAGACGAGAGTGCTAACGGAACTGACGGAGGATTGGAGCAGATGGCCAAGATCATCGCCTTCGACGCGGAGGCCCGCCGCGGCCTCGAGACAGGCATGAACAAGCTGGCGGACGCCGTGCGGGTCACCCTCGGCCCCAAGGGCCGCAACGTGGTGCTCGACAAGAAGTGGGGCGCCCCCACCATCACCAACGACGGGGTCTCGATCGCCAAGGAGATCGAGCTCGAGGACCCCTTCGAGAAGATCGGCGCCGAATTGGTCAAGGAAGTGGCCAAGAAGACCGACGACGTGGCCGGTGACGGCACGACCACGGCCACCGTGCTGGCCTGGGCCATGGTCCGCGAGGGCCTGCGCAACGTGGCGGCCGGGGCCAACCCGATGGCCCTCAAGCGGGGCATCGAGGCCGCCGTGGAGACGGCCGTGAGCTCCATCCACGGCATCGCCAAGGAGACCGAGTCCAAGGCCCAGATCGCCCAGGTGGCCTCCATCTCGGCCGCCGACACCGAGATCGGTGAGCTGATCGCCGAGGCCATCGACAAGGTCGGCCGCGACGGCGTCATCACGGTCGAGGAGTCCCAGACCTTCGGCATGGACATGGACCTCGTCGAGGGCATGCGTTTCGACAAGGGCTACATCGCCCCCTACTTCGTGACCGACCCCGAGCGCATGGAGGCAGTCCTCGAGGACGCCCAGATCCTCCTCGTGGGTTCGAAGATCAGTGCGGTACGCGACCTCCTGCCGGTGCTCGAGAAGGTCATGCAGAGCGGCAAGCCGCTGCTGATCGTGGCCGAGGACGTCGAGGGTGAGGCCCTGGCGACTCTGGTCGTCAACAAGATCCGCGGCACGTTCAAGTCGGTGGCCGTCAAGGCCCCTGGCTTCGGCGAGCGTCGCAAGGCCATGCTCCAGGACATCGCCATCCTGACCGGCGGCCAGGTGGTGACCGAGGAGGTCGGCCTCAAGCTCGAGAACGTCACCCTCGACCTGCTGGGCACGGCCCGCAAGGTGGTCGTCACCAAGGACGAGACGACGATCGTCGAGGGCGGCGGCAGCGAGAACGACATCAAGGGTCGGATCAACCAGATCAAGACCGAGATCGAGAACACCGACTCGGACTACGACCGTGAGAAGCTCCAGGAGCGCCTGGCCAAGCTGTCCGGCGGGGTGGCGGTGATCAAGGTCGGCGCGGCCACCGAGGTCGAGCTGAAGGAGAAGAAGCACCGCATCGAGGACGCCGTCTCGACGACCAAGGCCGCCATCGAGGAGGGCGTGGTCCCCGGCGGTGGCGTGGCCCTGCTGCGGGCGCAAAGCGCCATTCTCGAGACGGCCGAGAAGCTCGAGGGGGACGAGGCCACCGGGGCGCGCATCGTGGCCCGGGCCGTCGAGGAGCCCCTCAAGCAGATCGCGGTCAACGCCGGCATGGAGGGCGGGGTCGTCATCGAGAAGGTGCGCGGCCTCAAGGGGGCCAACGGCCTCAACGCGGCCACCGGTGAGTACACCGACCTGTTCAAGGAGGGTGTGATCGACGCGGCCAAGGTGACCCGCTCGGCGCTCCAGAACGCGGCCTCCATCGCCGCCTTGTTCCTCACCACCGAGGCGGTCGTCGTCGACAAGCCCGAGGACGACAAGGCGGCGGCCATGGCCGGGGCCGGGATGGACGACTTCTGAGCCGTTTCCGAGAGCGGGAGGCCTAGCCCGCCTACCCGCTCCGGTCTCCCGAGCCACCGGGTCCGGCGGGCTGCGGGCTGCCACGGAAGTGTCACAACGCTGCAACCGGGGGGTGTGACACTGCACGTGCCTCACCCCCAACCGAGGCTGAACAGCGTGCCCGGCCGAAAGGCCGGGCACGCTGCTTTCTCTACACTGGCCTGGTGACCGACGCCGTGCCCCTGACCCCGACCACCGGCTGGGGGGTCCTGCACCTCTTCGGCCGCCCCACTCGCGAGCTCGATGCCGACGGCCTGCGCAAGGCGGCCGATGGCGCCGAGGCGGACGGCTACCAGGTCGTGCCGGTGGCGCTCTTGGGGCACAAGGCGGACCTGGGGCTTGTCGCCCTGGGCCCCGACGTGTGGCGTCTGCGCCGCCTGCAGACCGAGGTGGTGGCGGCCGGCGTGGTGCTCACCGGGTCCTACGTCTCGCTCACCGAGGTGTCCGAGTACGCGGCGGGTGTCCCCGAGGAGGTGCGCCAGGCGCGCCTGTTCCCGGTCCTGCCCCCCGAGGGCAAGAGCGCCTTCTGCTTCTACCCCATGAGCAAGCGCCGGGCCGAGGGCCACAACTGGTACGCGCTCGAGTACGAGGCTCGCAAGGAGCTGATGCTGGGGCACGGCAAGGTCGGGCGCACCTTCGCGGGGCGGGTGCTTCAGCTCGTCACCGGGTCGACCGGGCTCGACGACTACGAGTGGGGGGTCACGCTCTTCGGCGTGCACCCCGACGATCTCAAAGAGTGCGTCTACGAGATGCGCTTCGACGAGGCCTCGGCCCGCTACGCCGAGTTCGGGCCGTTCTACACCGGGACGGTGGGCACCCTGGACGAGGTGTTGGCCGCCCTGGGGGCCTGAGGCCGAGGCCGTGCACGCCGTGACCGACACCGTGCCCACCACGCGGCCCGACACCGGAGAGGACGCCGGCCCTGGTGCCGGCGTCGAGGCGTCGCTCGACGACCTCCGGGACGAGCTGCGCCGCCTCGGGCGCGTCGTCGTGGCGTTCAGCGGCGGGGCGGACTCGTCCCTACTGGCCAAGGTGGCCCACGACACGCTGGGGGCCGAGTCGGTGCTCTGCGCCACGGCGCTCTCGCCCTCGCTGGCCGGCTCCGAGGAGGCCGAGTGCCGGGCCCTGGCCGAAGAGTGGGGGTTGCGCTGGGTGGGTGTGGCCACCACCGAGATGGAGGACACCGCCTACGTCGCCAACGGTCCGGATCGCTGTGCCCGGTGCAAGAAGGCGCTGATGGACGCCCTCGGGCCCTTGGCCGCCTCCGAGGGCGCCACCGTCGTGCTCGGGGTCAACGTCAGCGACCTGGGCGACCACCGACCCGGTCAGGCCGCTGCGGCCTCGGCCGGAGCCGTCTTCCCGTTCGTCGAGGCCGGCTTCGCCAAGGACGACATCCGGCGTTGGTCCCGCACGCTGGGCTTGCGAACGTGGGACAAGCCGGCCGCGGCGTGCCTGGCCTCGCGCCTGCCCTACGGCACCCCAGTCACGCTGACGCGCCTGGGCGCCGTCGAAGCGGCGGAGTCGGCGCTGCGCCGCCTCGGTCTCGGTCAGCTGCGCGTGCGCCACCACGGGGACGTGGCCCGGCTCGAGGTGGAGCCCTGCGACCTGGACCTGGTGATGGCGCGCCGGTCCGACGTGGTGGCCTCGGTGCGGGCGGCGGGTTTCCGCTTCGTCGCACTCGACCTCGAGGGGTTCCGCTCGGGCAGCCTCAACCGGACCATCGAGGACGAATGAGCGAGGTGCGGGTCAAGGTCAAGCTCACCTTCCCCGAGTCCGAGGTCCGTCGCCCCGTGCTCGCCACCCTGGTGCGCCACTTCGACGTGGAGCCCAACATCCGCCGGGCCGACGTCGAGGAGCACCGGGGCTGGATCCTCTGCGAGATCGACGGGCAGGCGGCCCAGGTCGAGGAGGCCCTTGACTGGCTGCGCAGCGAGGGGATCACCGTCGACCTGCTGGGAGACGTCCTCGAAGGCTGAGGTCTTCAGGCCAGGTGCGCCGGCTGGGGGTGCTCGAGCACGAACGCCCAATCGGTGCCGGCGGCTTCCAGCGCCGCCTTCCCGCCCCGGAGGCCGAAGAGGCGCTTGGCCACCACCAAGTAGGCCACCACGGCCAGGTTGACCACCAGCGCCCCGGCCCGCAACCAGGTGACGCGCTGGACCAGCTCGTAGACCTCGAGCGGGACGAAGGTCGCCGTGGCCACCACCGTCAGGTACTCGGCCCACCGCCGTTGTCGCCACAGCCCCACCGCCTCGACCGCCTCGAGGGCGGCGTAGGCCAGCGCGGCGGCGACCACGACTTCGAGCGTGGAGACCCGCAGGTGGGACAGCCGGGAGAGGTTCGCGGTCAAGAGCGGATGTCCGGCCGGCGACAGGGTGCGCACCAGCCCGTCGGCCCACCGGTGCACGGCGCCGTAGTCGGCCCACAACACCACGGCCACCACGGCAACCGCCATGTAGGCCAAGACGTGGAGGACCCGCTCGACGG
>Ga0187784_10005400_pt1 | contig 10330 bp, 7 predicted proteins | sample 1015_SJ02_MP15_2_FD_132964 | JGI IMG/M metagenome (GOLD analysis project Ga0187784, IMG submission 132964) | Tropical peat soil microbial communities from peatlands in Department of Meta, Colombia - 1015_SJ02_MP15_20_MG | ecosystem: Environmental > Terrestrial > Soil > Wetlands > Peat | place... | reverse complement strand
GGCGCGCGTGCCGGTGCCGGTGCCGCGGACCCGCCGGACGGGGGCGCCCCGTCCGGCGCGCGCCCGGCCAGCGGGAGCGTGACCCGCAGCGTCGCCCCCGGTCGGGCCGTGGGGACGACCTCGGCCGTCCCGCCGAGGGCCTCGGCGATGGCGTGGACGATCGCGAGTCCGAGCCCGGTCCCGGTCACCGAGCGGGACGGGTCGCCCTGGTAGAAGCGGTCAAACACGCGACCGGCCTCGCCCGGCGGGATGCCCGGCCCGTCGTCGGCGACCTCGATGTACCCGCGGTCCCCGACCACGCCGGTCGACACCACGACCTCCGTGCCGTCGGGCGTGTGCGCCAACGCGTTGCGGATGAGGTTGTGCGCGACCTGCGCCAGGCGCTCGGCGTCACCGCGCACCAGCACCGGCTCCCCGGCCGCCAGACGCAACCGGTGGCCGTGCGGCACGGCGTTCGAGTCGTCCACCGCGTCGGCGCAGACGCGCTGCAGGTCGACCGACTCGGCCCGCAGAGGCCGGCCCCGGTCGAGCTCGGCCAGCACCAGCAGGTCCTCGACCAGGCCGCCCATCCGCGTCGCCTCGTCTTCGATGCGCTTGAGCGCCTTGCGTCGGCCTTCCTCGTCTGAGAAACTCCCCCGCGCCAGCAACTCGGCGTACCCGCGGATGGACGTGAGGGGTGTCCGTAGCTCGTGCGAGGCGTCCGCCACGAATTGCCGCAGCCGCTCCTCGGAGGCCGACTTCTCGGCGAAGGCGCCCTCGATCTGGGCCAGCATTTCATTCAGCGCGTGGCCGAGCTGCCCCACCTCGGTGCCCGAAGGGCCCTCGGGCACCCGGCGAGCGAGGTCGCCCGAGGCGATGGCGTCGGCCGTGCCGGCCATCTCGCGCAACGGGCGCAGGCCCCGGCGCACCACCACGAGCACCAGCGCGCCCATGGCCACCAGGATGGCCAGGCTGGCCAGCAGCTCGATCCGACGCAGCGAGGCCAGCGTGTCGTTCGTCGGGTTGAGCGAGAGCGAGGTCACCAACGTGCCCTGCGGCACGGTGACGGCCAGGGTGCGGTACTCGCCGTCGGGGTCGCCCGTGCTGCGCAGGATCACGGCGTCGGGGTCGGGGTGGAAGCTGCCGCCGTAGCGCCCGAAATGGCCGTGGTCGATGTCGGGCACTTGTTGCACCGGCAGGTCGTCGGTCAGGACCGGAGCCGGGTCGGGGCTGCTCACCGGACCCGAGGGCCGGCGCAGCACCACCTTCCCGTCGCGGCCGAGCAAGGTGAGGTACACGTCGGGCGAGACGTGGCGGGACAAGTCGGCTTCGGTGACCTTGATCCCGTGGTCCTCGGCATAGTTCAGGTACCCGAACCCGAGCGCTTCGTTCTGTGCCAGCGTGCTGTCGGCCTGCCCGTAGAGGAAGGAGCGGACGGACGCGTAGATCACGACGTCCGCCACCAGGAGGCCCACCACGAGCAGCAGCGCCACCAGCCCGACGAGCCGCTTCTGGAGGCTCATCCTCGCCGCGTCATCCTTCTCGGGGTAGGCGGAGGGTGTAGCCGACGCGCCGGATGGTGTGGATGAGCGCAGGCTCGCGGTCGTCGATCTTCTTGCGCAGGTAGCTGATGTAAGTCTCGACGATGTTGGGATCTCCGTGGAAGTCGAACCCCCACACGTTGTCGAGCAGCTCGGACTTGGAGATGACGCGCCGCGCGTTCTCGAGCAGGTAGTGCAGGAGGTTGAACTCGGTGGCGGTCAGGTCGACGGGCTCTTCGCCGCGCCAGACCTCGTGCGTGTCGATGTTCATGGTGAGGTCGGCGAACTCCAGGACCGACGTGTCGGCGGCCGCCACCTCCCCGGCACGGCGCAGGATGGCCCCGACGCGGGCCGTCAGCTCCTCGATGCTGAAGGGCTTCGTCACGTAGTCGTCGCCCAGGGCGAGGCCCTCCACCTTGTCCTGGACCGTGTCGCGCGCGGTCAAGAACATCACCGGGACCTGCTCACCTTGGTTGCGCAGTCGGCGGCAGATCTCGTTGCCGTCGAGGTCGGGCAGCATCACGTCGAGCATGACCAGGTTGGGCCGGAAGCTGCGCACGTGCTCGAGCGCCTCAGCCCCGGTGGCGGCCACGTCGACCTGGTAGCCCTCGAAGGAGAGGGCAGCCGAGAGCAGGTCGGCGATGTTCGGCTCGTCATCGACGACGAGGATCCGGGTACCGGTCGCCTGCGGCGTCACGCTGCGCCGTCCGATACCTTCGTCCGCTCGGTGGCGCGATGCCCCGACAGGACGTCGCGCACCTCGTACACCAGGCGCCCCATGGCCCACCAGGTGACCAGTCCCAGCGCCTCGATCACGATGACCGACGACATCTTGGACTGCCCCGCCTCCCGGTCCACGAAGCTGATCGGCACCTCGACGACGACGGCCCCGTGCTGCTTGGCCCGGTACGTCATCTCGATCTGGAAGCCGTACCCCTCGGCCCGGACGCGCTCGAGACCCAGACGCTCGAGGATGCGCGCCGAGTACACCCGATAGCCCGCAGTGGAGTCCGTCACGTGCAGGCCCAGCATGGCCGACGCGTAGAGGTTGCCGCCCCGCGACAACAGGTATCGGTACCAGGCCCAGTTGGGGATGGAGCCACCCTTCACGTAGCGGGACCCGATGACGAGGTCGGCGCCGTCGCTGATGGGGGCGACCAGCGCCGGCAGGGCGGCCGGGTCGTGCGAGAAGTCGGCGTCGATCTCCACGAAGGCGTCGTAGCCGCGTTCGAGGCCCCAGGCGAAGCCGGCGCGGTAGGCGCTGCCCAGGCCTGCCTTGGCCGTGCGGGCGAGGAGGTGCACGTCGGCCAGCTCGGCCGCCACCGCCTTCACCAGGTCTCCCGTCCCATCGGGGCTCCCGTCGTCGACGACGAGGATGCCGGCCTCGGGCAGGCACTCGCGGATCCGGTAGAGCATCCGCTCGATGTTCTCCGCCTCGTTGTAGGTCGGGATGACCACCAGCGGCCGCATGGGGGCATTCTAGGTGGTGGCGCCGTCCGCACCCATGCGGGCCCGCCGGCCGGTGACGGCGGGATGTCCCCTCTGCCCCTGGGCTCCTCAGATGTCCCCCGGCTCGGACACGGCGTCGGCGGCGCCGGCGGTCATGGCGTCGGGGCCCCGGCGCAGCTCGCGCACGATGACCTGCAGGGCGCCGCCGAAGGGGATGCCCACCAGTGCGCCGACGAACGTCCCCAGGCCACCGGCGATCCGGCCCCCGAGCGTGGCACCGACCAGGACGGCGACCAACACCCAGAACGGGTTGAGCTGGACGGTCTTGCTCATGACGAGCGGGTTGAGCACGTGGTTCTCGATCTGCTGGTACACGAGGAAGACCACGAGCATGATGATGCCTGCGGGCACCGAGTGGATGGCGGCGATGATGACCACCGGGATCCCGGCCAGCAGGCCGCCCACCAGCGGCAGCAGGTCGACCAGGGCGACCCAGACGGCCAGGAGCAGCGCGAAGGGCACGCCCAAGACGGCCAACGCCACCCCGACGATGATCCCCGCGATGACCGACGTCGCGCCGTTGCCGAGCATGTAGCCGGTCACCGAGCTGATGGACTCGTCGACCACACGGCTGAGCCGCTCCGCCGTCGCGGGCCGGAACAGGCTGAGGAAGCCGGCCCACATGCGCGGCGCCTCGAGCATGGTGAAGAAGGTCAAGATGGCGATGGTCACGATGGAGACGATCGTCGACACCGCCGCCGCGCCGACCGAGAAGGCGGTGGCGGGCTTGAGCACCTTGGTCAGCAACGAGGTGAACCGGGCCGACCCCTCCGAGAGGTACTTCTGCAGGTGCAGGCGGAACACCAACCGGCCCAGCGGGCCGCGGCCCTTCTTGGCCTGGCTGATGAGGTCCGGGACCTGCTTGCCGAAGTGCACGGCGGCGGTGACCAGGGGCTCGGTGAAGAGGTACACCAGACCGATCAGCGCGGCCGCGCCGACGAGGAACACGAGCAACACGGCGCCGCCGTGACTCATGCCCCGCCGGCGCAGGAAGCGGGTGGCCGGGGTGAAGAGCAGCGTGATGAAGAAGGCGACGACCGCGTAGACGAGGATCGTGCGCAGGACCCAGAGCCCGAGGATGACGGCGACGTTGACATCCAGCAGGAGGATCACCGTCACGGCCGAGGCCACGATGGTGCCGAGGGGGATGCCGCGGCGGCCTGCGCTGCCCGAGAGCTTCGACCGCCAGGTGTCGGGAGCCTCCGCGGGCATGCGACCCAGCTTGGCAGGTCCGGCCTCGGAAAATGCGGTTCTCCGACCCCCCGGCGTGCCAGCATGGGTGGCCATGGATCCCGCCGAGGCCGGGGACGGCTCCGTGGCGCCCGAGGAGGGGCAGCAACCCCCCACGCCGCGCCCGCGGCGTCGCCTTCTGCCTCGCAACGTCAAGGTCACCCTCACCGTCCTCGTGACCGCCTTCGTGATCGAGTACGTCCTCCTCCCCGAGCTGGCCAGCGCCCGCCGGGAATGGCACCGCCTGAGCCAGCTCAACGTCATGTGGCTCGTGCTCGGCGCCCTGCTCGAGGTCGCCGCGCTCGTGGCCTACGCCGAGCTCACCCACGTCGTCCTCTCCCCCGGTGCGCCCGACCGCTTCCGGATCCTGCGCATCAACATGTGGGCGCTGGCGATCAGCCACACCGTCCCCGGCGGGACGGTGCCCGGCACGGCGGCCAGCTACCGCCTCCTCACCGAGTCGGACGTGTCGGGGAGCACCGCGGCCACCGGCCTGGCCACGCAGGGCATCGGCTCCGCCGTGGTGCTCAACGTCATCTTCTGGCTCTCCCTCCTCATCTCGATCCCGCTGCAGGGCTACAACCCCGCATACGGCTTCGCCGCCATCTTGGGCGTGCTGCTGCTGGCCTTCTTCGCCGCCGTCGTGTTCTTCCTCACCCGAGGGGAGAAACAGGCGGCCGTCATCGTCAGCCGGCTGGCCGACCGGCTGCCCTTCGTTCGGGCCGAGACCGTGACCTCGCTGGTCCAGAAGGTGGCCGACCGCATCAAGATCCTCTTGACGAGCTCCGAGCTCCTCGTGCGTGCAGGGATCTGGGCGGCGGCCAACTGGCTGCTCGACGCCGCGTCGCTGTGGGTCTTCCTCTTCGCCTTCGGGGCCCGGGTCAACCCCATCGACGTGCTCGTCGCCTACGGCCTGGCCAACGTCCTGGCCGTCATCCCGCTCACCCCGAGCGGCCTGGGCGTGATCGAGCTGACCATCATCGCCGTGCTCAAGGGCTTCGGCGTCCCTGGGGAGGTGGCGGCGGCCGGCGTCCTGAGCTGGCGCCTGGTGAACTTCTGGCTGCCCATCCCCTTCGGAGGGGCTGCCTACCTCTCCTTGCGGTTCTGGCACCAGCCGACGACGCCGACGACGCCGACGACCAAGCCGACGGCCAAGGCGCTCCCCTCCTCTTGAGCGGGCACGGTTGATGCACGGCCGCCCGCCCACGGTCGCCGACCGCTGGGTGGCGGCGCAACGGGCAAGGCTCGAGCGGACCCGGCCGCTGACGCCCGGCGGGGACGTGGCGGGCGAGCGTCGCTTCTACCGCGACGTGGCCGGTCGGTTGACGCCCGCCCTGGGCCCGACCGGCACCGTGGCCCTGCGCACGCGCGTCGTCGACGCCGAGGTGGCGCGCGCCCTCGGGCACGGGACCGAGCAGGTCGTCCTGGTGGGCGCCGCCTACGACGGTCGGCCGCTGCGCTTCGGCGGTGGGCCCACCCGCTGGTTCGTGGCCGACCATCCCGGACGGCTCGCCGACGCGCGGCACAGGCTGGACGCGCTGGGCATCGCCGCACCGGGCCGAGTCGATGTCGCCGTCGATCTGGGAGCGCCGCGCGAAGGGGTGGGCGAGCAAGGGGACGGCGCCCTGGCCGATGCGCTGGGCGCGGCCGCCCACGACCCGGCGCGCCCGACCCTCTTCGTGGGCGAGGACCTGGCGCTCGCCTGGCCGCTGGCCGTGACGGCTTCGGTGTGCACCGGCCTGTGCACACGCGCCGCACGGGGAAGCGTGCTCGTGGCCGGTTTCGACGTGGCCCCCGAGGCCGCCGGAGCCGCCCGCGCCGCTCGCGCCGCCCGGGGCCTCTTGTGGACCACGGCGGGTCTGGCCGGGCACGAGGGCTACCGGCCCGGCGACCCCGAGAAGCTCATGGTCGTCACCGGGTGGCAGGTCGAGCGGTCCGAGTCCTCGAGAGCGGGGCGCCTCGACGGCGGGGGCCACGTCGAGGTCGTGGTGTGCCAGAGAGGTGTCACCAGAGAGGACCCGGCGGGCCGGGCTCAGCTCCCGGCGCCCGAAGGGGCCACCGTCGGGGGACCGGGACCGCTCACGCGCAGGGCCAGGCGGCGCCCCACCCGGTAGCCGGCGCCGAGCACCAGCGCGACGAAGAGCAGCGTGTCGCAGTCGGCCACCGGCGCGAGCCAGCCCCGGCCGGCGAAGACCGTGGAGGGACCGTGCGTGACCCACCAGGCCGGTGCGGCCCAGAACAGCGTGGCCACGCCCACGGCCAGCCACGTGGCGCCGCGCGGGCGGTCCTCGGCCAGGGCCAGCCAGGCCACCAACAGCACCACCCAGATGAAGTGGTGCGACCACGACACCGGGCTGGCGAGGGACTCGGTGGCCTCGACGACCAGGAGCCCGAGCACGGGCGACGAGACGCGGCAGGCACCGGCTGCCACGACGAGGCCCACGGCGCCGGCCACCAGCGCGATCAGCAGGGCAATGGGCGTCGAGAGCGCATGGCCCAAGAGGCGCTCGAGCGCGCCCAACAGACCCTGGTTGCCGATCCACGAGAGCAACCCCGCCCGCTGCGGGTCGCGGATGTCCCGTGTCCAGTAGGCGGAGGACGTGGAGGCGTTCGCCGCGGCGGCCAGCAGTCCCGCCCCGCAGAACGCGGCGACGGCTCGCGCCCCGGCACGGTGCTGGCGGGTGAGGAACAGGTACGGGATGAAGACGAGCGGGGTGACCTTGATGGCGGCGGCCAGCCCGACCAGGATCCCGCGCGGCAACGGCAGGTCCATCGTCAGGTCGGCCACCACAATGAGCGCGAGCACGATGTTGACCTGTCCGAGCAGGAAGGTCTGGCGCACCGGGTCCAAGAGGGTGACGGGCAGCACCAGCACCAGCGCCCACCACAAGACGGTCCGCCGGTCGAGCTCCTTGCCCACGGCACGCAGGCTGACGGCGATGAAGGAGGTCAACGCGGCCAGGTTCACCCACGAGAAGACGACTTGGCAGGCTCGCACGTCGAGGTGCGCAAACGGCGCGAACAGCAGGGCCGAGAACGGCGGGTAGGTGAAGCCCAACCCGTCCTTGAGCAGCGTGACGCGGAAGAGGTCCGGTGCGGTCGCGTGGGCGCCGCCGAGCAGGTAGGTGCTCAGGTCGACCTGCTGGTGCAGCACCGCCAGCACGGTCACGCCCGTCAAGGCCAGGGCGAACGAGAGCGTGGGCCAGGCCCAGCCGCGGGCCGTCGCCATGGCGCACATGCGCAGGATCAGTGCGTCCCTCGCCACTGCTGGCGATGGTACCGGCGGACGCCGGCGGCGGCCCTTGCCGGCCGGCTCAGGGGAGGGGCGCGGCGACCGGCTCCCCGTCCTCCCCGACCCTCAGGTCCGTGTCGAGCCGGCGCCGCGCCCGCTCACGGGCCAGTTCCTTGAGGCGCTCCTGGGAGTTCGTGCCGTGCACGTTCTTGACCCGGCGCCAGCAGCGGTCGGGGCCGAGCTCCCACGCGTTGGTGTCGTCGGCGAACACGAGGTCGAGGATCTCGAAGAGCCGCGCCTGCAGCTCGGGGTCGCGCACCGGGACCACCACCTCGACACGGCGGTCCAGGTTGCGGCCCATGAGGTCCGCCGAGCCGATGAAGATCTTGAGCGGCAAACCGGGCCCGGCCGCCGGGTCGGCGGGGGCACCGCCGAAGCGGTAGATGCGCGAGTGCTCGAGGAAGCTGCCCACGATGGAGCGGACGCGGATGTTCTCCGAGAGCTCCGGGATGCCGGGACGAAGCCGGCACAGCCCGCGCACGGCCAGGTCGATCTGCACCCCCGCCCCCGAAGCCCGGTAGAGGGCGTCGGTCATGGAGGCGTCGGTCAGGCCGTTGACCTTGAGCACGATGCGACCGGCCGGCCCGGCGTCCGCCTGCTCCTCGATCATCGCCATGATCCGCTTGCGCACGGTCACCGGCGACACGAGGATCTGGCGGTAGTCGGCGTGGCGTGAGAACCCGGTCAGGTAGTTGAAGAGCTCGCCGACGTCGGCCCCGATGTCGGCGTCCGCCGTGAGCAGGCCCAGGTCCTCGTAGATGCGCGCCGTCTTGGAGTTGTAGTTGCCGGTGCCCACGTGGCAATAGGTACGCACGCCGTCCTCCTCGCGCCGGAGCACGAGCGCCGTCTTGGAGTGGGTCTTGAGCCCGACGATCCCGTAGACGACGTGGACACCGACCTCTTCGAGCGCGCGGGCCCACCCGATGTTGGCCTCCTCGTCGAAGCGGGCCTTGAGCTCGACCACGGCGGCCACCTGCTTGCCGTTCTCCGCCGCCTCGATGAGCGCGGCCACGATCGGGCTGTCGGCGCCGGTGCGGTAGAGGGTCTGTTTGATCCCGAGCACCGCCGGGTCCTTGGCCGCCTGCGCCACGAATGCCTCCACCGAGGTGGCGAAGGAGTCGTAGGGGTGGTGCACCAGGACGTCGCGCTCGCGCAGCATGGCGAAGAGCTCGGCGGGGTCGTGGGCCGCCATGGCCAGGCGCGGTGGCGTCATGGGCGTCCACGTCTCGGTGTGCAGGTCCGGTCGGTCGAGCGCGTAGACCGCCCACAGCCCGCTCAGGTCGAGGGGAGCCCCGACCCGGAAGACCCCGTCGGGTCCGATCTCGAGCTCGGAGGCCAGCAGGTCGACCAGCTCCTGCCCGGTGTCGGCCTCCACCTCGAGGCGGAGCGCCTTGCCGAAGCGACGGCGGCGCAGCTCCATCTCGATGGCCACCAGCAGGTCGTCGGCTTCGTCCTCCTCGAGCGCCAGGTCCGCGTTGCGGGTCACCCGGAAGGCATGGTGGTGCCCGATGCTCATGCCGGGGAAGAGCGAGTCGAGGTGGGCGGCGATGACCTGCTCGAGCGGGACGAACCGCTCGCCGTCGGGCATGACGACGAAGCGGGGCAGTGCCTGGGGCACCTTGACACGGGCGATGCGCCGTTCGCCCGTCGCCGGGTCCTGGACGTCGACCAAGAGGTTGAGCGAGAGGTTCGAGATGTACGGGAACGGGTGGCCTGGGTCCACGGCCAGGGGAGTCAGCACCGGGTAGATCTCGCGCTGGAAGACGTCGACCATGAAGTCGCGGTCGTCGTCGTCGAGCGAGGACCAGTCCGAGAGGCGGATCCCCGCTTCGGCCAAGGCGGGTACGACGAGGTCCAAGAAGATGTGATCCTGCCGGCGCACCAGCTCCTCGGCGCGCCAGCGGATCATGGTCAGCTGCTCGCCCGGACGCAGCCCGTCGACGCTGCGGGTGCGCACGCCGACCGCCAGCTGGTCCTCGAGTGCCGCCACCCGGATCTGGTAGAACTCGTCGAGCAGCTCGGAGAAGATGGCGAGGAACTTCGTCCGCTCGAGCAGCGGCAGCCCGTCGTCCTCGGCCAGGTCGAGCAGGCGGCTGGCAAAGTCGAGCCGCGACGCCTCCCGGTTGGTGAACCGCTGATAGCCGAAGGCCTCGATCTGCTCGTAGGTGGGTGCCGACGGGTGCGCTGGCGCGTCTGGGGCCACCGCGCCGGGGAGCGGGGCGGGGCCGGGGGCGAGATGCGCCTCGGATCGGGGTTGCGGCTGGGTCTGGGTCATGCGAAAGAGGTCGGCGCCGGGCCCGCGACGGGCCCCCCAACGCCGGGATGTCCCCTCGATGCTACCCGCCACCACTACGATGCGCCCGGTGCCGCCCCGCGCCCGCCGACCGTTGTTCCCGCGCTACGTCTTCGGCCCCAAGCCCAAGCGGCGGACCGAATTGGGCCTGCTCGTCTTCGGGTCGCTGCTGATCGTCGCCCTCTACGTGATTGCCGAACTGGGGGTGAGCTCCAAGATCCCCGCCAACATCGGCCCCTTCTTGGGCATCGTGGTCGCGCTGGCGCTAGTGGCCCACATGGCCAACCGCTGGCTGGCGCCGGACTCCAACGCCGTCGTCTTGCCCCTGGCCGCGCTGCTCAACGGCATCGGCTACGTGATCATCGCCCGCTGGAACCCGCTGTACGCCCGCGAGCAGGCGGGATGGATCGCGCTCGGCGTGGCGCTCTACGTCCTCACCCTTCTGGTCGTGCGCCACAGCCGCGATCTCGACCGTTACCGGTACCT
>Ga0187784_10005399_pt1 | contig 10332 bp, 8 predicted proteins | sample 1015_SJ02_MP15_2_FD_132964 | JGI IMG/M metagenome (GOLD analysis project Ga0187784, IMG submission 132964) | Tropical peat soil microbial communities from peatlands in Department of Meta, Colombia - 1015_SJ02_MP15_20_MG | ecosystem: Environmental > Terrestrial > Soil > Wetlands > Peat | place... | reverse complement strand
GGATGGTCGCGTTCGCTCCCGCAACATTCGGTTCGCCGTTAGCAGCAAAGGGCCGCAGTTTGCTCGGACGAATTTTCATGGGCAACAAAACAATTGGGCCTGACTTCCTAGCAGGCTACTGAAAAACTAGCGACGACATAGTTTCCTGTTCCGTCTTTCATCGTTTTCATCATTTCTATGTCGGAAAAGTTGTTTTCTCAGTGCTTTTCTAGCCCCCAGCGCTATCTTTTTGCGCTGCGGACACACTTCGGCCTCGACTTACACCGCCGGAACTGCGGCTGCGAGGTTTCGCATGCGCACCAGATTGTAGGCCGCGCAGGCGAAGGTGAAGACCCAATCCACCTTGCAGACTCCACGGTGCCGCAGCTTGCGCATCAGCGCAATCGTCTTCAGCCAGCCAAAGCACTCTTCGATTCGCTTCCTCTTTCTTTGGCTGATGGCATAGCCCGGGTGCCGCGTCGTGCGTCCATCGATCGCGCTGCCGCCACGCCGTTTGTGGTTTTGCGCCACGTGCGGCGTCACCCGTATATTCCGGCACTCAGCCACGAATCCCTGCGTGTCGAATCCCTTGTCTCCGCCCACCGTCACCGGCTGCATGCCCGGCAACTTCTCCAGCATGACCAATGCCGCATCGCGCTCTGCCGTGCCATTAGCCTGGAACACTTCCGCGGCCACGATCAGTCCGTTGCGGTTCTCCACTAACAAATTCCCGCTGTAACTCAACTTCGACTCCTTGCCCGGTCCTTTGCGCGCCATTTGCGCTTCGGGATCAGTCTTCGATTCATGCGTGTCGTTCGACCGCTGCTCGCCGTGAAAGTCGACCGTCGGGTTGCCCGGATCATCCGGCGGAGGCCCGGGTTTCCCATCCCTGGCTTGAAAACTCTTCGTTCCCGCCCAGGCTTCCAGTAGCGTCCCGTCTACCGTGAAATGCTCATCCGACGTCAGCCCTTGGCCACTCGCTTGCGCCACCACCAGCCCCAAGAACTCCTTGGCCACGTCTGCTTCGAGCAACCGATCGCGATTCTTAGTAAAGGTGGTCGCGTCCCATACCTCGTCATCCGCATTCAGACCTACGAACCAGCGGAACAGCAAGTTGTAGTCCATCTCTTCCATCAGCAAACGCTCGCTGCGGATGCTGTACAGCATCTGCAGCAACTGCGCCCGCAGCAACTTCTCCGGCGCAATCGACGGCCGTCCCACCGCTGCGTACATGCGGTCAAACCGTCGCGACAGCTGGGCCAGCACCTGGTCAACCATGGCCCGAATGGAACGCAGTGGATGATCGTGGGGCACGCGTGCTTCGGGAGACAAATAACTGAATACATGACTCTGCTGCTGATCAGTTCCGCGCATGCCTTCTCGTAACATAATCAGCTGTGGATTAGCAGTACTTTTTCAGCAGCCTGCTAGCTAAAGGCTGTTGCGAAAACCCTATTCTTCAAAATTAGAGATTTGAGCCAGTAATTTTCGTGAGGAGAGTGTGCTCGAGGGAGTTGCTTGGAGTTGACGGCTTGACCGGCAACTTGCCAAGGCCCGATCGGTTTCGGTGGCCCAGGGGTCTCCGTGCCGGGTGGACCAAGATTGCCCGCAGCCCACGCACGATCAAGGAGCAGAGATGCAAGAGGTGCAGGGCGAGGCAGATCGCATCTCATTCTTGTGACAACTGAAACAGGGGAAGCATCGGAGGTAGGTTCTCTCTCCCGATCGAACCAGGGTCGCGAGCCGACAATCTGTAAGCCGTGCTTCAGGCCGACTGACTGAGGAAGTCTGAGGAACAGACAGAGCAGTACACAGCAGACGAGGGTTAGACAGAAACATACTTTCATTGCGAATGAGCCTCGCGGGCAGGTTGCAAATTGCGCTCCTTATTCAACTCCGCGAGTTCGCGCAAACATTGTTGCATTTGCTGCCAAGCAGCGACTCCTGCTCGCGTGGCGTCCTCGGCTGCCTTGGGAACATAGTAGCCGGTGGTCTTGCCCTGCTCCCCGCGGTAACTCACATTCAGATGCGGACCATGCTTGGGTCCATCGCCCTGACAATGGCAACCTGCCCGTCCGCAGGTGCGGTAGGTTTCCGAGAGCGTTCCGAAGATAGCGATCTCGGCCAGACGTTCGATCTCACCCAGCAGCTTGCGTCGTTGGACCGTATCTTTAACCGACTTGGCCATGGTGGTTGCGACGCGCTTGATAGCGAGCGATGGAAAAAAGATTCTTGGTAATCACACACCAACCCACGTAGCGCTCGAACCCAAGCCCTCCTTTATAGGTGGCTCGCCACATGGAAAAGGGATGCTTCAGAGTGCTGATGGTGGCTTCAATCCCGGCCCGCCAGCGCAGCCCTCGCCGAAACCAGCGCTGCTTCTGCTGCTCGGCCCGCTTGGCCGAGAGCCGTCCGCGCGCGGGCAGTGCCACCTGCTTCACCCCCAGGGCTTGCGCCTCCTGCTCGTTTTTGGCGGAATAAAATCCGCGGTCGCCGCTAGCCATCGTCGGCGCTTGCCCGAAGCTGGCTTGATGTTGCTCCAGGGCTGGCATCCAAGACGTGCTATCTTCCGGATTGCCCGCCAGAATTTGGTAACCGCTCACGATGCCGTTTTCCACCTCGTCGATCCGCACCAGCCTACCAAACTCGTTGGGCTTATGCGCTTTGCCTTTGCGAATCACTTCGGTGTGAGGCTCGAACAGACTCAACACTTTGCCCTCCACGTGGCTGTCACCACCCAACACCCGTTTCCTGGTTTGGCTGATCACCTTCTCGACCAAAGGGAGAAAGTAGCGAAGCTGGCCGATCTGCGTTTCTACCCGCAAGGGGTTACCCGCCACTTTCAGCCGTCCCTTCCTCCATCGTTGCACCACTTGGCTGGCCTGTCGCACCACGCTCCGAGTCAGGCCCATCAACTTCTGGTAACTGCCCCGCATTCGCTTCTGGTTGGCCTCGGTCAGGGACTTGGCGGCGCGGCTAATTTCTAGCAGGCGATGTTTCACCGCGCGCCCGTGATCGACCACTTTCAGGGCGCTACGGTTACACTCGCCGGCGATGCGTTGCAGGCTGCGGCTGAGCACCCGGATGCCGTCGCCGAGCAGCGAACTGTCGGTAGGATAGTGCACGTTGCTTTCTACGGCGGTGGTGTCGGTGCGAAGCTTTTGTCCTTGGGCTATGCCTTGCTCGCAAGCCAGGCTCACCACGCGGTGATGAATGGCTGCGGTGACGGCCGGAGTAAGCAGAGCAAAGCTGCGGCTGAAGACAGAGAAATCGGGGGTAGTGTCAGCATCGAAGTGGGTAAAGCGGCGGTACACCAAGTTGCTGCGCAGCTCTCGTTCCAGATCGCGGAAACTCCAGCCTTTCAGATGCTTCATGACACAGCAGCGCAGCAGACGATCCGGGGCCATACCCATGCGCCCGGTGCGGGCGGAACGGGGGCTACGTTTGGCCAGACACTGGCGGACCAAGTCGACCAACGCCGGATCGTCCAAGAGCTGATCGACGGGATCGAGCAAATCGTCCTTAAGCCGGGCGGCTTGCCGGGCCAAGGGTGAGTAGAAGAGCCAGGCTTGATGAGAAGAAGAGGCGATCATGTACGTACTCGACTATATCGAGTAAGATCAATTTGTCAAGTACAGAAGCGGGAGCTAGTTTTTCTTTGTGAAAAATTGCGAATGGAAAGAGAAGCAAATTTACAGATCTGCCACGCGCCTGCGTCTGCTACCCGCGTCAATCAGGGGGAGGAGCCCCGACTTTCGCAACAGCCTTTAGCTAGGTAGTTCGAACGGCAGTCAACAGCGGTCGTTACCTCTGCAATTGCCCCAGCAACTTCAGGCGGGCCGCAGCACTCGCTTTGCTGGAAACACTATTGGTTGGTGCAAGAGTTGACATCGAGGGCTACACCAAGATAGGTGTTGCTCCCTGCGAATCCTGCAGGTGCCCCATCATATCCGACGTAAGCATCGAGAATAGTATTCGAAAACACGTTACTGGAACTTATGTTGTTGCAGTTGAGTTCGATTCCTGTTCCTGAACTACCAGGAGGATTCACGGTCCCAATTGTGTTGCTCTCCACCACAGAAGCTTCGAGACTGGTCGCCAGTACGTCGATACCGTTAACTTGGGTGCCATAGATATTATTTGATTTCACTGTTGGGCCATCGACAGCTAACTGGACTCCAGAATGGCTGCCGAAGACCGTATTGCCGCTAACCGATCCCGTGGGCGCACCTTCGAGACAGATTCCGCAGAGTCCGCCACTCAGGAAGTTTCCGGTGACCGTGGGGTTGCTGCCCACCTCGAGGTCGAGGTTATACGTCGTCTGGGAGTTGAAATTAGAAATCATGTTGTTTTTTATGGTCGCAGTGAGATTTGGGGCGCCCGTGTCCGTCGAGCCGATCACCATGATACCGCCCTGATTAAAATCATGGATACTGGAGTTCTCGACCGTGACCGATGGATTGGAACTACTGCCCTCGATCCACATCGCCCAACCGATAGCGTTTGTCGGGCTCTGCATCGATGTGATCACATGGTTGATTGTCCCAGAAGACCCCTGGTAGACGATCCCGATAAAAAATGAACTACCCCTGTTTGCGTACATGCCCTGAACATCAAGGTTTGTCAGATTTACGGCGCCGCCGCTCACGTTGTTGACGTAAATTTGGGCAAATGCGGAAATGGGTGAGCCGCCGTTTGCAAGAGTTACATTCGGCCCGGAACTGCTTCCAGGCACGATTTGTGCCATGGATCCATTGCTTGCCGTGATGCCTTCAAGAGTTACGGGATTGGTAATCGTGATCTGCCCGGCGTATTCCCCGGGGCAGACTTCGACGGTGTTGGGAGCCGGAGAGGCATCGAGGGCAGCCTGAATGGTTGAGAACTGAGTGCCGCTCTTGCAGGTTCCGACGATGTAGGTGACAGTGGCGGGGTGCGCGACCTGGAAGGGACATCTGGCGGGTTTCCTTTTTTTGTGGCATAATTCTGAGCGTCTATATACGTACAGACCAGATGCGGTACAGAAAAGGAGACCTTCATGTCTGACGACCTGGCTACTTTGGAGACTCAAAGATCCAAGCTCCTGGAGGAGTTCCTGGGCTTGGGTGATCTTCGACCCGGTTCCATTACCGCCGTGACCCGACGCTGCGGCAAGCCTTCCTGCCACTGTGCCAAACACAATGACCCCGGACATGATCCGCAATTTCGCCTCACCCGCCGTGTGTCCGGCAAGACCATGACCGAAACCTTTCCCAATCCCACCGCCTTGCGCAAAGCCCAGCAGGAAGTGACCGAGTTCCACCGCTTCCAGCAACTCAGCCAGAACCTGGTCGCCGTCAACGAGCAGATCTGCCGACTCCGTCCCATGACGCAGGAGCGCGGGGGCTGGACGGAGCAGGAAAAAAAACGGCTGTTGCGGTCCATCAGGAAGTGGCGCGGGAAGTAAACCAACTGCTCGCGCGTGTGTTTGCGCAACACCGGAAAGACGGCCGAACCGATCTGGAAGCGGTGGAGACGGCCTTGCGATCCTCTCTCCACCAAGCCGGGGCCGTTGCCTTAAGCCAGCTGCTGCAATTCCAAGCTCCGGCTGCCGACCAGCGTCAGTTGCCGTGCTCCTGTGGGCAGCACGCCCGATACCAGGAAATCCGTTCCAAACCCCTATTGACGATCGTCGGTCCGGTGCGCCTCTCCCGCCCCTACTACTTGTGCTCGCAATGTCACGTCGGGCAGTTTCCCGTGGATGTCGAACTGGACATCGAGAACACGGAGTTTTCTCCCGGCGTGCGTCGCATGCATGCGCTGGTCGGTCAGCAGGCCCCGTTCCATCACGGCCGCGAACAAATGCAGGTACTGGCCGGCTTGCAGGTGACCACCAAATCCGTGGAGCGTATAGCCGAGACCATCGGTGCCGATATCGCTCAGCACGAGCAAGCCGAGAGGGAGAAAGCCCTGCAGTTGGATTTGCCCGTCCGTGGCGGCGATCCGATTCCCATCTTATATGTGCAAATGGATGGAACCGGAATCCCGGTGGTGAAGAAAGAGACCATAGGTCGGCCGGGCAAGAACGACGGTCAACCGGCGCATACCCGGGAGGTCAAGTTAGGCTGTGTGTTCACGCAAACCAGCTGGAATGAGCAAGGCTTTGCCATCCGTGATCCGGATTCCACCACCTACACCGGGGCCATCGAAACCGCAGTCGAGTTCGGCAAGCGCATCTATCGGGAAGCTGTCGAACGAGGTTGGAGCCGAGCCAAGAAAAAGGTGGTCATCGGGGACGGTGCAGAATGGATATGGAATCTGGTCGCCGAACACTTCCCGGGGGCCATCGAGATTGTCGACCTTTACCATGCCCGGCAGCATCTGTGGACGGTCGCACGCCAGCTGTATCCGCAGGAAGAAGTGCAACAGAAAGCTTGGATGAAGCTGTACCAGAAGCGCCTGTTGGACCAAGGGAAAATCGAAAAACTGGTGAGCCGGCTGCGATCCCTCGCCACCGCGAATCCCCAACTGGCGGAGAAGATTCGCACCGAGGCAGACTACTTTGAAAGGAATGCGGATCGCATGCGCTACCCCAGGTTTCGTCGCCAACACCTGTTTGTGGGCTCGGGCGTGATCGAAGCCGGCTGCAAGACTGTGATCGGCTCTCGTCTCAAACAATCTGGCATGTTTTGGACTGTGCGCGGAGCCAATGCGATTCTGGCTCTGCGATGCTCTCATCTCAATGGCCGCTTTGAAGACTATTGGGAACAGCGTCGGGAGGCGAGGGCGGCCTAACATCCACTTCTATGTCGCCCGCCCACAGTGGCGGCGCTCATCTGCTGGGAACCGAAGGCCAATGCCAACGCCGAGAACCAGATCGCGAGACCGAGCTTCGGTTGCGAGTGAATACGCGACATAATATCCTCCATTGCTGGCATTGCCAGCTCTTTAAGTTTGGGCAAAGAAACTGGGGCATTTAGAAGTTCTTTCAGGAGCCCCAAATTCTGCCCTCTGATGATGAAATCGGAAGTGGCAGGCAAAAGACGACACGTAGTGCAATAATTTTCTTGCGACCAACCACGCGACGCCGTTACAGGCGGGCCGCTAACTCCATGCGGGCTTTGTTTCGATGCAGGGGAGACGAATAACCTGTCACTATTCGGTAGCGACAATCTGGTGTTTTACATAATTGCGCCAAATAGCTTCATGATTATGGGAAGGGATGCGGTCAACGACGACACGATAGGCTTTTTGCACTTGTGAACGACTTCTGGGCAGTGACTTCACAATGCTCGGTCAACCAACCACTCGCAGGAATTGTTGTTCCCTTCTGATCTCGTCAAGCCGGGTACTGGAGACATGGTTTGAGTACGTTCATCAGGGTCAATAGAATCGCCTTCTGCATCCCAAGTCTCTTCATTCGCCGAGAGTGGTCAGCCGGGTCTTCCGGGGCAAGTTTGTCGCCGGACTCCGGAATGTCTTTGAAGGCCGTCCTACGGAGGAATTTCGTTCACCCCGTGCAGATCTCGACCGTTTCCTCTCCGAACACAGTCGACGCCAGCGCACCGACCCGTCAATTATTCCGCCGCAGCGAGTGCGAAGGATCGCTTCTCGTTGAGCAGGCGAATTTTGCGGCCGGTGACAAGTTTCTCGTCCGCGCCGTCAAGGATGAGCTTTTTCAGCTGAACCGCGGTCAGTTGGGGATACTTCGCGAGCAGCTTCGCTGCCAAGTTCGCTACCTGCGGTGCTGCCTCGCTGGTTCCACTCCCGCTCTGGTGATCCCCGCCGGGCACAACGCTGTCCACGTGGTATCCATTGGCATACACGTCGATTTTGCCGAAGTTCGTGAACGAGGTCTCCTCGCCGGCATCGTCGACTGCGCCAACCGTCATCGTGTTGGGCAGGTCAAAGGCCGCCGGGATCTCCTGGTTGAATCGCGAGTCGCTGTTACCGTTGTCGGGTGCGGCGATGAACAGCACGTTGGGTGCGCCCTCGATCGCCTCCAGGAAACTGTCGTGTAACATCTGGAAATAGCGCTCGGCCGCGGCGTGCCGTTGCTCGACGGTCCCGCCGCTCCCGCTGGCTTCCATGTCGTCTTCGATTTCCTGGGCCGAAATTCCCCAACTCATGTTGACGGTGCGCGCCCCATTGTCACGCAGATAACGAATGGAGTCGCGGAGCGCCGCCACCCAACCCTCGGCCCACTGCTGGTTCGGCGGCGGCGGGACCTTCTGCTCCGGCCAGTCCTGTCTGATCACCATCACTCTGCCGCCTGGGTTTCCGGCCAAGGCGATCCCGGCAACCGAGGTGCCGTGTGAGTAAAGGCCATATAGTGACAAACGCTCCGTGAAGGGCTTCATTTGTTCCACTGTCAGGGTCGAGAGTTTCTTCCTCGACTCGGCGGCCTCGGGCGTATCCAGGTTCGCCTCCATGTCGCCGAAACCCTTGGAGTAGTGCTCAAAGGTGACGATCTCTACTTGACTCATGTGTATTTCTCGCAAGGGCCCGATATTTCTGTTCCCATACCAATCCCAGCCGATTCCGTACACGTCATCGATGTAACCGTTGCCGTCATCGTCCCTGCCGTTGTGGGGGATCTCCCCGGTGTTGATCCACATCCTTCCGGGGAAGACGCTGGGATCGACGCCGGTATCCCAGATCGCGATCACGGAGGGGGTGAGATGTTCACTCTGGGAGAGAGTGACCGTGCGCTCGGCCCATATGTCCTTTTTTTCGAGGCGGTGAGCTGCGATGAGTGCTTGCAGTTGTTGCACGATGAAATCTGTGTGTGGCAGAACTTCCCGGATTCTGAACCGTGTGTTGACAATGTCCATGGCTCCGTCTTTTGGAATTATTCCCGTCTTCTCCGCCTCTGCGTTGTACTGCTCTGCCACAATGCTGGTCCAGTAATTCGCCGATAAGCCCTCGAACCGGGCAATCTCCAGTTTCAGCTCGTTCCGCACCGTGTCATAGGGAAGTTTCTGCACCCGCTCGGCGAATTCTGACTCGAAGACCTTCCGAGCTTGTTCAGGACCTGCCTTTGCTGCGTCGATTACAGGGTGGTCAATGTAGCCGGCCATTGCCCTGGCGACGGGCTTGTCTTCCAATGCGCTGCGCTCATGAAGATAGGAGAGAGCTTCGTCGTAGTGGCCGTTCAGATAGCTGATCTGCATCAAGGAGCCGTAATACCTCTTCAGCGTCGCTTTGTCCTCAATGTCGTAATCCCGCAGATCGCCCAGGATGTCGGTTTGGAGTGCCGATGCCAGCTTTGCGAAAGCCGCGTCATTATTGAGCAGATCCGAAGCCTTGCTGGCAAGCGGATAGCTGTGGATGGGCAGCTGGTCGGCGGTTTCAACCCTGTTTTTCGAATGCTGGCCAAAAGCAGGCGGGATGATCGAGAACGTAAAAGCGACCAAGGCGAGTCGAGTGGAGAGCTGCATACAGACTCCTCCTCCGGTTCCAAGATGCGAATGAGAGGTGTGCTTGCGGCTGGGGCCGCAGGCGGCATTTTACTCCAGCGGTTGTCAGCCGGAATAATGGGCACTCTGATTGGGCTGGTGCTTGGATACGTGCTTTCGTATTTTGGCGGGCGTTACCACATCATCCACGGGGCCCCGAGGTGTATTCGACTGACTATGTGCCGTTCGCGCCGCGGATAATTGACGGCGTGGGTGGCGCTGTTTACCGCGTTAGTTTCATTTGTTGCAACACTCTACCCGTTTTGGTCAGCCGCGAGAATCTTGCCCGCCGAGGCGCTGCGCTACGAGTAGACGGTATTCCTGACTTAATCGAGACTCCGATTCGCCAACTGCTCGGTCTACTTGCACCCTCAAGGCGCGTCGGCAGAAACTAACACCTCGGAGGTATCCAGATGAAAGCCTCAGAATTGTTTGCGATGGGGGCGCTGATTCTTCTCGTGTTTGCATTGGTAGCACGGTTCATCAGTTCTTCAGGCATAGGCATCACTATTCCTTTTCGTGGTACGGGGTATATTCTTCCGCCCAGTGTAATCGGCATCGTACTGGCGACTGCGTTGTGCTTCGTTGCCACTATCTACTCGCTGTGGATGTTGCCGTTTAACCGCACCGCCTCGCTATTCCATTTTTGGCTGACGGCCGTTGGGATTGGGGTTTTCTGGCCAGCGTTCTATCGAGCGCCCAACTCACGGACGGCAATGTGGGCGGTCTTTGCAGCATCAGCAGCAATTCTGCTCACTCAAGTTATTTTTGTTTGGAATCTCATTCAAGCGATACTCCGAATGCCGAGACTGCATAGTTGACGAAATCGCCTTATTTAAGGGGGCGCCCCTTTTGGAGTAGGTTCTCATCGTTCGCATGATCACCTACGAAAGGAGCACCCTCAATGAGCAGCGAAAAG
>Ga0187784_10005398_pt1 | contig 10335 bp, 11 predicted proteins | sample 1015_SJ02_MP15_2_FD_132964 | JGI IMG/M metagenome (GOLD analysis project Ga0187784, IMG submission 132964) | Tropical peat soil microbial communities from peatlands in Department of Meta, Colombia - 1015_SJ02_MP15_20_MG | ecosystem: Environmental > Terrestrial > Soil > Wetlands > Peat | place... | reverse complement strand
CGCCGATCGCGCATTACCACATGGGCGGGATCGTCGTGGACGAGCGCATGGCCTCGCCGGTGCCGGGGCTGTTCGCAGCCGGCGAGGCCGTCGGCGGCGCCAACGGCGCCAACCGCCTGTCGGGCAATGCCATCCCCGAGGCGCTAGTGTTCGGCGAGCGGGCTGGCCGCCACGCGGCGACGACGAAAGCCGCCGCCGGCTGGCGCGACAGCGCCGCGGGGGAGGCGGTGGAGCGGATCCGCGATATGGCCGGCGGGCGAGCCGGGGAGGTCGCGGCGCCGGAGCTGCTCGACGAACTGCGCACGCTGATGTGGGACGATGTCGGGCCGCTGCGCAGCGCCGCCGGGCTCGAGCGCGCGCTCACGCGGCTCGGCGGGATCCGCGATAGTCTCGGCCGTGTCACGATCGCGCCGGGTCGTGCGTGCAATGCGAGCCTCGCTGACTGGTTTGAGCTGCGTGCCAGCCTCATTGCTGCCGAAGCGCTAACCCACGCCGCGATTGCCCGCCGCGAGAGTCGCGGCGCGCATCAGCGCGAGGATTTTCCCGACAGCTGCCCAGAATTCGCGCTGAGCCAGCGCATTGTCTTTGACGGGGCAGGTGCGATCGCCGCGAGCTTCGGTCGATGAAGAAGGCGAGGCTCAAGGTGCGGCGCGGCGCGGTGGGCGATGCGCCGCGCTATGACGAATTTGCCGTGCCGTTCGAGGATGGCGCGACCGTGCTTGACGCGCTGGTCTGGGTGCGCACGCATCGCGACCCTTCGCTCGCGGTGCGCTACAGCTGCATCAACGCCAATGTCTGCAAGGAGTGCACGATCGCAGTGGACGGCAAGGTGGTCTACGCTTGCACGACCCGGCTCGTCGCCGATCGCGTGATGAAGCTTGACCCGCTGCCGGGCAAACGGCACTTGCGCGACCTTGTCACCGAAACGCGACCGCCACGCGAACGCCTGACGTGACTTGGGTCAACCTGTGCTGGGAACGCTAGGTAATGCGGCGAACCCGTGCTATCAGCCCGGACAACGGGAGAAAATGGGGGCGAAAATGGCGAAAAGCGCGCTCACCCAACTACAGGAACAGATCGAGGCAATCCGCCGCGAGGCATATGACGCCGGCTACGCGGCGGCGATGCAGGCAATACGAGATTTTACCGGGCGACCTTCGGCGGCGGGCGTCGCCCCGCCTCGCGCGCGTCGTGCCGCAAAGCCGGCGGCGGTAAAGATCTCGGCAAGGCGCGGCCATCGCCTCGTTGCGAAGCCGGCAACACGCACCAAGCGATCGCGACCGCAGCGTGGTGCCAACGCCCGGCTCATCGCAGAGGTGCTAAAGGCGATGCCGTCGGGCACGGCGCGTCCCGCGGAAATCCGCAAGGCGCTGCAGAGCGACAAGGGCGTCGCGCTGGCCTTCACCTCGATCCGCCACGCGCTCGGCCAGCTGGCAGGCCGCAACGAGGTCGCCGCGTCAGCCGACGGCAAGACTTGGCGCTATACCGGCGTCGCCTGATCCTCGCCCGGCATAGGAATAGCCGCGCGCGCGAGCGCGTCCGCTCGCTCGTTTTCGGGGTGGCCAGCATGGCCCCTCACCCATAGCCACTCGATCCGATGCGGCGCGACCGCCGCGTCGAGACGCTGCCATAGGTCGATATTCTTGACCGGTTTCTTGTCGGCGGTGCGCCAGCCGCGCGCCTTCCAACCCGAAAGCCACTGCATGATCCCGTCGCGCAAATACTGGCTGTCGGTGTAGAGCCGCACCCGGCAAGGCCGCTTCAAGGTCTCGAGCGCGACGATCGCGGCGGTCATCTCCATGCGGTTGTTGGTGGTCTGTGCCTCGCCGCCACTGAGCTCCTTTTCCAGCTCGCCGTAGCGCAGGATCGCACCCCAACCACCGGGGCCCGGATTGCCGCTGCAGGCACCGTCGGTGAAGATCTCAACCTCGGGCCCGTCGCGGGGCGCGCTTTCAGGGGTCGATGCCATAGGCCATGGCGTCGGCGATGCCGCGGTGGAACCGCAGTTTCTTAAGATACTCGAGCGGGTCCTTCGGCCGAACCAGCGCGCCCTCGGTCTGGTTCAGCCAGTCGTAGAGCCGAGTTAAGAGAAAACGCAGCGCGCTGCCCTGGGCGAGCAAGGGCAAGGCGGCGATCTCCGCCGCCGTCAGCGCCCGCTCGGCGCGGTAATTGCCGACCAGAAGCCGCGCCTTGGTCACGTTGAAGTCGCCGTCGGGCTCGAAACACCAGGCGTTGATGCAGATCGCCAGATCATAGGCGAAGGCGTCGGTGCAGGCGAAATAGAAGTCGATGAGCCCCGAAAGCTCGCGGTCGCGAAAGAAGACGTTGTCGGGAAACAGATCGGCGTGGATGACGCCGCTCGGCAGATCGCGCGGCCAGGCGGCATCGAGCGCCTTCAGCTCGTCGTTGAGCTCGGCGGCGAGCCCCGGCTGCACCTCGTCGGCACGCGCGGCGCAGGCCGCGGAGAGGCGGTGCCAGCCGGCGATGCTGAGATCGTTGGGGCGGGTCATCGCGAACGATTCGCCCGCTTTGTGCAAACGGGCCAACGCCCCGCCGACGCCGGCGCAGTGAAACGGCTCGATGCGCCGCGGCCACATGCCGTTGAGAAAGGTGACAATCGCCGCCGGCCGGCCGCAGAGCTCGCGCAGCGCCGCGCCGTCTTTCGCCCGAACCGGGGTCGGGCAGGCGACGCCCTGATGCGCGAGATGGTCCATCAGCGCGATGAAAAACGGCAGATCGCTTGGCGAGACGCGCTTTTCATAAAGCGTCAGGATGAACGAGCCCTGCTCCGTGCCGAGCAGGTAATTGGAATTCTCGACCCCCTCGGCGATGCCCTTGCACGACAACACGGCACCGATGTCGTAGGCGGCGATAAAGGCGCGCAGCTCGTCGTCGCCGATTTCCGTGTAGACAGCCATCTGTCGGTTTTGCCGCTCCCCTGCGCGCCCCAACCCGGCTTGTCTGCCGGTCGCGGCTCGCTTACAGTCGCGCCGGCCCGAATCAATCGATTGACAGGGGGTCCGCGCGGCTGGCGCGGACAGTAGCAAGGGCGACGGTGGGGAAGAAAGATGGACGCTCCGATTCCAGCGCAAAAGGCGCCATACGGCGTCGTGGTCGAAGCGGGCAAGCGCTACTTCTGGTGCGCCTGTGGCCGCAGCAAGGGACAGCCGTTTTGCGACGGATCGCACAAGGGCACCAGTATTACGCCGCTGATGTACACGGCGGAGAAGGACGGCCAAGTCTGGTTCTGCGGGTGCAAGGCCACCGGCAAGGCGCCGACGTGCGACGGAACCCATAACCGTCTCTAGGCCGGAACCGATTTTGCGCTCAGGACGGTCTTTCGGCGCTGCGGTGCTGGTCGCGGCATTCGGCGTTGCCTTCTTGGCAAGTTGCAGTTGGATTCCGTTTGTCGGCAAGAAGCAATCGGAGAAGCCGATCAATCCGGCCTGCCCGATCACTGTAATCCTGCACCCGCTCGCCAACACGGCGGTATTCAGCCCGGGCGTCGCCCCAGGTGACCTAAAGCCGTTGAATGTCGCCTGGTACGGCATCTTTAGCGACGCTTCCGCCAGTTGCACGATGACCGGCGGCACGCTTCATGCCTCGCTCGATAATGTGATCGTCGCCGAGCGCGGACCGGCGGCGCACGACAACGATGTCGATCTCAACTATTTCGTTTCGCTGACGGGCCCCGATCAAACGATCTTCGGCAAGAAATCGTTCTCTGTGCACGTCAGCGTGCCGGACAAGGCCAAGCGCGGCGGCGTCAGTGACCATGTGGAGGTCGCGTTCTCAACCGGCGGCCGACTGCTCTCCGACCTCAATATCACCGTCGGCTTCCAGGAAAGCCCGCAGGCGATCGAGTTTTACAAGAATTTCCGCGGCCGATGACGCTGGCCTCCGGCAGCGACCGATGCTAAACAGGCCCTTGCCGAATGCACGCCCGCAGGAGAGGCCGCGTGTTACAGCGCGGCGCCGAAGGAGCAACCGCCCCGGAAACTCTCAGGCAAAAGGACTGCGGGGGTAAGGGCGCTCTGGAAAGCAGCGGCCGGCTCGTCAGCCGCCGCTCACCGAAGGAGTAAGCCGAACCAGCACCATGTAGGCGGTCCGGTGAATCTCTCAGGGGAAGCGACAGAGGGGGCATCTCTTGGCGGACGCGTTGTGTCCGCCGCGACGGAGGTGCGCCCTTGGACTTGGACAAACCAACGGATTTGCGTCGCACGCCGCTCCACGCGCTGCATGTCGCGCGCGGTGCGAAGATGGTGCCGTTCGCCGGTTACGAGATGCCGGTGCAATACCCAGCCGGTATCATCGCCGAGCACCTACACACTCGCGCCGCGGCGGGACTTTTCGATGTCTCGCATATGGGGCAGGTGGCGCTGCACGGCGTCACGGCCGCCGCGATCGAAGCGCTGGTGCCGGGCGACATCGAGGGGCTACCCGAAGCGCGGATGCGCTACACGCTGCTGCTCAACGACGATGGCGGGATCGTCGACGATTTGATGGCGATCCGCTTTGCCGGCGGGCTGCGCCTCGTCGTCAACGCCGCGACCAAGGACAACGATGTCGTGTATCTGCGCGCCCGGCTCGGGCCGGGGGCCGGGGTCGAGCTGCTCGACGATCTGGCGCTGCTCGCGCTCCAAGGACCGCAGGCCGCCGCGGTGCTGGCCCGAGTCGTGGGACCGGGCGTCGAGACGATGCCATTCCTCTCCTGCGCGCCCGTGGAGCGGCCGGGGATGACCCTGTTTGTGGCCCGCTCCGGCTATACCGGCGAGGACGGGTTCGAGATATCGGTCGTCGCCGAGCGGGCGGTCGAGTTTGCCGAATTGCTGCTCGCGGAACCCGAGGTAATGCCGATCGGGCTGGGCGCGCGGGATACGCTGCGCCTCGAAGCCGGTCTCTGCCTTTACGGCCACGACATCGACGAGACCACGACACCGGTCGCCGCCGGGCTCGCTTGGACCATCGCCAAGCGGCGCCGCCAAGAGGGCGACTTTCCCGGCGCGCGGCGCATCCTGCGCGAGTTGGCCGACGGACCGGCACGCCGCCGCGTCGGCATCCGTCCCGACGGCCGTGCGCCGGCGCGCGAAGGCAGCGCCGTCGTCGACCCGGCCGGCAACCTCATCGGCGAGGTGACAAGCGGCGGCTTCAGCCCCTCGCTCAACGCGCCGATTGCGATGGGCTATGTCGCCCGCTCCTATTCCGATCCCGGCACGGCGCTCGCGACGGTGGTGCGCGATGTCGCGCGGCCTGCTCGGGTGTCGCCGCTGCCGTTTGTCCCGACCCGCTATTACCGCGGCAATTAGGAGAGAATAACGATGCCGACGCTGCGCTTTACCAAAGACCATGAATGGGTGCGCCTCGATGGCGACACCGCGGTGATCGGCATCACCGATTACGCCCAGCAGCAGCTGGGTGACATCGTCTATGTCGAGCTACCGGCGCCAGGCAGCCGGGTCGAGACTGGCAAGGAGGCCGCGGTCGTCGAATCGGCGAAAGCGGCAAGCGAGGTTTACGCGCCGGTGTCGGGGGAGGTGGTCGCGGTCAACGGCGCGATCGCCGACGACCCCGCTAAGGTCAATGCCGACCCGATGGGTGACGGCTGGTTTCTCACCGTCAAGCTCGACGATCTGAAGGCGCTTGACGGGCTGATGGACGAGGCAGCCTACGCTGCGTTCGTGGCGGAGCAGGGCTAATGCGGTATCTGCCGCTGACCCCGGCCGACCGCGCGGAAATGCTGGCGGCGATCGGTGCCACATCGATTGACGAGCTTTTCGCTGACGTGCCGGCGACGGCGCGACGCGCGGGGTTGGTCGATCTGCCGCTGGCGCAAGGCGAAATCGAGGTCGAGCGAGCGCTGTCCAAAATGGCGGCGAAGAATATCGCCGCCGGCTCGGTGCCGTTCTTTATCGGCGGTGGCGCCTATCGCCACCACGTGCCCGCCGCGGTTGACCACCTCATCCAGCGCGGTGAATTTCTGACCTCGTACACCCCGTACCAGCCCGAGCTGGCGCAAGGTACCTTGCAGGCGCTGTTCGAGTTCCAGACCCAGGTCGCGCTGTTGACCGGGATGGAGGTCGCCAACGCCTCGCTTTATGACGGCGCGACCGCCTGCGCCGAGGCAATGGCGATGGCGCACCGCATCACCCGCCGCGGCAAGGCGGTGCTGTCGGGCGGGCTGCACCCGCATTACCGCGAAGTGTGCGCGACCTACGCGCAGTTCTCCGGCCTCGAGGTCGAGGCGCTCGACCCGTCGCCCGGCATCGTTGAGAAAATAGATCTCGATAATGAGACGGCATGCGTTGTCGTGCAAAACCCCGATTTCTTCGGTGAATTGCGCGACTGGAGTGCGCTCGCGGCGCGTTGCCATCAGCAGGGAGCGCTGCTTATCGTCGCGGTCACCGAGATCGTGTCGCTCGGCGCGGTGAAGCCGCCGGGGGCAATGGGCGCCGACATTGTCGCCGCCGAGGGGCAGGGGATCGGCAACGCGCTCAATTTCGGCGGCCCCTATGTCGGGCTCTTTGCCGCGCGCGAGCAGCATGTGCGGCAGATACCGGGCCGGCTTGCCGGGCAGACGACCGACACCGACGGCAGGCGTGGCTGGGTGCTGACCCTGTCGACCCGCGAGCAGCACATCCGTCGCGAAAAGGCGACAAGCAATATCTGCACGAATTCGGGGCTGTGTGCGCTCGCCTTTGCCATCCATCTGGCACTGCTCGGCGAAACCGGGCTGACGCGGCTGGCGCGGCTCAACCACGCGGCGGCGTGCAACCTCGCCGACCGGCTCGCCGCGGTGCCGGGGGTGCGGCTGGTCACTGGCAGCTTCTTCAACGAGTTCGCCCTGCGCCTGCCGATCCCGGCCGCCGAGGCGGTGACGGTGCTCGCCGAAAAAGGCGTGCTCGGCGGGGTCGCGGCGAGCCGCCTTTATCCCGAGCGCGACGATCTGGCGGACCTGCTGTTGGTTGCCGCGACCGAGATGGTGACGCAACAGAATATCGATAGCTATTCTGATGCCCTGGCGGAGATACTGCGATGACCGGCTGGAGCCAGGCGCTCAGCGCCCATCCGGCGCCGACCGAGGATGCCGCGACACTCACGGGCAATCGTGGACTTCAACTCGAAGAGAAATTGATCTTCGAGCAGGATTCGGCGGGCCTTAGCGGTGTCGATTTGCCGGAACCGCCGGTGCATAAAAGCCGCCTTGGCGGTCTCGAACGGCGCGAGCCGATCGGTCTTCCGGGCCTCAGCGAGCCGCAGGTCGTACGCCACTTCACGCGGCTGTCGCAAAAGAACTATGCGATCGACAGCGGGCTCTATCCGCTCGGCTCGTGCACCATGAAGCACAACCCGCGGATTAACGAAAAAATGGCGCGGTTGCCCGGCTTCGCGGATATCCACCCGTTGCAGCCGGCTTCGACGATCCAGGGCGCGCTCGAACTGATCGATACGCTGGCGCACTGGCTGAAGATTTTAACCGGGATGCCGGCGGTGGCGCTGTCACCGGCGGCGGGCGCGCATGGCGAATTGTGCGGGATGATGACGATCCGCGCCGCGCTGACGGCGCAGGGCGACGCGCGGCAACGCATTTTGGTGCCGGAATCGGCGCACGGCACCAATCCGGCGACCGCCGCCACGTGCGGCTATGCGATCGATCCGATCCCCAACAATGCGCGCGGCCGGGTCGATCTTGCCGCGCTTAAGGCGAAACTCGGCGGTGATGTCGCGGCGCTGATGCTGACCAATCCCAACACCTGCGGGCTGTTCGAGGACGAGATCCTCGAGATCGCGACCGCAGTGCATGCGGCCGGCGCGTTCTTTTATTGCGACGGCGCCAATTTCAACGCGATCGTCGGCCGGGTCCGGCCGGCCGATCTCGGCATCGACGCGCTGCATCTCAATCTGCACAAGACCTTTTCCACCCCGCATGGCGGCGGCGGGCCCGGGAGCGGTCCAGTCGCGTTGGCGACGGCGCTGGCGTCGCACGCGCCGCTCCCGTGGGTCGTGCATGGCGACAAGGGCCTGAGTTTGCTCGAACATGCGGAGGGGCTGGCGGCGCGGACGATCGGCCGGCTCAAGGGTTTTCACGGCCAGATGGGGATGTTTGTTCGCGCGCTCAGCTACATAATGAGCCACGGCGCCGACGGCCTTAAACAGGTCGCCGAGGACGCGGTGCTCAACGCCAACTATCTGCGGGTGCGGCTGGCGGGCACGCTCAGCCAATCCTACCCCGGCAGCTGCATGCACGAGGTGCTGTTCGACGACCGGTTTCTCAAGGACACCGGGGTCACCACGCTCGATTTTGCCAAGTCGCTGATCGACGAAGGTTTTCATCCGATGACGATGTATTTCCCGCTCGTCGTGCATGGTGCGTTGCTGATCGAGCCGACCGAGACCGAGAGCAAGGCGTCGCTAGACCAGTTCGCCGACACGGTCAACGGGCTCGCCGTGCGCGCCAAAAGCGGCGACATCGCGGGTTTTCATGCCGCGCCGCGTCTCACGCCGCGCCGGCGGCTCGACGAGACCGGCGCGGCGCGCAAGCCGCTCTTGCGTTGGCGTCCGGAGTCGCCGTCGCGAGAGGCCGCCGAATAAACCGATTATTCTCTGTATTTTTTGTCATATTGACAGATCGAACTCGCGAAATTAGATAGCGCGCCAATGGCGCCGCGTTTGCCGGCTGACTTGTGCCGGTCATCGTCCCGCGCCATGTTTGTCGCGGGAGGGTTTGCTACGGTCGGCGGCTCCCTCGCAGGCGAGGTTCACAAGACGGAGGAGACCATGTCGCTGCGCATCAATGACGAAGCGCCGAACTTTACGATCGACACCACGCAGGGCCGAATCAACTTCCATGACTGGATCGGCGACGGTTGGGCAATCCTGTTCTCGCACCCGAAGGATTTCACCCCGGTCTGCACCACCGAGCTTGGCTATATGGCGGGGTTGAAACCCGAGTTCGACAAGCGGGGCGTCAAAATTATCGGCCTCAGCGTCGATCCGGTCAGCGATCATACGCGCTGGCAGAAAGACATTGAGGAGACGCAGGGCCATGCGGTGACCTATCCGCTGATCGGTGATAGCGAGCTGACGGTCGCCAAGCTTTACGACATGCTGCCGGCCGAGTCGGGCAACAGCTCGCAGGGCCGCACCGCCGCGACCAACGCCACGGTCCGCTCGGTCTTTGTCATCGGCCCCGACAAGAAGATCAAGGCGACGCTCACCTACCCGATGTCGACGGGGCGCAATTTCGACGAGGTGCTGCGCATCGTCGATTCGGTGCAACTGACGTCACGGCATACCGTGGCGACGCCGGTCAACTGGAAGCCGGGCGATGACGTCATCGTCGCGCCCGCGGTGCCGAGCGACGAGGCGAAGCAAAAATACCCGTCCGGCTTCCGCGAGGTGAAGCCGTACCTGCGCTACGTCCATCAGCCGAAGTAGCGCTGGCGCATCCCGGGTGCATTACGAAGTGGTGAAGCCCTCTCCCGCGTGGCGGGAGAGGGCTTCCGTTTTGGTTTCGCTCTAGGCGGCGATCACTTGGGCATCAAGTAGGACGGCGTCGTCACCGGCGGCGCGCTCGGCAACACGCCGCGGCGGCCGGGTTCGTTGACCGCGCCCGGCACCGTCGACGTTGGGTTCGTACCGAGCGGCGGCAGCGCCGCGAGGTGCGGCGTATCGCTTGGCGGGATGCCGGCGGGCTTGGCGATCGCCTCGATCTGCGCATCGGTCAGTTTGATGCCGTAGAAATGGTCGTAGAAATCGGCCATCAGGCTGCGCAAATCGTCCTGCGAATCGCCGGGATAGAAAATCTGGGAGAGCCAATAAAGGCCAATGAGCCGGTTAATGCCCGCCGGATCGTCAATCCAGCCGAAGGGTTCAGAGGGTTCGAGCAGGAGTTTGTTGCCGCGCACGGCCGCGAGGTTGGCCCAGGCGGAATTGCGCCGCGCCGCGAGGTAGAAGCCGCGGTCCTCGGCGATGATGATGTCCGGGTTCCAGTCGTGCAGCTGCTGCACGGTCACGGCGGTCTGACCGGGGCTGAGCGAAGCGGCCACGTTGAGCGCGCCGGCGGCTTCGATCGCTGCCGCGGCGCCCGAGCCGGGAACGGCGGTTTCGAGGCCGCTCGGGCCGCGCGCGACATAGACCCGCGGACGTTCGTTCGCCTGCTGGATCAGCAGCCTTCCGCGCAACGCATTGATCGCATGCTCGGCCGATCCGGCGAGGTCATCAGCGCGGTCGGCGACGCCAAGCACGCGGCCGACCGTCCGCAAACTCGACGGGGAGCGGTCGATGCCGTTGTCGACCAGCAGATAGGGCACGCCTGTTGCCTGGCTGATCTGGTCG
>Ga0187784_10005397_pt1 | contig 10338 bp, 10 predicted proteins | sample 1015_SJ02_MP15_2_FD_132964 | JGI IMG/M metagenome (GOLD analysis project Ga0187784, IMG submission 132964) | Tropical peat soil microbial communities from peatlands in Department of Meta, Colombia - 1015_SJ02_MP15_20_MG | ecosystem: Environmental > Terrestrial > Soil > Wetlands > Peat | place... | reverse complement strand
TTGCTCCTTAACCGCATTTGAAGAAGGATTCGCAGAGGGACCATAGAAAATTTAGTCAAGTTTTGACATGAAAAAAAAGATGCGCGCAGATGATCTGATACGGTCCGGCCTGAACAGGGGGCAAAGGGCACTCTCCGAATACGAGTCGAAAAAGCTGCTCGGCCTTTATGGCATCCCCGTTACGAGAGAAAAATTGTCACACAGTGCCGATGAGGCGGCATCCGTCGCGGACGGCCTCGGGTTCCCGGTGGTGCTCAAAGCTTGTTCAGCCGAGCTGATGCACAAAAGCGAGCGGGGATGGATTGAGCTGAACCTCAGGAGTAAAGGAGATGTCCGTGAAGCCTACGGCCGCATCATCCAAGGTGTCGACCTGGAGCTTGAAGGGGTGCTGGTTCAGGAGATGGTGCCGGGTCAGCGCGAATTGGTCGTCGGGTTGAACCGCGATTCCCAGTTCGGTCCCTGTGTGATGTTGGGAATAGGCGGGATCATGACGGAGGTGTTTCAGGACACCGTCTTCCGTATGGCTCCTCTCGACATGATCGAGGCGAAGGACATGGCCGAAGAGCTGCGCTTCAAAACCATTCTCGGCGCTTTCCGCGGACAGAAGCCCGTTGATATGGACATGCTCTGCTACAACCTTATTGCGGTTGGACAGATCGGATTGGAACTTGAGGCGGTATCTGAGCTTGATATCAATCCCATGATCGTCACTCCGCAAGGCCGCGTGGTCGCCGCGGACGCCCTCGTTGTGCTGAGAAGAGACGTAAAATAATGGAATCGATTGAAGCCAGTCCCCTATACCCTATTGCCAACCCGAAAAGCATCGCCCTTTTCGGGGCCTCCAATAACGCCTCTTCTATGGGAACAAGTCTCCTCGACTCCATTCTCGATTTGGGCTTTGAAGGTGAGATTTATCCTATTCACCCCAAGGAGAATCAGGTACAGAATCACAAGGCCTACCGAAGCGTCCTCGATCTGCCTAAGGTGCCTGACTTAGCCCTGATCGTACTACCCACCCGGCTCGTATCTGAGACCATGGACTCCTGCGGCAGGAAGGGCATCAAACACGCCATTGTTATTTCGGGCGGTTTTAAGGAAGTGGGCGGTAATGGAGTCAAGCTTGAAAAAGACCTTATCGCCGTTGCCAAAAAACATGGCATGCGCTTCTTGGGCCCAAACTGTATCGGCGTGGCCAATCCCCGCCATAAGCTGAACACAACCTTCATGACCTTTGAAGGTGGTCCCGGTTTCATCGGCATGGCTTCTCAGAGCGGGAGTTTTGTGACCCAGATGTTTACCTATCTCTCCCAATATGCGCTGGGGTTCAGCACGGCGTTTAGTGTGGGAAACGAAGCCAATATTGATATCGTCGACTGTATGGAATACCTTGGCGCCTGTCCCGATACGAAAGTGATCGCCCTCTATATCGAAGGCATCCGCAGGGGAAGGGCATTTGTGGAAATGGCGAGATCGATCGTTCCAAAAAAACCCATCGTGTCCCTCTATATCGGTGGGTCGGAAGCGGGCAGCCGGGCAGGCCTTTCACACACCGGGGCATTGGCAGGACCGGATAGACTCTATCAAGGCATCTTTCGCCAGAGCGGGATCATCCGGGCACGGTCGATCATGGAGATGTTCGATTACTGTTGGATCCTTGGCTCTCTTCCTAGGAGCACAGGGCGACGTGTGCTGATTCAAACCCATTCCGGAGGGCCTGGAGCTGAGGCGGCAGATGCCTGCGGAAGGGCAGGTCTTGAACTGCCGTCGCTTTCACCAGAGACAATCAAAAGACTAAGACCTCTTATGCCCCGGACAGGAACTATCAGTAACCCGCTGGATTTCACCTTTGGCAAAAACCTCACGGATTACTTCTCAGAAATCCCGAAGGCATTGTTGGAGGAGAAGAACGCGGACTATTTGCTTTTCTATTTCTTCACGCCCAGCGGGAGACTCAAACGCATGCTAAGACAAGTGGGTGTCCTTCCGGATCATATTGCAGAACAGGCCGCCAAGCTTGTGGATTTTCAGTCCGATGCAATTCTCCGCTTGATTGAAACCCACGATAAACCTTTTGTCGGCTATTCCTTTCAGAGTCTAACGGACCAGCTTCTAAGAAGGCTCGTAGAGCGAGGAGTCTCGATCTTCCCAGGACCGGAGAGAGCTGCCCGGGCGATTGAGGCCGCGTATCAGTACACGTGTCTTCGGGACAAGATTCTGGCTTCCGCCTCTCAATCTCTTCAGCCTTCTGCTCACCTCCCAGCTTAATTAAGTCCTGATATTTCCTCACCTCTGCTCGGATGAACCCGGGCTCTAGGTCAGGATGAGTGAGGCCCGGTCAAAGTCCCGGGCCTTTATCATTCCCAAAAGGAAGTGGACAACCTTGCTGCGCGGAAAGGGGAATGATTATTATTTCATTAAGGGGCGATTAAGTAAATCTAACCAAGAATGGTAGGGTTTTGATTCTGCCCTGAGGAGAAAGTTAACATTTTCTATTTTAACCATCCCCGGCATAAGGGTACGTTCTTTCTAACGGGGGAAACGCAATATCTCTTAAAAGGAGGTGTTTAGAATGAAAAAAAGCCTTAGCTGTAGGGACATGGGCGCTGACTGCGATTTTGTCATCTGTGGGAAAAGGGAGGACGAAATTCTTGATAAAGCGAAAGACCATGCCCGAAAAGAACATAATAATATAAGTGAGCTTACACAAGAGCTCAAGGACAAGGCACGTTCGGCGATCCGCGAAGCAGAACGCTGTTAGGATCTGGAGAAGCCACCCGATTTCATCCTGGGTGGCTTCTTTATTATAGCCATGTCGGTTTTGTGCGGGTTCTATCTCTCAATCTTTTGCCAGTTGGTCCCGTGAGAGAAACAGGTTATAATAAAATTAAAGAAAGGAGAATAGAGGCAGATACCCTGGCAGTATATAGAAGAACTGAAAGATGGAAGTTTCCCATAGGCAGGGGATAGGCTTCGAGCCGATCCCCCAAAGATTTTAGAAACCCGCTGGAGTTTCAGAAAAGAAACTCAAATCAAAGGAAGATCTAAAAAGTCTCCCTTTGAGAGGCGGGCATCTAAACAATAAATGCATAAGAATTGAAAGGCATCCCCCTCCTCCTAGATGGACTTTTTGAGGTAGTTCCAGTCCGAGAGCTTCTATTGAAAAGGAAGAACCCACGCCCGAAAGCAGGCGTCCAAGGAGCAGATTAAATTTAACAAGATCATCGCGAAAATGCTACAGTTTTTTCCAAAAAATGCAACTCAGACACTCTTCAAAAGTCCCCAGAAATAATTGAGGCCAATCCATAGTGTTTAAAGAAAAGAACCATGTGATTCAGATGGCCTTTTTACCTGTTCCCCCGGAGCAAGATCCCTGGCTGTGCTTTCATCGCCTTCACCTTCGCAAAAGGATTTCTTCCAAACGAATCTCGAACCGCTGATTTTCAGCCAATGTTCTCTTCTTCGGCCCTTTGGTTCTGCCACCCCCTCGACGGATTTTCGCCTTAACTTCACGCTCCTCCAATATGAACCCCATCTTTTCCGGATGAAATTCCCTACCCGTCGGGTTCAGACATTTTGCTTCCTTTTCCACCACCACAGCTGCCAATCCCCAATCCCCTGTTACGACCACATCTCCTGCTTCGGTTAAATTCATAATCTTCACATCCGCTTCCTGAAAACCGTCTCCCACCACAAAATGATGATCGGATTCTATATGGTGGTTGAAACTGGCTATCGTCCAGACCGGGACATTATATTTTCGTCCAAGTCTCATGCAGATCTGCAAAACGGATTTGGGACAAGCATCAGCATCTACCAAAATCTTCATAGAGTCAAAGAATATACACCCTTTCACGAGATCTTTTACAGAACAAGCCTCGGTTCACCCCTGAAGGAGCATTTCAGCTCTTATACTACCCTGAAGAAAGGAAAGGCGCCCGCGTAGGTTTATCTAATAAAAAAGGGCAGAATCAATTGCCTCTGCCCCTTCATCCCAATTCTCTCTCTCTCCCTCTCTTATTAAGGGAGCAGGAGGGATTATAACTTATTCACCAGATATTCATGAATCGAATTGGCCGCCTTCCTTCCTGCACCCATGGCCAGGATGACAGTGGCTGATCCTGTCACAATATCTCCTCCTGCCCAAACCCGCGGCTTCGTGGTCTTTCCTGTTTCAAGGTTAGCCACGATATATCCTCTCTTATTAAGCTCCAGGCCCGGGGTTTGAGTAGGAAGAAGCGGGTTGGCACCTGCACCAATGGCCACCACTGCCATATCGCACTCCAATTGAAATTCTGAACCCTTAATGGGAACCGGTCTGCGTCTCCCTGACTCATCAGGCTCTCCCAGTTCCATACGAAGGCATTCCACACCGGTTACCCAGCCGTTATCGTCTCCTAAGAATTTCGTAGGAGCTGTAAGAAGATAGAATTGAACGCCCTCTTCCTCTGCATGGTGAACCTCTTCGATACGAGCTGGCATCTCATCCCTCGACCGGCGGTAGATGATCCGAACGGTGTCCGCTCCTAATCGAAGAGCGGTCCTCGCTGAATCCATGGCTACATTCCCCGCTCCGAAGACCGCCACATTTTTCCCCCGGGCAATCGGCGTATCATATTTAGGAAAGAGGTATGCCTTCATCAGATTGGACCGCGTCAGATATTCATTGGCTGAATAGATACCGCAATAGTTCTCCCCGGGAACGTTCAAAAACTGGGGAAGCCCTGCCCCCAAACCTAAGAAGGCAACGTCATATTCTTTAAGCAGTTCATCGACGGTCTCAATTCTTCCGATGACACAGTTACACTCTACCTTCACCCCCAAACGCTCTAAATAGTTGACCTCCGACTGGACAATGTCCTTGGGAAGACGAAATTCTGGAATACCGTAAATCAGAACACCTCCGGTTTTATGGAGAGCTTCGAAAATGGTGATTTCATGTCCTTTAAGGATAAGGTCCCCTGCCAGGGTCAAACCTGCTGGCCCTGACCCCACAACCGCCACTTTCTTCCCGGTGGCAGGAGCTTTCTCAGGAATCGTAACCTCCCCTTTTGTCCTCTCCCAATCGGCTGCAAATCGTTCCAATCTGCCGACGGCAACGGGTTGGTCCTTCTTCCCAACGATGCACACCTTTTCACACTGGTCTTCTTGAGGGCAAACGCGGCCGCAAATGGCAGGGAGACTGTTTCGTTCCTTCAATTTCCGGGCCGCAGCGGCAAAGTCCCCCTCTTTGATAAGCTTGACAAAAGCCGGGATCTCAACTTCTACCGGACACCCCTCAATGCATTTCGGTTTCTTGCACTGAAGACAGCGACTCGCCTCCAGCTGGGCCAATTCGGGCGTGTATCCAAAAGGAACTTCATCAAAATTCCTCGCTCTCACCTTGGGGTCTTGCTCGGGCATCTTCTGCCTTGGCACTTTTATTTTCTCTTTTTTCTCTTTTTCTTCCGCCATCTCAACCCCCCTGTCTTCCCGCCGTCGCAAATTGTTCCATGGACACCTTCTCCTCCCTGAGATAAGCCCTTTGCCGTTTCACCAGTTCATCATAATCAACCTCGTGGCCGTCAAATTCCGGGCCATCCACACAGCAAAATCTCGTCTTGCCTCCCACCGTGACCCGGCAGGCCCCGCACATTCCTGTCGCGTCTACCATGATGGGGTTCAAACTGACCATCGTCTTGACCCCATACTCCTTCGTCAATTTGCACAGAAACTTCATCATCGGGACAGGGCCGATCCCCACGACCAATTTCACGTCTTTCCGCTCATCCAAAATCTTGCGAAGGACATCGGTCACAAATCCGTGATGACCATAACTCCCGTCATCCGTCGTCACCCGCAGGTCGTGACTGGCTGCTTTCATCTCCTCTTCCAAGATCAGGAGGTCTTTCGTTCGAGCGCCAATGATGGCGATCACATTGTTTCCTGCCCCTTTGTAAGCTTTGGTAATCGGGTACATCACGGCCACGCCCGTTCCACCTCCGACGCAGATGACCGTGCCAATTTTTTCAATATGGGTCGGCTTTCCCAAAGGCCCGATGATATCCTGGATGGAGTCGCCCACATTCAAGGTTCTCAGGAGGGCTGTGGACTTTCCGACCACTTGAAAGATCAAGTCGATGGTCCCGGCAGCCGGATCTGTCCCTCCCATGGTCAGGGGAATTCTCTCGCCAGTCTCGTCGGCTTTTAATACGACGAACTGCCCTGGCTTTGCCTTCCGAGCAATTCTGGGTGCCTCGACCTTGAGATGACACACCGTTTTCTCGGCCATTTCTCTCTTGTATGTAATCTTATGCAAGCTTCTCCTCCTTTCTGATAAATCTTTTACAAGGTTTATCCGATTTTCCTTAGATGATATAAATGAACTGAATTTAAATGTCAAATTTTTATCACACTCAGAATTTCACTTGACAGACGCTCAAATTTAGTTCATAAATGAAAATATTCGAACTTTTTGATAAGTTCTTGAAACCTCCCAGGCGCTTTTTGGAAAGTCCACGGAGTTTAAATTGGATGAAGGAGAAAGAAGATGAATTTAAAACTTTATGTAGGAAATCTCCCCTTCGGAGCTTCAGAAGAAGACCTCCGGAAGCTCTTCTCTGAAGCAGGAGCAGTTCAGTCCGTCAAAATTGTTACCGATTCTTATTCAGGGAGGTCCAGAGGATTCGGTTTTGTCGAGATGGCCTCCCAAGTGGAGGCGGAGAAGGCGATCTCCGTCGTCAATGGAAATACCTTTATGGACCGGACCTTGATCGTCAGCGAGGCCAAGCCTCAGAAAAAAAGGGGTGGCGAGTTCAAAGGCAGAAGGGATAGCAGCAGATAACCCGATTTAAGAAAGGGGAACCTGTCTACTGCAGATAGAGGTGAGGTCATTGGAAGTTAAAGTTCAAGATAACCAGATTGAGAATGCGATTAAATCCTTAAAGCGCCAACTCGCCAGGGACGGAATCTTAAAGGAATTGAAGAAAAGAAGGTCCTACGAAAAACCCTCCGTAAGAAAGAAAAGAAAACAGCAGGAGGCGAGGAGAAGAAGGCAGAGAGCGGCTCGCAGATTTTCAAGATAAAGAGTTCTTCTCTACCATTCTTCAGCAGGCGAGGAGACTAACTCATTCTTCCCGGCGGGTTCATGGCGATCAGGAGTTTTCCTTCTTCTGTCTGGAGAAGACCTTTTCTGGAAAGCAGGGCGATCGCCTCTGAGGAAAATGCTCCAACATCTTTAAAGTCAAGGATGACTTTCTGTATCTTAACGTTTAAAACCCCCTTCAACCTCTCTACCAACTCTCTTGCTCCCTCCCGATCCATCGATCCTTCGAGTCTGACGAATAGGGTTTTAAACCGCTCGTTATAAATAGAATAGAGTTTGAGCGTATCGGTTGCTTTTTGACCAATCCGAAGTTTCTTCTCTGCAATTTTCTCCCCCACCCGCTGAATCAAGTCCCGGGTATTCTGGAGAGGGATAGTATCGTTCATCCTCTGCAAAATTCGTGAAAGGCTTGGAAGATAACCCTCCGGTGTCCTCTGCGCAATGCTTCGGTAGGCGATATTCGAAAGGACCCGAGTGAAGAATCGTTGTTGGGGATGGCAAACCCTCTTAAAGATGGAACCCCAGGAATAGCCCTCTTTGCATGCCCAATTAAATCCTCGCTGAAGCGTCTCTTCGGTCATCAATCTCGGTTTGAAAACTACCGTGGCCCCATTATATTGACCCCAATCCTTATGCAGGAGTCTGCCCTCCAACTCCATCCTTTGAAACAAAGCCGTCCCGGGCAAGGGGGTGAGAATGAAGAAACTGGGCAATTCAATTCGATTCCGTTCACAAAACCGAAGAGTCCTTTCAAAGACCCCTTCATCATCATGATCCAATCCAAAAATGAACCCGGCCACGATCAAGATGTCGTGGTCGTGAACGGCTTTCATGGCTTCCTCAAATTGGTGGACTTGATTAAAGCTTTTATTCACATCCTTCAAGTTTTCCGAAGAGAGGGATTCGACCCCGATGAATAGAGAGACGCAACCGCTTTCTGCAGCAAGCTTCAGAAGCTCGGGGTCCCGGGTCAAGGTCATACTGGCCTGGCTGGCCCATTTCTTTTTGAGGGGCTTCAATCGCGTGAAGAGCTCCTTAGCATAGCGGCGGTTCCCGGTGATATTGTCATCGATGAAAACAAGAAAATCCCCTTCTAACCGCTTCACCTCTTCAATCACTTCATCCACCGGCCGACAGCGATAAGTCTTTCCAAAAAAATGGGTAACATGGCAAAAATCACATTGATGAGGGCACCCTCGGGTCGTCTGGACACAGTTGATCGTCATGTAAGCTTCTTTGTGAAGGAGTTCAAGCCTCGGAAAGGGAAGTTTTTCCATCGAGCAGAAGGACTCTGCCTGGTAGAAAGGTTTGAGGCATCCTTTCCTAAAATCTTCAATCAGCCCTTCCCAGACATTTTCCGCTTCGCCGATGACCACGGCATCCACATGCTCCTTGGCCTCGAGGGGAAGGCTCGAGGCGTGAGGCCCGCCCATGACGACCGGGATCTTTCTCTCACGAAACCTCTGCGCAATCTCGTAGACTCTTGGGGCATGCATCAACATTCCGGTCACGCCGACCAGATCCACGTCTTCTTCAAAGTCAACGGGCTCAATATTCTCATCCGTGATTTGCACTTCGACACCCGGAGGAGTAAGCGCAGCGAGCGTGGTCAGTGTGAGGCGGGCAAACCAGATGTTCTTGATCACCTTTTGTGAATGGCTGATGTAAGGGTGGTCATAGGCTGGATCGATCAATCGAATTTTCAAACAGGGTCTCCCATGAAACGATCCCTTCTGCGGTGAAACAGGTGACGAGAGGGGATAAAAAATGGCGAGGGTGTGTCTACTCTTATTTCATATAACTTAATTACTGGGGGATGTCAATGAATTTCGACTCTATTCAGGGTTCTCCGACACATTGTAGTAGTTTGCCTTGCAGGAATCCCTTAAAAAGGTCAGAGATTCTCTGACTTCATCAAAGGATTTCTTCAAGGTTCCGTACTTTGTCTCCAGATCCCTGTTCAGGGCGAGGGCTTCCTCCAATTTGGATCGCAGCTCTCGATTTTCCTCGGAGAAAAGAGAGGCCTCTCTTTCTCTCAACTTTCCTCTGATTTTAGCGACCTCATTTTGCTCCATCTGGGACTCCAGGTCGCGAATTCGGTCCAAGGCTTCCTCTCTTTCTCGAGTGGCCTGGGTCAAAGCTTCCCTCATCTCCCTTAGTTCCTGTTGAAGGGCTTTGATTCTCTCCAAAGCGTCTGCATTCTCCTCCTGGAGGTAGATCGACTCAGACTGGGACTCTTTGAGTCTCTGATGCTCTCTGCTCAGGGTCTCCACTTGATGACGTAATTCTCGATTATCCTGGGTCAATTGATGCATGCTCTTTTTGTAAGAAGCCAGGTCCATCTCCAGGGCCCTCTTGGTCTGGCCCGACGCGAGAAGCTGAGCATGAAGGTCTTCGATCAGTTTCAGAACATCCAGACCCTGTTCAACCTCGACCCCTTTCTTGGAAGATTCGAAGATCACCTTCCTCTCTGCCTGTTTTTCTAACGTTCTCACCTCCGGCATGGGCTCGGGATGGTCTTCCTCCAGGATCTGAGGCTCTACTTCCGATGGTGAAGGAAGGGGTTCCTCCAGCTTTCTGATCTTCGGCATCTTTTCAGCAACATTCGTATCGAACCCGTCGGCTGTGATCACCTGACTCCTTGGCTTCATCCTGTATCCTCCTCAGCCATCCGGCCCTCCTTCCCCCAACTCTCTGATAAGGGGGAAGAGATCACCTGATTCGTTCTCTCATGTATTCATCCATCACCCTTAGCATCTCGACGATCTTCTCCACTTCAGTCTTGACCCGGGTCACCTCTTCCAGAACTCGACTGGCCTTCTTCAGGTCGAGTTCCAGGGCGGACCGCACGGTCAAGGAAGAACGAACCTCAGAATAAAGCGTATCGATTCGTTCGGTCAGATCATCCTTTTTGAGTTCCTCCACAGGCCTCCTCAAAGGAGAGAGGGAGCGGGCTTCTGCAACATCCCAAGGTTTTTCAATCGGCTCTTGGTTCAGTGTGTTGGGGAATTTCTGTGCAACGTTGTTGGTGAATTCATCCGACATGATCAGCTCCTTTCAGTTCCAGTATTTCATCGATCAGGCTCTGTACATCCACTGCACCCTTTGACGATTGGGCGAAAAGGAAGATCGGGGTCCCTTGGCTCGTAGCCTCTGCAATCTTTGTATCCTGGCGGATCACCGTGCTGAGGAGGTATTTGTCGTAGTGGGTTTCCAGCGCCTTCTTCGAACGTTTGCAGATTCGATGGGATTCATTG
>Ga0187784_10005396_pt1 | contig 10338 bp, 11 predicted proteins | sample 1015_SJ02_MP15_2_FD_132964 | JGI IMG/M metagenome (GOLD analysis project Ga0187784, IMG submission 132964) | Tropical peat soil microbial communities from peatlands in Department of Meta, Colombia - 1015_SJ02_MP15_20_MG | ecosystem: Environmental > Terrestrial > Soil > Wetlands > Peat | place... | reverse complement strand
GAGTAAAGTGAGGTAACGACAATGCCCGAACCGACCCGTTCCATCGTCCATCGTTTCCCCGGCGTCCCGACCCTGGAAGGCGCTGGAGTCCGACTCCGCCGCTCCTTTTCGAACAACGAGGTGCCGCTCTTCGACCCGTTCCTGCTCCTCGACCGGTTCGGTTCCGCGAACCCCGAGGACTACCTCGCGGGATACCCCTGGCACCCCCACCGGGGGATCGAGACCGTGACCTACCTCCTCGAGGGCCAGGTCGAGCACGGCGACACGCTCGGAAACTCCGGGGTCATCGGCTCCGGTGACGTCCAGTGGATGAATTCCGGGAGCGGAATCATCCACCAGGAGATGCCGAAGCGCAGCGACGGCGCGATGTCCGGTTTCCAGCTGTGGGTGAACCTTCCGGCGAAGGAGAAGATGTCCGTTCCGGCCTACCGTGGTCTCACGCGCGCGGACTTCCCCGAAGTGTCGACCGACTCCGGAAGCCGCGTGAAGGTCGTGGCGGGCACCTACGGCGGGACGGAAGGCCCGGTGAAGGGGATCCCAGTCGACCCGACGTACTTGGATGTCACCGTCCCCGTCGGGGGCTCCTTCGACCTTGAGACCCACCCCGGGTACACGGGCTTCTCCCACGCGATCGCGGGGAACGTCCGCTTCGACGGGGACGACCCGGCCCCCGTCCGCTCCGGGGAAACGGCCCTCTTCGGCCCGGGCGGTCCGATTCGGGCCCACGCCATCGACGGGGACGCGCGGTTCCTGCTCGTCTCCGGCCGTCCCCTCCACGAACCCGTAGCGTGGTACGGTCCGATCGTCATGAACACCCGCGAGCAGCTGAGCGAGGCCATGCGCGAGCTGCGGGGCGGCGACTTCGTGAAGCACCGCCGACCGATCGTCGAGGGGTAACGCGGCGGCCTCCGGCCCGGCCGACCGAACCGGCGTTGTTACGTTTTGAAAAAGCGGCATAACACATATATCCTCGTCGTCGGTGGGGACGATTGAATGGCGGTCGCGCTCTCCACGCCTGGCGCTTCTTCGAGCGACCACGCTGGCGCCTCGAACCCGTTCATCCTCACCCCGAAAGAGAAGCGGGGGGCAGCGATGATCTTCGGCGCGGTCGTCGCCTGCACGGTCGGGGGACTCGCGGCGACGTTCATCATCGGTCAGACGTACGGGATCTTCATCGGGCTCGGGATCCTGGCCTACACGCTGGGTCTTCGCCACGGGGTCGACGCCGACCATATCTGCGCGATCGACAACACCACGAGGAAACTGCTGCAGCAGGGAAAGAAGCCCTACACGGTCGGGACGTGGTTCTCCCTCGGGCATTCTACGATCGTCATGGGAATGCTCGTGGGCCTCGTCGTCGCCGCGCGCTTCATCATCAGCACCTACCCGACGTTCGCGTCGGTCGGAGCGATCCTCGGCACCGCGATCTCGGGAGGGTTCCTCTACATCATCGCGTTCATCAACCTGCTGATCTTCTGGGAGGTCTACCTGATCTTCCGCCAACTGCGGGCCGGGACCCTCGATAACGAGCGACTCGAGGCCCAGCTCAACAATCGCGGCTTCATGAACCGGTACTTCAACTGGCTGTTCAAGTTCGTGAACGAGCCGTGGCAGATCTATCCGGTCGGGGTGCTCTTCGGCCTCGGATTCGACACGGCGACGGAGGTCACCCTGATCGCCATCACCGTCACCGTCGGCACCGCCGCCGTCGGGTTCCCGCTGTGGGCGGTGCTGCTCCTGCCGTTCATGTTCGCCTGCGGCATGGTCCTGACCGATACCTCGGACGGGGTCAGCATGCGGTACGCCTACGGCTGGGCGTTCGCGAAGCCGATCCGGAAGGTGTTCTACAACCTCACGTTGACCTTGATCTCCGTCATGGTAGCGTTCATCATCGGGACGATCGAAATCTTGGGGGTCTTCGCGAGCGAGTTCAACTTCACGGGGGGGCCGTTCGGCTTCTGGAACACGATGAACTGGCTCAATAACGCCGCCGGACCCTACGGCATCGATGTCTGGGGGTACGTGGGGATCGGGATCGTCGCCCTCTTCATCGGAACCTGGCTCATCGCGATGCTGATCTACAAGGTGAAGCGGTACGAGGAGATCGGATTCGCCCTGCCCCCCAAGGACATGGGAGCGGGCGGAGGCGAGGGGTTTACCGGCTGAGAACGCGGACCCGCCGAGCTCGCTCTTCTCCTCCACGGAATTGCGTGCCTCGCGCCCGCGCCGGCGTCTCCGCGGGACGAACGACGCAACCCTCGACCGCGAGCGTTAAGGTTCGGCCGAACTGACCGGCGTGGGACCGTGACCGTCAAAGTGGTGCGCACGGGCGTCTCCCTCGAGCCGTCCCTCCTCGCCCTACTCGACCGCTGGGTCGAGGAGCGGAACAGTCCGAGCCGCTCGGACGCGATCCGGGCCCTCATTCGCAAGGAGCTCTCGAACCGCACCCTCTCCGACCCGGACTCGGACGCGCTGGGAGTCGTCGCGCTCCTGTATCGGCACGACGCCCCGAACGTGTTGCGACGTCTCACCGCCGCCGAGCACCGCTGGGGGGACCACATCCGCTCCACGACCCACGTTCACCTCGAAGGGGACGCGTGCGCGGAGGTCGTCCTCCTGCTCGGCCGGCGCCTCGAGATCGAGAAGGCCGCCGAGGACCTTCGGGGCGTGAAGGGAGTCCTCGACGGCGGCTGGCTCGTGACCGCGCCCGCGGTGGCCGGCGGCCGGACGGGGCACCACCATCCGCACGGCGGCCGTCGGTGACGCGCGCCGCCCGGACGCGCCCCGAGGACCGGCTCGCCCAGATGGTCCTGGGTCACTGCCTCGGCGTTCGCCGGGGCGAGACGGTCACGGTCGAGACCTGGGACCACGCGCTCCCCTGGGCGCGTGCGTTCGTCTTCGAGGCCCGACGGCGCGGGTGCGAGCCGACGCTGGTCGTCGAGGACGAGGAGGCGTTCTTCCGGTCGCTCGCCCAATCCGAGTCGCGCTCGGTCCCGGGCGCACCGGCGGCGTTCGCCCAGACGAGCGACGCGTACGTCTACCTACCCGGTCCCGAACAGTTCCCCCGCCTCCTCGGGCTCTCGACCGAGGAGCTCGACGCCGTGGTCGGGCGCCACGGCCCCGACTGGTGGAGGGCCGCTCGCCGCGCGGGCCTGCGCGCGGCCCGGGTCGCAATCGCGGCCGCCACCCCGACGGCGGCCGCGCGCTTCGCCGTGGACCGGGACGCATGGGAGCGGGAGCTGCTCCGGGGGAGCCTCGTCCCGCCGGACCGGCTCGCGCGAGCGGCGACGTACGTCGCGCACCGGCTCCTGCGGGCACGCCGGGTCCGCGTTCGGCATCCGAACGGCACCGACCTCCGGGTCGAACTGCTTCGCGTCCCGCCGGTGATCGAGGACGGCCGGGTCGACCGCGCCGACCGGCGGGCGGGACGACTCTGGACCCAGATCCCGACCGGAGTGGTGGCCGCGCCGCTCGCTCCGGGAGTGGCGGAGGGGGCGTGGGAGTCGAACCGCCCGAGCTACGACCGCTTCGCCGACCCTCCGGTCGCCCTCGGTGCTCGACTTTCGTTCCATCGCGGTCGCCTCGCGGAATACGCGTTCGACCGAGGAGGGGCCGCGTTCGCCCGCGCCTACGCCCGGGGGGGCCGGGGCCGAGAGCTGCCGGGGGCGCTCACGTTCGGCGTCAACCCAGCGATCGCGCGGGCCCCTGAGGTCGGCGAGGTCGCGGCCGGGACCGTCGGGCTCCTTCTCGGAGGCAACCGCTCGCTCGGCGGTCGGAACCCTTCGCGGTTCTCCTACCTGACGCTGCTCGCCGGGGCCCGGGTCGACCTCGACGGCCAGCCGTTCTTGGAGGACGGCGCCCCGGTGGCAGGGGCGCGACGATCGCCCCGCGGGACGAACCCGGCGCCCGCCTAGGGTGGAGTCGCCGCGTCGATCCGGCCGGCGATCTCGCGCAGAAGTTCGCCCGCGACCTCGAGATGGCGAGCGGAGATCTGCTCGACGTTCACGCCGACCGGCACCGCGAGATGTTCCGCACGGACCATGCCCGCGACCCCTTCCCAAACGGAGACGGCGATCTCGACACTCCGTCGGGCGGCGTCGACCTCCTCCTCGCCGGCGAGGATCGCCCGCTCCGCGGAGTCGGGCAGGTCGGCGCCCAGCCACCGGACGAACTCGGCGTCCTGCTCGTCCGCGATCGGGGCGACGCTGAGGACGACCGCAGCCGGAGGGATCGACGCCTGGCGGCAGAGGAGGTCGTACTGCCGGAGGACCCGACGTGCGGCCTCGGCGTCGAAGAGAAGCTGGGTCGTGAAGAACGTCGCACCGGCGCGGGTCTTCGCGAGCATGCGGTGCGCCTCCCCATCGCGCTGCGGGATCGCGATGTTGCCGATCGAACCGCCGACCGCGGCGAAGACGGGCCGGCAGAGGCGGTTCGCCTCGGCGACCGGAGGTCCCGGATACGGGATGTACCGGCTGCTTCCTCCGACGAGGACCACGTGGCGGATCCCTCGCTCGACCGACTCGTTCGCCCACCGTTCGAGGGCCGCGGAGTCGGAAACGTACGCCACGACCTTGTTGAGGACGACCGACCGACCGGTCCGCTCGCCGAGCGTCCGGGCATAGCCACGCAGGTCGCCCGAACGGTAGTGCGGCTGTCCTTCGTGGTTCTCGTCGACGAGCTCGGGGATGTCGAGGGCGTCTACGCGCGGGACGCTCTCGATCAGCCGCAGGACCGCATCCGTACGCTCCTCGGCGCGGTGGGGAGGCGTCCTCGCCGGCGACGGTACGGGCTCGAAGAGGAGCGGGGAGCGAGAGAGCGCTTCGGCGAACGAACGGACCATGGTCGTGGATGCGCGAGGCCCATCGGGATGCGGGCGGGATAAATCGTTTCTGACTCCGTTCCGGTTACGGAGAGCGCAACGGTCGCGCACGGGGAGCAACCGCGCGCTCCGGGGGTTGCGGCCCCGGCGAGAGCTCTTAACCTTCAGCGCGAGAACGGGGTCGATGCCGGCCGCCATCGAGGTGAGTGGCCTCGTCAAGCGCTACGGAACCCTCGCCGCGGTCGATGGGATCGGCTTCTCCGTCCCGCCCGGGACCGTCTTCTCCTTCCTCGGTCCCAACGGCGCCGGCAAGACGACGACCACCGAGATCCTCGAGGGACTTCGAAAGCGCACCGCGGGGGAGGTCGCGGTGCTCGGCCTCGACCCGTGGACCGACGGGACGGAACTGCACCGGCGCATCGGCGTCATCCCGCAGGACTTCCGGTTCTTCGAGAAGATCACCCCGAAGGAGGCGATCGTCTACTACCGGTCCCTCTTCGGAACGAGCGTCGACCCGATGGAGCTCCTCCGGCGGGTCGCTCTCGAGGACAAGGCGCACTCGCGGTTCGACACGCTCTCCGGGGGCCAGAAGCAGAAGCTGGGCCTCGCCCTCGCGCTCACGAACGACCCCGAGATCTGTTTCCTCGACGAACCGACGACCGGGCTCGACCCGACCGCGCGTCGGGCGATCTGGGCGGTCATCCGCACGCTGAAGCGCGAGGGACGGACGGTGTTCCTCACGACCCACTACCTCGAGGAAGCGGAGATGCTCTCCGAGCACGTCGCGATCATCCACCGAGGAAAGATCATCGCGGCCGGTTCGCCCGCCGAGATCATCCGGGAGTACGGGAAGCCCGCCCGCATGACGGTCGAGGGGAGTCCGGCGCTCGCGGCGTACCTGCAGATGAACCTAGGGGCCGCCGCGGTCGCCGAGGACGGCAAGGTCTCCGTGACCCTCACCGACAAGGGGGACGCGCTCAAGGTCCTGACCGCGATCCAGGCGAGCGGCCTTCCCTGGTCGTCGTTCGCGACGGCCCAGGACACCCTCGAGGACGTCTTCGTCCGCCTGGTCGGCCAGATGGACGAGGGAGCGCTCAAATCGGGGGGCCCCCCGTGAAGCTGAGGAACGTCGCCGCGGACTTCCGCATCGTCTCGCGGACGTACTTCCGCAACCCGGTCGCGCTGTTCTTCTCGCTGATCTTCCCGATCATCCTGATCTCGCTCTTCGGCCTCATCTTCTCCGCGGCGGGGTCGGGGTCGGTCACCCTCATCGTCGTGAACGACGACCACGCCCCCTCGGGCGGGTACACCCCGGCGAGCGTCGCGTTCCTTTCCGCCCTCAACAACACCACCGTCGTCTCCGTGCAGGTCGTCTCGGTCTCCCCTCAGAACTTCTCCGCCTACCTCGGTTCCAACGACGATTCGACGGGTCTCGTGATCCCGTCGGGGTTCCAGAACGACCTCGAAAATCGAACTCCCGTCGTCCTGACCCTCTACACCGACCCGGAGGACGCCTCGTCCGCGGGGATCGCCGAGGGAGCGATCCAGGGGGTCGCCGCGTACTTCAACCTTCAAGCGGTCTGTCCGCACACGACCTGTCCGCCGGTAGTCGGCTACACGACCCGGAACGTCGGGAGCGCGGTGTACAAGTACATCGACTACCTGATCCCCGGCCTCATCGGGTTCGCGATCCTGACGAGCCCGATGTTCTCGATGGTCGACATCGCCTCCTCCTACCGCAAGGACGGGATCTTCCGGGAGCTCTCCCTGACACCGCTCACCCGCTCGGAGTGGCTACTGTCGCGGATCCTCTGGTACGTCGCCCTCACGCTCGTGACCGCGGGGATCATGATCGGCGCAGGGGTCGTCCTCTTCGGGGCCCACGTCACGCTCTCGCTCGGGCTCGTCCCGTTCCTGATCATCGGCCCGTTCTTTTTCGTCTCGCTCGGGATGCTCGCGGGGTCGGTCGCGAAGACCCCCGAGAGCGCCGCGCTGATCGGCAACATCATCACCTTCCCGATGATGTTCCTCTCGGGGACGTTCTTCCAGGTCTCGAGCATGCCGCCGGGCCTCCAGGCGTTCGCCCGGATCCTTCCGCTCTACTACGTGATCGACGGCATGAACCAGGTGATGCTCTTCTCGAACACGTCCCGCGCGATCACCGACCTCGTGGTCGTCCTCGCCGGCGCGGTCATCGTCTTCCTGCTCGCGATCCGCCTCTTCAAGTGGAGGGATGAGTGACGGCGGGCCCCGGATCGGTGCCGCCAACGAGCCCCGAGTTCCGGACCCTCATGTCCCGGTGGCCGACCGGGGTGTCGGTCGTCACGGCCCGGGAAGGTTCCGTGGACGCGGGGCTCACCGTCAACGCGTTCCTCTCGGTCTCCCTCTCCCCGCCGTCGATCCTCGTGAGCCTCTCCGCGGACGCCGACACGACCCCCCTCGTCGACCGGACCGGGTTCTTCGCGGTCAACCTGCTGAGCCAGCGCCAGGTCCGCGTGAGCCAGCGGTTCGCGCTCCCGGTCGCGCCCGCGGAGAAGTTCGCCGGCCTCCCGGTGCACCGCGGCGCGACCGGGGTGGCGCTCCTCGACGGCACCCTCGGCGCGATCGAGTGTCGGGTCGTCTCCCGGGTCCCTGCCTACGACCATCTCCTGTTCGTCGGGGAGGTCGTCCGATTGGAGGTCGGGGTCGATGCCCCGCCGCTCCTCTTCGTGAACTCCGGCTACGCTCCCGCCGACCCGGACGGCCGGGTCGACCTCGGCCGGAGACCCGGACGCTAGCCGTCGCCGCTTTATCCTCTGCCCGGGCTAGTCGGTCGATGTCCGCCCCGCCTCGTTCCGTCAAGGTCGCGGTCGTGGGCAGCGGCCCGGCCGGGCTCACCGCGGCGCTCTACGCGGCCCGGGCGGAGCTCCACCCCCTCGTCATCGCCGGCGTCCCGGCGGGAGGGCAGCTCCTCATCACGACCGACGTCGAGAACTACCCCGGTTTCCCCGACGGGATCCAGGGACCCGAGCTCGTCGACCGGATGCGCCGCCAGGCGGCGCGCTTCGGCACCGAGTTCGTGGACGACAACGTGACCCGGGTCGATTTCACGAAGCGCCCGTTCCTCCTCGAGACCGGCACGAGCGGAACGGTCCTCGCGGACGCGGTAATCGTGGCCACGGGGGCGAACGCGCGCTGGCTCGACCTCCCTTCCGAGAACCGCTTGAAGGGCCACGGGGTCTCGGCCTGCGCCACGTGCGACGGGTTCTTCTTCAAGGGAAAGGAGCTCGCGGTCGTCGGCGGGGGCGACACCGCGATGGAAGAGGCGCTCTTCCTCACGAACTTCGCGACCCACGTCACGGTCGTCCATCGCCGGGACAAGTTCCGGGCAAGCTCGATCATGCTCGAGCGGGCCCGCGCCCACCCCAAGATCTCGTTCCTCCTCGACTCGGCGGTCGTCGAGGTCCTGGGCCGCGAGACGGTCGAAGGCCTCCGGGTGAAGAACCTCAAGACCGGGGGCACTTCGGAGCTAAAGGTCGGCGGACTGTTCGTCGCGATCGGGCACACCCCGGCGACCGAGGTCTTCCGCGGCGCCCTCGACCTCGATGCCGAAGGGTACGTGAAGGTCCATCACGACACCTTGACGAGCGTCGAGGGGGTCTTTGCGGCCGGGGACGTCCACGACCGGCGCTACCGACAGGCCGTGAGCGCCGCGGGCTCCGGCTGCATGGCCGCGATCGACGCGGAACGCTGGCTCGCCGAACGCGAGGGACCGCACCCCGTGGCGGCGCGGCCGGCGACGGCGGTGGCCCCCGTTTCTCGGTCAGGATAGCCTTTAATATCGTCGCACCCGGTGCGCACGAAGGTCGGGCGATGCCCAACAAGAAACACCTCCACATCGAGTCGTCGGGCCAGCTCTGCATCTACTGCGGGGCGTGTGTGGGGATCTGCCCGCTGAACTGCATCTACCTCGACGAGACCCGCATCACGTTCGACGAGAAGGTCTGCACGCGCTGCGAGATCTGCGTGAAGGCCTGCCCCGTCGGGGCGATCGAGATCGGCTGACGGACGGCGGAGGACGGGGAGTCCATGCCCGACAGGAAAACGGATGTGCTGGTCATCGGCGCCGGTCCCGCCGGCAGCATGACCGCGAAGTGGGCCGCGAAGAGCGGCGCCCAGGTCGTGATGATCGAGAAGCGCCAGGAGATCGGCTCCCCCGTGCGCTGCGGCGAGGGGATGAGCAAGGCCTGGCTCCCGGATGTCGGGATCAAGCCCGGCCGCTGGATCAACGTCGAGGTCGAGGGTGCCCGGATCTACTCCCCGAGCGAGAAGGTCTTCGAGATCAACGAAAAGCACGCGGGCAACGAGGTCGGCTACGTCGTCGAGCGCGACGAGTTCGATAAGCAGCTCGCGATCGACGCGGCGAACGCCGGCGTCGAGGTCCTCCTCAAGACCGCGGCCGTTTCGATGCTCAAGGAGAACGGTCGGGTCGTCGGCGCGAAGGTGAAGCAGTTCGGCGAGACCCACGAATTCCGCGCGCCGGTGACGATCGCCGCGGACGGCTTCGAAAGCCAGGTCGGCCGCTGGGCCGGCATCCCGACGAACATCGCGATCCGCGACATGGATACGTGCCTCCAGTACCGTATGACGAACGTCGACTCGGACGTGCGCTACTGCGACTTCTACCTCGGCAAGGTCGCCCCGGGCGGGTACGTCTGGGTCTTCCCGAAAGGGGACGGACTCGCGAACGTCGGGATCGGCGTCCAGGTGAGCCAGGTGAAGAACATGGCCGACGCCCGGAACTACCTCGACCACTGGATCGACCACCACCCCGGCTACGCGAAGGGGAAGAAGATCGACATGGTCGGCGGCGGGGTCTCGATCTCCGCTCCGCTCAAGCAGACGGTCGCGGACGGCATCATGCTCGTCGGGGATGCGGCGCGGATGATCGACCCGCTCACCGGTGGGGGCATCGCGAACGGCTGCATCGCCGGGAAGATCTGCGGCCAGGTCGCGGCCGAGGCCGTCCACGCGGGCACCCCGACCAAGGAGTTCTTCCAGAAGTACGAGAAGGGCTGGCGCGCGGTCCTCGAGGAGAAGCTCTACCGCAACTGGCTCGCGAAGGAGAAGCTCGTGCAGCTGAGCGACGAGACGTTCGACAAGGTCATCGACGCGCTCCAGGGGATCCGGCTCGAGAAGTTGAGCGTCCACAACATCCTGAAAGCGGTCCACGAAAAGTACCCCGAGGTGACGAAGGAGTTCGAGGCGTTCCTCTGAACGCCCGTCCTCCCGACCGTGCCCGGCGCCCCGAACCGTCCTCCCGAGACGACGCCCGAACCCCCGAAGGCGCCCCCGGTCGTTGAGCCTCCCGAGAAGAAGGCGCTCCGCCGGCTCGTTCCGACGCGCGTCACCCTGCTCCTCGACATCTGGAAGGGCGCTCCCAGCCCCGACCTCACCGGCCCCTTCCAGAAGGCGGAGAGCGCGTTCGCCCAGGGCGACTTCCCCTCGGCCCTGACCGCGCTCGACCTCCTTTCGGTCCG
>Ga0187784_10005395_pt1 | contig 10343 bp, 10 predicted proteins | sample 1015_SJ02_MP15_2_FD_132964 | JGI IMG/M metagenome (GOLD analysis project Ga0187784, IMG submission 132964) | Tropical peat soil microbial communities from peatlands in Department of Meta, Colombia - 1015_SJ02_MP15_20_MG | ecosystem: Environmental > Terrestrial > Soil > Wetlands > Peat | place... | reverse complement strand
CTGGGTTCGGCCAGTCGGTGGCGGTGGGGGTAGGTGGGGACCCGATCAACGGCTCCACCCCCATCGAGTGGATGGACTTCGTGCAGGGGATGGAGGACACCAAGGCGGTTGTTGCAGTGGGGGAGATAGGGGGAGACGCCGAGGAGAGGCTGGCTAGGCACATCGAGAAGTCGGGGTACAGGAAGCCCATCGTCGCCTACGTAGCGGGGAGGCACGCGCCCAAGGAGAAGAAGATGGGGCACGCCGGGGCGATAATCTACGGAGACTACGGGACAGCCGAGTCCAAGATCAAGGCACTCTCTGCCGCTGGTGTGAGTCTGGCCATGACGCCGTCCGAGGTTCCCCTCCTCCTTGAAGAGGCACTCCGCTGATCAGGGAGCCAATAATCAGATCGCCTCTAGCTCTTCGTCGGCGGCTAGCTCAGTAAGTGGCGACTGGGCTGAGCCCTCAAACGAAGGCTTTTATCATCGCGAGTGGAGAAGGTTTCGAAAATGAAGACTTTCAAAAGTCGTACAAGATTAGCGCTTAGTAGGGCTGCAGCCATAGGAATTGTGGTTGTCCTCGTCGTCGTAGTCGCAGCAGGTGCGTATTACTATTCCACGACAACCTCATCGTCCACCACCACTACTACTACAACCACCCCTACGACCACAACCACCCCTACGACATCTACAACCACTCCCACTACGTCCACAACCACCCCTACGACATCTACAACCACTCCCACTACGTCCACAACCACGCCCGCATTCACACTGAATGCGATCAACAGCAGCCAGCTAACCGACGAAACCATGGGCCAATCAGCTCAAACGCCGTATGACTCGCTCGACCCGGCTTCAGGCTTCTTCGTAACTGATGGCTACTTCGCGAACGTCTTCCAGGGCTTGGTACAGTACAACGGCTCGAGCAGCACGGAAGTCGTGCCGTCACTGGCATCGAGCTATAGTGTATCGAGCAACTATGAGAATTACACGTTCACAATGCGGCCGAACACCTGGTTCTCCAACAAGGACCCGATAAACGCCTATGTGGCGTGGTTCAGCTTCGTCAGGGGGAACTGGATTAACGCTCCGATCGCCACCTATTACTCCAACTATGTCGACATCTTCTACAGCGGTTCGATACCCTACAGCCCCAGCTGCTCAAGCGATCCGACCTCGAGTGCATGCCAGACCATGCCCGACGCTGTTGGTAACCTGTGGCCATGGGGCCTTGAGAGTGCGCTGAGCGCGACCTTCCACATACCGATCACCGATGAGAACGCGCTCGTCGCAGCGCTCAACAACGTCCTGAGCAATTTCGATACGACCAATTCGAGCATTCAGGCTCTGATGGCGTACCCGCACCAGGCTTTCGTGGCTTCCAGCGCATCGACCTTCCAAATGAACTTGATTCAGCCGTACAGACTGTTGCTTCTCGCCCTCCCACCTCAGTGGGGAGCGTTAGTTGATCCAGTCTACATCGATGCGAATGGTGGCGTGCAAAACAACACCGTACCCGCAAACTTCGAAACGAAAGGTATGCCAGGCAGCGGTCCGTACATGTATGGTACCATTGGTTCGGGTCAGACCTTGCTTACACTGAACGCAAACCCCAACTACTGGGCCCAGGGAGTATCGGGACTGGCTCCGGTGCTCCAGCCTGCAATCATAAAGACCATCATAATGAAGTTCGGCGTTGAACCGGCCACACAGATAGAGGACTTCGCCTCCAACAACGCTCAGCTGGTCGACCCGCAGCCATCTGAGTTCGGGAACCTATACTCGGCCTACAAGTATAGCTCGTACTTCCCCTTCAGCCAGCTTCTGAGGACAGCCGGTTATCCGCTCTGTGACCTCGCAAACGGTATGAACACCCAGGTCTTCCCGACCAATAGCACCCTGCTCAGGGAGGGAATCGTTCACTCGATTAACTACAGCCAGTTTGTGACCCAACTTTACACATTCCAGGGCCAGTCTCTTGCGCAGCTTTTCATCCCGCCTGTTCCGCCCGGATGGGGACCACTGGACAATCCGCAGAACATTTCGCTATACTCCTACAACATAAGCCTGGCAGCACAGTACGTGAACGAGGCTGGCATACAAGGGCATTTCTACACCGTTATGGCTAACGGCACGGTTCTGGGTGACTCGAGTGGCACACTACTGCCGCCGCTCCAATACGACTATCTGGTGCCGCTCTCTCCGACCCAGCTGACAGTCAACTCCATCCTGAGCGACGACCTTGCCCAGGTAGGCATCAGGATCACTCCAACTGGCATAACCGAAGGTGAGTACGAGGTTGAAACAGCCACACCACAGTCGACGGTTAACATCAACATGGTTGGATGGTGCGCAGACTGGCCGGACCCAGTCTTCCAGCAATTCAACGACCTTGCGACCGAAGCCGCCCACGAGAATAACTGGGTAAACAACGCGTCGCTGAACGAATTTGCTGCGGAGGTACCCTTCGAGACCAACCAGGCACTGCAGATTCAACAGATGACCACCGCCTATCAGATGTTCACGCAGCTCGCGAAGATAATACAGTACCCGAACGTAGCAAACATCTTCGTCACGCAGCCATACGTCCAGAACCTGGTTTATTCGCCATTCCAGTTCGCAGTCTTCTACAACCTAGCCTATTATTCGCCCGCTACAGGATCCTAGACACGGTCTGGGATTCCCCTTTTATTTTCACCTCCCCAGCGTGAGCTCTACAAAGAGCCCCCCTGGACTAGGGAATTCTCAGGTATGATTACGCTCTAACGACGGTTTCTTTATACGCTGTAAAGGCTTAATATCATATTTCAAGCTATTAAGCTCCCGGAAACTTGGTTTCAAACTTCGCGTTATTCGTGACCCGCAGGGCAATTAACGCGGTCATAACCATGTTTCTTCTTGTCGCTCTGGTTTTCTCCCTCCTCCACATACTGGTGCCTTCGCCCGTAGCGATGGCTAGAATCATCCTCGGTAATCCCAGGGCCTCCACCGGTATTATCAACGCGATCATCAAAGAGAACGACCTCAACGCTCCGATATACATTCAGTTCTACAATTATGTGGTCGGGCTACTCCACGGAAACTTTGGAACAGACACCTTTTACCACATCCCTGAACTACTGGAGATAGAGACATACCTTCCGATTACGCTAGAGTTAGTGATTATCGGGCAGATACTTGGGGTCCTCATCGGGCTCTACACAGGGGCAATAGCAGCCGCCAACAGAAACCGGGCGCCCGACTATGGTATGAAGGCCCTCTATCTGACTACTTGGTCGGCGCCGATCTTTTTGGTTGGTTTCGTCATGCAGCTGGTGTTCGCTTACTGGTTGAACCTGCTGCCGGCGACGGAAATGGTCGACCCAACGCTCACCGCGCCGCCTACGGTCACGGGTGCGCCGCTCATAGACTCCCTGCTCGCCGGCAATTGGGTGTACTTTTGGAGCGCTCTCCAGCACCTCATCCTCCCTGCCTTCGCGATCGCTGTGATTGGGTTTGGCCTTGTGACCAGGCTTGGCCGTGCGAGTATGATAGACGCCCTCGACCGTGACTATGTCAAGCTCGCTTACATGAAAGGGTTGAGTAAAGGAAAGGTGGTCTGGGGGACTGCCTTCAGGAACGCGATGATTCCAATAATCACGCTGGTGGCCCTGCTCTTCGCATTCTCGGTCGGGGGGGCCGTGATAATCGAAGACGTGTTCTCGTACCACGGAATGGGTTTCTTCACCGTAAATGCCATCTACAACGACGACTATACCGCAGTACTCGCGTTCACGATTATCAGCGGCATCGCAGTCATCCTTGCGAATTTTGTCGCCGACCTCCTTTACGCGGTGGCGGACCCTCGGGTGAGGTTGACGTAGATGGGTCTTTCTTCTATATTCGATCACTTAACAAGGAAGCCGATCAGGTCGACTGGTAAGGTCTCGCTAGGGACAGTCGCGTCCACGGCTGAAAGTAAGGAGGTGAAGAAAGGTGCTTCATTCTACCTAGAGTACATCAGGAAGGATAAGCCCGCGCTGGCTGGAATGGTCATCATAGGTGCATTCATGGTTTTCGCAGTGTTCGAAGCGATCATGCAAGAGCTTGCTTCAGTCCTCGGACGGCCGGACCTGGGTTGGATGTTCCTTCCCACGAACCCTCTGGCACTTTACTTCAACCTAAAGCTCGAACCACCTTCGCTGACCAACTTCCCAGCGAACCTCATGGGCACGAACTTTCAGGGCCAGAGCATACTGTCGCGCGTTCTTTACGCAACTCCCCACGACGCGACCGCCTCGGTCGTCGTCGTCGGCAGCGCCATATTGATTGGAATGTTTCTCGGATCCGCGGCCGGATACTTCGGCGGCTGGGTAGACGAGATAATGATGAGGCTGACTGATGCGTTTCTTGCGCTGCCCCCCCTCGTGCTCGCGATCGCTGTTGCCGTGGTAATCGGAGGAGGCTTCACCTCTCTCCTGTACGCTCTGATGATCATCTGGTGGCCCACGTACGCTAGGTTCTTCCGGGCTCAGGCTCTGACTCTACGCAACAAACCCTACGTTGAAGCGGCGAAGCTGAGTGGTTCGAGTTCTTTTGGAATCCTTGTAAAGCACATCATTCCTAACTCGGTCGACCCTATAATAGCCTACGCGACGCTTGACATGGGGACTGTGATACTCACATATGCGGCTCTCGCTTTCCTTGGCATAGGAATAAGTTCAGGTTACCCGGAGTGGGGAGCCGAGTCTTCACAGGGCTTGCAGTTCTTCCCGCTGCAGTGGTGGTACTCAATCATGCCAGGGGCGGTTATAGCGGTTGTAGTGATCGCATTCACTCTAGTCGGAGACAGATTACAGGACCTAATCGGAGGACGGACTAACTACTAGATGTCGGCCCCGGGCACCGGCAGGAATATCGTCAGCGTAGAGAATCTGGCAATCACCTACAGGACGGTCTATGGAACCCTGAAGGCCCTTAACGGAGTTAACCTATCGGTGGTTGAGGGGGAGAGCGTTTCCCTTGTCGGAGAAAGTGGGTGCGGCAAATCAACCCTAGGGTTGGCTACCGTCCGCCTCCTGCCTCTCAACGCGAGTTACTCTTCAGGGCGCCTCATCCTAGACGGGAAGAATGTCGCCACGATGAGCAACCGAGAAACGGTTGCCATGAGAGGGAGCACCGCATTCATGATCTTCCAGGACCCCCTCAACACACTGAACCCCGTAAAACGCATCGGGGTCCAGATGCTCGAAGCCGTCCGCTCCAGGGATAGGCACAGAGGGACTTCGTTCAACGAGGGGGACGCGCATAAGGAAGTGGTCGACAAACTCGGCGACGTCCGGATGCCCGATCCGGATACAATCATCATGCGATACCCACATCAGCTTTCCGGGGGGCAGATTCAGCGAGTCGTCATCGCCATGGGTTTGCTCATGCGCCCCAAGCTTATGATTGCGGACGAGCCCACCTCCGCCTTGGACGTGACAGTGCAGGCCCAGGTTCTCAAGCTGATGCGCGAGCTTCAACGGGAGTACAATATGTCAATCATATTCATCACCCACGACATTAACGTGGCTTACAACATAAGCGACAGGATGGTGGTTATGTACGCAGGCGAAGTGGTCGAAGAGGGGGAAGCTGGAACGGTCACGAAGAACGCGCTGCACCCCTATTCACAGGCACTCATTGCGAGCGTGCCAAGGACAAGCAAAGACCAGGGGAGGCTTACGTCGATTTCCGGCTCGGCGGCGAACATGCTCAATCCTCCCAGTGGTTGCCGCTTCCACACACGCTGCCCGTATGCGATGGATGTCTGTAGTTCGAGGTCGCCTCCTGAAATTGAAAAAAATGGCGGATTGGTGAGGTGTTTCTTGCATGGCGGAAACGCTAGTTGAGACCATAGGCCTGAAGAAATACTTCAGGACTGGCAAGTCCGGGATTCTAGAGACACTGCTGAGGCAGCAGCCGCCAGAGGTGAAGGCGGTGGACGACGTAAACATCAAGCTCCAGGAGGGGGAGGTACTCGCGCTGGTGGGGGAGAGCGGTTGCGGAAAGACAACCCTCGGTAGGATGATCGCAACGCTGGAGACTCCGACGGCCGGGAACATTCTTTACTCTGGTGAGAAGATATCCAAGAAGAACCTCCACGAAGTCCGCAAACAAATCCAGATGGTCTTCCAGAACCCATTCGAAAGCCTCGACCCTAGGGCCACGGTCAAGGCAATAGTGACTGAGCCGCTGCAGAAGCTCGGCTTTCGGAAAGCGGCGAAAGACGCGGCGGTCGAAAAGGCGCTGGACTCTGTAGGACTCGAACACAATTTCGCGGAACGCAGGCCACGTGACCTTTCAGGGGGGCAGAGGCAGAGGGTGGCGGTCGCAAGGGCGATAATTTCCACACCGAAGGTCGTCATTTTGGACGAACCCACCTCTGCACTCGATGCCTCGGTCCAGTCCCAGGTGCTGAATCTACTCCTGGACCTAAGGAACGAGTTCAACCTGACCTACCTGTTCATCACACACAACATCGCAGTCGCACGGTTCATTTCTGACCGCACGATGACCATGTATGCGGGAGAGATCATCGAATCTGGGCCGACCAGAGATCTTATGGCTAGCCCGAAACATCCATACACCCAAGCGCTCCTAAAATCGGTGCCGTCACTGGACTCCAAGGAGGTCGCCCCTCCGACCGGAGAAGTACCAAGTCTCGTCAACCTTCCGTCGGGGTGCAGATACAATCCGAGGTGTCCCTACGTGATGGAAGTCTGCAGAAAGGAGGATCCAAGGCCGAGGAAGGTGGGGGGAGAGGATGTTTCCTGCTGGCTTTACAAGTGAGAGCCCCTCCGATCCGGAGACAGTACTGAAACTGAGGCCTAGGGTCACCAAGACTTTTCTAAAAGGCCTAATAGCGATCGGGGTCTTCTCGATTTTTCTTGAGATCACGCCCGCGAACTTCGTGCACTACCTGATTTTTCTCGCACTGTCTATTGGCGTGCTGCTCATATTTGTCGGAGTCAAGCACGAAACGAAGATCGAGATTTCAGAAGACGGCCTGAGGGTTAAGCGGCTCTTCCGGGCCGTCGATTCGGTTAGCTATCAGGACATCATGGACATCTCGGTGTCCCAAGGGATGTTGGCTAGGAGGTTCGATTGTGGTACGGTATTCATAATCCTGAAGTCCGGGAGCGGAAGCGTCCGACTGATGGGAGGGGGCGCGGCTGAGCAACTCGAAGACGTCCCCGGACCGAGTCATGTCTACGACCTGCTCTCGTCGAGGCTGAGCCCGTTCGGCGGGAGTGACGACGACCTCGAGAAATCGGGGGACTAGGGTACCTCGCGAGGGGTTTCGCTCTCTCATCGTCATCGGGAGGCCATGAAGCGGGGCATTCAGGGTGCCGGAAACGGTGATTCCGACCGAAAGCTTCATAGTCGCGGGCCAGGGGCCAACCGGCCAATCGGGTCGAAAACATGCCTATAGCAGACGCTACAAAGAAGCAGATAGCCCAGAAGAGGAGGCTTTTCCTGAAGGTCTGCCTCAGATGCGGGGCTAGGAACCCGCTCAATGCAGAGCGCTGTAGGAAGTGCAAGTCGTCTGACCTGAGATTGAAGAACAGGTCCGTCGGGCTCAAGAAGTAAGCGACGCATGTGTATCTCCTTGAAGTCTTTGGCTCAATTCATGGCCCACTAGACAAAGAGGTCAAGGGCTGCCAGTGGTCGTCTTCTCAAAATTCCCTTTTTCGAGCAGTCCAGCTTATTTAACGACCAAGTGCCGGGCAAAGTGGGCCCGTGGTCTAGCATGGTTATGACGTCGCTCTCACACGGCGAATCGCGAGACACTTTCGCGCGCTAGAATCCCCGGTTCGAATCCGGGCGGGCCCAGTTTCAATCTGGCTTTCCAGCGAATCTCGTTCCAGTCAACCTTCCGACCCTTGTTGCCCATTCCGAATTCGCTGGAACAAGAGGTCTTTCTTTCCACTCCGCCAGCAGTTCACTCTTTTTTGGCGATCAGCAACTGGCCCTCGCGACCTGCGAAGAGCGCACGGTCTCGCTTTGGAACTCCCTCCACGAAACCTAGCTTGACGAAGTCTGGGTGCTCGACCTTCGCAAATGCAAAGCCAGCGGCGGTGGCCATCCTCTTTAGCTCAGAGTCCTCGTAGAACCTGATGCGCGAAGCTAAGGGCTCCGGGGCCGCAGGGGTTCCTTTGAGCTTCTTCGTAGACGTGAACACGACAAGCCTGCCGCCACGAGCCAGAACTCTGAACATCTCTGCGAAGGCCTTTGCTGGGTCGGGAATGAATCCCAGGACCCCCGTCATGACGGTGCAGCTGAAGGTAGAGTCTTCGAACGGCAGGCATTCGGCCTCCCCCTCGCGAATCTGCAGGCGCCCTGACGTCACGGCCGTGCTGTTGATCTTCCGCGCGAGTCTGACCATTTCGGCGCTGTGGTCTACTCCGGCCCCTGTGCAGCCGCTCTTCAATGCATCTTTCAGGAAGGCGCCGCCACCGCAACCTACATCGAGAATCTTGTCGCTGACCGACAATTGTAGTGCCGCCAAGATAGCCCTGAAGTTGGGTCTATGATAGATCGGGTTCGCGTAGGTGGTGCGGGCCGACATTCCCGTTGGTCTTCTAGCGTTCCTATCCGTAAGCCAGTCCCCGAGCTTCGGCTCCCTGAGGGAATCTAGGAAGGGGGCGGCAACCTGGTCTGCGAACCAGCCCAGAGCCCCGTCCTGGTCCCACGCAAAACCTGCGCTCCATCCTGTGTGATATACCGTGACAGTGGTTCCTCTCTTGGTCCCTTGGAATCTGAATCTAATCTTGGACTCACGAGCAGTGTCCCATACCATGTGATGCCAAGCGACTGTCAGCAACTTCCCCGGTTTCCATGATACGACTCGTCCAAGTTCTTTGCCACCACCTCGAATGGTCCCTTTTGGTCCGGGGTCGAACTCTACCCCTAGCCGGTGCAGTGCTAGGCAAAGCTCGTCTGTGAATGTTTGGAATGCAACAGAGGGTTTCAGGGCTGTTTCGGCCCTGAGGCTGACGACCATCGGCCCAAGCCGCATAGAGACATAGTTATCTCTTCAGAGAGTGGCAGATCCCTTGAGCCCTGCAGGAGAAATCTTGTCGCACCTGAGGTCCCGAACCCTGGTCCTGCAAGATGCACGTACTTCATGAGACCATCCACTCCAAAGTACTTTGCCGGTTGCCTAGACAAGTAACCGATGCTCAGTTTTGTCGCCTAAGAAACTCCCCCGGGGACGGAACTGATTATATGAGGGGATTCACGGCTCGTGCCATGAGTTCAAGCAAGCGCAAGGAAATCGTGTCAGACTTCTTCCGCCTGATAGGTGAAGGGAGACCAAAGGACGGGCTGAAATATTTTGCAGCTAATTGCGTTCAGCACAATCCGTACGTTCACGGCGGAATGGACGCCCTGCTGGACTCGATGGCCGCCGTACAGAGGGAGCAAAGAGAGTTTACGGAGCCGAGCATCTCTCTCAAACACGTGCTGGAACAGGGAAATGTCGTCTCGGCGCACACCGAAATTCTGTTCTCAAAGTCAGACCCAGGCAAGGGGGGATTGAGGCAGGTCCACATCTTCCGCTTTGGGAACAACGACGAAGTCGTCGAGTACTGGGACGTCACTCAAGTAATATCGTCAGACATGCCCAACGCGGCGGGGGCCTTCTAGAAATTGGGTCAGGTCGAGCTCGGTGCCCAAGTTAATCACCGCAGAGGGAATGTGACCTAACATGGCTCGGTGGGAATTCGAGACCGTACTTTCACGTCCTCCCGGTGTAGGCACATGGACCATGGCGCTTGTGCCCCCGGCAATTGCGGAAGAGACGGGGATCAGGGCTCGGCTGCGCGTCAAGGGGACGATTGACGGGGTCCCGTTTCGATGTTCGCTTCTCCCTGCGGGGAGGGGGAGACACTTCGTGGTCGTGAACAGGGAAATCAGGGACAGGATAGGAAAGGTTGCTGGGGCGAGCGTGAAGGTACTGATGGACGTCGACACCGCCCCGGTAGGGGTGGCGGTCCCATCCGACCTTGCGAAGGCGCTCAGAGGAAACAAGAAGGCGCAGAAGGCGTTCGAGAACATGGCCCCCTCGCATCGGAAGGCCTACGTCCAGTGGATAGTGGGAGCGAAGACGCCAGAAACAAGGGTCCGTAGGCTGAAGAAGGCGCTGGGTATGATAGCAGAGAACCGCTTTCTCTAGCCTAATTTGCCCTTGTTGGCCTCGTAGGCGAGCCGAGTCAACAGGTCCGCTTCTGAGTTCTGTTCCCTGGGTATCCACTCGAAGTTGATGGAACCGAACTCTTTCAGGAGATCTTTCACTTCCTTGAGCTTGCCAACGTACATCCCCCCCTTGACCTT
>Ga0187784_10005394_pt1 | contig 10344 bp, 9 predicted proteins | sample 1015_SJ02_MP15_2_FD_132964 | JGI IMG/M metagenome (GOLD analysis project Ga0187784, IMG submission 132964) | Tropical peat soil microbial communities from peatlands in Department of Meta, Colombia - 1015_SJ02_MP15_20_MG | ecosystem: Environmental > Terrestrial > Soil > Wetlands > Peat | place... | reverse complement strand
CGCACCTTCAGGCTTCGGCAGATCGGTGCCGGGGTCGCGGAACCGGCTCGTGATCGGATAGCGGCGATCGCGGCCGAAATTCTTCAGCGTGACCTTCACCCCTGGCGCGGCCTGCCGGCGCTTATATTCGGCGATGGCGAGCATGCGCTCGACTTTCATGACCGTCTCGCGATCGAAGCCGGCGGCAACGATGCTGGCGATCGGCTCCTCGCGCTCCACCAAGCGCTCCAGGACCTGGTCGAGCACATCGTAGGGCGGCAGCGTGTCCTGATCGGTCTGGTTCTCGCGCAGCTCAGCGCTCGGCGCCCGCGTGATCACGTTCTCGGGAATCACTTGCGCATCGGGCCCGAGTGCTCCGTCCGGCTTCCAGCGATTGCGCAAACGCGAAAGACGATAGACCTCGGTCTTGTAAAGGTCCTTGATCGGATTGAAGCCCCCGTTCATGTCGCCGTAGAGCGTGGCGTAGCCGACGGACATTTCCGACTTGTTGCCGGTGGTCACCACCATCACGCCGAATTTGTTGGAGATCGCCATCAGGATGGTGCCGCGGGCGCGCGCTTGCAGATTTTCCTCGGTGACGCCGCGCGCTGGACCGCCGCCAAGAACGCCGGCAAGCGCCGCTTCGAGCCCGTGCACGGCGCTCTCGATCGGGACAATGTCGTAACGCACCCCGAGCGCGCGCGCGACCGCCGCCGCGTCATTGCGGGATTCCTGCGAGGTGTAACGGTACGGCAGCATCACGCAGCGGACGCGTTCGGCTCCGAGCGCATCCACCGCAAGCGCCGCGCACAGCGCCGAATCGACGCCGCCGGAGAGGCCGATCACCACGCCGCCGAAGGCGTTCTTGTTGACGTAGTCGCGCAAGCCGAGCACGCAGGCGGTGTAATCGGCTTGATCGAGTTCGGCGACCGGCACGATCGGCCCGCTGTCGCAACGCCACGCGCCATCCACGCGTGACCATCGCGTCGTCACCAGAGCTTCGCGAAACTCGGGCAACTGAAACGCAACGGACCGGTCCGCGTTGATTGCGAACGACGCGCCGTCGAACACCAGTTCGTCTTGGCCGCCGACCATGTTGAGATAAATAAGCGGCAGGCCGGATTCCACGACGCGGTTGACCGCGATATTGAGCCGCTCCTCCGCTTTGCCCCGCCAGTAAGGCGAACCGTTCGGCACCAGAAGAATCTCGCCGCCGGTTTCCGCAACACATTCGACCACATCGGGACCCCAAATATCCTCGCAGATCGGAATACCGAGCCGCATCCCGGCAATCACGATCGGGCCCGGCGCCGGTCCCGGCACGAACACGCGCTTCTCGTCGAACACGCCGTAATTGGGCAGGTCCACTTTGAAGCGGATCGCTTCGACGCGCCCGCCGGCAAGGAGCGCGTAAGCGTTGTAGAGCTTTTCGTCCTCGGCCCATGGCGTTCCCATCAGCACCGCCGGGCCGCCGTCGGCGGTGTCGCGGGCGAGCGTTTCGACGGCGGCGCGGCAAGCAGCCTGAAACGCCGGCTTGAGCACGAGGTCTTCCGGCGGGTAGCCGGCGATAAAGAGTTCGGGAAAGGCGACGATGTCGGCGCCCTCGCCGGCGGCTTGCTGGCGTGCGGCGCGGGCGCGCCCAAGGTTGCCGGCAACATCGCCCACGATCGGGTTGAGCTGCGCCACGGCGATGGCCAGACGGTCGGCGGGACGCTCGTTCATGGCGCAGGTCTAGCGCCGGATTGTCAGCGCCGGCAATGGGCCCGGCCGGCTTTGACGCATAAACCCCACGACGGCCGGCGGCATCGAAAAACTTCAACAGATTTTGAAATAACGATTGACGGCGCTCAGATAATTCAATAATTGTTGAAATATGGAAAAATCAGATGCCATAGCGGCTTTGGCCGCGCTCGCCCAGGACAGTCGTCTCGACGTCTACCGGCAGCTCGTACAGGCCGGTCCGGAAGGAATGTCGGCCGGCAGCATCGCGAATGCGCTGAAGCTCGCGCCCAATACGCTCACCTTTCACTTCGACCGCCTGCGCGCGGCCGGGCTCGTCACGGTGCGGCGCGAGGGCCGTTCGATGATCTACGCCGCACGCTATGAGACGATGAACGGCCTGATTTCCTACCTAACGGAGAACTGCTGCCAGGGTCAGGTCGGAGAGTGCGGGGACGCCGAATGCAAGACCACAGAATTACCGGCGACGCGCGACAAGGAGCATGTGTGAATGCGTCTCTATATGTTCGAACACTGCTCGCTCTGCTTTCGGGTGCGCATGACGGCTGCCCTCAAGGGATTACATTTGCAGGAAACCGTCGTGCTCGACGACGACTCCGATACGATGATCGGACTCGTCGGCAAACGCGCCGTGCCGATCCTGGTGAAGGATGACGGTCAGCCCATGCTGGAGAGCATGGACATGGTCGCTTACGTCGACGGCATCGGCGGGCGTGTCCTCACAGGAGCGGAGCGCCCCGAAGCCGCGGCGTGGACGGAAAGGTTTTTCATCAAGACTCCGCCGCTGACATGGCCGCGCTATCCGTTGCTTGGTTTGCCCGAGTTCGCCACGATTGCCGCTCTCGATCACTACAATCTGCGCAAGCGCGCCGCGCTCGGGGATCCCGTCGCGCTGCGCGCCAATACGCGGCAGTACATCAAAGCGTTGCTGCCGGAGCTGGAGGAGCTTGATCGGCTGATCGAAAGCCCGCTGGCGGTCAACGGTCATCTTTCGCTCGACGATGTTCGCGTCCTCCCGCTCCTGCGCTCCGCCGCCGTCGTCAAGGGACTGCGCTTCCCCCGTAAGGTCCAAGAGTATTTTGAATCGATGATGGACCGCATCGAATATCGGCCGCTGCCGGCCATATGAGGAACCCATGAAACGGATGCATGTACACGTCGCGGTCGAGAACCTTCAACAGTCGATCGGCTTTTATTCGGCGCTGTTCGATGCGCAGCCCGTCGTGATCAAGCCGGATTACGCCAAATGGATACTTGACGACCCGCGGGTGAATTTCGCGATTTCGACGCGCGGTCGTGGACCGGGGCTCGATCACCTCGGCATTCAGGTCGAAAACAAAACCGAGCTCAACGATGTCTATGCGCGTTTGCGCGAGGCGGGCGGCACCATCATCGAGCAGGGCGAAACCACGTGCTGCTACGCCAAGTCGGAAAAATCCTGGATCGACGACCCGTCCGGGATCGCCTGGGAGACTTTCCACACGACCGGCGAAAGTACCGACTACGGCGATGGCAGCGGCGAACGAGAGGCGCGTGTGGCCAACACCAAAGCCTGCTGTGTGCCGCAGGTGTCGATTACTCCGGCTGTTGCTTCCACGTGTTGCAAGTGATGAGGTTGCCGTGGTCAAGCGTCCTCTGAACGTGCTTTTTCTTTGCACCGGAAACTCGGCACGCTCGATCATCGCCGAGGCCGTCCTTAACAAAGCAGGGCGTGGGCGATTTCGCGCCTACAGCGCCGGAAGCCGCCCTACCGGCCGCGTGAACCCGAACGCGATCGAGCTTTTGCGCAGGTTGGGCTACGACACCGCGCAATATCGCTCCAAGTCGTGGGATGAATTTATCGGACCAGACGCCCCGCAATTCGATTTTGTTATCACCGTCTGCGACAATGCGGCGGCGGAAGTGTGTCCGGTCCGGCCGGGTCGCCCAGCGACCGCGCATTGGGGCATTCCCGACCCTGCTGCGGTTAAAGGAAGTCCGGCGGAAATTGCGCGGGCTTTCAACGAAGCCTACCGGCTGCTCGATCAGCGCATCGCCATATTGGCCGCTTTGCCGATCGAAAGCTTGAGCGAAGGCGCTCTGAAAAAACGTCTACAGGAGATCGGCGGCATGAACGGCGCCGCCGCAGAAATCGCCGAAACGACGTGACGAAAAACCTTGAGCGGCGACTCGTCGGCGAAGGGCTCGGAACCGCATTGCTGCTCGCCGCCGTGGTCGGCTCCGGCATCATGGCGGAGAGGCTCTCCGGCGGTAACGCAGCACTCGCGCTTCTCGGCAACACGCTGCCGACCGGTGCGATCCTTGCTGTACTGATCCTCATCTTCGCTCCGCTTTCGGGCGCACACTTCAATCCGGCGGTCAGCATCGCATTCGCCCTGCGTCGCGCGCTTCCGTGGTCGGAAGCTGCGGCTTACGCCGCGGCACAAATCATCGGTGGAGCGATCGGGGTGTGGGCGGCGCACCTGATGTTCGAGTTGCCGGTATGGCAAGTTTCTCAGCATCTGCGGAGCGGCCCAGGACAGTGGCTCGGCGAGTTCATCGCAACTTTCGGATTGCTGCTGACGATTATCGGATGCGCAACCCGCGCATCAGCTGCCCTACCCTATGCGGTCGGCCTTTACATTACCTCGGCCTATTGGTTCACCGCTTCCACGTCGTTCGCCAATCCGGCGGTGACGATCGCGCGATCGATATCCGACACCTTCGCCGGCATCGATCCTTCGGCGGCGCCGGCGTTCATCGCGGCGCAGATCGTCGGCATGTCGGCGGCTGTCGGGCTCGCACATTGGCTGTGGCCGTCGGCGCCAGCAGCCGTGTTCGAGAAGACGATCGTCGGCGCGGACCAGGCTGGCGTAACAAAGCGCAGCGGCGTCCGGCCGCCATAAGCCAGGCTGGCCTTGCAGCTATAGCGCCGCCACGGCCAGTGCGGACTTCGCCTTTCCTTGGCGCTCCGCCTTGAGCAGGTCCGCCAGCAAGAACGCCAAATCGAGCGACTGCTCGGCATTCAGCCGCGGATCGCAGACCGTGTGGTAGCGGTCGTTGAGGTCCTCCTCGCTGATCGCGCGCGCGCCGCCCGTGCATTCGGTGACATTTTGGCCGGTCATCTCCAGATGCACGCCGCCGGCGTGAGTGCCTTCGGCCGCATGCACTTGAAAAAACGTCCGCACCTCTTTGAGGATCTGATCGAACGGCCGGGTCTTGTATCCGGTCACCGACGTGATGGTGTTGCCGTGCATCGGATCGCACGACCACACGACATGGCGGCCCTCGCGCTTTACCGCGCGCAGGAGTCGCGGCAGGTGTTCGGCGACCTTGTCCGCCCCCATGCGGCAGATCAGCGTGAGACGGCCCGGCTCATTGTCCGGATCGAGGACATCGATGAGCTTGAGAAGGTCATCCGGCGTTTGCGTCGGACCGGTCTTCAAGCCGAGCGGATTCTTGATGCCGCGGCAGAACTCGACGTGCGCATGATCGACTTGCCGGGTGCGGTCGCCGATCCAAAGCATGTGGCCGCTGGTGCAGTACCAGTCACCGGTCGTGGAATCGATGCGCGTGAACGCCTGCTCGTAGCCGAGCAGCAACGCCTCATGGCTGGTGAAGAAATCGGTCGTGCGCATCTCCGGATGCACTTCCGGATCGATGCCGCAGGCGCGCATGAAATTGAGCGCCTCGGTGAGGTGGCCGGCGAGTTCCTGATAGCGCTTCGATTGCGGGGAGTCCTTGACGAAGGACAGCATCCACTGATGCGCGTTCGACAAATTGGCATAACCGCCGCCGGCGAAGGCGCGCAGAAGGTTGAGCGTCGCCGCCGATTGGCGATAGGCCTCGAGCTGGCGGCGCGGATCAGGCGTTCGCGCCTCGCACGTGAACTCGATGCCATTGATGATGTCGCCGCGGTAAGCGGGCAGCTCGACGCCGTGGCGCGTCTCCGTCGGCGAAGAACGCGGCTTGGCGAACTGACCGGCGACGCGGCCGACCTTCACCACGGGCGAGGCCGCCGCATAGGTCAGCACCACCGCCATTTGCAGAAACAGCCGAAAGAAATCGCGGATATTGTTGGCGCCATGCTCGGCGAAGCTCTCCGCGCAGTCGCCGCCCTGGAGCAAAAAAGCCTCGCCGTTGGCGACCTGCGCCAAGGCACGCTTGAGGCTGCGCGCTTCGCCGGCAAAGACGAGCGGCGGAAAACTCGCAAGCTGCGCCTCGACCTCCGCCAACGCCTTGGCGTCGGGGTAGTCCGGCACCTGCACGATCGGCTTTGCCCGCCAGGAATCCGGGCTCCACTTGATTGCGTTTGTCGGCTGCGACATCGAGCCTCTCCACACGTCCGTTCGGCCGAGCCGCCAGAGCGCAATCGCTTCAGATTGAATCGATTGTCGCTCTAACATTTTGGTGGAGCATGATCTTTTCGGAAAACCCGGATTCCACTTTTCCGGATCATGCTCTAGCAGGCAGCGGCCGCGATCCATAACCACCGGTCGTGAATATGGATTTCCGCTTCGCGGCTTTTCAGCCGCTCCGCGGAATGACGGGTCTTATACACAACCGCGCCCGGCTGCGACAGGGCCGACGCAACGCCATCTGTTCGGCTATTCGGCAGCCTCGCGGGCGTAGCTGGCGCTCTTGACGCGCATCGTGACCAGCTCCTCGGCGGTGGTCGGGTGCAGCGCCACGGTGGCGTCGAAATCGGCCTTGGTTGCCCCCATCTTGATGGCCACGGCGGCAAGCTGGATCATTTCCGCCGCTCCTTCCCCGACAATATGGCAACCGACCATGCGGTCGGTCTGGCCGTCGACGATGAGCTTGAGCAGCACCGTCGTGTCGCGGCCCGACAGCGTCGCCTTGAGCGGCTTGAACATGGCGCGGTAGACGTCGGTCCGCACCAGCCGCGCGCGCGCCTGCGCCTCGGTGAGGCCCACTGTCCCCACCTCCGGATCGGAGAACACCGCCGTCGGCACGTTGGCGTGATCGACCGCCGTCGGTTTGCCGCCGAACACCGTATCGGCAAAAGCGGCGCCTTCACGGATGGCGACCGGCGTGAGATTGATGCGATTGGTCACGTCGCCGATGGCGTAAATATTGGCGACGCTTGAGCGCGAATATTCGTCCACGGCAACGCCGCCGTTTTTGGCAATCGCGACGCCGACCTCTTCGAGCCCCATCTTGGCGACGTTCGGGTGCCGGCCGGTCGCGAACATCACACAATCGGCACTCACGCGATCGCCGCTGGACAATAGCGCAGAGAAGCGGGCGCCCATTCGCTCGATCGCAGCAACCTTGCAGCCGGTGAACACCCGGATGCCATGCTTCTCCATGTCCTTGCGCACATGCGCGCGCACATCGTCGTCGAAGCCGCGCAGGATATTTTCGCCGCGATAAACGAGCGTGACCTGTGAACCGAGTCCGGAAAAAATGCCGGCGAACTCGACGGCGATGTAGCCACCGCCCTGGATGACCACATGCTGCGGCAGTTGCTGCAAGTGGAACGCCTCGTTCGAAGAAATGGCGTGTTCGATGCCGGGAATGGGATCGCCGTAGCTTGGCGCGCCGCCGGTTGCGATCAAGATATAAGCCGCGCGCGCGCGCTTGCCGTCCGCGAGCTGCACCGTATGCGCGTCGGCGACGACGGCGCGGCTCTTGACGATGGTGACGCCGGCCTTCTCCAGCGTCGCCGTATAGGCTGCTTCGAGCCGTGCGATCTCCCGATCCTTGTTGGCGATCAGAGTCGGCCAGTCGAACGAGGTATGCGGCAGCGTCCAGCCGTAGCCGGCCGCGTCTTCGAATTCGCCGCGGAAACGCGACGCGTAGACCAAGAGCTTCTTCGGCACGCAGCCGCGAATGACGCAGGTGCCGCCGACGCGATATTCCTCGGCGAGCATCACACGCGCGCCGTGCTGGGCGGCGATGCGCCCGGCACGCACGCCTCCCGAGCCGCCGCCAATGACAAAAAGATCTACCTCGTAATCGGACATTTTCAACGATGGTGCCGAGGCACCCCCTTTTACACTTCAAGCTCTCAGGGCCGTTCAACGAGGCGCACCCCGTCCGGACCGGCAAGAATAGCAGTCTGGGCGATGCCGATGAACAAACCGTGTTCCATGACGCCGGCAACCGCACAAAGCCGCGCCGCCAACTCAGGCGGATCGGCAATACGCTGTAATTTGGCGTCGAGGAGCCAGTGACCGCCATCGGTGACGTAGGCATGGCCGTTCTGCGCTTTGCGCAACACCGCCGCCCCGGGGCAGCCCGCCGCGGCGCTGGCGGCTTCGACGGCGCGGTGGATCGCCGTAGCGCCGAAAGGAGCGATCTCGATGGGGAGTGGGAAACGGCCCAGTATCGGGACCCATTTCGATTCATCGGCGATCACGATCATGCGCGCGGAGGCCGCCGCCACAACTTTTTCCCGCAACAGGGCGCCGCCGCCGCCTTTGATCAACGTTAGATCCGGCGCGATCTCGTCGGCGCCATCGACGGTCAAATCGAGGTCGGGAATATCATCAAGGCTGGTCAGCGTGATGCCGAGCGCGGCCGCCTGCGCCCGCGTCGCTTCCGAGGTTGGAACGGCGACGATATCGAGACCGGCCCGCACGCGTTCGCCGAGCAATTCGACAAAGTGCTTGGCGGTCGATCCGGTGCCAAGCCCAATCCGCATGCCCGGCCGCACGAATTCGAGCGCGCGGGCGGCGGCGGCACCTTTATATGCCTCAGTGTCCATGGGTGGCTGTGTAGCCGCCTTCAGCCGGCGATCCTAGGGGATTCTACCCTTGTTGATCCCTCCGTTTGCGGGACGGGAAGGCCGCGCACATGCGGCCGTTTCCACCTCGCAAAGGCGGCGATCGGAAACCATATATTGCAACGACATGTTTCAACGATGCTTGGCGCTGGTGGAGCGGATTTGACATTCGCTACTCCCCCGGTCGCAAGCTCGCGAAGCGAATGTCAAATCCAAAGCTCCACTGGCATTAATCGTTGCTAGTGGTCCTTTGATTCTAACATTCGCATGATGGCTCACCGAACCGGGATGCGAATGTTAGAATCGGACCACTAGGACGCCAAAAGCTGCTACTGATGCAAGCATGCTCACCATCGTCTTTGACCTTGACGGCACGCTGATCGACACCGCGCCCGACCTCATCGAAGCGCTCAATGTGGTGCTGGCGCAGCACGGGCTGCCGGCGGTGCCTTACGAAGCGGCTCGACCGCTGATCGGAGGCGGCGCGCGCGGAATGATCGAGCGCGCGCTCATCTTGGAGGGGCGCGGCGCTGCAACGGCCGACATCGACGCGCTTTACGCCCCCTTCATCGCCCACTACGCCGCCCATATCGCCGACCGCTCGCGCCCGTTCCCCGAACTTGAATCGACGCTCGACCTCCTGGCCGCAGCCGGTCATCGGCTCGCGGTCTGCACCAACAAATTGGAATGGCTGTCGAAGCGCCTCCTCGACACGCTCAAGCTCACGGAGCGCTTCGCTGCGATTTGCGGCCAGGACACGTTCGGCGTGCAGAAGCCCAATCCGCAGATTTTCCAGCTCACCGTACAGCGCGCCGGCGGTGAGCCCGGCCGCGCCATCATGGTCGGGGATTCCGTAACCGACATCCGCACCGCCCGCGCCGCCAAGGCGCCGGTCATTGCGGTGGATTTCGGCTATACCGACGTGCCGGTCGCAAATTTGGGACCGGATCGTGTCATCAGCTCCTTCGCAGAGCTGCCGCATGCTATCGACGCTCTCGGAGATGTGAAAAATAGTATGGACGATCAGGACTTTATGGGGCACAAAAGCCGGCATAACTAAAACAAGGCCGCGACGGGCTCATACGAAGCTCCGTCATGCAAACAGGGCCATGGAAACGCATGCCGAGGGACAGCGTGGACGCGGAACAGACACACACCGGCGATCTTGACCGCGCGCTCGAGAGCGCGGCCGAGCGTCCGGCACTGACCGACCCATTTGGCCGCGACATCACCTATCTGCGCGTCTCCGTCACCGACCGCTGCGATTTCCGCTGCGTCTATTGCATGACGGAGCACATGACCTTCCTGCCCAAGGCCGATCTGCTGACGCTCGAAGAGCTCGACCGGCTGTGCTCGGCCTTCGTCGCACGCGGCGTGCGCAAGCTGCGCCTGACCGGCGGCGAGCCGCTGGTCCGCCGCGGCGTCATGACGCTCTTCTCCACGCTTTCGCGCCACCTCGCCGCGGATCGCCTCGATGAGCTCACCCTCACCACCAACGGCTCGCAGCTCGGCAAATATGCCGTCGAGCTTGCGGCGCACGGCGTGCGCCGTATCAACGTCTCGCTCGATACGCTCGACCCCGAGAAGTTTCGCGCCATCACCCGCTGGGGCGAGCTTTCGCAGGTGCTCGCCGGTATCGACGCGGCGCAAGCGGCGGGTCTGAAGATCAAGATCAATACCGTCGCGCTCAAAGGCGTGAACGAGCATGAGTTCTCTCGGCTGATCGATTGGGCGCACGGCCGCGGCATGGATTTGACGTTGATCGAGGTGATGCCGCTCGGCGAGATCGGTCGGCTCGATCAATATCTGCCGCTCTCGGTGGTCCGCGCGCGCCTCAACGAACACTTCTCGCTCAAAGATATCGACGACCGCACCGGCGGGCCGGCGCGTTACGT
>Ga0187784_10005393_pt1 | contig 10346 bp, 10 predicted proteins | sample 1015_SJ02_MP15_2_FD_132964 | JGI IMG/M metagenome (GOLD analysis project Ga0187784, IMG submission 132964) | Tropical peat soil microbial communities from peatlands in Department of Meta, Colombia - 1015_SJ02_MP15_20_MG | ecosystem: Environmental > Terrestrial > Soil > Wetlands > Peat | place... | reverse complement strand
CGGCCTGCGCCGCGAGACCGGTCTCCGCTCATATTGAAAGAATGACGATCATCGTCCTTTCGCGTCCGCCATCGCCTGATATTTGGCTTCAAGCGCGTCGAACGCGTCGGCGGCGGGCGACACACGTCCTGCGGCGACATTGGCAAGTCTGCGCTCAATGGCGGCGTCCAGCGTCGCAAGCCGCATCTCGCGCGCCTGAAAGAGGCGAGCGGCCTCGCGCAGAACCTCATCGGGCGAATGATAACGGCCGGAAGCGACGAGGCCGCGCCGGACAATTCACATGCTTGGATCTTGTGGAGCTCTCGCGTACGCTGAGGGGCAGTATTTCAACGGCGCGAGCGAACCGGGACGGATCCGCCCGCCCGCCTACTTAGTCGCCGCCACTAGCGCCAGCGTGCGCCGCGCCGTCTCGACATGCAGACGCTCGACCATCTGGCCATCGATCTGGGCGACGCTGATGTCCGCGTTCTCCGGCGCTTCGAAGGTCTCCAGGACCCTGCGGGCGAAGGCGACTTCCGCTTCGCTCGGCGCGAAGATCTCGTTGACGGCATCGATCTGCGCGGGGTGAATCAGCATCTTGCCGTCGAATCCGAAGTCGCGGCCCTGTTCGGCCTCGGCTCGCAGCCCGGCCTCGTCCTTGAAATCATTGTAAATGCCATCGATGATCTCGATCCCGTGCACGCGCGCCGCAAGCACGGCCGCAGAGAGCCAAGCGGCAAGGGCCGGCCGGCCCGGCGTCAGGCGCGCCCGCGTCGACTTGGCGATGTCGTTCGGACCGAGCACGAGCGCTTCGAGACGGGAGAGGGAGTCGTCCGAGGCGCTGGCGATCTTCTCGACGTCGAGAATGGCCCGTGGCGACTCGATCATCGCCCAAAGCCGCGTGCTCGGCGGCGCGCCATGGGCGATGAGGTCGGCTGCGGCCCTCAAAATGTCGTCGCGCGAATTGACCTTGGGAATGACGATCGCGTCGGGACCGACCGCTGCGAGCGCGGCGATGTCGGCGCGGTACCAGGGCGACCCGCGCGTATTGACGCGCACGACGAGCTGCCTCTCGCCATAGCCGCCGCCTTTGATCGCGGCGACGACCTGCTCGCGCGCGAGCGCCTTGGCGGACTCGGCCACGCCGTCTTCGAGCTCGAACATGAGCACGTCGGCCTTGAGCGTCTTGCCCTTCTCCAACGCCCTGGCGTTGGAGCCCGGCATCGCCAACACGCTGCGTTTCAACTTCGCTATCATCGTCATCTGCCTTTAGCGCGCGCATTCCCCGGCTTCGAGGGCGGCGCTATCTCGGCTGCTGGGCTCTTGCCTGCGGCGGATGTCGCTACAATAAGGGAGCCGCCGCCGCCGCGCCAATAGGCCGGAGCCGGCAGTCTGTGCAAATGTCTGTGAAGGCGGAATCTTCCGCGTTTCGCATCGAGAGGAGAGGTCATGTCCGACGCCAGCGGCCCACCGCGTGAAAGCGCCTCATTGCCCGCTCATCTGGTCGAGGGCTACAAAACCTTTCTCAGAGGCCGCTTCGAGCGCGAGCACGCACGCTTCCGCGAGCTTGCCGAGAAGGGCCAGCGCCCGACGACGATGGTGATCGGCTGCTGCGATTCGCGCGTCTCGCCCGAGGCGATCTTCGACGCGCGGCCGGGCGAGCTCTTCATTTTGCGCAATGTCGCCAATCTCGTGCCGCCCTTCGAGCCAGACGACCATTATCACGGCGCGTCGGCGGCGCTCGAATACGCAGTCATGGCGCTCAAGGTCCAGCATCTTGTCGTGCTTGGCCATGGCCAATGCGGCGGCGTCGCGGCTTTTGCCGAGAGCCTGGCCAATCCCGACGCGCCGCCACTCTCTGAGGGCGATTTCATCGGGCGCTGGATCAAGCTGCTGCGTCCCGCCGCCGACCGCGCCGGTCCGCGGCCGCTGCTGCTCGATCGCGCCTATCTGACGCGGCTCGAGTTCGAGTCGATCAGGCAGGGATTGCGCAACCTGCGCAGCTTCCCGATGATCGAAACGCTGGAGCGCCGCCATTATTTGAAGCTTTACGGCGCCTATTTCAGCGTCATGGACGGCAAGCTCCTCGCGCTTGACGAAGCGAGCGGCGAGTTCCGGGCCGTGGCGGGGGAAAAGCACGCTGAGGCGCTGGCGGGGGCGCGGTTTTGAACGGGTCCGCCGAGCAGCTCGGCGGCGACCGTAACGATGCGAGCGATCTCGCCCGGCCGCCGCCGCACGGCCGGCGGGCCCGGCCGATGCGTGAGGGTGCTGCGTTCAACCTTGGCGAGACGCGCGATCTCCGAGAGCGAGACACGCAGCGCCTCGCTGAGGCGCTGGGGAGAGATGCCCCCTTGGCTCGGACCCGTGACCTGGTCGAGGAAAGCGGTCAGCATGCGGCTTCTCCCGAATGTGCGCCCGATCGGCTCCATGCGCCCATTTTTTTGCGCTGTATCAAGACGAAATGGCTTCCGTTTCGCATTTGCGATAGGCGAAAGGCGAAGCCGCAGCCGCAGTCGCGCCTCTTGTGTCTCGGAGGTATGAAATCAACACGCAGATTTCCCCCCAAATCGCGGGTCTCGCTGAGCTCGCGGAGCGCTACGACGCCATCCTCTGCGACGTCTGGGGCGTGCTCATCGACGGCAGGCGGCACTTCCCGGAGGCCGCCGCGGCGCTGCGCGCCTTCCGGGCGCGGGGCGGCGTCGTCGCGCTCATCACCAACGCTTCGCGTCCGAGCGAGGAGGTGCTGCGCCAGCTTCGAGGCCTCGGCCTCCCCGACGACGCCCACGACGCGATCGTCTCGGCGGGCGAGCTCACCCTGCAGGAGATCGTCGCGCGTGGCGACCAGGCTTGCTTTCACTTGGGGCCGCATCGCGACGACGCGCTGTTCGAAGCAGCGGCGCGCCGCCTTGGGCGCGCTGTCAGGCGCGTTTCCCCGGAGGCGGCGGATTTCGTCGTCTGCACGGGCCTCGTCGACGACGAGGCCGAGACGCCGCAGGACTATGACGAGCGCCTCGCGGCGCTCAGGGAGCGCGGCCTCGTCATGCTTTGCGCCAACCCGGACGTCGTGGTGGGCGTCGGCGACCGGCTCTACTGGTGCGCGGGCGCGCTGGCGCGACGCTACGCCGCGCTCGGCGGCGAGGTGAAGATCTTCGGCAAGCCCGAGACGCCGATCTACGATTCGGCGCTGGCGCAGCTCGCGGAAGCGCGCGGCGCGCCGCTCGAACGCGCCCGCGTTCTCGCCATCGGCGACGGCGCCGAGACCGACCTCCTGGGCGCGGCCCGCGCCCACATCGACTGCCTTTTCGTGACCGGCGGCGTGCACCGCGACGAGCTCTTGAAGCCCGACGGCGCGCTCGACTGCGCTGCGCTCCGCGCCCTATTCGCGCGGGTCGGCGCTGATCCTGCGGCTTTGGCGCCGCGCATTGTGTGGTAATAGGGGAAACCGCCCCGCCCGAAACTCCTCCCAGGTGACCGATGTCGACGCCCTTCAAAATATACCATTTCGAGGACCTGAGCGTCGGCATGCGCGAGACCCTGATGAAGGCCGTGATGGACGACGACGTGATCGCCTTCGCGGATCTCTCGGGCGATCGCAATCCCATTCATCTCTCGGATCATTTCGCGAGCAAAACGCGATTCGGCGAGCGCATCGTGCACGGGCTCTACACCGCCTCGCTGATTTCGACGGTCATCGGCATGTATCTGCCGGGACCTGGCGCGGTCTATCTGTCGCAGACGCTGAACTTTCGCGCGCCGGTGAAGATCGGCGACGTGATCAACGTGCTCGTCGAGGTCGTCGAGCTCGTCGAGAAGGGCCGTCGCGCCCGGCTCAAATGCGAGTGCAGCGTGGACGGCAAGGTCGTGCTCGACGGCGAGGCGATGGTTATGGTGCCGAGCCGCGAGCAGGCGCAGCGCCCGCCCGTCCCCGCGAGCTGAAGCCGCCGCCTTGGCCACGGCTTCCCGCCCTTTCATCGTGGTCCGCGATCCGCCTGCGCCGCCCGTGGGGCTTGCCGGCGCCGTGGCGGCGCTCGGCAATTTCGACGGCCTGCATCGCGGCCACCGCGGCGTCATCGCGCGCGCGCTTTCTCTTGCGCAGGCGACGGCGAAGCCCTGCGAGGTCGTGAGCTTCGAGCCGCATCCAGCGGATTTCTTCGCCGGGCGCCCGGTGATCTTCCGCCTCACGCCGCCTGAGGCCAAGGCCGCGCTACTCGCCAAGCTCGGATTGAGCGGACTCGTCATACTGACCTTTGACAGGAGCTTCGCCTCGCTCTCGGCGGAAGCGTTCACGCGAAACGTGCTCAAGCTGCGCCTCGACGTCTCGGCCGTCGTCGCGGGCTATGACTTCCGCTTCGGCGCGGGCCGGCGCGGCGACGCCGACTTCCTGCGCGAGGAGGGGGCGCGTCTCGGTTTCGGCGTCGAGATCGTCGAGCGCATTGTGCAGGACGAGGCCGGCAGCCTCGAAGCCGTCTCGTCGACGGCGACGCGCGAGGCGCTCGAGCAAGGCGACGTCAGGCTCGCCCGCGAGCTCCTCGGCGCGCCCTATTTCGTCGAGGGCGTGGTGATCCACGGCGACAAGCGCGGGCGAAATCTCGGTTTCCCGACAGCGAACATCGTGCTCGATCCCTCGAATCGCCTTCCCCACGGCGTCTATGCGGTGACGCTCGAAGCGCGCGGCGTTGTCCATCACGGCGTGGCGAGCTTCGGAAGGCGGCCGACATTCGACGACGGGCCGCCGCTGCTCGAGGTCTATGTTTTTGGCTTCGACGGCGACCTCTATGGAGAAATGGTGGAGGTGGTCTTCTACGCCTTTCTGCGCGGCGAGGAGAAATTCGCCTCGATCGACGCGCTGATCGCGCAGATGCACCGCGACGCGGCGCGAGCGAGAGAAGTGCTGGCGCGCGAAAGGGCGTAGCCCGATAACGCGCAAGCAGCCCTCGCGGACAGAGGGCAACTGACATAAACATGAAGGTGGAACAATAATATCTGCCGCCAATGACGGATAGGCTTCAGTGTACAAACAGTTGTGGCGCACGTTCTGTCGTAAGCCACAGCCGATATCAAGACAAATTTTGTCTGGATTTTGTGCCACGGTGTGAAAAAGGGGCCAAACTCAGGGGTTGCGCTCTCTGATTGATACGTATCTGCGCTAAAATGACCTTCTCCACTAAACATAGCAAACTCTTCGTGATTTTCTCTAAGCTCCACTGAAATACAAGAGCGAAACTTCTTGAATTTTTCTTTTCTGTAATTCCTGCCCCTGTCAGGAAGGGCAGGGTTGATTTGCAGGCGATCGTCGTCAGCGAGCCGGAAGCGCTGATCGGCTGGCTTTCGAGTTGCGGTAAGGAGCTAGCGCAAAGCGACCTTGTCCGCCGCCTTGCGGTCGGCAGCGAGAAAATCGACGCCAGCCTCTCCAAACCCTCTACGGTAGAGATCAGAGCTGACAACGCGGTTTCCTGATAAGGCGAGAACCTTCGACATGGCCCCGTCGCCGCAAGCGCATTCCCATATCTCGCCGACGAACTTCTCGTTTTCTATCGGGGCGTGGCTTGTCCACGCCGGCGTAGGAAAGTAATCCGGGCCGCTCAAATCGGCAAAAGCGCTTCATGGTAGGCTTCAAGCCTCCACTCAAATTGTATGTTCATCCATCGAATCCTCGTCTGACTGCTTCTCCTGCAGTCCTCGTAAGTCCTTGGGTTCCTGATGCGCCGCTTCGCGACTTACTGCGGGTTCTCCAAGCTGAAGGCCTGCGTGCTCTCGTCATAGGCGAAGATCTCGCCGTAGCGGCCCCAGGTCGTCACGCTCTTCAGCGTCGTCTCGGCGTAGGCCTCGCTCATATAGTCCTCGAGCTCCTCGCGGAAGCGCGTCGCCGGCGCGTGATGCGTCGGGCGCTCGTCGAGCACGCGGCGGATGCGCTGGGCCAGCGGCACATAGGCCAGCAGATGGTCGCCGAAGAGTTTTTTGCGCTGGTCGACGCCCGATTCCGCGAAGCGCTTGCCCGCCGGCGTGAGCTTGATGTCGCCCTCCGCGAGCTCAGCGAACCGCAAGAGCTGCAGCGTCTCGGCGACGGGGAAGAGATCGTCGATCTCGAGCTGCAGGCTGTCGGCGAGCGCGGGCAGATCTGCCTTGCCGTCATAGGGCGGCGCCGCGACCTCCTCGATCATGCCAGCGAGCGTGTTGGTCGAGACTGTGGGAAGCGCCATGCCGAGTCCGAGCCCCGGGAAAGCGCCAGGCGCCGCAGCCTTCGCCATGTCGTGACGGCGCGTCATCAGCCCGTAGATTTGGTCCACGAGCCGGCGGAACTCCGGGTCGAGCCGATTGCGCGGATGCTGCAACGAGACCCTGATCTCGGCGGCGATGCGCCCGGGATTGGACGAGAGCACGATGATCCGGTCGCACATCAGCACCGCTTCCTCGATATTGTGCGTGACCATCAGGATCGACTTGATCGGCATGCGGCCTTCGACCCAGAGGTCGAGCAGGTCCGTGCGCAGCGTCTCCGCGGTCAGCACGTCGAGGGCCGAGAAAGGCTCGTCCATGAGCAGGATGCTCGGCGCGACGACGAGCGCGCGCGCAAAGCCGACGCGCTGCCGCATGCCGCCGGAGATCTCCTTGGGGTAGGCGTTCTCGAAGCCGTCGAGGCCGATGATGTCGATCGCCTGCAGCGCGCGCTTGCGCGCCTCCTCCTCGGGCACGCCTTTTGCGCGCAACCCCAGCTCCACATTTGCGAGCACCGTGAGCCAGGGAAAAAGCGCGAAGCTCTGGAACACCATGGCGACGCCGTCGACAGGCCCAGAGACGGTCTCGCCGCGATAGAGCACCTCGCCGGCGGAGGGCCGGTTGAGGCCTGAGACGATGCGCAGCAGCGTGGACTTGCCGCAGCCTGAACGCCCAAGCAGGCCGACGATCTCGCCCTCGTTCAGCGTCAGCGAGATGTTGTCGAGCACAACGGCGCCCTTGTCGGCGCCCCGTCCATAGCTTTGCGAGACGCGATCGATGAAGAGCAGCGGGGCGGTCGTGGCGTCCGGCATGGCGGCCTCTGATGCGATTTAACGGGTCCCCTGTGCCCTATCCCTATTCGTCGGTCAAACTGGCGTAACCGCGCCAACGCACCGGAGATTGTATCGCTAAGCAAGGCCAAGGTCACGATATGCCAAGGTCACGATAGATATCGGCTAGGCGGAGGCGCTCGCCAACGGGGAATCGCCGTGCCGGATCGGCTTGGGCTCGAATACAGCAAGCCGGAAAGGATCGGGAAGAGGCTCGACGCAAAAAAGCCGCAGGCGTTCATCGAAGCCTACGAGGATCTCCTGAATTCGCTTGGCCCAGACGAGGCGGTGCTGTTCATGGAAGCCGTGCGTCCGACGCACCACAGGCGCTACGCCGCCTATCCGGAGTTTGCGGAGGCGTCGCTCCCGTTCCTATGTGAAGAAGTCCCCAAAGACTGGCCGAAATTCAGCAAATCGGTTACGGACAAGTTCCGCGTCATCTATCCGAAGGGATTTTCGAATTCTGGCGTGACCGAGGTATATGACGCCAGCAAAGTGGGCTACGAACCGTTCGAAGAGCTTTCGAATGAAGAATTTTAATGCCTTTCCACTCATGAGCCCCAACCACGGGTCGACTGCTTCCGTAAAACACTAAGTGACGCGGGCGAGAAAAATAAAGCGCCGCGATTAGTACGGCCGCGTCCGTCTTCCTGTCTGGACTATCTGCGGTAGCGGGCGCCTGGCCCCATTCAAATCAGGACACTATCCTACCGCCATCAGATGTGGCGACCATGATGCTTCATTCGTTCCTCGCCAAAAAGTTCTAGCGGCGCGCCTCGCGCTGGGACCTTCAGCTCCCGGCGCCGCGCTCTCCGCAAATCCATCAGCAGCACTCTGTCCGCGCACGAGACTTGCGGCGCCGGGTCGGTTCGTTCGGCCTCGAACGAATTTGGTCGCAATTCGAGACGCTCGCGCCGGCGCATGTTCCGACTCCAGACGCTCTGCCGTCTCCTAGCGTCAAAGTGACACGGCCTCGTCGCGCAAAGACCCGTCAGGGGGGAATTGTCATGAATAAGATTCGCGCCCTGCGCCTTGTGATCGGGCTGTTGCTCGCCGCCGTTTCATCGTGGCCCGTTACGGGACCTGCCGTTGCGGGCGGCAGAGCGGTCTGGACCTACCATTACGACAATCTGCGCACCGGCTGGAACAACCAGGAGACCGTGCTCAGCGCGGCGGCGTTCCCGGCGAGCTTCGGCGTCGTGGCCACGGTCGCGCTAGACGACCAGGTCGACGCGCAGCCGCTCCTCGTGCCCGCGCTGACGATCGCCGGCGGCGTCCACGACGTGGTCTACGTCGTGACCCAGAACAACTCGGTGTACGCCGTCGACGCGCAGAGCGGTCAGACGCTGGCGACGACGAATTTGGGCCCGCCCGTGCCGGCGCCCTTCGAGTGCATGAACAACGGCCCCAACATCGGGATCACGAGCACGCCCGTCATCGACCTCTCGCTCCAGCTTCTCTATGTCATGGCCTATGTGAACGGCGCGGCGCCTCAGTATCAGCTGCACGCGCTCAGTCTAACGACGCTCGCCGACGCCGTGCCGCCGGTCACCGTTACGGCGAGCCACAAGCTCACCGATGGCTCGACCTTCAACTTCAACGCCACTTATCAACGCCAGCGACCGGCGCTGCTCGAGCGCGGCGGCGTGATCTATGCGGGCTTCGGCAGCTTTTGCGACTATCAAGCCAACAATTCACGCGGCTGGGTGCTCGGCTGGCGAGCGACGGACCTTGCGCCGCTGCAAAATTCGCAGCTCAACGACACGCAGGCGACGTCGCCGACGAGCTTCTTTCTGAGCTCGGTGTGGATGTCGGGATTCGGCATCGCCGCCAATGGCGGCGCTCTCTTCCTCGCCACCGGCAATTCCGATTGCAACTGGGTGGTCAAACCCAGGGTCTGCCCCCCGGCGAGCACTTATGACGGCGTGACGAACATCCAGGAGAGCGTGATCAGCCTGTCGCCGAATCTGACCGGGCTCAACGCGCTGTTCACGCCCAGCAACGAGTTCGACTTGGATCTGAGGGACTTCGACCTAGGCGCTTCGGGGGTCCTGTTGATGCCGACGCAGCCGGGCGGCGCGGACCTCGCCGCGATCGTCTCGAAGGACGGGCGGCTGTTTCTGCTCGATCAGAACAATCTGCCGACCGCCCTCGACATGCAGCAGCTCAATGACGGCTGCTGGTGCGGCCCGACATATTATCAGCGCAACGACGGCGTGGGGCGCGTGGTCACCTCGGCCGGCGCGCTGCAGACCTGGCAGATCGGCACGTCGCCGACGCCGCATTGGATCGCGGAATCGACGACCAACACGATTCCGATCACGGAACAGGATCCCGGCTTCTTCACGATGGTCAGCTCCAATGGCGGCACGCCCGGATCAGCCATCATCTGGGCGGTGGGGCGCCCTACGGCCGCCACGGGTCTGACGCTCTACGCCTTCTCCGCCGCTCCAGCGAACGGCGCGCTGCCCTTGCTGTATTCCGCGCCTGCGGGCCAGTGGCCGAACCTCGGCGGCAACGCCAACATCGTGCCGATGGTGGCCAATGGGCTGGTCTATGTCGCGGCTTACCAGACGCTCACGATCTTCGGGCCAGGCGGCGCGGCTCCCGCAGCCGCCGCGCCGGCGGCGGCGAACCAAGTGCTCGCGCTCGCGCCGCCCGCCCGTCGCGTCACAGGCTGGCTGCTCGCGCAGTCCGACGCGCAGCTCACGCTTCTGACGAGAACCGGCGACATCGTCGATGTCGACGCGACCGCCGCAGTGGCGCAACGACTTTCGGCGCCGAGCCTGGCGATCGGCGAGCCTTACACCGTGTACGCGCCGGGCGATGGCGGGGCGACTCTTGCGGCCACGACGATTGCGCGCGCCAAGCCTGGGCTAGGCGCGTGGCCGAACGATCAGTGAGCTGGGAAGCGTTTTCTCAAGCGCAGATCTTCCGGACGCCGCAGCCGAGCCGTCGCTGCAGCAGAGCCCGCACCGTGTTTTCTCGCTCGAATAAGAGCCGAACCTTCAGACTCCGCACGTCGGCGGCGTCGCCGATCCGGACGGCGTCTTTCTCTGTCGTGACGAGCTGGGCTCCTGCCGCCTGCGCCGCCCGGCGCAGGGCCGATAGTTCCCGCGCACAATAGGAGTGATGGTCAGGGAACTCGCGAAAGCCGCACAGCCTTGCGCCGGTTTCCTCGATCGTCCGTCTGAATTTCTCCGGACGCCCGACTCCGGCGAAGCCGTAGACGCTGGCGCGCGCGAGGCGGCGGGCGATGGCGGGATCGGGCGCGAGCCGCGCGCGGAGCGTCAGCGCCTCGAATGGCGGGTCGAGCTGGGG
>Ga0187784_10005390_pt1 | contig 10348 bp, 6 predicted proteins | sample 1015_SJ02_MP15_2_FD_132964 | JGI IMG/M metagenome (GOLD analysis project Ga0187784, IMG submission 132964) | Tropical peat soil microbial communities from peatlands in Department of Meta, Colombia - 1015_SJ02_MP15_20_MG | ecosystem: Environmental > Terrestrial > Soil > Wetlands > Peat | place... | reverse complement strand
GCTTCGAGCGGTCCGTCGTCGGCACGTTGTGGTCGACGACGGCGAGCGTGCGGGTCGGGCTGCGCAGCTTGCGCCCGCTCGCGCGCAACCCTTCGAAAGCTTGGGGGCTCGTGACCTCATGGACGAGGTGGCGATCGATATAGAGGAGGCAGGAGCCGTCATCCTGGCGATCGACCACATGGTCGTCGAAGATCTTGTCGTACATGGTGCGCGGCGCGGCTGAATTCTTCGACATTTTTTCGCGGGTCCCTTCGCCGCCCCTTTGGGCGACGCCTCTCCGGTTCGGTTTGGGGGCCTTTTACGCGCAATGGCGGCGATGGCAAAGCATATCGGGGTGGGCGCGATTTGCCGGAATCAGCCGCGCCGGTTCAAATGCGGTGGGACCCTCCGCCTGTGCGGGCCGCAGGGGGTCGGGGAGACAAAGGTCTCGAAGCGAGATAAAGCGGAACCCGAAATTTTCCGCTGCGCCGCCCGGGGGATGGATTGAGGATCGAAACGCCATGACGAGGCCTCGGGTCGCGCCCTACCTCACCGTCTCGCCAGCGGCGGCGGCGATCGCCTTCTACACCGCGGTTTTCGGCGCGAAGCAGCGCGCCCTGATGCCGGCGGTCGACGGGTTGCGCATCGCCCATTGCGAGCTCCTCATCAATGGCGGCTCGGTCATGCTCGCCGACGCCTTCCCTGAGCTGGGCGCGACGCGCCCGCCCCTCCCCGCCGAGCCGGTCACCATGTCCGTGAGCCTCGAATGCGATCTGCCGAAGGATGTCGAAGAGATTTGCGCGCGCGCTGCCGGTTTTGGCGCCAAGATCGAGACGCAGCCGACGAATTCCTTCTGGGGCACCCGCTTCGCGACGCTTCGCGACCCCTTCGGCCATCGCTGGATTCTCAACGCGCCGCTGGAGAAGAAATGGACCGCAGTCTCGACCTAGATCGGCCGGAAACCGAGGGCTAACGGCGTTGTCGCGACGAAAGGGACTCCGCGAGGCGTCGAGCAAGGACGTTCCGCCCGGCGTTGCGGAAGCCTTCAATCAGGCCGCGGCGCTGCACATGCGCGGGCGCCTCGCGGAGGCCGAGCGGGCTTATCGTGAGGTGCTGACGCGCGCGCCGGGTCATGTCGACGCCCTGCACCTGCTCGGGGTTCTCCTGACGCAGACGCAGCGCCTGCAGAACGGCGTCGAGCTCATCGACAAGGCGCTGCGCCTGCAGCCGACGTTCGCGGAGGCGCATGGCAATCGCGGCGGCGCGCTTCGACAGTTGAAACGACCTGAGGAGGCGCTGGCGAGCTACGACAAGGCGGTGGCGCTGAAGCCGGCTTATGTCGACGCCCACTGCGGCCGCGGAATCGTCTTGAGAGAGCTCGGACGGCTGGAGGAGGCTCTGGCGAGCTACGACGCGGCGCTCGCGCTGCGTCCCGACTATGCGGAGGCCCACAACAATCGTGGCAACGTCCTGCGCCAGCTGAACCGGCTCGAAGAGGCGGCGGCGAGCTACGACAAAGCGATCGCGCTGCGCTCGAACTTCATCGAGGCCTTGCTCAATCGCGCCAATGTGCTGTGCGAGCTGCATCGCCTCGACGACGCTCTCGCGAGCGTCGACGCTGTTCTCCGGCTCATGCCGAAGCTCGCGGAGGCGCACAGTGAGCGCGGGAAGATCCTGAGGCTCCAGAAGCGTTTCGAAGAGGCGGCGACGAGCTTCGATCGCGCGATCGCGTTGCGCCCGAACTTCGCGGAGGCCTATCTCATTCGCGGCAGCGTGTTGCGCGAGCTCGACCGTCTCGAGGACGCGCTGGCGAGCTGCGAGATGGCGCTCGCGCTGAAGCCGGACGATCCGGACGCCCTGAAGGAGCGCGGGAACATGCTGATGGAGCTGCAACGCCCCGACGAGGCGCTCGCGAGCTACGACCGGGCGATCGCGCTGAAGTCCGATTTCGCGCAGGCCTACTGCAATCGCGGCAGCGCGCTCCAGGCGGCGAGGCGCCTCGACGAGGCGATCGCGAGCTTCGACCGTGCGCTGGAGCTAAGGCCGGATTTTCCTGAAGCCTCGCTGCACAAGGGCGCGACTTTGCTGCTGCAAGGGCGCTTCGAGGAGGGCTGGCGGCTCTATCAGGAGCGCGGGCCCATCGTCGAGAGAATCGTCTTCTTCGCAAGGCGCCTCGAGGGCAAGCCGCGCTGGCTCGGCGCCGAACCGATCGCCGGCAAGACGCTCTTCGTCCATTGGGAGCAGGGATTCGGCGACACTATCCTGTTCAGCCGCTATTTGCGCCGCGTCGAGCGGCTGGGCGCGAGAGTGATTTTCTCGGCGCCCAACCCTCTGCGCCGGCTGCTGGCCACGCTGCCCGCTTCGCTGACCCTTGTCGACGAGTCCCAGGCGCCGGACGACTTCGACTTTCATTGTCCGCTCGCGAGCCTGCCGCTTGCGCTCGGAACCACGGGCGAGACGATTCCCTGGGACGGCCCCTATCTGCGGGCGGAAGGCGACCGCGTGGCTATGTGGCGGAATCGCTTGGGCGACCAGGGTTTCAAGATCGGCGTCGCCTGGCAGGGAAGCTTTGGAAGAGCCGCGCGGAGCCGATCGGTAAAGCTCGAGCAGCTCTTCGAGCTGTCACAAATCGAAAATGTGCGGCTGATCAGCCTGCAAAAGAATTACGGCGCGGAACAGCTTGACGATCTGCCCGCGGGCATGAAAGTCGAGACGCTCGGCGAGGATTATGACGCCGGCCCCGACGCTTTCCTCGACACCGCGGCGATCATGGAGTCGCTCGATCTGGTCATCAGCCCGGATACGGCGATCGCGCATCTCGCCGGCGCGCTTGGACGCCCGACGTGGATTGCGCTTCAGCATGTGCCGGACTGGCGGTGGATGCTCGATCGCGACGACTCGCCCTGGTATCCGACGCTGCGTCTCTTCCGCCAGGACGCCAGGCGCGACTGGAGCGCGGTCTTCGCGCGCATGGCCTCCGAGCTGCGCGCTCGACGCTGCGGGGGGGCGCGCGCGCAGCTCGGAGGCCATGCGCCCCAAGCGCCGCGCGGCATCGCGCCGAGAGCGCCGGTCTCGTGGGGCGAATTGATCGACAAGATCACGATTCTGGAGATCAAGGTCGCAAGGCTCGTCCAGCCGGCGGCGCGCGCCAACGCGCAGAAGGAGCTGGCGCTTCTGCGCGACGTCGCGACGTCGCCCCGCCTTGCCCACATTTCGGAAGAGACGACAAGGTTGAGAGAGGTCAACGAAGCCTTGTGGGAGGTCGAGGAGAAGCTTCGCGACAAGGAACGCAGGAGCGAGTTCGACGCCGAGTTCATCGCGCTCGCGCGCTCCGTCTATCGCCGCAACGACGAGCGCGCGGTCATCAAGCGGCGGATCAATACGAGGCTGGAGTCGGAGCTCGTCGAAGAGAAGAGCTATAAAAGCGACCCTTGAGAGGACGCGCCGCCCGCCTCATCCCGTCGCGCCGCAGCGTTCGAGAAGGGCGGGGCTCCGAGATCCGCGGCCTTGGCGGCGACGTGAATTGCGGTAGCCCCCGAGCACAGCGCCGCGAAGAAGCACCAGACGGAATAGCGCGCCTGATCGAGATAGAGCAGCGTGACGCAGAAGAATAGCAGGACCAGGCCGCCGAAGACCTTGATCGGGGGGCTGCGGTGCAGCAGCAGCGGTCCGATCGTGCACAATGCGTAGTAATAGTCGTAGATCTCCCGGTAGCTCGTCGTCGGCAGATAGCGGACCTGCGCGCCGCTTGGGTCGATCACGAGGCCCCACCAAAGAACTTGCGCCGCAAACAGCGATATGCCGAAGCCGAGTCCGCCCACGAGCTCCACGAGCCTGCGCCGCCATGACTCGGTCTCCGAGAGCCAGCTCGCGACTGGAACATAGACGGGCCACAAGCAAAAGGCGATGAACGCGAAGACGTAGCCGGCGAGCTGTCCAAGCCCCTCGCCGCGGCTCAACCAGACGAGGCCTTCAAGCGACTGGTGAACCCCGAAAATGATGGGAATGGCGGCGAGCGCCAAGTCCGAGCGCTGAGCCCTCAATAGCGATTTGGAGCCGATCACGACGCAGAAAGCGCCGGCTGAGAAGCTTGCGGCTGCAGAGAAGCACATGGAGAGACCTCGTCCTGAATATGACGCGCTCGCCCAAAGGCTCGAATCCCGCGCTTAGGCTGGCGCGACGATTGATCATGAGATGCAGTATATGACGCGGCGTTGACAAATGTGCAGCGGGCGCCGACCGCGCCGCAATAGCCACGGCTGGGGCGATCGGTTCAATCGCTGCGGTGTCGGGATTGAGATGAGCAAAAAAGAAGCCCCTCCGGGGATCCGGAGGGGCGCATGGCGGTGCGAGGCTCAGGTTTTTGCTGAAGCCTACCAATCGACCTGCGCGCGAAGCTCGAAGAGCTGCGGATGGATTCCGTTGATGTCAGGCCGCGTATAGGGCGCCGCATACTGCACGACGTTGACCCAGTTGGCCATGAACCGGATGCCCCTGTCGGGATACCAGTTGAGACCAACGGTGACGTCCGTTTGCCGTCCGCCCTGGATATTGTTGCGGCTGCCGAGAGGTTGGAGATATCCGGTTCCGCCGTCGTTCAGATTGATCTCGCTCAGTCGCGTGGCCAGCTCCCAAGCGCCCCACCCTCCTTGGCTCAAGGGATGGAGAATCTTGATCTGACCGAAGGTCGACGGCGCGTTGAATTCGTCTGGCGCCGTCAAATAGGCCTCGGCGCGCGACTCTCCGGTCAGATACCAGGTCCCGTAGACATAGTAGCCGCTGAAGTTGACCGAGGTGCTGCCTGGCGCATGCTGTCCACCCAAGTTGTAATAGGTCAGAAGCGATCCGCTTCTGTTGTAGTGCACGCCGAGATACTCGGCCTGAACCGAGAACGGGCCATAAGCGCCGACCAGTTCGGCGCCCGGGTTCAAGACGCTCTGGACGCAGTTTCCTCCGACCACCTGGGTCAGCGGGGAGACGCAGGTGAGAGCCGGCGTTCCAAGCAGGTTCTCGTTCAAAATATTGGCTTCCGACTTCAGGGTGCTTCCCGGCTGCAGAACTCTGTCGTCGCTGGCCGCGGTCGCATCGTTCGGCTTCTGGAAGCGGAACGAGCCGCCAATGTGCAGCAGCGCCTCGGGGGTCAGAATGGGCGCGTAGGTGACGCGCCCGGCCGCGTCCCAATATTGATGGCCGCCAGCGACGGGATTCAAGAAGCCGGAATTGCCGGCCGGGACGCCAATATTGGTTACGACCGTCGTGCCGCCGACGGAGGCAGTCGTGGTGCCTTGCGGATTGCCGTCTTCCAAGCTCGTGCTGTAGACGCCGGCCTTGGCGCTCCAATTCGGCTTGCCCAGGAAGCCAGGCGCGTAGCCGCCGGCGGCGGCGGCAAAACCAAGGTGACGGTTGCCGGCCAGCAGGTCGCTCGGCTGCGCGCGTTCGATGAAGTCTCTGGTCTTGGACGAGTTCGTTCTTTCCAGGCTGCTCGGTTCGAACTGGTTGCCCACCTGGAAAGTGATCGGCTTCAGGCCGCCATAGGCGAGCCAGGCGTCACGAAATCCGCCAAGGACGAGATCGTTCGGGGCGCCTGCGAAGTCATACTGAAATTTATAGTACCAGTCCCTCCAGGCCTTGCCCTCGACTTCGAGACGGGCCTGACGAAAGCCGACCTGATTGCTGAATCCGTTAGCGGAGTGGGACGGGTCGAACGTCGCGATCGAGGACGGAAGAGTCCATCCCGTGGCGGGGAAGGTCTGAACCGGAAGCGTGTTGACTCCGCCATCCACGAAGATGCGGCCGCCGATCTTGAAGCTGAAATCTCCGTCCGCCGTCTCAACCTTCAAGCCATTCTTGAAAGTGACGAACACCGGGGGGGGCGGCGGCGGAAGCTCGCCTTTGACGATCGCTGCGTTCGCAGCGTTCGCGACATTGGTCGCGTGCTGCGCCGTTGCCCGCGTCTGCTTCTCTTGCCTCTCCTGCTCGGCGACTTTCGCCTCGAGCTTCTTCAGGCGTGCGATGAGAGCGCGGATTTCCTCTTTTTCGTTCGAGGCGCCGGCCTGCGACGCCGGCAGCATGGCGACAACGCCAAACGCAGCGGCTGCAAGCGCGCGTATGCCCACTCCGATCCTCATTTGAGACCCCTCCTCTTCGGCGACGCGAAAAGTCTTCTACGCGGATCCAGGCGCGATCGACTTCCCAATGGAACTAGCGTCTGGAATAATGGTCCCTAGATGACGGATGCATGACATGCTAGGCCTCAGCGGTCGGAATCATAAGAGTCCGACGAAATTGCCGAAGCACTGTGTCTTCTCGGCAACAGATTTGGGAGGTCCGGCCGGCCTGTTGGAGGCAAAAGCCCAAAGTCGTCAACCCGGCGCCCGAACGCTCATCAGCGAGCTGAACAGCTCGGCGACGATCTCCACGTTCGGGACCAGTCAATGGCGAGATGAATTTTTCGGCGCCCGCCCCCATTCTATTCGCGAGCCGCTCGCGGGATCATGTCTTGCGCTCTTGGCGACCGACGTGAAAATTCGCGGCGAATGCGCGAGGGACGCGAGGAAAGCGATTTTGCAAGCGCCGGCTCGCCATTTAGAATTGCCGCAACGCCTTCGGCATGGCGGACGCAGCGGCGCAGAGCGACGTAGCTCGGGGCAGGAACCTCTCGGCGGTGAGCATGAGTGAGCCAAGTCAAAATCCGGATGTGATCTTCATCAGCTATCAGGAGCCGGAGGCGGACAAGCATTATGCGCGCCTGTTGAGCATGGCGCCGGGCGCCAAGCGCGTGCATGGCGTGAAAGGCATTTATCAAGCTATGCAGAAGGCCGGCGAGATCGCCGAGTCTTCGCATTTATATATCGTGGATGGCGACAATTGGGTATTGGACGGGTTTTCATTCGGCTGGCCGGAGACGACGATGTCGGGGGACATCTATTGTTGGCCAGCCATAAACGCCGTCAACCAACTCCGGTGGTTCAACGGCGCTTTGAAGCTGGTCAGTCGCGCCGCAATCCTGTCCATGGAAAAGAACGCGATCGATTTTTTCGGCAGCATGAAAGGCCAAAGAAAGTCTTTCACAGAGCCCGCCGTCGAGACGCGCTTCAACGCCACGCCGCTCCTCGCTTGGCGCTGCGGCTTCCGCGAGTGCGCGAAGATGACGGGAGGGGTGATAGAACACCCCAAACTGCGCGAGCTCCTCGAAATCTGGCAGACGGCCGGCGCCGAAGCCCGCCACGGCGACTGGTGCATTCTCGGCTCGCGCATGGGCGCGGCTTTCGGCAAGGAGAACTTCCGCGGCCGCGGGCTCGCCAAATTGAACGACGCCGAATGGTTGCGAGCGAAGTTCGAAGAGGTTTCCCGATCGCTTCCAAAAAGCAAGGGCGGTCGATCGCCCTCTCCGTCGGCGGCGGTTGGCGCTGAGACGACGCAGCAGAAGCTCGCTCGCGCAATGGCCGTCCACCAGCAAGGGGATCTGGCGCAGGCCGAGAAGCTGTACCAAGAGGTTCTGGCGCGCGAGGGCCGCAACAGCGCCGCCTTGCACCTTCTTGGCGTCGCGAAGTTCCAGAGCGGCAACCCCGCCAAAGGCCTGGAATTCATCGACAAGTCGCTCGCGGTGCAGCCGAATTTCGCGGAGGCCCGCTGCAACCGAGGCAATGTCCTGAAAGGACTCGGTCGTCTCGACGAGGCTTTGGCGAGCTATGAGCGGGCGATCGCCTTGAAGCCGGATTTCGTCGAGGCCCACTACAATCGCGGAATCGTTCTGCAGGCGCTCGGGCGCCCCGACGCGTCCGTCGCGAGCTACGATCGGGCGATCGCGTTGCGTCCTAGCTACGTCGAAGCGCATTTCAACCGCGGAGCAGCCCTCAGCGAGCTCGGGCGTCTCGGCGACGCGCTCGCGAGCTACGACAGGGTCGTCGCGCTGAGGCCGAATTTCGCCCAGGCGCATAACAATCGCGGCAACGTCCTCAAGGATCTCGAGCGTCTGGACGAAGCCCTGGCGAGCTGCGACAGGGCGATCGCGCTCAAGAGCGACTATCCCGAGGCTTACAGCAATCGCGGCAACGTGCTCATGGCGCTCGGTCGCCTCGATGAGGCGCTGGCGAGCTACGACAGGGCGATCGCGCTCAATCCGAACCTGGCCGACGTCCACGACAATCGCGGCAACGTCCTCAAACGGCTGGAGCGCTTCGATGAGGCGCTGGCGAGCTATGCCGAGGCGATCGCGCTGAGCCCGGACTCCAAAGCGGCTCACGACCATCGCAGCAACCTGCTCAAGGACCTCCGCCGCTTCGAGGACGCGCTCGCGAGCTGGGATGCGGCGATCGCAGCGAAGCCGGACTTCGTCGAGGCTCACATCAACCGCGGGCTCGTCCTGCAGGAGCTCACGCGACTGGACGACGCGCTCGCGAGCTACGACCGCGCCATCGCGCTCAAGCCCGATCGCGCCGACGCCTATTGGAACAAGAGCTGGTGCCTGCTGATGGCGGGGCGGTTCGACGAGGGCTGGCGCCTCTTTGAATCCTGCAAGCAAAACCCGGCGCTTCCCGACAAGACGCTCTTCGTCACCCGTTCCTATCCTGAGCCCGAATGGCTCGGCGATGCAGACATCGGCGACAAGACGCTCTTCGTCTATTGGGAGCAAGGGCTGGGCGACACGATACAGTTCTGCAGATATTTGCCGCTCGCCGAAAGGCTCGGCGCCAGGGTCGTGCTTTCGGCGCAGAACGGCTTGCACCGGCTGCTCCGCTCACTCAGCCCGACGATCGAGATCATCGACGAGGCGCAGACGCCGGATCGCTTCGACTATCATTGCCCGCTGATGAGCCTGCCGGCGGCGTTCAAGACGACGGTCGAGAACGCGCCGGCGCAGACGCCCTACCTTCGCGGGGAGCCCGAGCGCGTCGAGAACTGGCGGCGCCGGATCGGCGAGGAAGGCTTCAAGATCGGCGTTTCCTGGCAAGGCAGGAAACGCAGGATCGACATCGGCCGGTCTTTCGCGGTCGCGGAGCTCGCCGGTCTTTCGCAGATCCCCAATGTGCGTCTGATCAGTCTCCAGAAGAGCGACGGCGCCGAGCAGCTGCGGAGCCTGCCTGCCGGCATGGAGGTCGAGAGCCTCGGCGAAGACTATGACGCGGGCGCTGACGCCTTCCTCGACGCCGCCGCAGTGATGCAGTGTCTCGATCTCGTCATCACATCCGACACCGCTCTCGCCCATCTCGCCGGCGCGCTCGGACGCCCGGTCTGGGTCGCGCTCAAGCAGGCGCCGGACTGGCGTTGGCTGCTCCACCGCGAGGACACCCCCTGGTATCCGACTATGCGTTTGTTTCGCCAGAAGACTCGGGACGACTGGAGCGCCGTCTTCCCAGCGATGCAGAGCGAGGTCTCCCGCCTGGCGCAGGCGGCGCCGGCGCCCGAAGCGCTGGCGTCGGGCGACTCCTCGGCGCCCATCGCGCCGATCTCATGGGGGGAGCTCGTCGACAAGATTACGATCCTCGAAATCAAGAGCGTCAAGATCGCCGACCCGATCGCGCTGGCCAATGTGCGGCGGGAATTGTCGCTGCTGAGCGAGATCGCCGCAACGCAAGCCGAATGCGCGACGCTTGCGCAGCTCAGGCAGGGGCTGCGCGAAGTCAACGGCGAGCTGTGGGAGATCGAGGACAGGATACGTCAAAAGGAGCGCGCGGGCGCGTTCGACGACGACTTCATCGCCTTGGCGAGGTCCGTGTACAAACGCAACGACGAGCGCGCGGCGCTGAAGCGACAGGTCAACGAGCTGCTGATGTCCGACCTCGTCGAGGAGAAGAGCTTCCTGTGATGGCGCGCGCCCCGGAAACGCCACATGATCCCGCTAGTTTGAAAGATGTAACGCGCGAGGATCGGCGCGAGGCGAAGAGCGGCGCTCGGCTGGACGCCGCGCAGCCGCCGCCGGACGGGAAATTTGCGGCGCGCGCCGCCGCCTTGCGCGACAATTTGCGCCGGCGCAAGGCCGCGGCCAGAAAGGCCGCGCCCGCGCCGCGGGACGGGGGCGGATGGACAGAATAAAGATTGCCGGCGGCGTCGAGCTCAAGGGCGTCATCCCGATTTCGGGAGCGAAGAACGCCGCCCTGCCGCTCATGATCGCGTCGCTGCTCACGCGCGAGCCGCTGACGCTCGAGAACATGCCGCTGCTCGCCGACGTGACGCAGCTCGAGCGAATCCTCAGCAATCACGGCGTCGACTACATGATCGCCGGCAAGCGCGCCGGCGCCAGCGGCGACGAAGGCCGCACCGTCCAATTCACGGCCCGCGAGATCGTCGACACGACCGCGCCTTACGAGCTCGTCTCGCGCATGCGCGCGAGCTTCTGGGTGCTCGCGCCGCTCGTCGCCCGCATGGG
>Ga0187784_10005389_pt1 | contig 10349 bp, 9 predicted proteins | sample 1015_SJ02_MP15_2_FD_132964 | JGI IMG/M metagenome (GOLD analysis project Ga0187784, IMG submission 132964) | Tropical peat soil microbial communities from peatlands in Department of Meta, Colombia - 1015_SJ02_MP15_20_MG | ecosystem: Environmental > Terrestrial > Soil > Wetlands > Peat | place... | reverse complement strand
CGCTGCCCCCAGCCTGCGCACGCGCGCGACATACGCAAACGTCCAGACGATCGTCGCAATCACGATCCCGCCGGATATGATCGGCGAGATGACAAGAACGACGGCTGCCGGCAACGTGTAGACTAATACGACTCGAATGACGAACTCCGCCGTGGACATGGTTCCCCAAACCGCGGTGATGAGCCGGTTGACATATCGGAAATGCGGCCGCTGCCAGCCCGCGTCGAACTGCGCGATTCTCTCAGGGTCGCGACCGGTCGTGAAATGTCGGCCGAAATAGAACATGAGCGGCCGCGGAAGTGCGAGCGATACGAAGCAGGCGATGCCGAACGCACCCGTAAACAGGGATTCTCGAATCAGGAGCAGTTTGGCGCTCCCGCCAAGGCCGACACCCAACATGCTCACCACAATGCTCATCAGCACGAGCAGGGCGACCGGGTCCAGCGTTCGACTCCTGATGAGGTCGACCATGCTCATCACGAGCGGGAACAGCGCGGCGACGCTCAGCGCGATGACCTCGGACCCGGTGAGGTAGCGCTTGGTGAGCCGGTAGAGGATGAGCGGGATCGCCGCGTTGAGCGCGATGCTGATCAAGAGACCCCGGACAAGGCGGCGCGGCGTTTGCACCGCGGCGTGATTCGCTCGCGTCATTCGCGGGCACCCGCTCGAGTGCGCTGTTGCCGATGCCTGTTGCTGTGTCGGACGACGTGGACGAGCGCTGTCATCAGAGGCGACGTCACTGACTCCCGCGCTGGGCATTCGATGCGGGAGTTGGAATCCTCCTCCCTCGATCTTGTGAGTGCACCTCTCATCCGGGGCGCGAGCCGGCCGCGGGCCTTCGGGGGGTGAGGTGGTCTTGCGTACAAACCCGTTCCGCCTCCCCCGTAGACAAGTATCCTCGGCGGGAGGAAAGGGGGCGACGTCTCTGGGTGAAATGCTCGCGCACGGTCACCGCTGCTCCTCCAGAGACGGCTCCCGGAACGGCAGCTTTCGGGCCTTCGACCCTGCGATAATATCGTGTTGAGGGGCAGTGATCCGTGGAGGAACCCAACTGCGAAGGATCGGTGAGAAGCCCGACATCCGCCCGCGTATGACCATCCCGACTGTATGGGCCGGAATTCACGAGGTAGGCGGAGGGTATTGGGGAGGTGTCTGCGTGAAAGCCGCCATGTACAGCGTGCAGCGATTCGAGCGCAAGGCGTTCGACAACGCGAATCGGGACGGAATGCACGAGATCGTCTACATCACCGCGCCGCTGGACGAGACGACCGTGCCCTTGGCCGAGGGCTGCACGGCGGTGATTCCCTCCCTCAACGACCCTGTGGGTGCGGCCACGCTGCAATTGCTGGCGGAACGCGCTACGGAGCGCGGGCTACAACACCCTGGACCTTGCCGCTGCCGCCCGTCTGGGGTTCAAGGCCGCTTACGTGCCCGTCTACACGCCGCATGCGGTGGCTGAACTCGTCTTTGCCCTGACGCTCGCGCTCATTCGGCATGTGCCGCGCGCCTACCAGGCACTCGCGACGAAAACTTCAACGTCGAGGGTCTGATCGGCACGCAGCTAAACGGGCGTATCTTCGGGATCGTCGGCCTTGGGAAGATCGGTCGGGTGGTCGCCGGGATTGCCAACGGCTTTGGTTGCAAAGTGATCGCCTACGATCCGCACGCGGACCCGCAGCAGGCACCGTGCTGGTTCGTGCCGCTCGATGAACTACTGGGCCGAGAGCCACGTGGTCTCTCTGCACGCGCCATTGACGCCCGAGACGCGCCACTTGATAAATGCCCAACGATTGGCGAAGATGCAGCCGGACGCAAATTCTGATCAACACCAGCCGCGGACCGCTGGTCGACACTGCGGCGCTGATCGAAGCGCTCAAGCGCGACGCCCTGGGGGGGCGTGGCACTCGACGTGTATGAACGCGAATCGGGCGTGTTCTATTCCGACCGCTCTGAGCAGGGGCTAACGGACGACGTGCTCGCGCGGCTGCTGACATTTCCCAAAGTCATCGTGACATCGCACATGGGGTACTTGACTTGGGAGGTGCTCGGCGAGATCGTTGCAACGACAGTCGCTAGCCTGACGGAGTTTGAGCAGGGCAAGAATCTTACCCACGAGTTGAGGCTTGACGCCGGAGCGGGAAGTCCGCCAGGAGGGGGGACTAGGGCGAAGACATAAGTGCAGCGAGCCAACCCACGGTCGGCCGGCTGATCGTTCGCTCCTCAGCGCGCGCGGCGACGAGCGCGAGTCAATCTCCCCCGCTGATCAACTGCAAACGGCTCAACTGAAAAGACGAGAAGACAATTGATGATTCCGGTAACCGCGATGCTGTTCTATCGGTCCATCGTGCGGGGCATCCGGCCGCGTCTCGCGGTCGTTGATCTGAAGCGGCGACGCCGCGGGTCCGCCGGAACCGGGCTGCATCGACGGTTGGGCCGCCACCCGTTCTTCACGTTGCGTGCGTATTGCCGTTAATCCGCCATCTTCATCATGTTCTTACACGACATTCACAAGATCGTCAAACGGCGCGCCTATCGTCTGAGAGTAGGAATTCAACAGCGGAGAGTCGATTGTGCCCATGGGATCCCCGTGGTCGCCGATCACGGAGCGAAATCCAAAGCAGGGGAGGGACGGGAGCGGGACGTATCGCGCATGCGTCGCGCTCGTCCTGTGTTGTCTCTCGGGAGTCCTGTTCTTGCGGGGGGCAACCGCTCCTGAGCGTCTGTCCTGCGTGTTGCCTCCGGCTCTTGGAGTCGCCGTCGGCCAGTCCCGTGACGTGTATTCGAACGCGCCGGCACACGAGGTCCAGGCACCCGACAGGATCGCGCCACGCCATACCCGGCTCGCCTTTCACGATTTGGCCAACGTTCGCCCTGTCTCATCTCGATCGCAACTCCTCGATATAGCGCTTCCTCCTCCGACCGTCAGCTGACCGCCGATCATCGACCGCGCCGCGTGGCCGACAAGCGTGTTGCTCACCCGGGCGCACGATTGGCACGACGCGTAACGACCCGCGCAGTCCTTGTGAGACACGAATATCACCAACATCCAGGAAGGGGGAATGACAATGCGTCGCATGTTCGCAATTCTTGCAGTCCTCGCCATCGGTGCCGTGGCGGCTTTCGTGCCGGCGGCGGCGATGGCGCAATCCGGGGATGACACTACCACCGTGGGGTCCACTCAGAGCAACGGCGCCGAGTTGGCACCCGCCAATACGCAAGTGCCGGCCTATTCCCAGGGGAACGCTCAGGGCGACGGGAACGGTCAGTAACGTCATCGTCACGACGTCGTCCGTGTGAGGCCGCGGCCGGCGGGGCACCTTGCCCGCCGGCCGCGGGTCAATCCGGCACGATCGGATGCAGCGATCAGTGCACTGCGCAAGCTGAGGTAGTGGAGCAACCGCCAGCACGCCGGCCAGGTGCCCCGCATGATCATCGAACATGTCGGAATCGACTAGCGAGTGGGCACGTGAACGCGCTGTCCCTCCTGCAACACGCGCCGACCGTCCACGACGTCGTCTCGATCGAACACAAGAAAAGTCGGGCGCGCCTCGGCGACATCGCTCGTCCTTGATGGTGCGGTAACCCGCCCCGCACCGTGAACGAGAACGGCAAGACCGGTGTGTCGGTCACGCGCACCGGGCGCCGACGCGATCCATGCCATGAGCGGGATCCGGTAGGCCCTTCCTCACCCAACCGCGGCTCCGAACAGCGCCTGACATCAGATCTTCGCAGCCGTCGGGGACGACGAGCGGTCGGCAGGACCGCGACCCACGGTGTCAAAGCAGCATTATGATTCGTGGGTTCCCGTGCGCGCGGGAACAGGTGCACCTCGGTTGCGTCCTACGAGGTGTGTGGGCAGTCCGAACCCAAAGCGGCACGGAGGTGTGGTGCGATGCACGCGACGCTCCGCTGTCGACCTCTCTTGGCCCTTGGCTGCGCCGCGGTGCTTTCCGCCGCGGTGAATCTGGTCGCGGGGCCCGCTCAGGCGGCACCGGCGGTCGTGACCCGGGTCGCTGCCGTTGAGACGTCTCAAAACGTCGAGTTGTCGGTGGTCGCATCAGCTCCGATACGCTACGAGCTCCGTGCGGTGCAGCCGAACTGGATCGTAATCGACGTGTCGCCGGCGACACTGGCTATCCCGGCCGGCGTCGTGCCGTTTGCCGGCCATATGGTGACGAAGATTCGCGTCGGGCAGTTTCAGTCCACCGTCGTGCGGGTGGTCGTCGAGATGGCCCGCCCTGCGCCGTTTCGGGTGACCCCGTCGACGGATGGGACGGCCTTGCTCGTGGGAATCGGTCCGGGCGCGCCTCTCACCTCGACGGCCGGGCCGGGATCGACGGACGTCGCTGCGTCCAAAGCCATCCCGCCCCAGCCCGCCACTATCCCGTTCAAGTCGACCGCCGCCGCTCCCCAGGGCTCTCAGCAGCCGACCGCTCAACCCACCGCCACTCCGCCGCAGGCTGCCCCGCCGCAGGCATCCCATCCGCCCGTCCCTCAGTCGCAGGCCCCGCCCGCGGAGCGGTTCCAGAGCGTGGTACCCGGCAAGGCGGTCGGTCCGGTGCGGCTGGGCATGCGCGTGCAGGACATCGTGCCCATACTCGGACAACCCCTGCGAAAGCAAACGCTGCCTGACGGGAACATGGTGTACCAGTGGTTTGCCCCGCCGAGCAACAGCGGTCTCGGCGTCAGGGTTACGCCCGGCGGGGTGGTGTTCCGGGCGTGGGTCGTCAACGACCCGCAATACGCGATCCAAGACCGTGTGCATGTCGGAACCACCGAGGCCGGTGTGCGCGCGGCGCTCGGAAATCCGTCCCAGGTGGTGGATGACGCCCAACACGGGTTGAGGACGCTGACGTATCCGTCCCTCGGACTGTGGATCATCATTCAAACGGATCCTCGGTATGCCTTCTACGGGCAGGTCTTCGAGATCGGAGTGACGGCCGCGTCTCTCGCGGCACGATAGGTCGCCAACTGCCACCCGGTCCGGCGCATCGGGCGGCGCCCCCGCCATGGACGCCCACCATTGTCGACATGGTTCCCCCGTGCCGATGCTGCAGTGTGCTTGCGCAGCGCGGACCTGCGCGGATCATTGGACGGAGGATCAGGCCTCGCGCTGTTGACAGTCCCGAAGCCGGCGCGAATAATGTAGGTAGAGTGGTCCAACCACTAGGTCACTTGACGTTCTTACATAGGAGCGGCCGATCTCATCGGACCTTGTCCAGTCGCGTCGTCACCCCCGGCCGGGTCGTTTCGGGGCGTCGCACTCCCGGCCCGCGGCGGGTTCAGCCCACGCCATAGGCACAGAGCCTCAGAGGCACGCTGCAGGTCTGCGTCGCATCCGGTCGGTTCGGGTAGACTTCGAGCCGGTGCGGAAGACCAAGATCCACGCCGAGGTCGCCGCTCAGATCCAGCGACTGATCGCCGCGGGGCGTCTTGGGCCGGGCGACAGGCTGCCTCCGGAGCGAGAACTGGCGGAGGTGTTCGGAGTCAGCCGCACCTCGGTCCGCGACGCGATCCGCGTACTAGAGACACAAGGTCTCGTCGAGCCCCGTCACGGGCACGGCACGTTCGTACACCAGATTCCTATCGACGCCATCATCGGCCCGCTTGCGGACGCGCTCTCCGCCGGCAAGGACCTCACCGCCGAGCTCTTCGACATGCGGAAGATGCTGGAGCCGCCGCTCGCCCGTGCCGCCGCGCTCCGCGCCACCCCCGAGGACGTCCAGGCGATGGAGGAGATCCTCCGGCGCCACGCGCGACGCATCGAGGCGGGGAAGACCGCAATCGATGAAGACAACGCGTTTCACTATCGCATCGCCGCGGCGGCGAAGAACCGGGTCGTTCTGCGTACGGTCGACGCGCTCATGGGTCTCCTCCGGGAGAGCAGGGCCCGCTGGCTTCAGGGGCCGGGCCGGTCGGAGAGGTCCCTGGCCGGTCACCGCCGGATCCTCGATGCCATTCGCAAAGGGGATGCCGACAAGGCTGCCGACGCCATGCGCGTGCATATCGAGGAGATCGAGATGGTCCTGTTCTCAACACATCCCCGCCGGACCGCGGAGGACAGAAGGGGGGGAGCAGCGGCGGAGCGCCCGGCCAGGTCCGTGCGCCGGCGCTCACGTGAAGCCGTGGTGTGAACGCCGGGGATGCCCGGCGGGGGGAGGTGTGGAATGGCACGTACCATCTCGGTAGAGGTCGTCTACCGAGGGATCTTTCAGAAGACGCTGGCCAAGAACATCTGCCGCGGGATCGTGTTGGCGGCTCGCAGGGAGGGAAAGAGCGGGATCGCGTTCGGCAGGTACGGGGACTCGCCCGAGCGCAACGGCGTTCCCGCCAAGAATTTCGCGATCGTGGCGCCGAATGAGGAGGAACTGCAGCTCAGCATGGCGCAGTACGAGCCGGCCGAGACGGACATCACGATCACGGCGGACGACATGCTCTGCAAGGGCGTGGAGTCCTGGGCGTGGTACGGTCTGGAGCCGATCAACGAGAAGCTCCGCGAGAACGGCACCCTCGTCGTGACCAGCACACTCCCGGCGCAGGAGATCATCAAGTTCTGTCACACCAAGACCACGCCCTATCGGCTGGCGATGATCCCCGGTATTCCGAGCTTCTCGGGCCTGTGGGTCTACAAGGATGACCATACCGACGTGCGCATCCTCGGCGCACTGCCGAAAGTCTGCCCGGACCTGGTGACCCTGGACTCCATGCTCCGCGCGATCAAAGACGAGTGGAAGGACGATCTCAAGGTGACGTCGGCGCGCCGCTCCTACGAGCAGACAGTCGCGCATTCCGTCGGTCCGGGCGAAGGCAACCCGGAGGTGCCCTACACGTTCGACCTGCCCGGCTGGACCAAGATGCGCGAGGGCGTCACGATCGAGGGGATCCCGCTTGGCGAGCCGATCAAGTTCGGCGATCAGATTGGGGGTTACCGGCCGGCGCGCAATCCCTACTTCAAGAAGTTCAGCACGCGGACGATGCGTCCGGTGATCGACTTCGACAAGTGCGTGAAGTGCACGTTGTGCTGGCTGCAGTGTCCGGACGCCTGCTTCGACGTCACCCCGGAGCAGACGTATGACCTCAACGCGGAGGCATGCTGCGGCTGCGGCGTCTGTTCGGCCGTATGCCCGGTGAGCGGATGCATCACGATGGTCAACGAGGCGGCGTTCCACGACAACAAGAGCCAGTGGGAAGCCTACAAGACAGACCGGCAGGCGTATGCGTCGTGGGTGAAGCAACGGATCGCGAACCAGCCTGAGCGTTCCCACGGCTTCCGATACAGGGGCCAGTACGAGGAGCAGGTGGCCCGGGCGGGCGCCGGAGACGGAGGTGACGACTAGTGGACGCGGAGAGCACCACTGCCGTGAAGGTTGCCGCGGCGGAGCAAGAGGCGTTGATCAGTGGGAGCGAGGCCGTCGCCGTCGCCTCCAAACTAATGGACGTGGACGTCATCACAGCGTATCCGATCCGGCCCTACGACACGATGATGCAGTTCATCGCGAAGCAGATCGCGAACGGAGAGCAGGACGCGGAGTACGTCGTCGCGGAGAGCGAGCACAGCCAGTTCGAGATCGCGAAGCATGCGTCAGCAGTCGGGGCCCGCGCGCTGTGCGGCAGCAGCGGCGTCGGTTGGTGCTACGCGTTCGAGGCGATTGCCGTCACTCCGGCCTTGCGTCTGCCGCTGGTGGCCATGGTCGGGAACCGGGCGCTCGACGACCCCGGCGCATTCGGCACGGAGCACAACGACGCGCTTGCGGCCCGTGACCTCGGGTGGATGCATGTCTGGGTGGACACCGCGCAGGAAGCGCTCGACACGACGCTGATTGCCTATCGCGTGGCGGAGGACCGGCGCGTTCTTCTCCCGTGCGCCATCAGCACGGACGGCGCGTTCTTGACCCACTCGCAGTCGCTCGTCAAGATCCCGCCTAAGTCGTGGGTCGGTGAGTTTCTTCCGCCGTACTCGCGCGGGAACCTCGTGCTTCATCCCGATAATCCGATCACGATCGCCCCTCAGGTCAACGAGGACTGGCTGATGGAGATTCGCCGCCAGACCGACCAGGCGATGCGGAACGCCCGAGGCGTCCTTGAGGAGGCGTACCGCGACTTCCGCCGCATCTTCGGCCGGGACTACGGGACCCCGTTCTTCGAGGAATATCACACCGACGACGCCGAGATCGTGCTCGTGGGCATGGGGACGCTCTCCATGCCGGTCCGGGTCGCCGTTCGGAAGCTTCGGGAGGAGGGACAGAAAGTGGGGTTCGTCCGGATCCGTTGGTTCCGGCCGTTCGACCATGAGCGGCTCGGGGCGCTGCTCAGCCGCTTCCAGGCGGTGGGCGTGGCCGATCGGGACTTCTCGATGGGGTCGCCCTACAACAGCGGCGTGCTTGCCAACGAGGTTCGCGCGGCCGTGTACGGTCAGCCGAAGCACCCGCCTATCGTGAGCTTCATCACGGGCCTCGGTGGACGCGAAGTGACCATCCCCAGCGTCCGCGAGATGTTCGATCATACCCGCGAGGCGGCCGAGACGGGGACGTCCCCCACGGACACCCGATGGATCGGCGTGCGGGCCTAGGAGGGTGACACCTATGGACAGCTCCGAGCTCGCGGCGACTCCGCTTCCCGTTCTCGAGCCGATCAAGGGCGTGAAGAAGGCGCCCCTGGAGGAGTACTACACTTCCGGCCACCGCACGTGTCAAGGGTGCGAGTCGGCGCTGGTCATGAAGCTCATGGTCAAGGCCGCCGGTCCCCGGACAGTCGTGCTGGGGAGCACCGGGTGTATGTACGTCGCAAACACTACGTACTACAGCACGTCCTGGGTGGTACCGTGGATGCACACCCAGCTCGGGTCCTCCGGCTCCGCCGCGGTGGGCACGGCCGCCGGGTTCAAGGCCCTGATGCGCAAGGGGAAGGTCAAGCAGGAGCCGATCAACATCATCTCCGTCTGCGGCGACGGCGGCGGCGCGGACATGGGCCTCTCGGCCATCTCCGCCGCGCTGCAGCACATGGACTATAACCACCTGATCCTGCTGTACGACAACGAGTCGTACGCGAACACGGACATCCAGACATCGGGCAGCACACCGTACGGCGCGTTGACGACGTTCTCCCCGTCGGGAAAGGCCAAGCGCATCCTGCACCGGCGGTGGAAGAAGAACGTCGCCGCTATGCTCGCGGCCGGCCATCCGGAATGCCGGTACGTGGGGACCGTCTGCGCGAGCTACGCGGTCGATTTCATGAACCGTGTCCGGAAGGCCCTCAGCATCGGTGGCCCAACGTTCATCCACTCGCTGGATCCCTGCCCCAAGGGGTGGGACTATGATCCAATGCTTTCGCATGAACTCGGCGAGCTCGCTGTGCTCACCGGGATCTGGCCGTTGTTCGAGGTCGAGGAGCACAGGCTCAGGCTGTACGGCAAGTCGAAGGCCATCGCCGAAGGCCGCCAAAAGCGGCTGCCCGTTGGGGACTACCTGTTGAAGCAGGGCCGGTTCTCACACTTCACCGGGGACGACGTCGCCTACTTCCAGGCGAAGATCGACGAGATGTGGACGAAGTGGCTCATCCCCGGTGTACTGCCGTTCTCGACCGAGATCCTGGAGGATCGGCCGCCGGTCTGAGGGGACGGAGGCGCCCGCCGGCCCGGCCGTCCCCCTGCAGCGCGGCCGGTGCCCGGCGCGCGCCCCAGGAATAGACGTAGAAGAATCGGCTGCTGCTGACGGCAGACGACCGAACCGTGCCGGGTCGACGCAATCGGATGCGGTGCAACCTCGTGTCCGCGGTCGCGAGGCGACGGCGCCGCTTGGATTGCTCGCTGCCAGGCGGCTTGGTATACTGCGTGTTGGTTCTCGGTGTAGGCCCCATCGTCTAGAGGCCTAGGACGCGGCCCTCTCAAGGCCGAAACGGGGATTCGAATTCCCCTGGGGCCACCACGAGATTCCGCGGAGTTCCGCGTATGGTGCGTTTGTCCACTGGAGTAAGTCTGCGACGAGCGATGCAGCGACGAGGAGGCCGCGATGGCAAGCAAGCGGGAGTACAAGGTGATCTGGATGGAGGACAAGGCGGGCGTCGAGGAGGCGCTCAATCACGCCGCGCAGAGTGGTTTCAAGATCGTTGGTACGACCGCACAGGCCGTTATCCTGGAAGGAAAGATCAAGCGCAAGGACGAGGACGACGGCGACGAGGAGTAGCGGGAACACCATCGGCAGGGCGCGGCAGGGGGTGCCGGTCCCGCGTCCCTGAGCGCATCGGGGGAGCCGACCAGCCGGGGGCTCTTGCGCCCGTGCCGTCTGGTACGGCCGGCGGAGTTTCGTTGACAGTAGGAAGCAGAGTGAGTTTGTCGCGAGCCTGGAGCGGTG
>Ga0187784_10005388_pt1 | contig 10349 bp, 8 predicted proteins | sample 1015_SJ02_MP15_2_FD_132964 | JGI IMG/M metagenome (GOLD analysis project Ga0187784, IMG submission 132964) | Tropical peat soil microbial communities from peatlands in Department of Meta, Colombia - 1015_SJ02_MP15_20_MG | ecosystem: Environmental > Terrestrial > Soil > Wetlands > Peat | place... | reverse complement strand
GGAAACTCCGACGGCGTTGGCGTTGTAGAACACGTTGTTGCGGATGGTCACGTAGCTGGAGTTGTGGCTTTTGTGCTCGCTGGCGGCTTCCATGTTGAGATCACAGTTGTAGATGGTGTTGTTCTCGAAGACGGTGTAGGCGCAGCCGTCGCAGTAGAGGCCGTCGGCGGCGTATTGATTGCCGTAGGCGGGATTGCCGTAGGACGTGATGTTGTAGACGGTGTTGCCGCTGACTTCGCCGTAGCGGGCCTGATCGGAGCCGGTGGGGCCGACTTTTTCGAATCCGATGGCGTCGATGCCGATATTGTCGTTGTCGTGGACGATGTTGTTGGAGATGGTGAAGTAGGTCACGTTGCCGTCGACGTTCACCGATTCGCTGTTGCCGGTTTTGAGATCGTAGACCTGGTTGCCGCTGAGCGTGAGTTGCGTGATGGGAATGCTTGAAGTTCCGTAGACGGAGATGCCGAAGGCGTTGCCGTTTTTCTCGGACGTGGTGGTGATGTTGTGCACGAGGTTGTTGAGGATTTCGACGCCGGTGCCGGAGCCGGTGATCCAGATGCCGGCGGGGGTTTGGCTGGCGCTGTTGGTCGAGTAGTTGCGGATTTCGAATCCGTTGATCGTGACGTAGCTCTGATTGATGATGTTGATGAGACCTTGGGTGCCGTTGACGGTGAGGCCGGAGCCGTCGATGGTGGCGGTTTGTCCCGGGTAACTGGCGAAGGTGATGGGATTGGTGGAGGTGCCGGAATTGGGGAAATTGACCGACTCGTTGTAGACGCCGGATTCGACATAGACCGTCGCGCCGGCGGTGACGGAGTTGGCGGCGTGCTGGATGGTGAGCCAGGGGGCGGTGTAGGTTCCGCAGCAGTTGCTGTCGCTGCCGGCTTTGGAGACGTAGTAGGTTGAGCCGGATTGAGCGCACGAAACGGTGGTGAGGGCGGCGAGGACGAGAGCGAGTTTCCAACGAGTCATGGCCAATCTCCTGAATGCAGGTGTCGGACGATGGTGGCTTAAACGCCGGCGCCTGCTCGTATCAGACCCGGATTGGGCCAAGATTAGGATAGTTGCGAATCGTTGTCAATAGTTTTGCTTAGTTTCGGATCGGATTGGGCGAGTTGGCTCACGAGTTTTAGCCGACAGGGGAAAATTACATACTTCCCTTCGACAAGCTCAGGTCAGGATGACAAATCGCGTGTGCACCGGTCTGTATGGCCCGAGTCTGGTTAGTGTGTGACGGTCAGGTTGACTTGGGTTGTAGCGGAGGTTGCCCCGGTCGCGGCCGCGGTCACGGTGACAGTATATTGCGTGGGCGGCGGGGAACTGGAGCCACATCCGGTCGAGATCGCAACCAAGAGACCCAACGACAGGGCCGATCTTCTGGTGTTAGCAGCTAGTGCTGAAAGCGTGGGTCGCGGCAACAGCAATGGTGCGGCCAGTAGCGCGAGTAGAGTGTGCCATCCTGCACCTGAACCCAGGCCCTGCGACGTGTTGATGGTCAGGTTGACGCTTGTGGGCGTTGTGCTTGCGTTGACTGTAGACGGAGAGAAGGAACACGTTGCTCCCGCGGGTAGGCCAGAACAGGAGAAGCTGACATTGGAGGCGTTGGCGCTGGCTGCGATCGTAAGTGGCACGGTGCCGGAACCGCCGGCGCTAATCGTCAAAGTGGGCGCGCTGCCCTGGAACTGCAGGGTGGGAGTGATGGTATAGAGGCCGCCGGCGACGAGGCTGGGGGCGGTAGTTGGCGATGCGGCGATGGCCTGCAGCGTGGTTGTACTCGAGATAGAAATCGGGCCTGTGTATACCGACGAGGCCGTGGTTGGGGTCGATCCATCAGTCGTGTAGTAGACGGTGCTGGTGGTGGTGTCGGCCGACAGACTCACGGATTGGGCGGCGGTGTAGCTTCCGGGCGGTGGGTTCAATCCGGGCATGTCCGACCCAACCACGCTGTAGATCGTTCCGTTGCAGGAAGAACTGCCGTAAACGTCACAGGCTTGATTGTAGCCCGCACACCAGATTTGATAGCCGCTTTGCCCTGCGGGCTGGGTATCGCAGGCATCCATTTCGTCTCCGCTGTTGAGATCGAGAGACCAGGTCTGGCCGCCATCGGGGCTGAAGTAGATTCCGCCGACGCTCGTGTAGATGTTGCCGCCCGCGGCCCAGCCCAGGTTGTCGGAGAGAAAGAGGATCTCGCGGATGGGCCAGGGGCCGTCCAGCACGCGATCACTCCAGGTGGTGCCGCCGTCGGTGGTGAGATGAATCCAGCCTTCCACGGTGGGCGAGATGGTTCCGCCGCCCACCCAGCCATGGTTGTCGTCGACAAAAAAAGTTGGCCCATCGAAAACGCTGTCGACCGAAGGCCCGCAGGTCCAGGTCTCGCCTCCATCGGTACTGGAGCAGTAGTTGATGCCGGAGGCGGCGGTGTGCAGGTCTGAGAGAAGACTGAACTCATTGCCGAACCATCCGCCGCTGGGATCGACGGTGACCTGGGTCCAGTCGGTGGCGGTGGCTCCGCCATCGGTCGTGTAATGGGCGGTGGGACCGGTAATGCTGTCGAGAATCAGTCCCTGCGAGGAATTGGCGAAGCGCACGCGCACGCTCGAATTGGTGCCCAACACAAGATCGTCAGACCAGGTTGTGCCGCCATCATTGCTCCAGCGGGCAATGCCGCTGGAAGGATACGAATCGATGAAACCGCTGATGATGACGTTGTTCGTGTCCAAGGCGTGGACGCCGTACCAATAATAGGGGGAGCCCAGGTTCAGCATTTCGGTCCAGGTGTTGCCGCCGTCAGTGGTTTTCCACACCTGGCCCAGTTCGGCGGCGGCGAATCCGACGGTAGGGGTTGCAAACGACATGTCATGAATGATTGCGCCCTGTATGGTTGCCAGGAGAAGCCAGGGATTGGGTGTGGCGGAGGGCTTGGCTCGCGTGTGGCGCCGCGAGGCGCGCGTGTCCATTAGGACGGGCCGGCTGCTCTTCTGCTCCAGCGTGGGATGCTGAACCGGCAAGCGCATGGATACAGCAGGTTCTGTGGTCGTACGGTCCTGAGCCGATGCCACACAGGAAAGTACTGCCCAGAGTGCAATGAAGGCGAAACGGTACGCGGGAGTGGTCCGCATAGAGCCAACCTCACCAATGAATTACTCAGAACGTAACACGGTCGGCGGGCTAACCGATATTCAAAAACAGGTTCGGGCGGGGAGAGAAAGAAGATCTCTGCCTTCCAAGCAGAGCTCGACGACTTCGTGGACACGCTTCATCAATGTGTCGAGGTTCTTCGCTTGAGTATGGCATCCCTTGAGAGCGGGCACGGTGGCGACATAGTAGCCGTCTTCGTCGCGCTCGATCAGGACGGTAAACTTACGAGGCGGTTTCACAACGCGATTCTAGCACGGGGGAGAACAACGCGGGACGGACGAATGCGTCCGCCCCACATGGTCGTTATGCTCCGAGCTTTTCGAAGAACAGGCAGATGGTTTCGATGCCGCGATAAAAGTTCGGAATGTGGAACTTCTCGTTCGGAGCATGCAGATTATCGTCCGGGAGGCCGAAGCCCATCATCACGCTGGGAATTTTCAGCACATCTTGAAAATCAGTCACGATGGGGATCGAACCGCCTGAGCGGATGAAGACCGTGTCTTTCTTGAAGGTGTCGTGCAGGGCTTGGGTGGCAGCTTCGATGTATTTGTTGTCGGTGGAGACGACGGCAGCCGGGCCTTTGCTCCAGACTTTGACCTTGGTTTCGATTCCTTTCGGAGTCAGCTTCTTCACGTACGCCAAATATTTTTTCAGGATGTCGTCGGGATCCTGATTGGGGACCAGGCGCATGGAAACTTTGGCTTGCGCTTTCGCCGGAATCACGGTTTTTGCGCCAGGGGCGATGAAGCCTCCGGGCATGCCGTGGACTTCGAGCGTGGGCCGCGCCCAAGTGCGGTAGAGGACGGAGTAGCCGGGTTCGCCGGTGAGGACTTTCGATCCGACTTCGGTCTTGCGGTAGTGCTCTTCGTTGAAGGGCAGGCGCTTCCAGGCCTTGAGTTCGGCGGCGGTGGGCGCCTTCACACCTTTGTAGAAGCCGGGGATCAGGACTTTGCCCTTCGAATCCTTCATCTTGCTGATCATTTCGATCAAAGCGAAGAAGGGATTGGGCGCGGCGCCGCCGTACATGCCGGAGTGCAGATCGGTTTTGGCGCCGTAGGCTTCGATTTCGGTATAGACGAGACCGCGTAGCCCCACGCAAAGAGTGGGAAGTTCGGGCGCGAAGAGTTCGGTGTCGCAGACCAACGCGAAATCGGCTTTCAGCTTGGCTTTCTGCTTGCGGATGTATTCGGCGATGGATTCGCCTCCGACTTCTTCTTCGCCTTCGAAAATCACTTTCACGTTGATGGGCAGCTTGCCGCCGTTAGTCCGCATGATGGATTCGAGGGCCTTGACTTCCATCCAGAGCTGGCCTTTGTCGTCCACCGCGCCGCGGGCGTAGATGTTGTTGTTGCGCTCGGTGGGCTCGAACGGCGGAGAATGCCATTCGTCGAGCGGCTCGGCGGGCTGCACGTCGTAATGCGCGTAGCAAAGGACCGTGGGCTTGCCGTGGGCATGCAGCCAGTCGCAGTAGATGAGCGGATGCCCTTTGGTGGGAATGATCTCGACATTTTCCATGCCGATGCGGCGGAGTTCGCTGGCCACGTAATCGGCGGCTTTCTGGATGTCGGGCTTGTGCTCGTCAAGCGTGCTGACGCTGGGGATGCGGAGAAGATCTTTGAGTTCGTTGAGGAAGCGCTGCTGATTATCGCGGGCAAAGGCAACTGCGGGAGAGGCCATGGGGCGTCCTTTCTATGTGGACGATCGGAGTAGCGGATTGAATTTTACCGCGGAAACGAATCAGTATAGCGCGAAGGGAAGGAGGCGCGCGAAACGCCGCCACGCGTTTCTTGCGCTTCCGGCGGCATGGGCGAGGACCCTTCGACTTCGCTCAGGGCAGGCTACGCGACAGCCGGCGGGGCGCTGGCGCTACAGCGTCGGCGCTACGGTACAATGACACGCATGAAGAGGATTATGGTTTGCGGGCTGGGGTTCGTGTTGCTGCTGGCTGTGGGCCTGGCCTTTGCGCAAAAGGACAAAGATACGGAGCCGACGTCGTGGGTGTACTTTACCGTCGTGAGGGACGAAAACGGGAAGCCGGTGCGCAATGCGGCGGTGATTATGCATCCCGTGAACCCGAAAGGCAAGCAGGAGCGCGGCGGACTGGAGTTGAAAACCAGCGCGGAAGGCAAGGCGGATTTTGACGGCGTTCCCTACGGCATGCTGCGAGTGCAGGTGCTGGCGCAGGGATTTCAAACCTACGGCGAGGACTTCGACATCGAGAAGGCGACGACGGAAATCACCATCAAGTTGAAGCGGCCACAGGGCCAGTACTCGGTGTACGACGATCATGCGCCGCCGAAGCAGGATTCGGGGTCGGATGCGAAGAAGCCGAATTAGAAACTCAGTACCCAGTACCCAGTTGCCAGTACTCAGTCGTCTTGTCTGACGAGGGAATCATGGATTATCTGCTGAAGACAGAGCCTTCCACCTATTCGTTTGCCGATTTGCAGCGGGAGAAGACTACCGTGTGGGACGGAGTGTCGAATCCGGTGGCCTTGAAGAATATGAGCAGGATGAAGGCAGAGGAGCGGCTGGTGATCTATCACACGGGCGACGAAAAGGCCGCGGTGGGAACGGCGACGGTGGTGTCGGTGGACGCGTCGGATGTGCGGAACCCGCAGGTGAAGATCAAAGCAGGGAAGCCGATTGCGAAGCCGGTGACGCTGGCCGAGGCCAAGGCGAGCGCGGTGTTTTCGGAGTCTCCGCTGGTGCGTCAGGGACGGCTGAGCGTAGTGCCGCTGAACGAGGCGCAGTATAAGTTTCTGACCGGGGAATAGCTTAGGTTCATAAGGCTGACATTTTTCCACTAAGTCAAAAGCCCCACCCTAGCCGCAAAGAACGCGGCTAGGATGGGGCACCCCGGAACCCGGGCGTTGCGCTTAACGGTGCGATGGTGGGGTGAGTCCGGTGTAGTCGCCGATGACCTTGGCGTCGTAGGGACCGTTGAGCTGGTCGAAGCCGTTGCCGGCTACGCCGATCTGGCCCTGGCTCCAGACGATGTTCCAGTTCGAGTCGATTTCGATCACCTGCATGTCGTACTGGTTGCTGATCAGAATGTTGCCATTCTTCAGTTGCACGGCGCGGCTGGGCAATGGATTGGAAACGCTGCCTACCTGGGTGTTGGTGTAGTACGTCCAGACGACGGTGCCGTTGGAGTCGACATCGAGGATGCGATTGTTGTTGCCGTCGGTGATCAGGGTGGATCCGTCGGCCAGGCGGCTGGCGAAGGCGGCGCCGTTGAGCTGGCTGCAAGTGGCGCAGCCGTAGCTCCACACGATGTTCAACTTTTCATCTACTTCAAGCACGCGATTGTTGCCTTCATCGGCGATCAGGATGTGGCCGTTGGGAAGTTGCTCGGCGCTGTTGGGACTGTTGAGCTGGTCCCAGCCGTCGCCGGCGACGCCGGTCTGACCGTACTGCCATACGATGTTCTTGGCGTGATTGACTTCAATCACGCGCTGGTTGCCTTGATCGGTGATGAGGACGTCCTTGTTAGCCAGGTACGTGTTCTGCACGGGAGTGTTGAGCTGATTCCATCCCGAGCCGGTGACGCCGGCCTGGCCGTATTGCCAGTGAATCACACCGTATTGGCCGACCAGCATGACGCGATTGTCAGCACAGCCGTTGGGGCAGGTGGGCTCGGCGCCGGCGGGCACGCCGGTTCCGGCAATCAGGGTATTGCCGCCTACGCGTTCCGAATCATTGACGCCCACAACGGAGTTCGGACCGGCGACACTGGAACCGTTGCCGAACGTCCACACCACTTCCCACGTGTCGGGATTCACTTCGATGACGCGATTGTTGTACTGATCAGAAATCAGAACGTTGCCGGGAGTGTTGTAGGTATTTCCCTGGGCCTGGGCGGAGAGAGCGCCGGCGGCGGCGAGCGAGGCTGCGCAAGCCCAGGCTTTCAGTGTTGACAATCTCATGACAAATCCTCCTGTCGAGTTGCGCGCCGCCAGTCTGCCTGTTCGGGGCGCGGACGGGCCGTTTGCGCGTGGGGTTGAGTGTGGTGCATCGGGAGGAAGGAGTTGTCAGGACAATGTCAAAAGCGTGTCACTTCTCGGCCCCTAAAGGACGATCCGCCTTAGAGTGGGCGCGCTGGTAGACTGGCTCGGCTTCGCCTTCGCGCGACGGACCAATGGGTCCGTCGCCACATGGTTCGGTTCAACCTAAGCGAGCCTTTGGCGGAGTTCGCGGCGGAGGATTTTGCCGGACGGGGTTTTGGGGACAGCATCGACGAAATGGACTTCGCGCGGCTGCTTGTAACCCACCAGGCGCTCGGCGACGAAGGCGCAAAGTTCTTCTTCCAGCCTGCGGCTTTCGGGGAATCCGTCGCGCAGGGCGACGAAGGCGACGGGGATTTCTCCCGCAGCCGGCTCACAGCGGCCGACGACACCGCATTCCTTCACTGCGGGATGCTCGAGCAGCACGGCTTCCACTTCCGCCGGAGCGACCGGAAAGCCTTTGTACTTGATCATTTCCTTGCGGCGGTCGACGACGCGGTAAAAACCTTCGCGATCGCGGGTGACGATGTCGCCGCTCCAATACCAGCCGTCGCGGAGGACGGCGGCGGTAGCTTTAAGATCGTTCCAGTAGCCCAGCATGAACTGCGGGCCGCGCATGACCAGTTCGCCGGGTATGCCCGAAGGCGCTTCCGTCATGACGTCGGGAGTGTCGTGGGGATCGATTTCTGACTGCGCCAGCACGCGGCAATCGGTCTGAGCAAGGGGATGGCCGATGGAATCGGGGCGATAGAGCGCGGGTTCGAGGAAGCCGATGTGAGTGACCGGGGAGGCCTCGGTCATGCCGTATCCCTGGCAGACGAGGATGTTGGTGAGGGAGGTGAAGCGGCGGGGAAGATCGGGCGCGAGCGGCGCGGCTCCGGACTTCACCCAGCGAACTTTGTGATCGCGTGGGAATTGGCCGGCCTCGGCGGCTTGGCAGAGAGCGTTGATGGCGGGCGGGACCAGCGGCATCATGGTGATGGCCTCGTCAACCACCAGGCGCGCGAGTTGCTGCGGGTGGAAGCGCGGCATCAGCACCAGGGTTGCACCCAGAATCAGCGCGGGATTGAGGATCACGTTCAGCCCGTAGATGTGGTAGAGCGGCAGGCAGCAGAGAATGTTGTCGGCAGAGTTCAACGCGGATGCGTTGGGGCCGAGGAGTTGGTAGACATTGGCCAGCAGGTTGCTGTGCGAGAGCATCACTCCTTTGGGCAGGCCGGTGGTGCCGCTGGAGTACGGAAGGGCGGCGAGAGTTTGTTCGGAAGTTTGTTGCGGCTTAGGGAAGGTTGCCGAGGATAGCCTGAGCAGATTGGCGAAGGGTTCTGCGCCCGATGCGGGTTGACGCGTGAAGTAGACGCGGCGCAGGTTGGGCAGTCCGGCGAGATCGATGTTGTCGAGGGTTTCGCCGTCGGTGATGAGAAGGATGGCTCCGGAATTTTCCAGTTGATAGCGGACCTCGCGTTCGCGATAGGAAGGATTCAGCAGCGTGGGAATCGCGCCGGCGAACTGCGCGGCATGAAAGGCGATGCAGAATTCCCAGGAATTACCGAGGAAGATGGCGACCACATCGCCGGGCTTAACGCCAGCCGAGATCAGGCCGCGGGCTGCGGATTCGACGAGTTCTCCATATTCAGCGTAAGTCAGGCGGCCGCAGGAGGTATCGACCAGCGCGGTTTTCTGCGGATGGCGGCGGCAGGAATCGAGGATCGCGTCGTGCAGAAAGATTCCGTGCGGATCGGCGTATAGGTGGGTGCGCTGCATGCCGGGGATTGATTGTACTCGAAGCTGGGGAATTTGCCACCGGCTCGGACGGCGCGGGGTTTGAACCTTCTTTGAAACCTTGAAACGTGGTCCTCCCTAGCTGGCGATCTTGCGCAGGAATTCCTGTTCGTCCATGCGGTACTTGAAGGCCTTGCGGCCGTCGATGAAGACGACGGGAACTTCGTCGTTGAACTGGCGGCGGAGATCGGCGTCGCTGTCGACGTCGATCTCGTTCCAGGTGAAGCCGCCGCGGCGCGAGAGTTTGGCCAGGCTTTCTTTGACGACTTCGCAGAGGTGACAGCCTTTGCGCGAGTAGACCACGACGGAGCGGGGGGTGGGCATGCGCCGGAGATTCTAACCTGAGTGTGCAGCGATTTTCCAGAGGGTAATTCATAGCGGGCCCAATCGCAGTAGAATCTGTGGCTATGCATGCTGATCTAAAACCTCTTCGTAGAAAGACGGCGCTGGTGACCGGCGGGGCGCGGCGGCTGGGGCGGGCTTCGGCGCTGGCATTGGCGCGGGCGGGCGCGGATGTGGCGATTACGTTCCGGAACTCGGCGCGCGAGGCGCGGGAGACGGTGGTGGATCTGTCCGGGCTGGGCGTGCGGGCGTTTGCCTTGCGCTGCGACGTGACCGACGAAATCAGCGTACGGGCGATGATGAAAGAGGCGGGGCGCGAACTGGGGCGGATCGACATCCTGGTTAACAATGCGGCGAATTACGAAGACGTGCCCTTTGAGAAGCTGACGGTGAAACAGTGGGATGCGATCTTCGCGTCGAATACGCGCGGGCCGTTTCTGGTTTCGCGCGAGGCTCTGAAGTGGATGCGGCGCAAACGTGGAAAAAACGCGGGCGGCATTGAAGCGAAAATTATCAACATGGGATCTCTGGGTGGGTTGAGGCCGTGGCCTACGCATGCGCACTATTGCGCGTCAAAGGCAGCACTGCACATGCTGACCAAAGCCATGGCCAAGGCGCTGGCGCCCGAGATTGCCGTGAATGCGGTGGCTCCAGGGGTGATCGATCTGGGAGAGGAGTCGCGATCCTTCATGCGGCACATCGCAGGGGAGACGCCGATGCGGCGCAACGGCAGCGGACAGGACGTGGCCGAGGCGGTCTTGTTTTTTGCCACTGCGCCACAGTTCATCACGGGACAGATTCTCGTGGTGGATGGAGGGTTGGGATTGTAAGACCGGGATAGCGCCGGAGTTTAACCGCCAAGGTCACGAAGGAAACCGACGCCCAAGGTTTCAAAGTTTCAAGGACGTGATGCGGCATTGACCTTGAAACTCTGAAACCTTGAAACCTGCTCCTCTGCTTACGCCTGCACTTCTTCCCGCTTGCCGTGCATCAACTCCACGACGGCTTCATTGAGGCGCTTGCGGGTTTCGTGACGTTCGTAGGCGCGCGTGATATAGCGGACGCGCACCTGGATGCCGCCGC
>Ga0187784_10005387_pt1 | contig 10349 bp, 13 predicted proteins | sample 1015_SJ02_MP15_2_FD_132964 | JGI IMG/M metagenome (GOLD analysis project Ga0187784, IMG submission 132964) | Tropical peat soil microbial communities from peatlands in Department of Meta, Colombia - 1015_SJ02_MP15_20_MG | ecosystem: Environmental > Terrestrial > Soil > Wetlands > Peat | place... | reverse complement strand
GGCAGCCTGCGCCACCGAGACCCCACGCTCTCGTACCAGCTTCACCGCCTCCAACTTGAAGGCTCGATCAAACCGCCTCCGTCCCATTGCCAACCTCCGGTTCCTCGGTCCACCTTAACTCAGTGTCCGTGAAACCGGCAGCAGCTCAGACACGCGCCGTTCAACCCATCGGGCTGCCGTCTCAGGCGAGTTCCGCGTCACGGATTTTTGCGGGGGATTGACTGCCGGGTCCGTGCAGTTACCGGCGGCGCCTGCGGCGGCAGGGATCGATTTGCCGCCCGCATAACCGCCCTATTTCAGCAAGATCAGCGTTGGACCTTGAGATTTTCGGCCGAAGTTTTGCCCTTGTTGGCCACTTCCTCGTATTCGACCACCTGCCCCTCGTTGAGGCCGCTGAGGCCGGCTTTTTCGACAGCCGAGATATGGACAAACACATCCTTACCGCCGCTCTGCGGCTGAATAAAACCGTAGCCTTTTTGCGAGTTGAACCACTTCACCGTGCCGCGCGCCATTTCGTTATCTCCGCTGTTGACGCTCTATAATAGCCCTGCGAGGTCTATATAACAATGCCATTGCTGCCCTATCCGCGTTGCCAAGCGGGCAGCTTTTGAATCTTGCGCAGCTCTTGAAATTGCTGGCGTTTCGCGCGCCGAGCGATGCTGCGGTGCGCTGGTGGCCGGCGAGCTACTTGCCGACGATCTTGCGCAGCGCCGCATTGATTCGTTCTTGCCAGCCTGGCCCGGCTTCTTGAAAATGATCAAGAATATCCCGGTCAATGCGCAAAGAGACAAGCTCCTTGGCATTCGGAATCATCGGACGGGTCGGGGGGAGTTCCGCGGGTTTTGTGGTTGCCACTTTGAATGCCGCTTCGGCCGCATCGCGTGAGCTGGTGGGTCTTCGTGTTCTGTCGGCAGGCATTTTTCATGTCCTGATTTGGCAGCAAGGGGAGGCCATCGCGTGGCGCGTTGAATCGAGTCTTTTGGTCTAGGTGTCAGTTTTGCTTTTTCTGTGATGGCGGAATCGTATCGTCCGCCGGCGGCTCGGTTTCGGCGCGCTGGGCTTTGCGCAGCGCGGTTTTCTCGTCCTTCTTTCGCTGTTTCTCCTCGCTGCGAGCGCGCGCCGCCCTCGCTCGCTCGGCTCGATCGCGTCCGTAATTCGGCTTGAATGCCATGGGATCCTCGCTGGTTGATACGTACTTACCGGCGTTATATAAGCACGTCGCGATGGCATCGTGGCGCTAACTGTGCGCATCGAATTCGCAACAGCAGGAATAATCTAGACCGCATGGCGACACGGCAACAGCGAATCGACGCCTTCATCCATGACGGCCTACCGCCGGCGGACCAGCCGCTTGAGCTTCTGTGCGAGGATCATGTCGGCACCTATGTCATCCCGTTTTTGTGCAGGTGGAGTAGCGGTGCTTGGCTCAGTGTGGATACCAAGAGCCCCATCGAAGCGACGGTCGTCGGCTGGCGCGTGCGTTGACGAGAACCGGATGCGCAGAGGCCCGTCGGCCCGCCGTGCCACGGCTGGCCATCCAAGGTTTGGTTGCAAGGTTGCGATGCAAGGTCGAGATTTATGGCTGGCTTTAAACAACCGGGTTTCATCGAACGGCAAGAGGCGGCGGCCAAGGCCAGGAAGGCGGCGCTGGAAAAGTTCCGCGCCACGGTCGCCGATCCGGCATTGACAGAACGGCTGACGGCGCGAGCAGCGAGCGCAGCCGAGCGCCGAGCGGTCAAGACTGTCCGCGAGACCGAAAAAGCGGAAAAGAAAGCCCGTGAGGTCGAACGCGCCCGGCAGGCCGCGCGCGACGCCGCCACGGAGGCCGAGCGCGTCAAAGCCGAAAGCGCACAGCGCGAACTTGCGTTGCAGGCCGAACAAAAGGCGGCCAGGGATGCCCGCTATGCCGCCCGCAAATCGCGGTCGAAGCGTCGGTAGCTGATGAGGTATGCGCATCATCATTCGTCGCAAGGACAATACCTTGACGGCACACTGCAAGGATTTGCTGGTGGGGCATTGACTTACGCAGGACGCAGCGCCAACGCCAGCCATCTTGACGGTCGGCCTGCCACCTGGTGCGGCTGCGAGATGAGGCAGCGCGTTTCCAGCGATCCCGGCCAGACGTTCAATCTGGCGCGCAACTGGGCGCGCTGGGGACAGCCCGGCCCGGCCGGCGTCCGCGCGGTCGTCGTCTGCTCGCACCATGTCGGCAAGATCGTCGGCCAAGAGGACGACAAGTGGGTCATCCGGTCCGGCAACGACGGCCATGCGGTTCGCACCCGCCCGCGCTCGCTCGCCGGCGCCATCGCCATCCGGTGGGGCTGAGCGCATCGGCAACGGAAGCGAAGAGGGCAGGGGCTGCTCGGGAAACCGGGCGGCCCTTTCGTCGTCGCGACGGCGCGAGCTGGCTCGCAAGCATTCGACCGTCACGCGTCGTGCCGTTATTTAAGCGGCCAAACCCCGGGCGGACAAACAATAACGTCGTAGCCGGTGGGGATGCCGCTACGGGTTCGGCCATAGGTCTGCCCGCATGCTGGCGGAACAGGGATGCAGCCGAGCACGGTGCAGGCGATGTGCGGTTGCTGTTGAGCGGGCTGATGTCCCGCGCGTCGATGTTGAACAGTCTTTGCGGCTGCGGCATCAGAAGCGATGACCGCGATCCCGACCGCGGCGATGACGAACCGCTTGTGCATGATAATCTCCGTTGTGGCGCTGATGTAAGCCGCGAGCATTTCAATGCCAAGCTACGCCGCGTTCGAGGATTACGGCGATGCCGAAGGTTATCGTAAGCGGATTGAGCAAATCCGTAATCCGAAGCAGGACGAGGGCTGATTGGTCTATCTGCTTCGGCGCATGTAGGGTTACAAAGGCGGGCGATTTGTCGCGGTGCTATTTAGAATGAAGGATGGATTCGGCAATCGGGTGGCGGAGACGCCAGCGGAACCATGCAATGACAATCGCAGAAGATGGCTCTCGGACCGACGTCCTTGACCGTGCCGGTTTGCCGCGCGATGCGCTGGCGGCCTGGCTCGATTGCGACGGCGCCGTCTGCGGCGACTATCGACGCGATGCCGAGAGTTTTTCGCGGCAATGGCGCAGCGGCGCCGAGCTGATCGCGGCTCTGCCGGCAAAACCTTCACGTTCGCACGCGCAAGCCGCGGCTGCCGCCGCGATCCAGCAGCGCGACCGCGCGGCGCGCGAAAAATTTCTCACCGCCCATGTCGAGACGCTCTACCGCCGCCTGACCGACGATTTTGCGAAATTCAAGCGCGTCGAGCATCTCGTCCGTGATGCTGCGGCGGTGCTGCCCGGACTGGTGCCGGACGGCGCGCAACTTGATCGCGAGAATGCGCTGCGCCAGCGCGACAAAGACGGCGGCGAGATCGATCAAGGGCTTTTTCTCTCGCATGTCCTCGCCGCCGCGCGCTGCGGCACCCATCTGTGCCACGCCATGCTGTTGCCGCGGCCGGAAGCGCACGAGCAAAGCCGCTACTTCGGGCAGCGCGGAAAACTCGCCTTCGAAGGCGCGACGCTGGAGCGCCGCGGCAAGGCGGCGCTCGTCACCATGCGCAATCCGCGCTTTCTCAATGCCGAGGACGAGACCACGCTCGATGGTTTGGAAATTGCGATCGACGTCGCCATTCTCGATGCCGCGACCGACATTGCCATCCTGCGCGGCGCTGCGGTCGAGCACACCAAATATCGCGGCCGGCGGCTGTTCTCGGCCGGCATCAACTTGACGCACCTCTATCACGGCAAGATTTCCTACGTCTGGTACATCAAGCGCGACATGGGGCTGGTCAACAAACTATTCCGCGGCGTGGCGCGGCCGGACTGCAGTCCCGACGAGGTCGCCGGCGGAACGCTCGAGAAGCCATGGATCGGCGTCGTCGACGGCTTTGCCATCGGCGGCGGCTGTCAGCTTCTGCTTGCGCTCGATTATGTGCTGGCGGCGAGCGACGCCTACATGACCTTGCCGGCGCGCAAGGAAGGCATCATTCCGGGCGCCGCAAACTTACGGCTGTGGCGTTTTACCGGCGATCGCATCGCGCGCCAGGCGATCTTCTACGGCCGGCGGCTCGATTGCGATTCGCCGGAGGGACGGTTGATCTGCGACGAGATCGCGCCGCCGGCGTCGATCGAAGCGGCGCTCGATCGGGTGGTCGACGGCTTCACAAGTTCCGGCGTCGTCAGCGCCGCCGGCAATCGCCGCGCTATTCGCGTCGCCCAGGAGCCGCTCGATATGTTTCGCCGCTACATGGCGGTCTATGCGCGCGAGCAGGCTTTCTGCCATTTCAGCCCGGCGCTGATCGCCAATCTCGAGCGCCATTGGAGCGCGCAGAACCGCGCGCCTTAGCCGCATCCGTTGTTCCGGATCATGCTCTCGGCTCCACGGGCGCGCCCTGCGGCTTGTCGCCAAGGCGCAACAGCGGCACCAGCACGAAGGCAAAGGCCGTAAACGCCGCCGAGATCAGGACGAGCGGCGGCAATGTCTGGTGAAAGGCGTTGGTGTACAGAAACGACCCGATATTGTCGGCCAGCGTCGTCGCCAGATTGATGACCGACATCAGCACGGCAAAGGAAAACCCCTCGGCGCGCCGCGGGCAATAATCGGCGGCAAGCGTGATCGTCGCCACGGTCGCGAGCATGGCGGAAAATCCGGCGCCGAAGCTTATGATCGCCGCGGCCGTTTCATTCCAGAACAACAGGAATGCCGCCGTCGTCACCGTGCCGAGCGCGATGCTCAGGTTCAGGAGGTTCTTCAAGGTCAGTTCTCCGAAGAACCGCCGGTAGAGCAGCGCGCCGGTGACCCAGCCGGCTGAAGCAATCGATGACAATATGCCGATATAGGCTTGCGAAAATTTCAAGTCGTCGGTCATGTGATAATAGAGCGGCGTGCTCATGCCGGGGCTGAAATAGTAGAGAAAGATAAAAATGGCGATGATCCAGAGCTGGCGCTTCTTGAAAGCCACAACGAGGCCGTTCAACGTCTCCCTCATTCCCTTGGCGTTGACCGATGTTTTTTTCTCGTCGATCAGAAACCAAGTGCCGATAACGACGCTGAATGGCGCGACGGCGACGATGGCGGCGGCAACATGCAGGGCGGCTGCCGCGGGCAGGCGCTGCACCAGCTGACCGCCGAGAATCGCGGCCGCCACGGCGGCGATGTTGAACCACAGCCATTGCTGATTGACGAAGGTCCCGCTTTCGTGCAGCCGCTGGCCGTTTTCCACCAACACGGCGCCGCACAGCGTGCTCGAAATCGCCATCGCATAGGCGGTGAGCATAAGTGCAATAATGAGATCGCCCGGGTAACTCAGGACACTGGCCCAAAGGTAGCCGCCGACCGCGACCACGTTGGCGATGATGAGATAGCTTTTGCGGCGATAGCCGAACAGCGGCACGAAATCGGAAATCAGGCCGTAAATAGGCTTGATGATCCAGGGCAGATTGAAGACGGTGACGAAGGCTGTGACCTGGATCGGCGTCCAGCCGTGCACCTCCTTCAGAAAATAATTGAGCGGCTGGGCAATGAGCCCGACGATCTGCCCGAGGCCCTCGACCAAATAAACCAGCGCGAAGAACACCAGCAGACGGTTTGTCGCTCGCTTGTCTGCGGGCCGCTCGGCGGCTTGCAGCGAACTTGCTGGTTCATTCATCGGTTCGATGCCTGCATTCACGCCAAGGCGCGTTCAACCGCGGCGGCGAAAGCGGCGAGACCCGAATCTACATCGCCGTTGAGATGAACGCGGAGCGCGCGCCGCCCGCGCTCGGCCAGAACCTCGAAATCGCCGCGCGCCTGCGCGGCTTTGACCGCGCCGAAGCTTAAGCGGTGTCCGGGAATGGCGAGATCCGTGGCATCGTCGGCCGTGATTTGCAGAAACACGCCGCTATCGGGGCCGCCTTTGTAGGCTTGGCCCGTCGAATGCAAAAAACGCGACCCGAATTCGAGGCAGGTTGCGACCTGGCGGCGATCGCGCAAGGCGAGCCGCAGCGGCTGCAGGCGCGCGCTATTGTCTTCGTCGCGGGCTAGATAGGCCAGCAGCGCCACGTAATCGCCGGAGCCGATGCGCGCGAAATGCGCGCGCAGCCAGCTCTCGACGCTGCGGTCGGCGCCGGCCAGACGCAGTGCGTCGGCGTTCTTTTGGTCGGTGTAGAGCGCGATTGATTTGTCGCAACACAGCGGCGTCTCGCGCGGCAGCGCGCCGGTGTTTTCGAACGCGGCGATCAATTCGCGCGTTTTGACTTTGCTTGCTTCGACGTCGGGCTGATCGAACGGATTGACGCCGAGCACGGCGCCGGCAACCGCGGTGGCGATTTCGAAGCGAAAGAATTCCTGACCGATATGCTCCTTCGCATTCTGCACAATGCGGATGACGGGATGCCCGGCGCTTTCCAGCCTGGCGAGCTTAGCCTGGTGTTCGGCATCGTTCTCGCCGTTAAGCGTGAGGTCGATGAAGCAACGATCGTCGCCGTAAACCTCCGGCCGGCCGAGCGGCTCGCCGTCGATCGGGATCAGACCCTTGCCGTTCTTTGCCGTCGATTCCGCGAACAGCTGCTCGGCCCAGGCGCCGCAACTGGCGAGCCCGGCGGATGCAAAAATCGTGATCTTATCGCGGCCGCGCGCCGCCGCGGCGGCAAGCGCGATGCCGAGCGCGACGCCCGGATTTTCCGACGGCGGCACATCGGGCCCGCACGAACGCATCATCAGCTGCGTGGCGCGCACGAGCCGCACGACATCGATCCCGGCGATGGCGGCCGGCAAGAGACCGAACGGCGACAGCACCGAATAGCGTCCGCCGATACCGGCGACGCCGTAAAAAATCTGACGGAAGCCTTGCGCCGTTGCTCGCTGTTGCAGCGACGATCCGGGATCGGTGACGGCAATGAAATGCCGCCCGGCCTGGTCGGCGCCGACTTCGTCCGCGACCCGCTTGAAGAAGTAATCCGTCAGCACGTTGGGCTCGGTGGTCGAGCCCGATTTGCTCGACACGATAAACAGTGTTGTGCCGAGATCGAGTGTCGCTTCGAGCGTCCTGATCTGCGCCGGGACGGTGGAATCGAGAATGCGCAAGCGCGGCCAGCCGCTTTGCCGACCGAACGTCGCCGCCAGCACTTCGGGGCCGAGACTGGAGCCGCCCATGCCGAGGATGACCGCATCCGCAAATCCGTCGCGCTTGATCTGCCGGGCAAAGGCCGTGTAGTGCGCGAGCTGTTCGTCGCCGACGCTGTCCAGCCAACCGAGCCAGCGATCTTCGTCAGCATTGGTCCACAGCGATCGATCGCGCTGCCAAAGTTTTCGGATGTTGCCGCGGCCGCGCCATTGCTCGGCGATTTCCTCCACTATTTTGGTCAGACCATTGCCGAGCGCAAATTCCTGCGCGTCGATTTTCCCATCCAGGATTTTGCGCCGCTTGTTGGCGACGGCAGCGAGCAGCCGGTCGGCGGCATCGGCGAACAGCCGCACGCCGTCGGCAACGAGCGTGTCGGTCACGCCGTCGAGCGAAATGCCGGCGCGGCCGAGTTGACCCAGCGCGCGCTGCGCGTCTGCGGCATCCGCTTCGAGGCTGTTGCGCAGCTTGCCGTGGTCGCGGAATGCATTGAGCGTGGCGACCGGCATCGTATTGACGGTGTCGGGTCCGATCAGTTCTTCGACATAGAGTACGTCGCTGTAGGCTTTGTTCTTGGTCCCGGTCGACGCCCACAACAGCCGCTGCGGCTTGGCGCCACGCGCCGCGAGCGCGTGCCAGCGCTCGCCGTCGAACAGCCGGCGGTAACGCTGAAACGCAAGCTTGGCATTGGCGATCGCGGTCTTGCCCTTCAAGGCATTGAGCCGGGCTTTTTCATCGGGATCGTTGGCGCGGGCGCTGCTGTCGTCGAGCAATTTGTCGACCGCAGTGTCGATGCGGCTGACGAAGAAGCTCGCCACGCTCGCAATCCGCGCAATATCGCCGCCCTTGGCGGCCAGCGCTTCAAGACCCGAAAGATAGGCCTCGACCACCTGCTCGTAGACCTGCTGTGCGAACAACAGCGTGACGTTGACGTTGACGCCGTCGGCGATCAGGTCGCGGATCGCGGGCAGTGCTTCGGGCGTCGCCGGCACCTTGATCATCAGGTTGTTGCGATCGACCGCGTGCCACAGCCGCTTGGCTTCGGCGATGGTGCCTTGGGTGTCCGCCGCGAGATAGGGCGATACCTCGATGCTGACAAAACCATCGGCGCCGCGGTTCGCGGCGAAGACGGCAGAAAGCACGTCGGCGGCCTGGCGGATGTCCGCGACGGCGAGCCGTTCGAAAATCTCGCCGGCCGAGCGGTCCTGCACTTGCAAGAGCCGCGCGATGGCGTCGTCGTATTCGTCGGTCTGGCCGATGGCCTGTTCGAAGATCGCGGGATTGGAGGTCACCCCGCGCAAACCATCCTCGTCGACGAGCTTTTTCAGACCGCCTTCGGCCATAAAACCGCGGGACAGAAAATCGAGCCATACCGCCTGGCCGTGGTCCTGCAGCGCGTTGAGAGGATTCATTGCCGGCTGTTCCTTGCGATCTGATTCTTGGCGATCCGACTCTTGACGATCCGATTCTTGGCGATCTGATTTCTTTACGATCTGATTCTTGGCGGCCTGCCATATCTTATCGGGAAGGAAGCCGAATTTCGCAAGCACATCGACCGCCAGCGGCGGCCGGCGCGGGCCCCGGACAATGATATTTTCGTCGCCCACGTCCAGCCGGCCTAGTATAATTTGACCATGAAACCGTGGCATTCGGGACGCGCGATGCTTTATGGCGCAGCGATCGGTGCCGTTGCCGCCGCGTTCAAATTATTCGCGCCGTGGAACGAACCGCGCTCGCTCGGAGCGATCGCGCTGGAACTCGTCGGCGCCGCGCTCGCTTTTGCGCTGTTGTGCGGCGTCGCCGCGGCGTTGCGCAATGTCATCCTACGCCGGCTGACCGGGCGGGAAATTCAGTAACCGTCATTGCTCCTCAAGCCCTTGAAATGGGTGCTATCTATCATTGATAGATACCGCTCGAACCGGGGCGCCATTTAGGCTGCGGTCGGCTCGGCTTCGCGCAACGCGGTGATTTGCAGGAATAATTTGCGGGGATCGACACCCGGGTGATTGTCCGGCAATAGATCGAGCGCCATTGCGGAAATCTTTGCCAGCAACTCGTCGAATGTCGACACGTCGGCGACGGCCGGTATATCGTCGCAATGGCCGGTCCAGACCGACGCCTCGTCGTCCCACGCGGCGGAAATCGCGAAGATCACGGGTTTTGACGTTTTCGCTCCACCGACAGGCAGCCTTCGATGGCCTCATGGACGTTGCGCAACAGCTCGTCCATCGTTTCGCCCTGGGACGCACAACCGGGCGCGGCGTCTGCTACGTCTACGCCAAGTTGCCGACGGCGAGCACAAGATATGCGAGGATGGCAACCCAAGCTCCGTACGCGGTGAGGTTCGGAATGGGCGTGAGAACACTGAGCACTGCGATAACGGCGATCACGAGCGAAGCAATGAACCACCCCCTCGACGGCGCATGAAGCTTCACGGTCGGCCTCCGCGTGCAGTATTGCGTCGGGACAACGGCTCGCACCCTATCGTGCCCATGCGATAAAACTGCGGGCCGACCGGAAGGTTCGAGGACGATGGCAGCGCCGCCGCCTATCATAGCGTCGGCCTCGTCTCTCGTGCCGGAAGACCCTACGAGGCAGGCTAATATGCCCGATATAGTCATGTCTGTCCGCCAGAGGTCTTAAGCCGAAAGTCGTGGGCGGCAGCTTGTGATTTGCTGCACCGCTCGACTAGGAAGACGAGCAGTTATGTTGCAATTGCCGATGCGGGCTCGCTTTTGCGCTGCAGTGAGCGGATCACCGCCTCGCGCAATTTGACCGCGCGACGGTTCATTTGGCCGGTGTGCCGATAGAAAGTGCACGAGCAAAGTTGCTTTTGCTGCAATGCGCAATGACCAGCACCGGTCTGCGGTCCGCCATTTGCTCCCGACCTGAACTTATCTAAAGTCGTATAGGAGTTGGCCGCCACAGAATGTACATTTCAATGGTAGACCCGCGGTAAACAGCAGGGGAGGAAACATCATGGCTGCCCGCATTCCAGCAAACTTCCGACGCGTGATCACAGCCGCGGCGGGAGGAAACGTCATCGAATGGTATGATTTCTATATTTTCGGAAGCTTGGCCACTATCCTGTCGGTCAAGTTCTTCGAAAAGACCCATCCGATTGCAGCGCTGCTCAGCACCATCGCACTGTTCACTATCGGGTTCCTGGTGCGTCCGCTCGGCGCCTTCGTGTTCGGCTGGTTGGGCGACAGGGTCGGCCGCAAATATACGTTCATC
>Ga0187784_10005386_pt1 | contig 10350 bp, 6 predicted proteins | sample 1015_SJ02_MP15_2_FD_132964 | JGI IMG/M metagenome (GOLD analysis project Ga0187784, IMG submission 132964) | Tropical peat soil microbial communities from peatlands in Department of Meta, Colombia - 1015_SJ02_MP15_20_MG | ecosystem: Environmental > Terrestrial > Soil > Wetlands > Peat | place... | reverse complement strand
CTAGGCCGCCACAGAGAATCAGAGCCGTTCTCTCTGGCCTAAATTGTTCCATGCCAAGTTTCAATAGAAATTCGGCGGTCTGTGAACGGTTTGTAAAGCGCGTACCATCCACAAGTATGTCAATTTTATGCATCAGCGAAGGATCGAGCGTCATACTGAATCTGCGTTTCATGGCTGCAAAGTATTACCAGAAACCCTTTAATTGTATTACTGTTAAGTGCTAACCTTGGTGACGAGGATGGAGTACTGTCCTGCGTGCGGTAGCCGTGACATAGACCTGAGGCAGAGAGACGCGTCGGAGATACGGGTTGAGTTCCTGCATGTCTTCGAGGATTTCACCCAGATCAAATGTGCCAGTTGTAACAGCCTGTGGTGGGAGCGAGGCTAACGCGCTAGCCTAAACCGTTACCTAGCTTTTTGCTTCGGTTGATGTTATGTTGTTCCGGGCTGCGTCGAGGAGGACTCTCTGTTCTACTTGCGCGACCATTCTGCGGGTGTGAACAATCACATCCGGGTTCACTGAAATACTGTCTATTCCTGATTTCACGAGGAATTCTGCGAAGTCCGGGTAGACGCTTGGCGCTTGCCCGCAAATGCTGACGGTCTTATGATATTTGTGGGCGGTCTCTATCAGTTCCTTGATTGCTCGTTTGACGGCCAAGTTTCGTTCGTCAAACAGCGGCGCTAAGACTTCGTTGTCTCTATCCGCGCCTAGAATTAGCATGGTTAAGTCATTGCTACCTATGGAAAACCCGTCTGCTCCTGCTTTGCAGAACTCGTCGGCTAGGATGATATTGCTGGGTATCTCCGCCATTATCCAAAGTTTAAAGTCGTCTGATTGGACTAGTCCTTCTTGACGTAGAAGTTCACGAATTTTCACAAATTCGTTGACCGTTCGGTTGAATGGGATCATGCACCATAGATTCTTCATGCTCATTTCGTCTCTGACTTTCTTTACGGCGGCGATTTCGAGTTTGAACGCTGGTAGAAAACGTGGGTCTGTGTACCGACTTGCGCCTCTCCACCCAATGAGTGGGTTTGCCTCGCTGACGGCGCCCTCATACTTTTCGCCTCCTTCAAGTTTGGCGTATTCATTCGTCTTGAAGTCGCTGAATCGTAGGACGACTGGTCTGGGGTAGAATGCTCGGCAGATGGTTTCTAGGCCGCCCGCGAGTTTGTCAACGAATTCTTCGGGGTGTTTGTTCTCAATGAGTAACATGGGGTGTTTCTTTACATGGTCGCTGACGATGAATTCCATCCGTAGCAATCCGACGCCGTCGACTGGTAGTTGGGAGATTCTTCCCGCCAGTTCCGGTTCGCCTAGGTTAACGAATATCTTCGTTCCGGTTACGGTGGGGTCCTTGAAGGCCATTAAGCCATCCTGTGCTGGTTGTGGCCTGATTTCTGCTTCCGGTGTTTCGATTACGATTCCCTGGTATACCACGCCCATTTTGGCGTCCACGGTTACATCTTGGCCGTTGGGGATGGTCAGTGTTCCTGTCTTCGTTCCCGTGATGCATGGGATGCCCAATTCTCTGCTGACTATCGCAGCATGGCACGTCATTCCTCCCGCGTCGGTGACAATTGCTTTCGCTTTCTTCATAGTCGGCACCCAATCTGGTGTCGTCATCTGTGTGACGAGGACTTCACCGCTCTGGAATTCGCTGACGTCATCCACGGTCAGAATGACGTGGGCTTTGCCGGCTCCCAACCCTGGTGATGAAGGCAGCCCTTTGAGGAGGATCTTCTTCTCCGTCACGACCGGAGATGTTTTCTGGATCGGGCTTTTCCTAAGCGACCAAACCGTTTCGGGCCTGGCTTGCAAGATTAGAAGTTTTCCAGTTTGCTTGTCGAGGGCCCATTCAATGTCCATCACGCGCCCATAATGCTGTTCGATTGTCAGTGCATATTTCGTGAGCTCGATTACTTGCTCATCTGAGATTACTTGCCTGTCCTTTAGGTCGTCCGGAACGTTCTTTTCTTCGGTTCCGCCGTTCTCGTTTCTTGCAAGCATAATAGTCTTAGTGGGTATAGTCTTACGAATGATCTTCATTGTTCCTTTGTCCACATAATAGTCGTCGGGGGTGACGGTCCCTTTCACAATGTATTCTCCCAACCCGTACGACCCTTCAACCAGCACGATGGATTCATCGCCGTTCGTCGGGTCCATGGTGAATATCACTCCGCTGGATTCGGAGAAGCACATCATTTGAACGATCGCTGACAGCGCCACGTTCATGTGATCGAAACCTTTCTGTACTCGGTAGAAGATCGCCCGGTCAGTGAAGAGGCTCGCATAGCATTCCTTGACGCTCTGGATGACGTTAGCTGCTCCTCTGATATTCAGGAATGTTTCTTGTTGGCCCGCAAAGCTGGCGTCGGGCAGGTCCTCTGCAGTTGCCGAACTCCTGATCGCGACGAATGGGTTTTTCACGTTCTCATGAGCAGCAAGTTTCACGTATGACTCCTCAATCAGTTTGCGCAGCTCCTGTGGGACGGAGCCTGATGTTATAAGCCCGCGAATCTCCGAACCTACGCTCTGAAGCGCCTTGGTATCGTTCAGATCTTTCAGCCGGCTTAAGGCCTTAGAGATTTTCTCTTCTAACCGATTTTCTCGTAGGAAGAGCCTGTACGCATCAGCGGTGAGGGCAAATCCGTAGGGGACGGGAACTCTTGTTTTGCAAGTCATTTCCCCCAGGCTTGCGGTCTTACCGCCCACAAGTGGGACGTCATTCTTTCCGATTTCATCGAACCAGAGGATCAGTTTCCCCATTTACGATCAACTCACCGTTTCTCTCAGTCGTACGTTTCGAAGAAAAAGTTGCGAATAAGTAATATCTACCGACCGTATATACTGGTCAATACACGTAATCTAGCCCCCTCATGCGCGCAACCGCAGCTTCATCCGATGCTTGTTCCTCGTTCCGCGAGGTTAGGGACGCCAGAATTCCTCTTAATATTTACCTCCGGACGCCATGCGGTGACGAGAAGGTGCGATTGGCGCTTGTACGTTTACTCCTTTGAAGAAGGCAACACGAACCTCAGAAACCTACTGGGCGGGAAAGGCGCAGACCTAGCCGAGATGACCCGACTAGAATTACCCGTGCCTCCAGGAATAACAATCACAACCGAAGCGTGCAACTTCTACAGCACGCAGAAAAAATTCCCTCAAGGCTTGGAGCAAGAAATAGTCCAAAAGATGAAGGTACTTGAATTAAAATCAGGGAAGCGTTTTGGAGACAACGAAAAGCCACTCTTAGTCTCCGTTCGCTCTGGAGCACCGATCTCCATGCCGGGAATGATGGATACTGTCCTAAACCTCGGTTTGAACGACAAGACCGTCCAAGGGCTCGCCCAACAAACGAAAGACCGGAGGTTCGCTTACGACGCATACAGACGATTCATCCAAATGTTCGGAAAAGTCGTCCTGGGAGCGAAGGCCGAACACTTCGAAGAAATCATAAACAGCCACAAGAAAAGACTTCATGTTTCCGCAGACGTTGACCTCGATGCAGAGACGATAGTCGAAATCGTGACGGCATTCAAAGAATTGATATGGGAAGAGACCCGCACGGCGTTTCCCGAAGAGCCGCTTGAGCAACTCAAGATGGCCATCGCTGCCGTGTTTGAATCCTGGAACGGGCGTCGGGCGGCAATCTACCGCCATGCCAACAAGATTCCGGACACCCTAGGAACGGCCGTGAATATCCAGACCATGGTATTCGGGAATCTAGGGTCCGACTCCGGGACGGGCGTATGCTTTACGCGGAATCCATCAACTGGCGAGCCGATTCTTTTCGGTGAGTTTCTTGCGAATGCTCAGGGAGAAGATGTCGTAGCGGGAATCCGGACGCCCAAGCCTATCGTAGACCTGCAAAAGGGTTTTCCGAAAACACATCAGCAATTGTTGACCCTATGCCAGCTCTTAGAACACCACTTCAAAGACATGCAAGACATCGAATTCACAGTTGAAAAAGGAAAATTGTTTCTGCTACAGACGAGGTCCGGAAAGCGAACCGCACCGGCCGCGATTCGAATAGCAGTAGATATGACAAATGAAGGTTTGCTTACGAAACAGGAATCTCTGCTTAGAGTACTTCCTTCGCATGTTGAGCAACTCGTACACCGCCAGATCGATCCTAACTATAACGTCAAGCCCATCGCGACCGGTTTGCCCGCCTCACCCGGTGCCGCCACCGGGAAAGTCATATTCGACACGGACGAGGCCCACAGGCTTGGCCTTATGGGTCAAAGTGTAATCCTCGTGAGAGAGGAAACTACGCCCGAGGACATTCATGGAATGATCGCCGCTATGGGCGTTCTGACTAGCAGAGGGGGGATGACTAGTCACGCCGCGGTTGTGGCGCGGGGCATGGGAAAACCTGCGGTTGTGGGCTGCGAGCAAATAAGAATCGACCCTGTCGCTGAGACCTTCACATCTTCCTCAATTCTGGTGAAGAAGAACGATGTGCTGACAGTAGATGGAACAACTGGCAATGTCCTGCTTGGTGTAGTTCCAACGATAGAACCGACTTTGAGTTCGCATGCAAGACAGTTGCTCGGGTGGGCCGACGAGGTCCGCATGCTTGGCGTACGGGCGAATGTTGACACGCCAGAATCCGCGACAAAGGCAAGAGAGTTTGGCGCAGGCGGTATCGGACTCTGCAGAACCGAGCGTATGTTCAACGCACAAGATCGCCTTCCAATAGTTCAAGAGATGATCCTTGCAACCACCGAGGCCGAGCGTAGAGGAGCGCTTGAAAAACTGAAGCCGCTGCAAAAGGAAGATTTCAAAAGAATATTCCGAAGTATGCACGATCTACCGGTGACCATAAGACTTCTGGACCTTCCGTTGCACGAGTTTCTACCGAAATTCGAGGACTTGGTCGAGGAAACCTCGTCACTCAAGGCGACGGGGACGAGTTCCGATCTTCTCGAATCGGAAGAACGAATGCTGCGAAAGCTGATGACCCTCGGTGAACACAACCCAATGCTTGGTCATCGTGGCTGCAGGCTTGCGATCAGTCATCCGGAGATCTATGAGATGCAGATAGGCGCCATCTTCGAGGCGGCTTGTGAACTGCTCAAAGAGGGCATCAAGGTGCAGGTAGAAATAATGCTTCCACTAGTCGGAGAAGCAAATGAAATCGGATTTCTCAGACCAAAGATCGTGAGCACAGCGGAAAAGGTGATGCACGAATCTGGGAGTAAGGTAGAGTACAAGGTTGGCACAATGATAGAAGTTCCTCGCGCCGCATTGACCGCCGACGAAATCGCACGATTCACTGAATTCTTCTCTTTCGGAACCAACGACCTTACTCAAGCAACATTTGCGTTCAGCCGCGACGATGCCGAAGCAAAGTTCCTCAAAGACTACCTGGACAATGGCATCTTGAGCGTGGACCCGTTCGAGGTCTTAGATAGAAAGGGCGTCGGCAAATTGATGCGGCTGGCAGTGGAGGGAGGGAGGCAAAGTAACCCGCAGCTCAAGGTCGGAATCTGCGGAGAACACGGCGGCGAACCAAGCTCCGTAGAATTCTGCCACCAAATGCATCTCGACTACGTCAGCTGCTCCCCCTACCGTGTGCCTGTCGCACGTTTAGTCGCGGCGCAAGCGGTCGCAAGGGAAAATCTCGTAAAGGCAACGGAAAACCGGTAGGCGGAGCGAACGGGAAGTTCGAAATGTCAGAAACTCGACCAACAATAACCGGAACGGTCGGATGCGTCTCATCATCCAACTACATGGCAACAACCGCGGGATTCACAATCCTAATGGCGGGAGGAAATGCGTTTGATGTAGCGGCCGCCACGGGGTTGGCACTGCACGTCGTCGAACCACATATGAACGGAATCGGCGGCGAAGCACCGGCCCTCATATACTCATCCAAACTCAAACGAGTTCTCGCAATCTCAGGGCAAGGTTACGCGCCCCGCTCCGCCACCGTTGAATTCTTCCTTAACCAAGGAATTGAACTTCTACCCGGCGATGGGTTCCTTCCCGCCACCGTGCCCGCCTCTTTCGACTTATGGATAACTCTCCTCAAAGAGTTCGGAACAATGAAACTGGCAAAAGTGATGGGGCCCGCTCTTCGGCTTGCGGAGGATGGCTTTCCGGTTTACCCGACCCTCGCAAATAACATCAGAGCCAACGCAGAGCGCTTCACATCCGAATGGCCCACTACGGCGAAAGTGTTCTTATCGAACGGAAGAGTTCCGGAGGTAGGTGACAAACTGATGCAGAGAGATCTCGCCAACACTCTACGAAGCCTTTGCGGCGCTGAGAAACGAGCCGGAGGCAGTCGCAGGAAAGGGCTCGCCGCGGCAAGGGAGTATTTCTATTCGGGGCCGGTGGCGAAACAAATTGTGAAGTTCGCTTCCGAGCACCCGGTCATGGACGCGACAGGCAAAGCACACACCGGTCTCCTCGACTCTACGGACATGGCCGAATTCCGTACGAGGCTGGAGCGGCCCGTTTCGATTGAGTACAAGGGACTCAGGGTGCACAAGTGCGGGCCATGGAGTCAGGGGCCCGTGTTTCTGCAGCAGCTCCGCCTCTTGGAGGCGTACGACCTGCGGGGCCTAGGTCACAACACGTCGAGTTACATTCACATTCTAACGGAAGCATCTAAACTCGCATTTGCGGATAGGGAAGAGTACTATGGTGACCCATGCTTCACCAGTGTACCCCTTGAGCGTCTTCTCTCCCGTGGTTATGCCGCTCAGCGTCGCAAACTAATCAACCCCAGGAAAGCGTCGCTGGCTCCCAGGCCTGGAATCATCCACCACAAGAGAATGAGGAATGTCCGGGGTTTTCACGGGGACACAACGCATTTGGATGCCGCTGATTGTGATGGCAACATGGTCTCCATTACACCCAGCGGCGGTTGGATTTGGGGGTCACCAGTGATCGAAGGCCTAGGTTTCCCGCTTGGCACCCGCGGGCAAATGTTCTCGTTGGGCAGGTCCCATCCGAATTGCATCGCACCGCACAAGCGGCCCAGAACCACCCTCTCCCCCACACTTGTCACTTTACACGGAAAACCGTTCTTGGCCTTCGGAACTCCCGGCGGAGATCAGCAGGACCAATGGACGCTCCAGTTCTTCCTAAACTTCGTAGAGTTCGGCATGAACCTGCAATCAGCTATTGACGCGCCGACGTTCCATAACTTGCACTTTCCCAGCTCCTTTTACCCGAGGAGGGCGGAGCCGGGCAAGCTGCATCTCGAAGGCCGAATCCCGTCCGCGGTAGGAAGGGAGTTGAAGCGGAGGGGCCACCAGGTGCTAGTGGAGGGGGATTGGGTGAACGGAAGAGTCACTGCGGTTCACCTGAACGAAAGGAACGGCACAATTGAAGCGGCCGCCTCGTCTAGAAATCAAACACCCTACGCGATGGGTCAGTAGTGCGCACCCACCCAGTTTCTCGCGAAGGCAGACCGGGACGAGCAGGCGATCAATCGCTCGTCGAAGAGTCAGGTGACGCGGTGGTTCGTGCGTCCGGGTTAAGGAAAGTATTCGGGAATGTCGAGGCCGTCCGCGGGATAAGCTTCAAAGTTGCGAAGAGAGAATGTTTCGGCTTCCTCGGCCCAAACGGGGCGGGCAAGACCACTACCATGAAGATGATAGGCTGCGTTTCACCCGCTACCGCCGGCATTTTCCATGTCTTCGGGCTTGACCCAAAGCGATCCCTGCGGCAGATCAAAACTAGGATCGGGATAGTGCCTCAGGAACCGAACCTGGATGAAGCCTTGCCCGTTGAGGAGAACCTGACCGTATACGCTCGCTTCTTCAACGTGCCATCCGCCTTGGCGAAGGAACGTGCCGGGGAATTGCTCAGTTTTATGGAATTGACTGAGAAACGTGAATCGAAGGTCGCTGATCTATCGGGCGGCATGAAGCGTCGCCTGTTGATTTCTAGGGCGCTCATGAGCGATCCTGAACTCTTAATCCTCGATGAACCGACCACCGGGTTAGATCCCCAAGCAAGGCACCTAGTGTGGGACAAGATGTTTGAACTGAAGAGGCGGGGAGTCACGCAGATAGTGACTACCCACTACATGGATGAAGCCCAACAACTCTGTGACAGGTTGGTGGTTATGGACCGGGGACTGATTATGGAGGAAGGCACGCCCTCGGAGCTCATCGAGAAGCACTTGGGCAAGGAGGTTCTGGAGATGAGGCTTCCGAGTGAGCTAATCGAGGTAATCCCGAAGAATGACCCACTCATCCGAGGGTATGATACATACCGAGATTTGCTGCTCCTTTACTCCGACAACGCGGACTTGTTACTCGATAGGATGAAGTCCAAGGGGATAGGGAGCGATTACGCAATGGTGCGGAGAAGCACGTTAGAAGATGTTTTCCTCAAGCTGACCGGGAGGCGCTTAACCGAATGAATCCCTTCAAACCAGTAAAGTTCTCACCCCGCCAAGCATTCAGGGTCTGGCAGAGAGAGGTGAGCGTCTACAAACACGTGTACAGGTCCACAATAATCTCAAACCTCATGGACCCGTTGATCTACCTGCTAGCCCTAGGATTCGGCCTCGGCGCGTACGTGACGAGAATTCAGGGGCTGACCTACATTCAATTCATCGCGCCCGGACTGATCGCATCGTCGATTATGACTGCCGCGTCGTTCGAGACGACTATAAACACATTCGTTCGAATCAACTTCGATAAGGTATACGAAGCCATGATGGCCACCCCCGTCACAGTTGAAGACATCGTGGTCGGGGAGCTACTCTGGGCTACGACGAGAAGCACAATCTATGCGACCGTGATGTTGACCGTCGTGGCCGCCCTCGGCTTGACTCAATCCTGGTTCGCGTTGCTGGTGCCATTCATGGGCGTTCTAGGCGGCTTGATGTTCGCCGTAATCGGCCTTACCTACACCTCATTCTTGAAAAGCATATACCACGTAAACTATTTCTTCACACTCTTCGTCACACCGCTCTTCCTGTTCTCCGGCGTCTTCTACCCCCTCGACTCACTACCCCAAATCGTAAAGGAGATCGCGTTCTTCAGCCCACTCTACCATCTGGTCAGGGTAATCAGGCCGCTAATCCTAGGAAATGTAGGAATACCCGTACTTCTCGACCTCGCTTGGATAATCGCATTCATCGCAATATTTACGGTCGTCCCAATCAACCTACTACGAAACAAACTCGTAAAGTAGTACACCGATCTGACACGACAGCTGCGAAACGCTTCTTGGATAGGCGGCGTGTGGCAGCAAGGCACTGGCCTAAAGCGGATTGCAAATGGGTTAGAACGGGATTTCAAAGTACGGTTGGTGGGCCGGGCCGGACTTGAACCGGCGACCATCTGCTTCGATCGCGAACTAGGTTCTTCGCGTGTGTCAGGCAGATATCCTAACCAGGCTAGACGACCGGCCCTGAGGTTTTCGTGAATAGAGGGCGAGGAAATAAAGGCTACTTGACGTGCTCAGAGGTCGTTCTGAGGCAGTGGACGCGAAACCGGCTTTTCGGGGGGCATTTTACGATGACGAATCGCTTTGAGTACTCATGCGTTTCCCCGGACGAAATGCAGATTAAGTCAATCTCCGTTTTAGGGCCGAGGAAGCGGTTGATGATTGGCTAAGCTGTACGACCGCGTAATGAGGTTTGACAAACAGATTCGGTTCGCCGCCGTGGTTGACGGCCGCGGTAGAATACTTGAGGGAGGTATGAGGGAGGGGTTAGAACCAATAGAACCGTTGGAGAAGACCCCGCACCTTATTGCGAAGCTAGTCTCCGTTCTGAAGGCCGAGGACCTGAATGAGTTCTTTGGGAAGCCCGAGTATTCAATTCTAATTCATGAGAAAATTGTCGTCTTCATCTTTCGTGTCGGCAAGAAATTCATCCTCGTCACTGGCAGCCGCAGATTCGGGATGAAGAATGTACCTCGACTGCTGGCACATGTTAAGAAGAAGAAACCGTAGGCCGGTCGCACTAGTTTGCTGTTGGTACGGTTTCGCTTTTCTGAAGTGGTTGCTTGGGCCGCTCGGTTCCGTGCTTGAGCAGGGTCATCATCGCGAGTTTGACGGCGAGTCTAGGTAGTTCCCATAACATTATCCTCTTGCTATGCCGCATTGAATCATACATGAAACAAATGTGAGTACAAAAGCACTGGTCGAATTCAACCCGTTGCACCTCTCTCTTGCGTTCCATTGAGCTCCAGAACTCTTGAAAATTCACGCCGTAGTTTCATAGGTTGCCAATTGGTTTTCGAAGTTCGCAGATTCGGACATCTGCGTTGTAGTCTATCACAACGGAGGTTTGTCCTGCGGTACACCGCATCTTCCATTTCGTGCGGTAAGCGTAATTTCTGAGCTGGGTCTCATAGCTGAAGGCG
>Ga0187784_10005385_pt1 | contig 10351 bp, 9 predicted proteins | sample 1015_SJ02_MP15_2_FD_132964 | JGI IMG/M metagenome (GOLD analysis project Ga0187784, IMG submission 132964) | Tropical peat soil microbial communities from peatlands in Department of Meta, Colombia - 1015_SJ02_MP15_20_MG | ecosystem: Environmental > Terrestrial > Soil > Wetlands > Peat | place... | reverse complement strand
GGCTCGATCGCCACCACCGTGCCGTTCATGTTGCCGAGCGCATCCACCGCAGCCTGGCGCACCACCAGATCCTCGCCGGCTGTGATGTCACCGGCAGTTACGTCTTCGGCAAACGAACTCATGTGGAAGCGCTCGTAGTAGCGGCGGCGGTGCGTGGTGCTTGACACCCGGGTCACACTCGCGCTGCTGCTGCGCGCCAAATGATGCAGGCGGCGCCGCGTGCGCTGACTTTCGCTGATCTTTTGGGATTTCGATTTGCTGGGGGCATGCGTGGTGATGTGCGCCGCCCAACTCACGCTCGCGAAAAGCACACAGGTGAGAAATGCAACTGCCAGGATTAGACGAAAAAGGCTCGGTCCCCTAAACATCTTCTTGATTTGCTCCCCAGAACCTGCTTACTTCGATGCACGCGTAGTGCCAGCCGGCAGTAACCTGCCGTGCTTCGCTCAACTCTGCGATACTACGAGACTTAGTGTCTTTCTGGCAACCGTAAAGTTTCGCTTCTTGCCAACCGGAATCTTGATCTAACCCATTCTGGGAAAAGGACATAACCGCCGATTACCTAGGGTTAACCCCTTCGGTAACCGGTTACCCGATTACCGGAAAGACCTTGCCAAGAGTGAAATGCTTTTCCACACCAGCTGCCAGCGGGCAGTTGTCAGTTGCCAGTGAAAAACCCTCTTCGCGAACCTCGCGAGTCCTTTGCGCACTTTGAGGTTCAGGCCTTTTCACGGTGGGCTCGCGAAGGACCGCCGGGGAAGAACGCAAAAAGGGGCGGCCCTACAAGTTCTCGGTGTTCAACTGCCAGCGCCCCATCGCAGTTTTGCTGACGGCTGATGGCTGACAGCTGACGGCTGCTCTTACATCACATCGTTTCTCTTGCGCAGAAACGCCGGCACGTCGAGATCATCCGGCTCAAAGTTGGTCACCATCGCGCGGCGCATGCTCTCGAGCGAAATAACGTCTGCGCTCACGCGCTCGGCCTGCGCCACTGCCACGGGAGTAACGTCATCGGCGTAGGTGCGGTCCCCGGTCATCGTGGCTTCCGACATAATCCGCTCCGGCATCGGCTCGGGCGGTTCCACTGCGTCGGGGAAATCCATGGCCTCTTCGTGCGCCGCGGCAAATGACGAAGACGTGTGCGTCTCTGTGTGCGCCCGCCTGAACTCGCGGAATCCGGTCGCGATCACGGTAATCTTCACCGCCTCTTTCATCTTCTCGTCCATCACCGCGCCGAAGATGATGTTGGCGTCCTCGTGCGCCGCGCTCTGAATGATCGAGCACGCCTGCTGCACTTCGGCCAGCTTGAGCGACGACGAGCCGGTAATGTTGATCAGGATGCCGCGCGCCCCGTCAATCGCCCCGGCCTCGAGCAGCGGCGAGGCAATGGCCCGCTGCGCCGCGTCAATCGTGCGTTTCGCCCCGGTCGCTGAAGCCGTTCCCATCACGGCATAGCCCATGCCGGCCATGATCGTCTTCACGTCGGCGAAGTCGCGGTTGATGATGCCGGGAATGGTGATGATATCGGAAATTCCCTGCACCCCTTGCCGCAGAATGTCGTCCGCGATGCGGAACGATTCGAAGAAGCCCGCGTCCTCGGCCACCGCCAGCAGCCTTTCGTTGGGGATGACGATCACGGTATCGACTGACTCCATCAGTTCGGCAATGCCGCGCTCGGCCTGCGCCATGCGCCGTTTGCCTTCGAAGGTAAACGGCTTGGTCACCACCGCAACCGTGAGCGCTCCCATCTCGCTGGCCAGCGACGCGATGATGGGAGCGGCGCCGGTGCCCGTTCCGCCGCCCAGGCCGGTCGTGACGAATACCATGTCGGCGCCTTCGAGCGCTTCAATAATCTTGTCCGAGTCCTCGAGCGCAGCCTTACGCCCGACTTCCGGATTCGCTCCCGCGCCCAAACCGTTGGTCAGCTTCACACCCAGTTGCAGCTTCACCGGCGCATGCGACATGCGCAGTGCCTGCAGGTCGGTGTTGGCGACGATGAACTCGATGCCTTCGAGGCCCGCATCAATCATGCGGTTGACGGCGTTGCCGCCGCCGCCGCCCACGCCGATCACTTTGATCTTGGCATCGTTGCGCGGCTCTTCGTTGAAGCTGATGCGAATGGAGTTAGCGTTCACTTTTGCTGTCATGGTTAGAATCCTTTGCTCATCAAACTTTGTGCCCGTGGATGGCAGGGGTTAGGGACTAGGGATCAGGGGTCAGTAAACCACAACTCGAATCAACTGACCCCTGATCCCTGACCCCTGATCCCTGTCTCACGCTCCCTTCCCCAACAACATCGCCTTCAATCTTGTTCCCCACCCGTCCTCCTGAATGCCGCGGGCGATGCGCGCCCGCTGTCCGTAGTTCACCATGCCGAGCAGGGTGGCGAAATCGGGTTCCGACAACGTCGCGGGCATCTTGGCCAAAGGCATAGGCCACGCGAGCCGCACCGTCCGCCGCAACACCGACTCAGCCACATCGAAAATTCCCGGCAGCCGTGACCCTCCTCCGGTCAGCACGACGCCCGCCAGGCAGACTTCGTACATGCCGCCTTGCCGCAGGTTTTCGCGCATCATCTCAAACAGCTCGCGCGCCCGCGGTTCGAGAATTTCCCCCACCAGCCGCTGCGGCAGCAGCCGCGAGGGCCGGTCGCCCACCGAGGGAACCTCCACTTCATTTCCCTCAGGGATCAGGGTGACGATCGCGTTACCGTAGGTTTTCTTGATGATTTCGGCCTCGGCCAGCGCAGTGCACAGACCTACCGACAAATCGCTGGTGAAATGGTCTCCGCCGATCGGAATCACCCCGGTGTAAGCCACTGCTCCCTGCTGAAAGACGACCAGTTCGGTCGAACCCGCGCCGATATCGGCCAGGCATACGCCCAGTTCGCGCTCGTCGGTGCGCAGCACCGAGTCCGCCGCGGCCAGCGGCTCGAACACCGTGTCGTCCACATGCACTCCCGCCTTGTTCACGGCCGTAATCACGTTCTGGGTTGCGCTGGTGGCCGCGGTCACCAGATGAACCTTCACCTCCAGCCGCGCCGCCATCATGCCCAGGGGATCGTGCACGCCCGGCTGCTCATCGAGAATGAATTCCTGCGGCAGCATGTGCAGGATCTCGCGGTCGGCGGGCAAGGGAATGGCGCGGGCCTTCTCGACTGCCAGCTTGATCTCATCTCGGCCGATCTCGCGTGGACGCGTGCCCAGGCTGATGCCGCCCTGGCTGTTTACGCCGCGCACGTGCACTCCGCCGATGCCGACAATGGCATGCTCGACCGGCGCGCCCGCCGCGTCTTCGGCGGCCTCGACCGCCTTCTGGATCGCTGCGACGGCCTTGTCGAGTTCGACGATTACGCCTTTGCGCGAGCCGCGTGAATCGGCCAAGCCGTGCCCGCGATAGCGCAGCCCGTTGTCGGTGATCTCGGCCACGAGCGCGCGGGTTTTCGCGCTGCCCACATCAATTGCCGTTAGAAAGTTCGCTTGCTGGTTGCCCATGGTCTTTGATCAAATCCACTTTCTAAATTCCGCCTTGCTGTTGCGCTGACCTCAACTCAGTTGGCAGCTGCATTCGCCGGCGGTTTCGCGATCGCCGGACTCGGCTTCTGACTGCCCGCGCTCCCTGTCGGCGGTGCCGATTGCGCCAGCTTCTTCGGATCCGGCTTCTGCGCGGGAACGGTAGCTCCGGCATCCTGCCGGCTGTCACGGGGGCGTCTCGCCCCCGACGCAGCGGGCGGGGACGCCCGCTGGACAGCCGCCGGGACGGCGGCGCTACTCGCCGATCCTGCCGTCGCTGATCGCTTCGCGCGGGCCTTTCTTGCCTTCGCTTTCGCTGTCGGTTTCTTCGCCACCGCGGCCTTGGGGTCCAGTTTCTGCGGCGACAACTCGAAAACCGGCTTGGGAATCCCGGGTTCATTCCGTCCCACGCGTGATACCAGCGCCGCCGGTTTCACGCCCGCAGCCGCTGCCGCCTTGGCTACGGCCGCCGTCAACGCCGGCGGCTTCGACATGCCCTGCATGTCGGGATTCACAATCACCTGGTTGTCGTAACGCAGGTTCACTGATTCCAGCTTCTGGAACTGCTGCCGCCATTCCTGCGCGTGGCTGACATAAGTTTTGTAGCGCATCAAGTAATTCGACGATCCCAGATGCAACAGTACGTCGCCCGCCGGATCATTCACTCGCACCTTCAGGTCGTCGAGATCCGAAAGATCGACCTCGCTCAAATCCTGGGAGTAATGCGCGCCGCCGGAATCCAGGTCGCGGATCAACTCCGCATACGCCTTCATGCGCGGAGCCCGCGTGGAAAGCGGCTCGCCGGGATTCATTCCCAGGATGACGGGGAACGAATATTTGCGACGGCGCGTCAAGTCGTTTCTTGGCAAGTCCATCAGCGTGCCGCCCGCATCAATCAGAGCGATGCGCGAGCCCACTCGCGCAAACGCCACCGGCGTGCGCTCGTGAATTTCCACCTGCAGCCGGTTGGGTACGAAGCGCATCACGCTGGCCGATTCCACCCATGGAATCTGCTCCAGCTGAGCCTGCTGCTGCTCGAGCGGAATGAAGAAAATGTTGCGCCCGATGTCGGCGCCCATCACTTCCATGACCTGCGCCTTGCTGACATTTTCCGTGCCCGCGATGACCAGGTTGTCGCTCGATTCCACGCGGAACCGCCAGGAGCGTTCGCCGTAGTGGTAAAGACCGCCGGCGACGAACGCGGCCAGGCACAGAATCGCAGCCAAGCTCATGGCCCACAGCAGGCCGTGGGTGGCCTTTCGGGGAAGCGCGCTGCGCCGGGCGGGGATGCGCTTTTGCCCGCGCAGGAAAGGAGATCCTTCGTCCACATCCAGATCGATCAGGCGGGCGTCGTCCAACTCTTCGCGCGCAGCTTCTGCACGCGAAAACCCGGCGCGGGCCGCCGGGTACAATTCTTCCTGCAAGATGGTGGGTTCCGCTTTCCGCGCCATCAGTCCAGGTCAGTTGTCGTCAGGGAATCGCTGAGCCTTATCAATATAGCCGCATTTTTGCGCCGGAGATAGATCAAAAATTGGTTCTCTTGCACCGGCGGGAATCGCTTTGGGAACGGGGAAGTCACACCGCCAGCCCCTATCTGTTGTCATTCCGACGCGTGAGCGCAGCGAAGGCGGAGGAACCTGCTGTTCGAGGCGGAGGAACCTGCTATTCGGGTGAAGCGGGAGAAACGTGGTCCCTTACCGCTGGAGCGGCTCGGGCTGACAAAAAAGAGGGCGCGGCTGGTTTTCCGCGCCCGTCTGTAAGGAGGCATAGTCTGAATTGTCTGCCGCTATACCGGACCGGCGCCCGGCAACTCTACCGGCACAACCGGCGGCGCCGGAATCCTGAGTTTCGGTATAGGAGGAATGTTTACCCGCATTCGCGGACAGAGCGGCGGCATGCAACTGAACGCGGCAGTTCTCAACCGCGCTCTGGCCGCGTTCCAACGCGCTGTCCGGGCGGCGATTCTCGCTTCCATCCGCGCCTGACTCGCTTCCAGCCTCGCGAGCTGCGCCTCTTCCCGGGCTGACATCGCTTCGAAGCGGCCATATCCGGCTTCGGACCTCGCGACCGCACCCTGCACCCGGGCCATCGCCGTTGCCAACTGGCACTGCCCGCCCTGAGCAAGGGCAACAAGTCGGTGGGATGCAGTCTCATTCCCCGTCGCGACCAGCTGCGCTTCACTCAACCACTGGTTGACCTGGCCGCCAGCCAGGGCCAGCACCGCCGACGCCTGGTACACGACCCGGTCAACTGCCCCGCGCGCCCCCTCCATGCCGCCGTCGTGATAAGCCGCATTCAATCCAGCCGCCAGAACTCCCACCGCCAGCCATCCCCATGTTTGTTTCGTTTTCATCGCTCAACCCACCGGTTCATTGCCTTAACCCACTCAGATAGACGAGGGCGTTGGGAATCGGTTAGCAAGAGAGCGATCAGCAGTTTATTCTTATTGAGGCCAAGAGAAGAGGGCTGCTGATCGCACCTCGAAGGAGTAAACAATGCAGAAGCGCAAACTCGGAAGAAGCAACCTCGAAGTGTCGGCCCTCGGGCTTGGCTGCATGGGCATGAGCTTTTCCTTCGGCCCGCCCAAGGACATAGGGGAGATGACCTCTCTTCTGCACGCCGCCGTGGATCGCGGCATCACACTCTTTGACACCGCCGAGGTTTACGGGCCGTTTACCAACGAAGATCTTGTGGGCCAGGCGCTCGCTCCTTTCCGCGGCAAGGTTGTGATCGCCACCAAGTTTGGGTTCGATGTGGGTGGCGGCGAGAATCGGCCGGGAGCGGCAGGCGTGAACAGCCAGCCGGCGCACATCAAACAGGCGGTCGAAGGGTCGCTCAAGCGGCTCCGGGTCGAGACCATCGACCTGCTCTATCAGCACCGGGTTGACCCGAATGTGCCGATCGAGGACGTTGCCGGTGCGGTGAAAGAACTGATTCAGGCCGGCAAGGTCAAGCACTTCGGTCTTTCCGAGGCAGGCGCAAAGACAATTCGCCGCGCTCACGCCGTCCAGCCGGTCACGGCTCTCCAGAGCGAATACTCGCTGTGGTGGAGGAAGCCGGAAGCAGAGATAATCCCTACGCTCCAGGAACTGGGAATCGGCCTGGTTCCATACAGTCCTTTGGGCAGGGGCTTCCTGACAGGAGCGATCAAAGAAGGCACGACATTCGACAGCTCCGACTTCCGCAGCAATCTTCCTCGCTTTACGCCGGAGGCTCTCAAAGCGAACCAGGCTGTGATCGATCTGCTCGCCAGCATCGGGAAGCGGAAGAAGGCGACTCCAGCTCAGATCGCACTCGCCTGGCTGCTCGCGCAAAAGCCGTGGATCGTTCCCATCCCCGGCACGACGAAACTAAACCGCCTGGACGAGAACATCGGTGCCGTGGCAATCGAATTGACGGCCAGCGATCTCCGCGACATCGATGCTGCCGCTTCAAAGATCAAGGTAGAAGGTGTCCGCTATCCGGAACGCCTGGAGAAAATGACCGGCCTCTGAAAAAGCAGGAGGGCCAGTTTTCGCCCGGCGAGAAGCATTGGCACAGCGCCACGCCGACCACGGCCATGACGCACATCGCCATCCAGGAGAAGAAGGACGGCAAGGTGGTCGACTGGATGGGGCAAACCAGCGACGAACCATACCGCATCGGGGAATAAAGGAGATTTCGATGAACACTAAACCAGCCCGAAACGATGCCCTAAAAGACCGCCTTTCTCGATTCCGCGAAATTAAGATCAGTGTCACGGGCAGAAAATCGGGGCGCACCATCTCCAACCCGGTCTGGTTCGTGTCGGAGGACGACAAGCTTTACCTCCTGCCAGTACAGGGGTCGGACACACAGTGGTACAAGAACGTGCTCAAAAACCCGTCGATTCGGATCGATGCGCGGGGAGCAGAGGCTGAATTGAAGGCTGCCCCTGTTACGGATGCCAAACAGGTGTCTTTGGTGGTCGAGAAATTCCGCGGCAAGTACGGAGCGAACGACGTCAAGAAGTACTATTCAAAGTTCGACGTCGCCGTCCTCGTCCAGATGCAATGAGCGTAATCCTGATCCGGCTTTGGTATCCGCCGTCTTGCAGCTGAGCACTTCCTATTCAAAAGCCAGCTCACTTCGCCAGGCTGAAGTTCACTTCGATCCGGGTTTTCACTTCCGTTGGTTTTCCCTGGACAAGATAGGGCCGATACTTCCACTGCTTCACTGCCTCGATCGCAGCCGGAGCGAGCGCCGGGTGACCGCTGACGATCTGCAGCATCTCGATGTCTCCGTCTTTGCTGATGACCGCGGTCAGGACCACGACACCTTGAATGCCTGCCTTCTTCGCCGCGTCCGGATACGAGGGGTTTACTTTTTTCACCAGCAGCTTGGCCATCTCCCCGGGGCCGACGCGAACCCCCTGGGACGGTTCCGGTTGCTCCTTGGCCCCGCCTTGAGTCTGCTCCTGAGCCGCTCGCGGCGGCGCGCTGGCGATCCCAGACGCGATGGGAACCGCGATCGCCCCCACGGCTGCCGCGCCCAGCAGCAATTTCCTGCCAACGCCCATTTTGCGCAAATTGCGTTCGATCATGATGTGCACCATCCTTTTCTTGAGATCGCCGCCCGCCACACCCGACACGCAGGGCAGCGGCGACGCCAGACAGAATTCACACACCTTCAGGATTCCCTCGGCATACTCTTGCCGCTGGCAACCCATTTCCAGAACCTTTTCGTCGCAAGCGCGCTCCCGCTCTTCGACCAGGCGCGCACCCAGCCACCAAACCAGCGGATGGAACCAGAAGGTCGCCTCCACCACCATATGAATGGCCGCCGCCAGATTGTCGCGCCGCAGATTATGCTGGATTTCATGTGCGAGAATGCCCTCCAGTTGGGCATCGTCGAGGCGCGGGGACATTCCCTCAGGCCACAACAAGACAGGCCGGACAATGCCGAAGACTCCCGGCTCCAACGAGGCCCGCGTCAGCAGGATGTCGGTGCGATTGCGAACGCCGAGCATGAACTCCACGCGGCGGAGGGTTTCCACTTCGCGTCCTTGATCAAGCGGCGCAGCCTCTCGCGCGGCAGCCGACATCTTCCTCCACTCCCGGCACCACAGCGCCAGCACCACGATGAATCCGCAAAGCCACACCGCAGCCATCGTCGGAAACAAGTAGACCAACGCGGAGAAAGATTTAGGAGCGGCGCCGGAGAGGACCTCGATCGCGATATACAGCTTGGTACCGGCTGCGGGCCGGCCTGGCCACGTCAGTTGATTTCCGACAGCAACGAGCAGGGAAAATGGAACCAAGAACTTCACCGACGCAGCTTGCCAAATCCAATAGCGGATGCTTGCATGCTGCTTGCGCAAGACCAGCGTCAGCAACGCGGCGGCCGCCACGAAGATGGTCGATTGCCATAAATGATTCGCCAGCGCTTCCGGGGTCATTCTGCCTTGTCCTTTCCCGCGAGTTTGCGCAGAGTCTTCTCGGCTTCTTTGACGTCGGCCAGCGTCAGTTTGCCCGATTCGATCAGGTGCGCCATCACCGGCTGGGTGCGCCCGCCGAACAGGGCGAGGAGGTCGTCAATCAGCTTGCGCTGCGCAACGTCGCGCGAAACCGCCGCCTCGAAAATGTGGAAGTTGCCGACTTTCTTTACCCGGCGAAGGGCCTGTTTGGCCTCCAGTCGGTACACCGTGGTCTGGATTGTTGTATAAGCTGGCCGCCTCTTTTCCGGAAAACTCTCCTGAATCTCGCGGATCGAGGCCTGGCCGCGCGTCCACAGCACCTCCATGATCTGCAGCTCAAGCTTGGCTAGTTTCGGCAGCGCCATCTTGCTCCTACCATCGTGTGTATTACTACTATACGTGTAGTTTATGTGTCAAGACTTTTCTTTCGGCGGTTGTTTTGGCCCGAATTCGTCTTGGGGTGAGAGAAAAGAAGCTATTGCACGGGGGCCCGCAAGCTCAGTTGTTCCAGAATCATTGGCCCCAGCTGCGAAACGCTGCCTGCTCCTAGGGTCATAATCATGTCGCCGTCCTGCGCGACAGCAGTCGCTGAACTCGCGGCTTCGGCAAACGAACTGACATATTGAACGCTCTTGCCGGATTTTTCCTTAATCCGCTGCGCCAGCCCTTGCCCGGTGACGCCTTCAATCGGCTTTTCGCTGGCCGCGTAAATATCGAGCACGAACAGCGAATCGGCGTCGGCAAACGCAGTCGTGAACTCCTCCATCAGGTCGCGGGTGCGGGTGTAGCGATGCGGCTGGAACACGACGTGAATTTTGCCGAAGCCGCACTGCCGCGCCGCCGCCAGCGTAGCCTTGATCTCGGTCGGATGATGCCCGTAATCGTCAATCACGCTCACGCCCGCCGCCCGTCCGCGCAACTGGAAGCGCCGGTCCACGCCACGGAAGTCGTCGAGCGCCGCGCGGATCGCCTCGACGTTGACATCCAGCCCCACGCCCACCGCGATCGCCGCCGTCGCATTCAGCACGTTGTGTACGCCCGGCACGTGCAGCGTGAACTCTCCGAGATCCTGCTCGCGATAGCGAACGTTAAATCGATTAAGGGGGTGCCCCACTTCTCCCCGGTTTTGGGAGAAGTGGGGATTTTGACTCTGACCCGTAGAAAGTTTGATCAGAAAATCTGACCCCCGTCTCGTCCCATACGTCACCGTTCGCCGCTGCACTTCCGCGAGCAGCCGCCGCAGCAGGGGATCATCATTGCAGGCCACCACCATTCCATAGAACGGCACGCGATCCATGAATTCGAGAAACGTCTTTTTCACGTCGCGCATGTTGCGGTAGCAGTCCATGTGCTCGCGGTCGATGTTGGTCACGACGGAAAGGATTGGGGTTAACTTGAGAAAGCT
>Ga0187784_10005384_pt1 | contig 10353 bp, 9 predicted proteins | sample 1015_SJ02_MP15_2_FD_132964 | JGI IMG/M metagenome (GOLD analysis project Ga0187784, IMG submission 132964) | Tropical peat soil microbial communities from peatlands in Department of Meta, Colombia - 1015_SJ02_MP15_20_MG | ecosystem: Environmental > Terrestrial > Soil > Wetlands > Peat | place... | reverse complement strand
CCTGATCGACATCTGCCTCGGCGCTGTGACGGTCCTCACCTTCGCCAACCTGCTCATCACGGGGATTGTCTCGTTCGTCATAATCCGCATCGGGATGGGAATCGTCGGCGGGCTGATGGCGGGCGCGGGGGCGGCGCTGGTGCGCGACATGTCGCCGCGCTTGAGCCGCGCGCTGGCCTTCGGGCTATTCACGATCGGACCGGTCGGCGCGAACTTCCTCGCCAACGCGATCGCCGGCGCGACGCTGCCGATCTATCACACTTGGCAATCGCAGATCTGGATCATGGGCGGGCTCGGCATCCTGATGTACATTCCGATTCTGCTCTGGCTCAAGGACTTGAGCCCTGCGCTGCGCCTGCAAATTTTCCGCAGCGAGATCGCCGCGATGCAGGCCGAGGGACGCCGGCTGCCCACCGCGGCCGAGCTTCCCGCCAGCACGCGCGAGGCGTTCGCCAGTCTGCTAAAGCATCCCGAGGTCTGGCTGCTGGTGGTCGGCATCACCGCCAACCTGACGTTGTACCTCGCGATTCAAGTCTTCGGTCCGCTGATGTTCACCGAAGCGTACGGCTACACCCCGGCGGTCGCCGCGCGGATGAACGCGAACTTCTGGTTCACGAATCTGGCCGTGCTGGTGATCACGGGAATCGTCTCGGACCGGCTCGAATCGCGCAAGGCGATCGCGATCATCGGCGGCGTGCTGAGCGCCGCGCTGATGGCGATCTGGGCTGGCACTTTCGGCCATCATCTGGAGCAACGCGTGGTCGCCACGATCGCGATTCTGATGGGATGCTTCCTGGCGATCGGCTACGTGCCGTGGGCCGCGCAATTTTCCGAGACGCTCGAAGATGTCTCGCCCGCGTTGCAAGCGACCGGATGGGCCTTCTTCGGACTGATGGCGCGCGGATGGGTCGCAATCTCGGCGCCGCTCAGCTTGTACGTCGCGGTGCACTACGGATGGGGGGCGTGGATAAGAGTTTCGATGGCCGGGATGCTCATCTATGTAGCCGCGATGCTCCTTTCGCGTGGCCGCTTCGCGACTCATCGGGCGACCGAGGCCTCGCGCCGGCCTGCGCCCTCGGCCGCGGGCGCCGCCGACTGAACATGGCCGCAGCGCCGATTACGCGGCGCGCAGACTGCCTGAAATGCTGCGCCGGACCGCGGCCAGCCCTGGAATGAGGCTGCTGGTGAACCCGATCGTAAGCGCAACGATCATGCTTTCCACGACCACCCGAATCGAAAGCCTCATCACAAAAGCCAGCACCCCGAACTGCGACGAGGCGTAGGGGATTAGCTCCAAGGCCGCCCACGCGAGCCCGCAGCCAATCAGACCGCCTGCGATTCCAATCATCACGCCTTCGACGAGGAAGCAGAATACAATCAGCTCGCGCGGGTATCCGAGCGCGCGCATCACCGCGATCTCCGGCCGTCTTTCCCGCACCGACATCGCGGAAGTGTTTGCCGCCACCAGCCCGATCGCGACGATCACGATCGCGGCGAGCACCTTGGCTCCATCGAACAGCACCCGCCAACTGCCCATCTGGCTTTCGGCGGCGTTAACCTCTGACTCCGTTTCGGTCTCGGGCGCAGAGTTGGCGAAGGTGCGGTCGATTGCCGCGATCACACCGGGGATCGATCGCGAGGAATCGACTTTCACCCAGAAGACGTTGACGTAGCCCAAATGTCCGAGCGCCGCTTCGAGCTGGTCGCGCCGAAAAAAGACCAGCATGGCCGCGCGGACATTGCCGCCGAGCGTACCGACGATCGTGAGTTGAACCTCGACCGGGTATATGGTCCCGCGCAGGAGAATCTGGTCGCCCACGCGCCATCGATAGCGCCTCATCAACATCTCGCCGACCAAGCCGGCGGTTCGAATACGCCCGAACGCTGCGGCCGCCTCGCGGGTGATCCCGAAGTCCGGGAACATCGCCTCGACATGCTCAGGATCGACCGCGGCGCTGGGAATCTGGTCGTTGAGGCCGCGATAAGTCCCCATGAAGATGTTCTCGCCGAGCACCAGTTCGACGTGCGGCACCGCCTCGATGCGCCTGCGATAGGCCTCGGGCAGCGGGTAGAAAAATCCTCCCTTGCTGTAGCTGATGAGCCGCAACGAGTTGGCCCGGTCACGCATGATTTCATGCACCACTGCGGGCAGGCTCATCAGGACCGCGAAGATGAAGAGCGAGACCGCAACCGAAAAGATGGTCAGCGCGGTGCGGCGCTTGTTGCGCGCCAGGTTTCTGAGGGCGAGCCGCAGGAATTTCATCGCGATATCCAGCCTATTCGGCTATTCTAGCTCCTGCCGAACCAGGTTCAGAGCGACGCTGATATCGAGTAGTTGCAATTGAGCAATCCGTTTCTGGAAATCGAGGACCCGCAGGAGTGGGGACCCGGCTCCTTCCACATGGCGTTGCCGCTCGTGCAGGCATGCCGGATCGAGCCGGGCATGCGCGTCCTGGAAGTCGGCGCCGGTTCGGGACAGATTGCAACGACGCTGGCGAAGCACTTCGACGTGACGGTCTTCACGCTGGAGCCGTGGTTCGGCGGCGAGCACGTTCAGGTGAGGGCCACCGATTTGGGCGTGTGGGACCGGGTCGTTGCGCTGAAGACCAAGGCCCAGGAGATGCCCTTTGCGGAAGGCACTTTCCACGCGGTGATCAGCATCGGCTCATTTGAGATGATCGGCGATGAACGGCCGCAAGCGCTGGCCGAGATGGTTCGCGTCGCGCGGCCGGGCGCGCACGTGGGAGTCGCCGAGCCGATGTGTCTGGCGCGAATGATTCCCCCGGAAGTCGCCGAGCTGGACAAAGCCGGAGGGCATGGCTTTGAGCATCACTTTCGCACCGTAGGCTGGACCGCAAAGCTGTTCCAGGATGCCGGCCTCAAGGTGACGCAGCAGATTTATTTTCTGGACGCGTGGAAGTGGTGGATCGAGTACTCGCCGCGGACCAAGGAAGCTGAGCGCGCCTTGATTAAGCTTGACGGGGGGCGCTGGCTCTCGCTCGGCATGGTGGTCGGCGAAAAGCCGGCATGAACGGCGCCGCCCCGCTTCGATGGGCGCGCGCTTCCTGTTACCATCGGAAACCCAACCGCCGGCATGAATTCCGCATCGACACAGGAGATCGCACAACCCGGACATCTGGCGGCCGCGGCCGCGGCGCTGCGCGCTCGCGAGATGAAGCTCGCGGGATGGGGCCGCTATCCGGTCGTGGACACACAGGTCTACCGCCCTGAGAAGATCGCCGAGCTCGCGGCGGTGCTCGCCGCGAATTCCACCAGCCTCACCCCGCGCGGCGCAGGACGCGCTTACGGCGATGCGGCCGTGAACGGCGGCAACCGCGTCGTCGACATGCAGCGGCTCAACCGGATACTAGCTTTCGACCCGGCGAGCGGCATCCTGCGATGCGAGGCGGGGGTCACGATCGCCGAGATTATCGAGGTCTTCAGGCCGCGCGGCTTCTTCCCGGCGGTCACGCCCGGCACCAAGTTCGTCACTATCGGCGGCTCGCTGGCGGCTGACGTCCACGGCAAGAACCACCATCGCGACTCTTCGCTCGCGAACCATGTGCTCAACTTCGACCTGATGCTGGCCTCTGGCGAAATCCGGCGATGCTCGCGGGAGCAGAACGCCGAACTGTTCTGGGCCACCGCGGGCGGGATGGGCCTGACGGGCGTGATCCTGGAGGTCGAGCTTCGTCTGATACCGGTCGAGAGCGCCTGGATCGACGGCGAAGTGATTCGCGCGAGAAACGCCGACGACGCGCTGGAGACCTTCGAGCGCACCGATCGCGAATACCGGTATTCGATGGCGTGGATCGATTGCGCGACGACCGGGGCCTCACTCGGGCGCTCGGTGGTCCATCTCGGCAACTTCGCGTCGCTCGCCGTTCTTCCTCCGAAACGCCGCGCCGCTCCGTTCGAGGGCAAACACGGAATACATCCGATGGTTCCGTTCGAGTTTCCGAACTTCGCGCTCAACTCGCTGAGCATCCGCGCTTTCAACGCGGGCTACTATGCGCTTCATCGCGGCGCGCATGCCCTGGTCGATTCCGACACCTTCTTCTATCCGCTCGACTCGATCCGGGGCTGGAACCGAATCTATGGCAAGCGCGGCTTCGTGCAGTACCAGTGCGTGTGGCCGCTGGCGGAGAGCCGGGCCGGGCTGCTCGAAACGGTCGAAGCGATCGCGCGCAGCGGGCGGGGCTCGTTTCTAACCGTGCTCAAGAAGTTCGGCCCGCAGGAAGGAATGCTGTCCTTTCCGATGCCGGGCTACACGCTGGCGCTCGACTTTGCGGTCGACCCCGGACTGTTTCCGCTCCTCGATCGGTTGGACGAGATGGTGCTCAAGCGCGGAGGCCGCGTGTACCTTGCCAAGGACGCGCGCATGAAAGCCGAGATGTTCCACGCGATGTATCCCAATCTGCCGCGCTGGCAATCGATCAGGGCCGAGGCCGATCCCAATCATCGCTTTTCCTCCTCGCTCTCGCGCCGCCTCGCGATGGTCCCCGCGTGAGGTCTCTCCACGGGTTGGTTCGGCCCTTTCACGTGCAAGAAGGAGAGGCCGCCCTTCTGCCCCCCCTCTCTGGCCAGGATGCCTTTGCGCAACTCGGAAGACACACTAATCCCTCCGCGTAGATTCCTCACTCCGGCGGCCTGTGTTCGGAATGACAGGAAAACGAGCATCTTTTTGTTTGTCATCCCGAGCGGAGCGAAGCGCAGCCGAGGGATCTACGCGGAGCGATTCTCTTTTCTGCGGGTTATGCGAAGGCCTCCTGACCAAAGCGAGGGTAAATGCGCATCCTGATCCTCGGTGCGACCTCTCCGATCGCACGCGCGCTGGCGGCCGAATTCGCGTGCGAAGACGGGGCGGACCTCTACCTTGCCGCACGCGACACCGCTGAATGCGAGCGCGTTGCGCGAGACCTGAGCGTCCGGAGCGAGCGCGCCGTTTACTCCGGCGCATTCGACGCAAGCGACTTCAACGGGCATCCGAACTTCGTGCGCGGCGTAATCGAACGGCTCGGCGGGCTCGACGGAATCGTGGTCGCCTTCGGCACGCTGGGCGACGAGACCACGGCCCAGAGTGATCCTGCCGCGGCCCTCAAGACCATCACCGCGAACTTCACCGGCGCGGTCTCGATCGTGACGCTGGCGGCCGAGCGCCTTAAGGCGCAGGGACACGGTTTCATAATCGTGCTCGCCTCGGTCGCGGGCGATCGCGGCCGGGCGAAAAACTACGTCTACGGCTCCGCCAAGGGAGCGCTCACGCTCTTCGCCGGCGGACTGCGCGGGCGCCTGGCCCGCTCGGGCGTGCACGTGATGACCGCCAAGCTCGGTTTCGTCGATACGCGGATGACCTATGGCCGGCAAAGTGCGTTAACGGTCTCGCCCGCGCGGGCTGCGCAAGAGATCCATGCCAAATGGCGTCGCGGTGCTGAGGTGGTCTACGTACCCTCGTTCTGGCGTCCGATCATGGCCGCGATCAGGATGGTGCCGGAGCGATTCTTCAAGCGCCTGGGTTTCTAACCGGAGTCAGTGCCCCTTGCTATAAGGGAAGGGACAAGAGTCCAGGCCATGCCCCACGAGCATGTTTCCTGCTCAAGCGCCGGCCCAGATGATTTGAAGAGACAACCGCTTGGCGGCGTCGCGGAGAAGGGCGTCGCTGGTGACGAACGGTACGCGATTGCCTGATCGCCACTGAAAGTACATAGCCGACGCAAGGTGTAGGGCATCCAGCGTTCTGAGACGCGTGGACGGAATGAGCTCCACCGCGTGCTCGATCACCCGCTCGTCAATGTCGACAAGTTCCCAATGATCGCGATCCTTCAGTAGCCTGGCGCGCGACGCCGCGAACCCCGCCGCGCTCAGGAGGCCAGCGGCCTGACGCCGGGACAATGCCGAGATAGCCTCAAGGGGGGCAATTACCGACGAGACAACCCGATGACGGCGAATGAGGCTGCGAGTATGGGTAGAACCTTCCTCGTCCAGGTAGCGTTTGACCAGAACGCTGGTGTCGAAGTACGCAACCGGCCCCGCCATCAGCGCTCATCCCGTTCTTCCCGGATCGTCTCCGATAGCGGACCGCCCCTTATTTTGATCGGCTTGAAATACGGCATCGGGCCGCGCTTGGTGGCGCGTATCAGCAGGCCCTCGGCGGCCATCCTGTCGAGCACTGCTTCGATGTCGGGTTCTTCCACGATCGGAGTCACGCGCGCGACCGGCTTGCCGCGATCCGTGAGGACCACTTCCTTGCCCTCGCGCACCGCCTTTATGATTTTCGAGAAGCGCTGATTCGCCTCACGCAGCCCGACTCGCATGCGCATAGCCTCTCGCGGCTTTGTAGTAACGTCACTACATTAGGCTCGAACTGAGGCTCGGGTCAACGCGCCTGCCCCCGCTGCGGTCGGCGCGGGGTACGACAAGAGAGCTGAAGACCATAAGACCGAAGGCCCGATGACACTTGCCACCGGGCCTTCGGCTTAGGGGGCTCTGTACCTACTATTTCACCGTCCAGGTGTCGCCGCGGCGGAGCAGCGCCTTGATATCGCCGGCGCCCATCTTGGCCTTGGCGTCGCCAAGCTGCTTGTTCATCGCGCCGTCGAAGGTCGGACGCGCGACCGCGTAGAATACGCCGATCGGCGTGGGCATCGGCGGCTCGAAGTTCGCAAGCATGAAGGCCGAAGCGAAGTTGGTTTCGTCGTGCACCACGAGGTCTTTCTCGCTGAATTCGCCGCCCAGCGTCACGACTTCCGGGCGCATCCCGTTCATCCGGACTCCTTTGTCGCGGTTCTTGCCGAAGATCAGCGGCTTGCCGTGCTCCAGAACCAGTTGATGCTCAGCCTTGACCTGCTTGTCCGTGAGATCGTTGAACGCGCCATCGTTGAAGATGTTGCAGTTCTGGAGAATCTCGATAAAGGCCGAGCCACGATGCGCGTGAGCGCGCTTGAGCATCTCGCCCAGATGCTTCTGTTCGATGTCGATCGATCGCGCGACGAAACTCGAATGCGCGCCGAGCCCAAGCGACATCGGGTTGAACGGAAAATCGACCGAGCCCATCGGCGTCGACTTGGTGATCTTGCCGACTTCCGAGGTCGGAGAGTACTGGCCCTTGGTGAGCCCGTATATTCGGTTGTTGAATACCAGCAGCTTCAGATCCACGTTGCGGCGCAGGAGGTGGATGAAGTGGTTGCCGCCGATCGAGAGCGCGTCGCCGTCGCCGCTGACGACCCACACATCGAGGTCGGGCCGGCTTACCTTGAGCCCGGTCGCGAGCGCCGGCGCGCGCCCGTGGATCGAATGGAAGCCGTAGGTGTTCATGTAATACGGGAACCGGCTCGAGCACCCGATTCCGGAGATGAACACGACGTTCTCGCGCGCGATGCCCAGCTCGGGCATCGTTTTCTGCACCTGCGCCAGGATCGCGTAGTCACCGCAGCCGGGACACCAGCGCACTTCCTGACTGGAAACGAAATCCTTGCGGGTTAAAGCGGTTGCCATTTGTTCAGCCCTCCAGAGCGCGTCCGATCCGGCCGGTAAGTTCACTGACTTTGAACGGGCGGCCCTGAATCTTGTTGCAGCCGATCGCGTCGATGAGGTACTCGGCGCGGATGATCTTCAGCAGTTGTCCCATGTTCAGTTCCGCTACCATCACCTTCCTGAAGCGACGGAGCACTTCGCCCAGATCGGACGGCAGCGGGTTGAGGTAGCGCAGATGGACGTGCGAGACTTTCCGCCCTTTGGCGCGAAGCTGCTTGACGGCCTCGCGGATCGGGCCGAACGTCGAGCCCCATCCGAGCACCACCAGGTCGCTGCCGTCGCGGTCGCCGAAGATCTCGGTGGGGGGAATTTCGCGCGCGATGCCAGCAATCTTGCGCGCCCGCAGCCGGACCATCAGCTCGTTGTTCGACGGTGAATAGCTCACGTTGCCGGTCAGATTCTCGCCCGAAAGCCCGCCGATACGATGCTCCAGACCGGGCGTGCCGGGAATCGCCCACGGCCGCGAGAGCGTCTGCTCGTCGCGCGCATACGGCATAAAACCGTTGGGATCGGTCGCGAACTCGACCTTGATCGGCGCCAGCTTGTCCGGGTCCGGCACCAGCCACGGCTCGGCGCCGTTGCCGAGCTGTCCGTCGGTGAGCAAAATCACCGGGGTCATGTACTTGACCGCCAGCCGCACCGCCTCGTAGGCGCAATCGAAGCAATCACTGGGTGTGGCCGCCGCGATGACCGGGACCGGCGATTCGCCGTGCCGCCCGTACATCGCTGCCAGCAGGTCGGCCTGCTCCGGCTTGGTCGGCATTCCAGTGGATGGTCCGGCGCGCTGGACATCCGTGATCACCAGCGGCAACTCGGTCTTCGCCGCGAGCCCGATCGCCTCGGCCTTGAGGTCCATGCCGGGTCCCGAGGTGGTGGTGATTCCGATCGCGCCGCCAAACGCCGCGCCAATCGCCGCGCCGACGCCCGCGATCTCGTCTTCGGCCTGGAACGAGTAGACCGGGAAGTTCTTGTAGCCGGACAGCTCCTGCAGTATTTCGCTGGCGGGAGTGATCGGATACGAGCCGAGGAACAGGGGGCGTCCTGCCTTGACCGCCGCAGTTACGAAACCGAGCGCCGTCGCGCTGTTGCCCGTTATGTTGCGGTACAATCCCGGCGCGATCCGGGCCGGCCCGACCCGGTACGAACTGGTGAACATCTCGGTCGTCTCGCCGAAGTTGTATCCGGCTTTGAAAGCGCGCAGGTTCGCGTCGAGCAGCTCAGGGGTCTTCTTGAAGCGGCCCTCGATCCACGCCAGGGTGCCTTCGATCGGCCGCTGGAAGATCCACGACAACAGACCGAGCGTGTAGAAGTTGCGGCATCGAAAGACCGCGCGATTGTTCAGCCCGAGATCGTGCACCGCCAGTGCTGTGAGTCTGGTGATCTCGATCGGGAAGAGCTGGTACTTGTCCAGCGAATGATCGGTCAACGGGTTCGATTTGTAGCCGGCGCGATTGAGGTTGGACTCGGTGAAGGCATCCTTGTCGACGATCAGGACGCCGTTGGGATGGAGGTCTTCGAGGTTGGCCGCCAGTCCCGCCGGGTTCATCGCGACCAGCACGTCGGGCTCGTCGCCCGCGGTGAAGATCTCGAAACTCGAAAAGTTCAGTTGAAAACCGCTGACGCCGGCCAGCGTGCCCGCAGGGGCCCGGATTTCCGCCGGAAAATCCGGCAAGGTTGCGATATCGTTACCGGCCAGCGCCGATTCTGTCGTGAACTGCATCCCCACCAACTGCATCCCATCGCCCGAATCCCCCGCGAACCGGATAACTACATGGTCGCGTTGCTCACTGGGCTTGGCTTCAGCCTTTCCGTCGGCTTCGCCGTTGAGCTTCGAGGATACAGCGACATTGCCCGCCGTCGCCTCAGATCGTAGAGCCATAACAGTCAAATCTCCTTGAGTTACAAACCCCTAGGTTAACACAGACCCCTGCGTCAATGCCCGCCGCATCGCAGCAAAGGAAATCAGACAAATCGAGAAGCCAAATTTAATCATAGCTAATGCAAGGAAAGCGTGGAAGGGCGCATTTGGTCAGCGCACGCGGAAGTCGCTGAATTCGCGGCGAAATTCCGACCATTCCACCTCCACCCGCGTGACTCGTGCGGCTGGCGGCCCCTCGTGCGCCCACGCCATCAGGGCGCTCAGCGCGCGGCGTCGCCCCTCTGCGACCATCTCGACCCGGCCATCCGCAAGATTACGGGCCCATCCGGTGATCGCCAGCGTCCGCGCCTCGTCGGCAGCCGCGCCGCGAAAGAATACGCCCTGGACACGCCCGCTGATCCACAGATGGAGCCGGGCGTAATCGTCCGCCGCGGCCATCAGGCAACCTCGCCCGCCTGACCGCCGAGCATCGCGATGAACTGCTTCTCGTCCAGAGTCTTTACTCCGAGTTCGCGGGCTTTACGAAGCTTCGAGCCGGGCTCCGCGCCGACGACGACGAAATCGGTCTTGCGGCTGACCGACGAGGTCACGCGTCCGCCGGCGGCGAGGATTTTGCGCTCGGCATCGTCACGGCCGATCGTTTCAAGCGTTCCCGTCAGGACGAAAGTCTTGTCCCGGAGCGCGCCGCGGCCTTCCAGCTCGGCTGGGGCCTGGAGATCAAAGTACTTGGCAAGCCGCGCGACCGCCTTGTCATTGCGGGGCTCGGCGAAGAACTCGCGGATACTGCGCGCGACCTCCGGCCCGATATCGCGGACCGAGCGCAGGTCATCCTCGCTGGCGCGCGCCAGTTCGGCGACGGTCCTGAAACGCCGCGCCAATTGCCGTGCGGTGTGCTCGCCGACGTGGCGGATCCCGAGCCCGTTGATGAAGCGGTCGAGCGT